>JABAOF010028760.1_pt1 | contig 14021 bp, 12 predicted proteins | sample 7062171 | NCBI WGS metagenome assembly JABAOF01 (sample SAMN14538628, study PRJNA623070) | marine sediment metagenome | biome: marine biome [ENVO:00000428]; feature: marine pelagic biome [ENVO:01000023]; material: deep marine sediment [ENVO:00002113] | place: India: Gulf of Khambhat ...
GGGGGCGCCAGATTGGAGTTTCGTATATAGAGGCAAAAAGGCGGGAATTCATCAGTTTTTGAACTGGCTTCAGTTTCGGATCAACCAAAGGGATATGTTCGGCAAAGTCTGGTATTCCGCTGTGAACTGGTAACCTGTAACCACAGAGACCGCATGTCGCCAGCTGGACATTCCAAAGATCAGGACAGAATGCAATTTCCCCGACCCGGGTGCAGCTTGGACAGCGCAGATGGGCATCTCTATAATCCACCGAATAGCCTCCTAGCGAGAACCCATAAACACTCTGCTTCTCAGTTCAGAAGGGCCTCCTCCATTTCCTTAGCATGCCTTTCTACCGTCTAACATTCCTCGCTGTCAAGCTCATATCTGATGTGCTGTGACCTGCAGGGGGCGGGAGCTTTTTTTCCATATAAAACGGAGCCCTTTTTGCGCTCGCTCGCCGCCGATTGCCTAACCAATCCAGACAATTCTTCCGTCTCATGGTCATCGAGGCTTTTGTATGACCAGAATTAAATTCCACAAATCCGTTGACATGACTTCGCAAACCAGAGTAGATAACTGTATCATCAACCTTTCTAGAGGATCATTCTGAAACTTGGAAGTTGGACGCTGGGCGCTTACCCGCGACCGGTTTCATTTAGTATTCCTTTGTGGCAGTTTGGTCCTTTCGAAAGATTCAGTGGCCTATCGGTATTGCGGTGTTAATTAGGAGCGGATTACGAATCATATTAGCCATACAAAACATCTGGAGGTTGCATGTCTAAGCAAAAAAAGGGGGCCGTTCTAATAACCGGTGCATCTACTGGAATTGGCAGAGCTAGCGCACTGCTTCTGGATCGATTGGAATACCGCGTGTTTGCAGGAGTGCGCAAGGCGGAAGCAGGGAAGAGTCTGAAAGCGGAGGGTTCGGATAGCCTCACACCGGTGACACTGGATATAACAAGGGCCAAGCAGATTGCCTCTGCAGTCGAGGCCGTGAAGAAAGCTTTAGGCGCAGACCTAGGCCTGACAGGCCTGGTCAATAATGCAGGGATCGCTATAGCAGGACCAATCGAATTCTTACCCATTGATGTTTTGCGCCGGCAGTTAGAGGTCAATTTTGTGGGACACGTTGCTGTCACACAAGCGTTCTTGCCCCTGATCCGGAAAGGCCACGGACGGATCATCAACATTGGTTCGGCAACCGGCCGCTTTGCACTTCCGTTTTTGGGCGCTTACTCTGCCTCGAAGTCTGCCATGGAGGCATTGACAGATGCTCTTCGACGGGAGTTGCAGCCTTGGGGGATCCCTGTCTCGATCGTACAGCCCGGTACAGTTGAAACTCCAATGTGGGACAAATCCATCGCTGAGACCTCTGACCTGCGAGCCCACCTACCCGCCTACGCCAAAGAGCCTTACGAAAAATCGGCTTCCTCTATGGCGAGAGTTATGGAAAACGGACGTCGCTGCGCCATTCCCTCCGAGGCCGTTGCTAAGGTCGTCCGAGAGGTGCTGGAAACCCGGCGACCGAAGACCCGATATGTTGTGGGGGCCGGTGCTCGCATGGCCGTTATTGCCGGCTTTCTCCCCGATCGCCTCACTGACTGGGTGATCTCGAGGGTTCTAGCAAAAAAGCTCCCAACGAAGGTTCTAGGATGGTAGCTGTGCATCTTGTCTCACTTCTTGGTCATCAAGTTTGCTGACCAGATTGAATTAATTCAAAGGAGCCACGTAACCATGTATTTTGATTTCCGCACTTTTCTTCGTCTAGCCTATTTGTCCCTTTTTAGGTGGAAAGACACCTACTCCCCTCTCACTGCCAAGAGGATTATCTTCTTAATTGGATTCTTTTCGATTTTTCCCGTGGTCCAGCTTTTCAATGCTGCCTGCTTCTTGCTAGACGAACTTCTCTTTTCTGAACACCGAAGGATAGAAATAGAAAAGCCGGTATTCATCGTGGGGAACCCGCGTAGTGGGACCACTTTCATCCATAGACTCATGGCAAGGGATGAGGAACAGTTCTTCTGTTTTCGAACATGGGAGATAATATTCCCGGCTATTGTCCAAAAGAAGGTCCTATCCTTTGTTGGGCAGATCGATCGACTTATGGGGAGTATCTTCAGCAACAGGCTTAAGCGTTTTGAATCTCGATTCTTCCTTGAATTTGATAAAATGCATCAGATACGTCTGTTTCATCCCGAAGAAGATGACAAGTTATTACTACACATTTTCTCGTGCATTGATTTGATATGGTTCTTCCCTTTTACTGAAGAGCTAAAATGGCTTGACCGCTTCGACCAGCTTGCCGGACCTGAAAATCGAAAACGTATTATGACGTTCTACAAGAAATGCATAAAACGTCAGGCCTACTTTAAGGGGAATAAAGGGCATTTCTTATCCAAAAATCCTGCTGCTTCTTCAAAAATCGATAGCCTATATGAGTTCTTTCCAGATTGCAAAATCATTTATATGGTTCGAAACCCTTTAGAAGTGATCCCCTCAATAATCAGTATGGCTCATGAGATTTGGCGTTTCACGATCAATATGAACGCAGGCTATCCTTTTCAGGATAATCTATATGAAACGGTTAAGTTGTTCTATAATTATCCTCTAGCTCGACTTGAACAGGCACCGAAGAACTCTTACGCGGTAATTAACTATGAAGACCTAGTTCGTCAGCCGGGCCTGCTTATCCAAAGAGTTTACCAGAAGTTTGGATTCGAGCTTAGCCCAAAATTCCTGAAAATTCTCAAAGAGGAGCAAACCAAGGCGAAGGATCATAAGAGCAGACACTCATACTCCCTAGAGCAATTCCGCTTTACACGGGAACAGATTGTTTCGGATCTGCGTAATGTTTATGACCAGTTTGGCTTTGACACGTCACGATAACTTAGTGCTGGATATGGTCATCTAGGATCAGGTGCATAATTCGAACTTTTGACACCAACAGATTATGCTTGCAATCGACCTCCGGTGCCATTCACGGGAAAAATGCTTTTGATACGTTGATTGAAGCTCCACCAACCCGGAATAAAGAGTTGCATTTGATTCTTACCAGATGAGGAGATAGCTGAGGAGAGAACTTTAGATGGGTCAAATTACTGAGAATATCGAGAAAATGGCAAAGCTGCCGGTTCGTTTACTTGCGTCACACATGATTGCCAAGTTTCTATTCGGCCTTGGCCTCGGAATCCTTTTGGCTGGAGCTATAGACTGCAATTGGAAACTTTGGGGAACCGTGTTTATCGTATTATCAGTTATCGTCAGTATACCAAGCGGCCGCCGCATCCTGAAGCGGTGACGCGGTACAGGGCTACAGGGCGAGATAAGTCGAAGAATCTCTTTTGGAAACGTTAGCGGAAATCTTCCGCTACGCTTAACGGCCCTGAGAGTGATATTCAACTTCCTTTGAGAGTGCACAGAATCAGCATCAATGACACACCAAAATGCCTGTTTACGACTAACCAGGAGAGCTCTTCAAGATTCAAGTCCCCATAGTCACCTTGCACATCAGCAGCCGCCAGATTGTCGATGCCCAGCGTATCACGCTTATGGATCTTCGAAGCTGATATATTCCAAAATTTTCGGAAGCTTCAGCGCCAGAACCGGGCCCTGCTTCGCAAATTTTTCGACAGTTGATTCGTTCTTTTCACCAATACCCATCTTCCCAGGTCTGACGATTGCCTTTACAAACAGCCCGACAGCTTCCCTCCTAGCCGCCCTATGTCGTGGCACTCATCCCTTGACAAACAAGCCCGTTAGCTCGTATAGTGGCCCTATCAGGAAGCCAGTTCTTATTATCAACGCACTATTATGAAAAGTCAGGTTAACTATTGAAAAGATCGTGAGATTTCATGTCTGCGCAAGACAAAGGTGCGGTGTTGGTAACAGGGGCGTCTACGGGAATTGGCAAAGCCTGTGCTCAGCTCCTGGCTCAGTCCAACTACAAAGTCTTTGCCGGCGTGCGGGAAATCGAGTCTGGAAAACGTCTGCAGGAACAATGCTCTAATAACCTTTCTCCTGTGATACTAGATATCACGAATCCGGACCAGATAGCCGCTGCTTTCAAAGCTGTAAAGAAGGCCTTAGGCCCGGGCCGTCACCTGAAGGCTCTGGTTAATAACGCAGGCATTGGGGTGGTCGGACCCGTCGAATTCTTCCCTCTCTCTGTTTTGCGCAGGCACTTTGAGGTTAATGTGATCGGACACATTGCGGTTACGCAGATCTTTTTATCTGAAATTAGGAAAGGCAAGGGAAGGATAGTGAATATGAGTTCTGTGAGTGGCCGTATCGCACTGCCGTTCATCGGTGCATATGCTGCGTCGAAGTTTGCTATGGAGGCATTGACAGACGCTCTCAGGCGGGAATTGAAGCCCTGGGGGATTCCCGTGTCTATTGTGGAGCCTGGTAGGACTGAAACACCTATTCTTGAAAAAGCATTGGCTGCGACAGAGAAGATACTGGCCGAGTTACCGGCTGCCGGTCAAGAGTTATACGGTGAAATGATTTCATCGGGACGTAAGTTTGTTGAGAGAAGAGGACGGCGCCGTGTGCTATCCCCCGAATCGGTAGCTAGGACCGTTCAGAAAGTTTTGGAAGCCAGAAAACCGCGTACTCGCTATGTGGTTGGCGCCGATGCCCGCATAGCCCTTATAGGTCGCTTTCTTCCAGATCGCTTTATTGACTGGGTGGTCTCCAGGATTCTTGTTGGGGTTTTGGAACGTAAACAATCTACCTCTGTCGAATCAAAGGCTACTCATCCGTGACCTCCCGGATCGCATCGTTTCTTGAAATAACCTGTGAAGACAGCGGTGCGTCAACCGAGAAAAGAAAAAAGGAGCCCAAACCACGCACTTTTATTTTCGTGCTTTTTTTTTTCGCATGGCTTCCCTATCCTTGTTTAAGTTGAGAAACATTCCCACGCGACTCACATGTACACATATGATCTTTTCAGTAGGTTTCCTTTTAATCTTTCTACTCGTTCAGCTCCTCAGTGCTTTTTTTGTCGAAGAGATTTTCTTCCGCAGCCATAAGAGGTTAGAATCAAAGCAAGCGGTATTCATCGTGGAAAATCCTCGTTCTGGTACCACTTTCATTTATAGAATATTACGCGAAAATGATCCGTATTATAAAGCATTTGGGCATTGGGTTTGGCAGAAGGCTTCCAAACCTCCTGCCACGCAAGAGACCCTGCTCTGAGGGTACGCTGTAGAAAACTCGAATCATGTGTCATCCCAGATATATTGGCAGGACATGGTCCTTAACAAATCGTTACCCTGTTTACAAAAACCGATGGGTTTAGATGTGATCAACATGTTGACACACCACATTGAATAAAAGGCCAGACAGAGCAATGCACAGGGTTGTGGTTACAGGTTTGGGCATTGTTTCGCCGATCGGCAACGATTCGGAGGAAGTGTTAACTTCACTTTGGCGAGGGCGGTCCGGAATTGTCTTTATCCCCGAGATGCAAGATTTAGGTTTTAAATGTTGCTTATATGGGCCGGTGGGAGAAATGGACACACGCTGGATTCACAAAAAGGCTCAGCTCACCATGTCTGAGGTGGCCAAATACGCGACCGCTGCAGCCTTGCAAGCTCTTGAGGATGCAGGGCTCGATCCAGAGGACCTAAAGACGGAAAGAGCCGGGATTGTTGTGGGTACAGGCCTCGGTGGAATTAGCGAGGCGACCCGGGTTGAGCGGCTGGTAGCGACGCACACGAGCCTGTCCCGAGCGGGGGCGACAGGGCCGGTTAAAATCATGAACTCCACCGCGGCCGCGAATTTGGCAGCTTATTTAGGTATGCAGGGCCGAGCATATTCTATTTCTACGGCCTGTTGTACGGGTCCCGATAATATTGGCCATGCCTATGAACTCCTCAAGTATGGGCTGATGGACCTCTGTATCTCTGGATCCGCGGAGGAGAGTGGTTGGAAACAAGTCGGTGCATCATTTGACAATTCAGGTGAGATGCCAAGGGCGTGGAACGATCGAGCGGCCCAAGCCTGCCGCCCTTATGATCGAGACCGTCAGGGATTCGTCCTTTCTTGCGGGGCGGGAATCTTGATCTTGGAAACGCTGGAAAGTGCTCAGCGGCGGGGGGCCAGGATCTATGCGGAAATCTTGGGATATGGCTCCAGCAACGACGGAGTTGATATGTTCCGGCCAACCGGTGAGGGGTTAAAACGGGCTATTCATCAAGCGTTCAACTCTTGTTCGAAGCAACGAATCAAGGACGTCGATTATATCAACCCCCATGGCACGGGAACCCGAATCGGAGATATGGTGGAGGTGCAAGTAATCAAAGAGATATTCGGAGAAACGCCTTTTGTCAGCTCCACCAAGGGGCTCAGTGGGCATTCTCTTGGTGCTACTGGTGCTCAGGAAGCAGTCTACACCTTGCTTATGCTCTCTCAAGACTTCGTTGCTGCCACAGCAAATCTCGATAATATTTCGCCGGAATGTGCCGGGATCAGACACGTCCAGGCCTTGCAAGAAGTTGATTTGAAAACTGTCATGACTCTTAATTCCGGTCTAGGTGGGACCAATGCCTGCCTGATTTTTAGAAAACTGTGAGGAGATATATGAGACGCGTAGTCATTACAGGCGTGGGTATTGTTTGTTGCCTGGGGAATTCCGTGAATGACGTGCTCCGTGCCTTGCGGGAAGGTCAATCCGGAATTGAGTTTATCCCCGAGCGCAAAGAGATGGGCTTTCGAAGCAGTCTTGCGGGCACCTTAAAAAATTTCGCCTCTCCTGAGATTCCGAAGAAATACTTGCGCCAGATGGGGCAAGGATCTTACATTGCGGTTCATGCAGTTCAACAGGCCATCTCGGATGCCTCTCTCCGAGAAAGTGATATAAACAGTGAACGTACAGGTGTCATCATCGGCAATTCAGGAAATATGCTTGATACCTTCGAACAGTGCAGATTTTTTCTCAGCGGTAAAAAGCTCGGCGGCACGGCGCTTCAGCGTGTCATGGCCTCCTCTGTGTCGGCAAATCTCTCTGTGTTGCTTGGCGTACAAGGATTTACCATGACCGTCAGCACTGCCTGTGCCTCCGGTGCATCGGCCATCGGGTATTCCAGTCAGTGCATTAAATTTGGTCTGCAGGACCGGATCATTTGCGGCGGAGTCCAGGAAGGTTCCTGGGCCTACGACTGCAACTTTGACGCCCTTCGGGCCTTTTCCGGACGGGAAGATGATCCGAGCCGAGCATCTCGTCCTTTCGATCGATATCGTGACGGACTCGTTCCGTCTGCGGGTTGTGGTATCGTAATCCTGGAGGATTACGATCAGGCGCGTGCTCGAGGGGCGCGAGTATACGCGGAACTTATCGGTTACGGGACAAATTCTGACGGCTACGATATGACCATACCCTCTGGAGTTGGAAGCCTAAAGTGCATGCAGTTGGCACTCAAGGATGCGGCCATTGAAGCAAGCGAGGTAGATTACGTCAACGCCCATGCGACCTCAACCGTGGTGGGCGATGTTGCAGAGGCCCAGGCGATAGCCCGGCTTTTAGGAAAAAGACCATTGGTGAGTTCGACCAAATCGATGACCGGTCACGAAATTGGTGCAGCAGGGAGTAATGAGCTGATTTACACTCTTCTGATGATGAACAACGGATTTGTCGCCCCGAACATTAACATTGAAGAAATTGATGAGGAATGTCGGGGGATAAATATCGTGGCGAATGACGCAATTGATGCACCGATTCGTATCGCCATGTCGAATTCTTTCGGATTCGGCGGCGTCAATTCGTGTCTAATTGTTAAGAAACTTCCTTAGTCTCCTGGAGCTGGTCCTATGTCTTGGACGGATAGGATTAAGTCCGAAAAGAGTACAGTTTTACCCTAGGCTTAAGCATATACTGCTTAATAACGGACAAGGGCGATGCGGCGAGTAGTTGTCACCGGGCTTGGGATTCTCTCTTCTATAGGTAACAGCCTTGGAGAGGTACTGGCTTCTCTGCGCCGCAGTTCCTCAGGCCTGCAGTTCATGCCCCAAGCAGAGGAATTCGGCCTGAGATGTTGCGTTTTTGGCCCTGTGAAGGACTGGGATGCTAGCAGGCTGCGCAAAAAGGCGAGGCAGACAATGTCGACAGTAGCCCAGTTTGCTGCGTGCGCNNGATGCGGGGTTACAAGAAGCGCACTTGCGCAGCGAGGGTACCGGGATAATCGTCGGAACCGCCTTCGGTGGAATCAACGAGGTATTTCCGACAGAGGAAATAACAATGAAGGAGAAGAAGCCTTCACGGGCTGGAATGACCGGGACTGTAAAGGTCATGAACTCTACGGCAGCGGGGAATTTGGCAGCCTATTTGGGAGTCCAAGGGCGTACCTATTCCCTCTCCTCATCGTTCGCTTTAGGAACAGATAATATTGGCCTTTCTTATGAGCTTATTAAATTTGGGTTAATTGATGTATGTATTTGCGGAGCGGCGGAGGAAGACTGTTGGAAACAACTGGGAGCCTATTTTGACAACTGGGATGGGATGCCGAAAGACTGGAATGACCGCCCAACTGAAGCCTGTCGGCCCTATGATCGGGACCGTCAAGGATTTGTTATGTCGTCGGGGGCGGGCATCCTGATTTTGGAGGCACTAGAGCATGCTCGTGAGCGGGGAGCCCGGATTTATGGGGAGATCGTCGGCTATGGGTCGGCCAATGACGGGGCTGACTTGTTCCGTCCAACTGGCACGGGGTTGAAGCGTGCCGTCAGGCAAGCGCTGATCGCGGCTGCAGAACGGGACATAAATGATATCGACTATATCAATACTCACGGCACTGGCACAGCACTTGGGGACAGGGTGGAGGTGGAGGTAATCAAGAAAGTATTTGGTAATTCCGTCCCTGTTATCAGCTCCACTAAGGGACTTACCGGACATGGACTTGGCGCCGCTGGTGCCCAGGAGGCAGTCTACACCTTGCTCATGTTGTCCAATAATTTTATTGCCCCAACGGTGAACCTGGAAAATATCGCTCCAGAATGTGCTGGAATCCCTCATGTGCAATCGATTCTGGAAAGAGAATTCAATACAGCTATGAGTTTTAGTGTCGGCCTTGGTGGCACAAATAGCTGCATTATTTTTAAGACAATATGATCTCTCTGCCCAGGAATCCGCTCGGCTGATTGCAATTGTAAAGATTAACGAATAGGATGAAATAAAAGCCCTTGAGTCTGTGATCACCAATCCAATGTCCCAGTTTATTTAGCCGCAAATACCAAGAATTGACGGTTTCGTCAGTCTCTGGGGTTGCTTAGTCTAAAGGACAAGGTCAGATCAGTACGCGGTGGACGTTCCATTTTTCCAATCGCTCAGGAAGAAAGGAGAAGTGTTATGTCGGTGGATATGAAAGTGAAAGCAATTCTGCTGCAAATTCTTGATGTGAGGGATGAGGATATCGTGCCCACTGCACACCTTAGGAAGGACCTAGAGGCAAGTTCTGTGGACTTGGTTGAAATCCTGGCTGCTCTTGAGAATGAATTTGACATAGCGATATCTGATGAAGAAGGCCAAAGTCTTCTAACCGTGCAGGCCGTCATCGACTATGTGGCCAAAACTGCAACATAGTCCCAAGTTAAAAGTGCCCCTTTGGTCCGACTATAGCTTCACGGTAGACACCGTGTTTGCTCCTTGGGTTTACGTCANNAAGGTTCAATTGAATCCATGAGGAAGAAATTATCATGAAAGCGGTAGTTTTTGAAAGGCATGGGGGAGTTGAAGTTCTCCAATATAAAGATCTTCCTAACCCGGAGATTTCTCCTAACGATGTACTCCTCAGTGTTAAAGCGACAGCTGCGAATTACAACGACATTTGGGCGCGTACGGGGGTGCCGGGAATGGATTTTCCGCTACCTCACATCTCGGGTACCGATGCCGCCGGTATCGTCGAGGAAGTGGGCAGTGAGGTGAAGAATGTTCGTGTGGGGGATGAGGTTGTGGTCAATGGTTTTTTCTCGTGTCGCAACTGCCCTGAGTGTCTAGGGGGAGACCCCGTCTTGTGTCCTGATTTCAAAATTTGGGGATTTCAGACAGGACCTCTCGAGGGAGGCCAGGCGGAATATGCGAGGATACCTGCCGCAAATGTCTTGCCCAAGCCGGAACATTTGACCTGGGAAGAGGCAGCTTCTTTACCCATGGTGCTGGCCACGGCCTGGCGCATGCTCGTCAGCAGAGCCAAGATTAAACCTGGCGATTTCGTCTTGGTGTGGGGAGCGAGCGGTGGACTCGGGTGTATGGCGATCCAAATCTGCAAGCTTTTTAATGCGCGGGCGATTGCCGTCGCAGGAAGTGATGAGAAACTGAGATTGGCACAGGAACTTGGGGCGGAGTTTGTCATCAATCGCAATAAACAGCGCGTTTTACGGGAGATCAGCAAGATTACTAACCGCCGGGGGGTTGATGTTGTTTTCGAACATGTGGGAGACTCCAGTTGGGAGACCAGCCTTTACGCTCTAAAATGGGGTGGTGGCACAATCGTTACTTGTGGCGCCACCACTGGTTTCAAAGCAACAACAGATTTGCGCTTCCTTTGGATGAAGCAGCAAAAGCATTTGGGTTCCCATTGCGCCAGTGCGTTGGAGGTCAAGGACGCCATTCAGTTCGTCTATAATGGGATGATAAAGCCGGTGGTCATGACAGTTCTACCTTTAAGAGCTGTCGCCAAGAGCCATGAACTTATTGAAAAAGGGGAGGTTATGGGTAAGATTGTGCTTGTACCCTGACTGTTTCGAGTATTAGGCTTGGATTTTCGTAAGAACTCCCTGCACACAAGAGATGCACTGGCCTAGGTGAAGGGATCAGGCAAAGAGAGTGGGCGCAGAATAACTAATATTAGCGGTTGGTGTATATCAGAAAGAAGGGAGTATGACTGACTCTCGAAAAAATCCCGACATTCTCGATCAACACTATCTGAAAACACTTGAAAATTTTGCGCTTATCTCAAGCGAAAACCTCCACTTCTTGGGATATTTCGAAAATCAAGATGACACGCTGATAACGGCCCTTCGAAATCTGAACCACCTTTTTGCAGCAAAAGCATGCTTGTCCTCTGAGGATCTCGTTCTCGACGTTGGTTGTGGCAGCGGGGGGCCTGCATGCTACATGGCAGAGACAGTCGGATGCAGAGTTGTCGGTATTGATATAGGTAAGCAACAACTTGCGCGAGCAAGGCAACTGGCGCAAGAAAAGCACTTGACGCATCTGGTAAAATTCTCTCATCAGAATGCAACGCATACTTCCTTTGATTCCAAACTATATGATGTGGTCCTCATGATTGGATGCGCATCGCATATACCTTCCAAAGAAGCATTGTTCGCTGAATGTGCTAGGCTGATTAAGAAGGAAGGAAGATTGATATTTGGTGATGCGATCATGGCCAATCCAGAGTGGTTTTATGACAGAAAAAACTCAGTTAAGTTGAAAGTTATAGATCTCTTTTTCGGGAACCCCTTACTTGAGTCTCTCAAAGGTTATCTTAGCCTCTTGCAAAGTTGTGGTTTTCAGATCGCAGAAGTGCAGAAACTTTCACAGCATGTTTTGCGCTCCTTTGAACTTTGGACGATCACTTTGGAGGAGAAGAGGTCGGAGTTTATCGAGTACCTAGGCAAGAGCAGGTATCGGGGTCTTTTAAAGGCAGTAAAAATCCTTCGTGAAACTGTCTACGATGGGCACTTTGATGCTGTAATAATTACTGCGCGAATACGATGAATCTGACGAATGTCCTAGCCGTATAGACGTCTACCCCGATGATGGAACAACTCTTCTGTCCAGGGCTTTTTCAATTGTCGGTTTGACTTTGCAAACCATTCTTTAACGCATAACGATTGGAGGCGATTGCATATCCCAAAGACAACCGTCAAACACGCACGGCAGTCCCGCTATCTTCCTGGCCGCGAACAACTTTTCGCAGAGTCTCAAAAAAGCCCTTCTCGAAATTTCTCTGCAGTCCTTCCGTTACATCGACGGCACCTATTGTGAAGTTTAGCCTCCCTTTTACCGTCACGGCTCCAATAAACAACGAGACACCGAAAAACTTGTTTCGAAAAATGACCGACACAGAATCGACGCTCAATTCGCTGTACCCTAGACGAATTCCCGTCGTGGGGACGTAGTCGATGGACATGGTACCCCGCAGGGGAGGATTTGTTGATAGTCGTAACAGTCTCTGCATTATTGGAACCAACCTTAGGGCCATCGCTGGACCTTGCTTCGCAATGAATTGCTGCACATCCTCGCATCCGAGTCTGGCCATTTCCCAGAAGGAGATGGGCTTTTTGATCTTATACACCTTGTCAAAACCGGAGACGAAGCAACCGAGGTGCTCATTCGACACCACGAATCCGGCCCCAGGGAGTAGTCTTGTGTCAATCGGGAACCTACACGCGAAACGCAGGGGACGGTCACCCAAGAATTCCGCGAGACTTACGATCGCGGCGGCAAAAATCGCTCCATATGCCGGGATCTTCTCTTGCCGACAGCGCTTCACAAACGCGGTCGTTTCTTCGGACGATAAAATTCTCCTAGACCAGCGCGGAAAATATTCCGCTGAATCGTTGGGCAAAGCGATCCAGGCGCGCCTTCGCCTCTGTATGTAGGCCTTAATGATTTGGCCGAACACTTGAACGCGGTTAAACAACGAAGATGTCATTGGCGGTTGAAGGGCGCCAATGAAGGGGAGGGACTCTACATTATCCACCACGCTTCGGTACTCTCCCGACCCACCGGAAAGACCATCGTAATATGACAGTAAGTCGCCGATGATGCTAAATGCGGAAGCGCCATCTATGATCGCGTGATGGCAACAGATAATGATCTCACAAACCGAATCTCTGACGTTCCTAAGAACTTTAACACGACAAAGAGGTCCGAGTCTTGTATCAAACGGGGTGGAGACCGATTGCAGGCCTTCGGCCTTCCAAGGCAATTCTCGATCCTGGAAGTCTTTTAATTCCAACGGAATGGGAGGTGCAGTCTCGGACACAAGAAAGCAAGGGTTGCCATCGCAATCGACACCGAAGCGGGCGCGCAACCTCGGATGTCGTTTTTGTAACATCACCAGGGCGACTTTCAAACGTTTTTCGGATACCACGCCGTTGATCCGTACGGTAACCGCACTCGCGCCATCACCCTCGAACCGCTCATACACGTCTCGAAAGATGTCTTCTAAAGGTCCCAGGGGATAGACCGCGTCATTGGTCTCAGAACCGGTAGAGCCGCTCTGCGCGCTGCCATCTAGTGAGATATCATTCATACGCATCAATTAGTTGATCGGTCACTCAGGGCCGAACGGTTTCGATTCGAGATACTGTTTAGCCCAGATAGCCGTGTTTTGTCAAGTTGTCGCGATAGGTGTCTTTATTTAATGAGATCGAAGTTCTCGTATTTGATTGTGTGGTGGACCGCAACGACTCCGCTACTTTTATAACCCATTCACAGGATTGATTGTTTCCGCTCGATTCACAATATTCTGATGCCTGACTTACCTTGATTACTTTTAAATCGATATTGCTCTCATTATTATTGTTCGTGACGGTCAACGATTTTCTTTCTGGTGAGGCCGGGTTTCCTCTTCAGGAGGCCGAATAGGTCAAGTTAACAGGCAGTAAGCACCATATGAGAGAACACGGGGCCTCCAAAAATGAGGTATCAGATGTTTCCATTTCTTATCAACTCGACATTTTCGGCAAATCCTTTCAGCCATCTACGAAAAAGGCCGCTGGTTGAGAATCCCTCGAGTCTCCCCTGCAAGAGAACGGTCCAAGAATAAAGGGATCTTGGCATGTTTTCGCCCTTCGACAGTCAGCTAAAGGGATATCTCGGAGTTTTTGAGCCTAGGCTGAAACGTCAAGAACCTATTTAGTAGCCATGAATTTTGATCAATATTGACCTGAAAAAGCAATGACTCCTGATCAGTGACTGCCACTAACCTCGAAACCGAATCTAATCTTCCCACTTTCTTTTTGTCGAGGATCTTTTTAAGCAGTACATCGCTGATCGCTGGACATAAGTGTCCAAAAGCGACCAAAAATGT
>JABAOF010004119.1_pt9 | contig 14017 bp, 1 predicted proteins | sample 7062171 | NCBI WGS metagenome assembly JABAOF01 (sample SAMN14538628, study PRJNA623070) | marine sediment metagenome | biome: marine biome [ENVO:00000428]; feature: marine pelagic biome [ENVO:01000023]; material: deep marine sediment [ENVO:00002113] | place: India: Gulf of Khambhat ...
GGGGAGCACGCCGGCGTTCAGGATAACGGGATCGCCGCTGGCACCAATGCCAGCGCCCGTGGTCAGGGTGATGGCTCCGCCTTTCACGAGGCCTTCGTGCCCGCTCGCAACGAACATACCGCCCTGGGCGGTGACGCCGACCCTGCCGCCCGATCCGAGGATGTCGTGCTGGGTGGATATTTCATCAATGGGTAGATCTCCCAAGCGCTCCTTGATGTGGACCTGGCCGATGTTTGTGGCAGCCTTGAGGCTTGCCCCTGAAACCTCCGATACGTCGGTCACGATCGGCGACCTCTGAGACCCGATACCCGTTCCAGCAATAAACTCTATCCGTCGGCCACTCACAACGGTATCGGCACCTATCTGGGTAACGGCATCCGCGCCTGTCTGGACAATCGATTTGGTCGTGGAGATCTTGGTCGTGCCCGTCGGGTTCCTGATCGGCCCGTTCAGGTAGACGCTGCCGTTGGAGTCGATGTCGATGCTGCCCTGGTCATTGCCTATAAACTCGACACTGATGGGTCGATCCGCCTCGATCGTGTGAGTGAAAACATGCTGGTGGTCCTGCTCCGCCTCGATCTCGTTGTGATACGTGGTCTCACCGTACCAGGTGGTGTCCGTATGCTGATCGATGATGTGGACCTTCATCTCGCTCAACGGGATTTCTTCATAGTCAAAGGTGTATGGGTCTGTGATGCTCGCGTCCTTGAAGTAGTACGGCCCGTCGCCCAGGACAACAGGATCGCCAAGGGCCTCGGTTTCGTCCCACTCGACGGTTGTGGGATCCACTGACATCCAGTCGATGCCGATCCAGGCGCTCACGTCGTGGTGGAAGTAGAAGTAGGTGCGCGTCTCCACGCCCTTCTGCCAGCCGTAGCGCCAGCCATCTTCCGGATAATAGTCCGAGGTGTCAGGGACGGTACTCACCTGAGTCGGATTCCCGCCCACACCGTCGTCGATGGTGCGCTGCACGCTGCCGTCGGGCTGGACCTCATAGAGGGTGTAGTACGGGGTGCCCGTTTTCGCCTTGTCCGTGATGGACAGTGTACCGGCTCCGGGTTGAGAGTCGTCGATCCTGTTGATGACGAGGTCGTAGCCCGTGATGTTGTCGATCTCGAAGTCGGCATAGCCTCCGAGCACCCGGATGACTCCGTTGCCCGTGTTCATGATATTGCCTGTCAGATCAATCTGACCACCCCGGTTGCGTACCTCGTCGATGACGATCTGGTTCGTCGCCGTGTTGAACTTCACGACGAAGTCTTTGTTCGTGTAAGTCGTGAGGGGCACAAACACACCGTCTGCGGAGGTGAGGGTACTGATCTCCGCAGCCACCGTTCCGTCGAGCACGAGGTGGTAGGTGTCCTTACCACTCTGGAGGAGACCGTTGAGGTTAATGTACTCGGCGTCGATGAAGATCTTCTCTGCGTACATGGCCGTAGTATCGACATTGTCGAGCAGATTTTGGATCTGCGGGTCCGTACCGCTCGAGTGATAATCCCAAACATCGTCGCCCGGAATCAATGCGGCGGGCAGATTCGTTGGATTTACATCCGACTTCAGGGCGGAGAAGAGACCCGGATACAGCACACCATCGGTACTGCCGGGTACCACACCCATTGTAATATCGCCCCAAATGGAAGCTGCCTCGCCGTCGACGGACCACGTGGTCACGTCAGTGACAAAAAGCGTGCCGCCGGCGATAACTGTGAGGTTCTTGGCCATTACCGAGGCCAGGATGATGACGTTGCCTTTGCCGCCGGGGTAGGTCTCCAAGTGGACGTTACCGCCGAGGTTGGTAATCGGGCCTTGTACAACGATATCCGGCCATGGGTAGACGCGGGTCGCACCGTCGTGGTCCACGGTACCCGCAGTGAAGTCATTCTTGACCGTGATTGCTGGTCCAAGTTCACCTGGTTCAGTTGTGCCGTCCCAGACCTCATCCAGATCGAAACTGGCTGTCCCTGGAATGATGGTGCGGTCGCCGATGCCGCCATCTGGGCTGATGTGGTTATCGTCTTCGGCGTTCAACACATTCGAATCATAGATTTCCTGGTTCGTCGTTTTCAGGTTGCCGTTCAGCCACAGGCCGCCATTAACCTCGGGGATCGACATCCCGTTGATCTTGATAAACGCAGGTGTATGGTTCTGGATATCAATACTCGCGTCGCCCGGGGCGATGAACTGGCCGCTGCCCTGCAGTTGATCGGTGCGGATGTCAATACGTCCCGCCTCTGCCGTCATCGGATCGATAGTCACCGTGATTGCGTACTGGCCGACGGGGATTCCTTTCAAATCGCCCACATTAAAATCGAGAGTGGTTGTACCGTGAACCAGCCTATGGGTAAAACTAGCATCCTCGGGGAAGAAAAGAAGATCAAGCGCGGGGTCTCCTTGGATTCCTGGAGTACCCGAATCAGTGTCCGTATACGCTGTCGTAGAAAGTGCAATCTGGTTGTTGCTCAGCTTTCGGACATAGTAAGTTCCCCCATAGACCAGGGGACCTATCGCGCCGTCGCTACCGGTGTTCTCGTAGGTAATCAGATCATTGGTATTGAGACCGTGTCCTGGGAGATAGATGGTCCGGAACTGGAACAGCCCTTCCGCTGCAAGCTCACCCTGGATGCGGACAATCTCGCCTTCATAGTAGGCCTTCAGGGTCGCATTGGAATCGCCGTACGTGTTGAGCTGCTCCTGAGCGTGCTGAAGCTCCTGAAGTAATCCGGACTGGACGACCTCAGGTTGGNNAAGGTCACCCCTCCGGTCTGCTGGTAGCCGGTGCCCGGGACATCATTATCGTCAGGATTAGCAGGATCTCCGACCGTATCCTCAGGCAGGATGGTGCCGTTCGCATCGTCCCACTCGTAGAGTTCTAATTTCTTATGACGCTCGATACCCGTCCTAACGATTCCATCCATCTGGATGGTGCCGTGGCCTTCCTGGTTGATATCCGCCTCCTGCATAAAAGCGGCAGCGGCGCCGTTCAACCAGTCCTGTACCGAGCTTACCCAGCTCACGGCCTTCGCATAGCCAGAGAGATCAGAGAGCCCCTTGCGCTCCGCCTGCAGCGTGGCCTCCCCCGCAGTCTCGAGTATGGCACCGGTACTCACGGTGATCATATTCTCGGTGATGAGCAGCGTGTGGGAGTCGACGCCACTGAGGGGAATGGCGCTCCCGGCGAAAGTGTCGCTCCGTGCGTCCATCACGTAGTTGTCACGGACGAAGTTGGCGGCTGTACCTGCATAGAGACCGAGGTCTCCCTTTGCATGGATGAAAGCGCCGTTGCCCACGAGGATCTCATTGTAGGGAAATACCCTTGAGACAGAGTCCGCCCCGATGTAGGTGCCAAGGCCGTAGGCTTCAGCCTCCACCGCAGTCTTGATCTCACCACCGCCGCGGGCAAACAGGCTCATGGCACCGATGGTCGTCAGGCTTGCGCTGGCGCCGATCTGGACCTTGGCCAGGTCGGTCAACGTCTCGATGACAGAGGTAGCACTCAAGCCTGAGGCCAGTCCGGCCGTGCCGAAGACAACCTTGTCATGGGCATTGAAATCATTGTAGGCCTTCAGGATGAAATCGCCAGGATCGGCAACGCTGCCCACGAGGTCAAGGCTCGCGTTTGCGCCGATGTCGACGAGGGTGGTGAAGCTGATGGTTGTATGGCTGTCCCCGCCGCCACCCGAAATTAGTCCCCCGGCCGTACCTTTGATATTCGGCGTAGATAGGAGCGGCTTGTCAATATGGTTGATGGCCTGGATGTTGATATCCTTTGCCGTGATATCAACGAAGGATCCAACCCTGGCGATTACGGTAGAACTCACTGAATTGTCGATATCCGCACCGGCCCCACCGAAGAGACCTCCTGCTAAGGCCCGTACCCGTCCGTTAGGCTTTGCCGTGTGCTCTGCGTTGATCCGCAAGGCTCCACTACCGGAATTAAGCGTGACTGTTCGTCCGGCTAAGGTTCTGGTACGGATTTCTGCGGTAGTCGTACTGCTCGTCACTGTCTCTGCGCTGGCGGAGGCAACACCCGCCAAGCCTACGGACCCGGAGACGGTGTCGGCAAAGTTTTCGTCCGTTCCCGTGGCCGAGATGGTCAGACTGCCGCCGGTAAGCTTCACGTTGGACCCCAGGTATGCCTCGGTGGTCGAGTTGGAGGAGGCATAAGAAGAGCTGATGCCAGCTGCGATGAGTCCGCCCACGTTGCTGTTAGCATCGGCCTTCTGTTTGGTGTTATTCGTGGCCCCAATGGTAGTCGCCCCGGTGATGGTCAGGGTAGCCCCGTCGGCAACGTAGCTCTTGACAGTGCTCGTATTCCTGACGTCGCTATCCGTGGCATCGACGCCCACCAGACCCCCGGCCGAACCGGTGGTATAGGCTTCTCCGGAATACCCGCCGCTCGGGACCAGCTGCTGGCCGGTTACGGTCAGACTGCTCGCTTCGATGGTCCCGGCTACAGAAGCGGTCACTGTGGAAGAGAGATCAATGTCGGCGAAGGATGCCCCCACGGCCAGGGCCCCGGCGTTGACCCCAAAGGTCTTTGCGTAGGCATCGGGCGTGAAGGTGGCCGTGACCGTGACCCCTCCGGTGACATCGATTTGGGAGCCGCTGCCGATGGTCGCCATAACCCCGGTCGCGATGTCCACAAAGGCGAAGTTGGCTGAAAAGGCACCGATGCCCGCGGAGATGCCGTGAGCCTTTGCCTCAGCGGTGACGGTCGAACTGGCCGTCACTGAAACGCTGCCCACGGTACCGGTGGACTGGCCGATGTCCACGTTTGAGCCAATAAAGGCGTGGGTGTCGTTCGGGACGCTGTCGTTTCCGACGTCGATCATGACAAAGGATGCACCCGCCCCGATGGCGCCGACGCTCACCTGATCGGTCTCCCCCTTAATAATCTGATTCCCGGTGGCGGAAACGGACAGGCTGGTTGCGGACACGATGTCCGAGTCATTGCCTATATAAGCCGTGGTTGTGCTCGCGTCGTCGATCACCACCACCGCGGCTCCAAGGCCCACAAATCCGGCACCTCCAGCGAAGCCGAGGACGTCGATGTTCTCGTAAAGTACGCCGTTGATGCTGATGGTTCCGCCCGCAGAGAGCGTGCCAGCGGCATGGGCGCTGCTGTTGGCGGCAATGTTTAGGACCGAAATGCCCGCACCGATTCCCACGAGGCCGCCCGCGGCGCCGCCCGCGATGACCTCCACTTCCACGTGATCATTCGCTGTGACCTCGATCTTCCCACCTGCTGTGACAACGGTGGTGCTGCCTTCAATTGCCCCCTCTGTCCCCGTAGTGGGTGCGGAGCTATTGACCGCCGACATGATGGCGGTTGAACCCTTGCCGTCAGTCGAGAGCCGTGAGCCTGCCTGTCCTGTGGCAGAGTTCACGCGATTGGCGCTCGTGTTGGCATTTCCGCCGTCGCTCCCAAAACCGTTCGTGAGCTGGTTGGAAACCTCCGACTGTGCGCTACCTGCCTGATTGGCCGCGTCCTGATCAGCGTCGCCGTTGTCTCCGGTCACTGCGCTCGATGAATTGCCGTCCTTGTCCGAGTACGTCTTCTGGATCGGCGTACCAATGGACCAGACCGACACGGACGCAGCAAGGCCCACCAGGCCACCAGCGCCGCTGATGGTGAAACCATCCAGCTTCTTAATGCCCAGGGCATTGACCTCCACGTCCTTCTCGGCCGTCACGTCAGCACCGGCTTTGATCTTGGCGCTCGTATCGTTCTTGATGCTCCCCACTTCCACCGCCCCGCCCACTCCGACAAAACCGGCTGCAAGGGCGCCGGTGAAGGTAGTCACCCGCACGTCGTTGGAGGCATTGACGAAGACGCTCTGGTTGACGCCAGCGTCCTCATTTACGATCCCGTCCATGTCGGGATCCGCTTGATTAATCTGGGCGTTTGCGCCAATGTAAGCAGCCGTATCCGAATCAATTAGGGTCACACTGATGCCGCCCGACACGCCCACAAAGCCGAAGCCGCCTGCCACGGCCAGGTGAAAAATATCCTCGGTCGACTGGGCCTGAACAACCAGGCCATGCACCGGATCGGTTGTTGTTCCGAAACTGCTTCCGCTATTCGTCCCGTTGAGCACCCCGGTTAGGCCGCCTGTTACACCTCCGAGAGCATCCACATATGCCCCGTCTGCCACAAATGCCTGGGTATCCTTGTCAATGACCATAACTCCTACGGACGCACCGACCCCTACAAATCCTCCGGCAAGGGCCCCGGAGATGCTATCTATATCCGTGTCATCCGTGCTGTACACCAGGACATCGCCGCCTGCGCTCACGTGACTGTTCGACCCAATGGACGCGTAGGTCATGTTGTCGATGGTGAGCACGTCCACGGCGCCGCCGACACCCACCAGGCCGGCTGCAATGCCAAACCCGATCAGCAGTATGTCTTCACGAGCGTGCGCCTCGACCGTCACATCGTTTTCAGCATTGACCGTTGCACCCGTACCGATGCTTGCCAGGGTCGTGTTCGACAGCACCGTCACGTCCACTGCCGGCGCAACCCCAACAACCCCTGCACCAAGGGTGCCGGCCACGGCCAGGTGGTAGAAGTCGTTGCCTGCAGCCACGTGAACCGACTGGGCCGTCCCACCCGTGGGATCCGTATTCACCAGAGCATTCGCCCCGATGTATGCCTGGGTCATCGTGTCAACAACGTTAACCCCGGCGGAAATCGCCACACCCACCGTGCCTCCCGCAAGGCTGACGGTGAAAGCCTCGATGTCGTCTTTGTTGGTGGCGGTCACGGCCAGGCCGCGGAAGCCGGTCTTTGTCCCTGGATCCGTTGTTCGCTGCTTGGTAAAGGAATCGTCGTTCAAATCATTGTCAACCCCGTCATCGTTGCGATCCATCAACCCAAGACTGGGAACGTTGACCTCACCTTGCCCCTCCAAAGTGCTGCTGTCAGCAGGCACACTCGTAATGCTGCCGGTCTCGATCCCTTCACCACTGGCATTGTTCGGATCGAACGGGGTGGTACTGCCACCAATACCCGGCGTGAACGCGCCCGTCTTGACGGTCGCGTCAGATGATTTTCCATCGGCGGTCACTTTGGCGCCCGCGCCGATGAAGGCCTCGGTTGTCTTGTCGATGACGGTCACACCGCCGGCCGCCCCGATTCCTGCTGTACCGGACACGGAAAGCACGCCTACAATCTTGTCGATTTCGCTCTCTTCGTCGGCCGAAATAAGGATATTTCCTTCAGCGTGAACGTTCCCGGCTCCGGCGCTGCCAATGCCGTCACCCGGCTTGTCGCCGATGAAGGCTCGCGTCTCTATATCGAGAATATGGACCGAAGCGTCCAGAGCAATGCTGGCCGTGCCGCTGGCGCTCAGGCCCGCGGCCACCGAGGTGATGTCTTCGCTGGAGGTCGCCGTGATAACGATATCTTTTTTGACCGTCGCCGTTACGTTCGAGTCGATGAACGCCTCGGTCTTCTTGTCGATAACGCCCACATCGGCGCCTATTCCAACGGCCGCCGTGCCAGCCGCTGAGAGCGATCCGGCCACGGAAACGATGGTGGTGTCGTCGTTGGCACCAAGGCTCACGCTCCCGTTGGTGGCGGTAATGTCTGCGCTTCTGCCGATGAAAGCCTGGGTGGTCTCGTCAAGGACGGTCACCGCTGCCGAGCCTGCGATCCCGGCCGTGCCTGCCAGGCCGGCGGAGGCTGCGATACTGATAATATCCTCACTCGAGGTAGCGCTGAGCGTGAGTCCCGTGACTCCACCTGTAGTAAGAATCACACGCTCGCCCACATATGCCTGGACCGTGTCGTCATGGACCAGGGTGGTGTTGGCCGCTCCTATTCCCGCGGTACCCGCCCCACCCAGGGCGCCACCGATCATAGTGATTGTAAGATCCCCGCTTGCAGAGATTTCCACATTGCCAGCAGCATCGAGGTTCGTTTCTGTTCCTGAGGTATTTCCCTGCACATAGGCCCGGGTGGCTGTATCGATGACCTGGACCGAGGCCGAACCGGCGATGCCCGCGTCGCTTCCCACTCCGGCGTTCCCTGCAATGGAGAGAATATCTTCTGAGGAGATGGCCTGAATCTGGACGCTGGCGGCGTCCACCTGGGCCCCGCTGCCTACGTATGCCTCAGTTGTCTTGTCGAGTATGAGAAGGTCGAGCCCAGCGCCCACTCCGGCGCCGCCCAGGCCTAATCCTATGGATCCTGTCACGCTCGTGATATCGGTGGTATTGGTAGCTCGCACCGTTACCGAACCGTTCGACATCAACGAATCCTGGTTTATCTGAGCGTTGCTCACGATATAGGCGGTGGTGGTAAGGTCAAAGATGTTGATGGAAGCCGCCGCTGCGATACCAGCCGAGCCGGTAGTTGCCCCGCCAGCAATGGCCGTTGAGGTCAAGTCGAGGCTGATGGTCTCACCGCAGAGAGTCTGGCTGAAGGTGATTGGATCGAGATCCGTCTCGGCTGCTACGGACAAGGCACCCGTGGCGTCCACCGTTCCGGCAATGTAGGCAGTTGTTACGGGTCCGCCGCTTACGCCGTCAATCAGAGTGATGGCAACCGCCGCCCCGACTCCTGCCTCTCCAGTCGAAAAACCTGCACTCGCAGCGAGCGTCTGGAAGCCCAGATCCGTCTCGGCATCCACTTTCAGAATTCCCGTAGACTTCAGGGTAGAGCCTGACCGCGCCGCCGCCTCTGTAGAGAAGTCAACAATGTTGATCCCCACAGAGCCTGCGATTCCGGCATCTCCCTGCCCCCCGCCGGCAGAGGCGCCCCAGGCGATGAATTCGTTCCGTTCTGTGTTAGGGGTGATTGCCTCGATGGTGATCCCATTCCCCTGAACAAAGGACCCCGATTCGACAAAGGCTCTGTTTTCCGCCTCGACCACGTTGAGACCCACCGCTGCTGCAACGTTGGTCGACTTGCTCTCAAGGCTGACCGCATAGCCAACCGCTTTAGTAGTAGCATCCACTTCAGCCAGTGCGCTCACGGACACAGCACCGTCTGCATACACATCCGCGCCGCTCACAATGGAAGCGGTGTTGGCGACATCCACCACATTCACCCCCACAGCTGCGGCCACGCCCACACCACTCGAACCGCCGCCCGATTCGCCAGTAGCATCGTTACTGGCGCTGCTAGCGTTATCGTTCGCACTGGGAAGGCTCTGACTGCCCTTTTTGCTCGTCACATTGGGGTTATTGGCCTGAGCACCGGCCTCCTCATCGGCAGTCTTCCCGTCGCCGGTCTTGCTTTTCGCACCGTCTTTCTTGGCGCCTCCGGCGCTTGCGGTGACCTCAACAGTGCTAGAAATATCGGCATCTGCCTTGACGGTGACGGTGCCGTTCGTATCCGCATGCTCTCCCAGGTTCCGGGCCAGGGTCGCAGTAACTATCTCATCTACCACCGCCACGCCCACCGAAACTCCTACACCCACATCGCCCGCCGCCTCAGATTTCACGGTGGTGGCAACGACGCTATCGTGGGTGGCGATTATTTGCGCATTCCCGGTGAAGGGTACTGTCTCACCGGGGTCTGCCCCTATCCGGGCCGTCGTGATATTGTCCACAACGGCAACGGCCACAGCGGCTGCAACAGCCACGCTGTCGCCGGCAGCACCGTTTTGTGCTTCAGTGGTGACGGTGTGCGTACTGGTCGCGGTCACGTTCACATCGGTCGGCTTGCCGCCGCCGTATCCTTGAACCGTAGCGGTATCCATTACCTCCGCCACGGTCATATTGTCAATGACAGCGACAGCTACCGATGCACCGATACCCACATTGCCTGATCCGCCGCCGTTGTCGGTCGGCTTGGCTTTGGTCGTGCTGTTGGTTCTGGATGTTGCGCCCAAGGTGAAGGCCCCACCATTCACTCCGACGGTTGCTCCTGTCCGCACATCTGCCCTTGTCTCCGTATCCACGATGTTGATCGCCACAGACCCTGCGATGCCGACATCGTCGGCGCCAGCGCCTGAGATCGCCTCAGCGGTAAGGGTATGGGTTTGAGGACTGGATTCGCCGGTTCTGGTAGCCATGTCTGCAGTGAGAGAAAGGCTGTCGGCATTCACCGTCACGCTTGGGCCGATATAAGCCTTATTGTTAATGTCGGCGATGTTGATCGCCACTGCAACACCCACACCGACACCTCCGCTCTCTACTGCCTGCCCGTCCGCCTTGGCGATGATGTCGGCGTTGGCACCCGAATGAACCGTGAGCGTACCGTCCGTGGTGAGATTCGACTTTACCGCAGCCTCCGCAGTGACATCCGAGTCGTTGATGGCAATAGCAGCGGCCACACCCACGGAGCCGTCACTCGTGCTCGCATTGGCATCGTTTTTGTCCTTCGTGTCAGCCCCGGAACCGGTCGCCTTGTCCGTACCGTAATCCCACTCTTTGTCCTTCTGGTCGTTCGACTCTTTGGTGTTGTCTGACTTTTCGCCCTTCGCACTCGCCTTTGCCTGTGTGTCGACCTTTGCTACCGTTGTTGCCTCAACCTTGGAAACGCCAATTCCCGAAAGCAAGAGGGCCCTCTCCACCGTGGACAGCGTCTCGTCCGTAGTGATTGCCAGGGCAAGCGACACCCCGATGCCCACGCCGCCCCCGGCAACTGAGCCGTCGGCCTTGGTAGTGGTGGTACCGTCCACCTCTGCCGCATCGGCCGTAAGGTTTCCTCCCAGGGAGGTCGCAATCCCGGTTCCGACACGGGCCTTGGTCGAGGTATCGGCGATGGTGATCGCTACGGCGCCGCCGATGGCCAAGCTGTCGCCGGCTGCTCCGGCCTCGGCTGTCGTGGTAATCTCCGGATTAGTAGTAGCATTGAGACTGAGGTCATGCACATTGGTGAGGGCAACGTCGTTCATCACCTCAGCGCGCGTAACGTTATCTACAATACCCAAGGCAACCGACGCACCAATGCCGGTGCTCGTGTCGCTTCCATCCACCTTACTCGTTGCCTTAGTGGTGACCTTCAGATTCTCAGTGGCTGTGAGGGTAAGATTACCGCCATGGGCATTGACGCCAGTGCCGGTCAGATAGGCCTCGGTAGTGGAAGTCACAATATTCAGGGCAAGGGCACCGGCAAAACCTGTATTGGCCTTTCCTGCGCCCGAGATGGCCGTGGTTTTAAATTCGCTCGTTGGCTGAAGGGTAGCGGTGAGGTTGATCGCACCAGCCGTAATGTTGGTCGACCCGGAAAGGTAGGCTGAGGTGTCCAGGTCTCCGATGCCGATAGCTACCGCTACGCCGACGCCTGTGGTGCTCCCGTTGGTGTTCTTGCCAGTTGCCTCGGTGGTCCCCTTGCTCAGCGCGGAGGCATTTATACCAAGATTGCCATCCGTGACGAGAGCGCCGCTGGAAGACACATAGGCATCCGTGTCATTCTCCACATCAGTGATCGCCACGGCTGCGGCGAAACCGATGCTCCCCTCGGAAGTCTTCGCGTCGTATTCGGAGCTGGAAAGCTTTTTCTCGCTCTCTGAATCACCTGCGGTACCCTGCTCCGCACCTTCGGCCGTGGATTTTGCCGTCGTGGTGGCGGTGCTCGTGGTGCCAGCAGTGACCGTAATGGAATTGGCCTCGTCTTGGGGGCCCGTCGTGTCGTCAATTACCGTTGTATCTGATATGTGAGCGTCCGTGGTAGCGCGAATGATACCCAGCGCGAGGGTAGCTCCTGCGCCGTCGTTGGTACCGTCAGCTGTGGCTACCGTAGTCGCGTTGTTGGTAGCGGTAAGTGAGATGTCGCCTGCTACCGTAAGAGCACTGCTTCCGAATATCCTCGCTCTAGCGGTGCTCTTGGCTACCGCAACGGCGACTGCAGCATCAGAAGAGGTGTCGCTGCTGCTCGCGTCCTTGCTGGGGGTTGCCGTTGCCGTAACGGTGGAGGTGGCGTCGATGTCAAGATTCCCTGTGGCGGTGACCGTGGTGCCGCTGATAATTACATCGGCAGTGGACGAGGCGTAAGCTACGGCAACAGTCAAGCTGCTCACACTGTAACCGTTGTTGGTAAGGTTCATGGTGGAAGAAGCGCCCGCGGTGATGTCATGTCCGATAAGGGTCGCATCCGTCAGGTCGATGGTTGCCGCGGCGCTCCCCACGAAGGACTCAGAGGAGCTGAAAACCAAATTGAGTAATGCATCTGCCACAGCCCCAAGACCCTGGGTCCCGGTACTCGCCGCGGTGAGAATAATGTCACCAACCTCCAGCCCATCCACCTGGACAGTGACTGGATCTCCAGAGCCACTCGGCTCATTGAAGGTTACCGTCTCATTGTCGATATAGCCGGTGCCCGGGTTGACGAGTGTGACCGTTGGTGTTCCATGTTCATCGACCGAGATGTCAACCGTCATGCCGAGTCCAGAACCTGTGGTAGATGCCTGGCTGACGCCAGTATACGTTGTGCTTAGGCTCCAGTTAGTCGGCGAGGATTGATTATCTATAGCACTGGGAATACTGCTGCTCGTGTCAATGGTCACCCCGGGATTAACCGTAATGGTCTCCGCATTGATCTTCAGGTCAGCCCCTGGCATGATCAAATCCGATGCCACGGTCACGCTGTCATCCCCGCCCAGTCCGTTAATAGTGAGTGACCCAGTGGGGATGTTGAAGCCCGTAACCTCAAAAGTGGCGTTCAGGCTCCGGATCTGCATGTCCGTTATTGTTCCGGTCTCGATCACCGCTTGGTCATCGACCCCGGTAAGATCATAGATCACATCAGTCACCGTACCCGAGGGGACAAGAACCGGCTCCAAGCCCGCATAGGTAATAAGCTTCCCATCCAGAGCTACTATTCCCGCATCAGGAGCGGTGGGTGTAAAAATTATCGTATCATATGTTCCACCTTGAACCACCAGGCTGTCGAATCCGCCTGCACCACCCCCCAGCACACCGCTCAGGCTGCCGCCTTCCTCAAAAACGAAGGTGTCCTCATTATTCGCTGCGCCGGTGAGGTTCTCAAAGCCGGTAAAGCTAACGCCGGCAACCGTGCCGCTATCTGCACCGGTGATATTCCAGGTGCTGTCGGCTGTGGGGCCGACAAGGGTATCTTCTCCTGTGCCACCAAGGATATTTTCCATGCCGGTAAAGCCACCGGCGTCAGGAGTCGTGCCGGATCCAAGATTGACCACAATGTCAGCGGTGTAGCCTGAATAATCCAGGGTGTCCGCGCCAGCACCGCCGTGCACACCACCTGAAACACGACCTCCCGCGAAGGTAAAGGTGTCCTGCTCTGCACCGCCAGTGAGATTCTCAATAGCGGCAAAGCTCTGTCCGTTCAGGCTACCTTCATCATCCGAAGTGATCTCCCAAATGTTGGTCCCATCCGGACCTACCAGGCTGTCCTCACCCTCGCGGCCATCGATCAGGCCGGTGACCATGGCGCCGGCAGCCAAAACGAAGCTATCCGCAACCGCACCGCCGATGAGGTTCTCGATGCTGGTGAAAATGCTCCCGTTGAGCGTCCCGGCATCTCCTGCCGTGATCTCCCAGGTGTTTTCTTTATCCCCGGCTACAAGCGTGTCATTGCCAGTACCTCCATCAACGGTGTAGATCCCCAGGTTTACCATAAAGATGTCGTCTTCTTCCCCTCCAGCAAGAGCTACCGTTCCGGCAAAAGCGGAGGCATCCATGGTATTGGCGCTCGCCCCACCGATGAGAACCGCTTGTTCGATGTCCAGCAAGGCGTCCATGCCTTCAAGGCCAATGGTCAAAGCGGCATCCGTTAACGTGAAGTCCGCATCCCGTTGCTCCTCCAGCGTGTCAGTGCCAGCTCCGCCGTCAAGGGTATCAGCCCTTAGGCCGCCGGTGAGGACATCATCGCCCGCCCCACCGATGAGGATGTTCGCCTCGCTGTCTCCAACAAGCGTGTCGCTGCCGCCACCACCCGTGACATTCTGGATATTTGCCACCCCTCCTGTACCGGTTGCCGTACCTGCCTCAAGGTCGACCGTTAGGTCTATGGTGTAGCCGGAGTAATCCAGCGTATTGATGCCGCCACCGCCATCAATCATTCCGCTGATACTGCTGCCGTCGG
>JABAOF010014606.1_pt1 | contig 14016 bp, 9 predicted proteins | sample 7062171 | NCBI WGS metagenome assembly JABAOF01 (sample SAMN14538628, study PRJNA623070) | marine sediment metagenome | biome: marine biome [ENVO:00000428]; feature: marine pelagic biome [ENVO:01000023]; material: deep marine sediment [ENVO:00002113] | place: India: Gulf of Khambhat ...
GCTGGTTCAAATCCAGCCCCCGCTACCATCTTATTTCCCTTATACTTCTCTGAAAACTCTCCTGTTTCCTTTATCTTTCTATTTAGTCAACCGTAGCTGTAATTAGGCGATTTTAGTCATATTTTGTGACAATTTGGTGACAAAGAGAGAGGTCTATATTTGATTTGACACTCCTATCACAAATTATTATGCTATTGCCAAGTAAGCTGAGGGAAAAATGGGAATTAAGTGCCCTAAATGTTATTTCGACAATCCTTCTGATTCCAAGTACTGCAGAGAATGTGCAACTCCGCTTCCTTCCGAAGAGAGAATCTCAATTTCTCATACCAAGACTCTCCAAACACCAGCTAAGGATTTAATCAAAGGGACAACTTTTGCAGGAAGATACCATATCATCCAAGAACTTGGTAGGGGAGGCATGGGTGTAGTCTACAAAGCTCAGGACACTAAATTGAAGCGGATAGTTGCCCTCAAGTTTCTTCCTCCAGAATTAACACACGTCTCAGAGGTCAAAGAGCGATTTATGCGCGAGGCACAGGCTGCTGCTGCCTTGGATCATCCCAACATATGCACTGTTCATGAATTTGACGAGGCCGAGGAGAAAACCTTCATTTCCATGGCCTATATAGAGGGCCAGAGTTTAAAGAAGACGATTGAATCGGGCCCACTTGAAATATATGAAGCTCTCAGGATTGCCGCCCAGGTAGCCGAGGGTTTGCAGGAGGCTCATAATAGAGGAGTTGTTCACAGGGACATCAAGAGCGCCAACATCATGGTGACCGAGAAAGGCCAGGCGAAGATAATGGATTTTGGTCTAGCCAGGGTAACAGGAACAACTCTGGTAACAAAGGAAGGGATGACAATGGGGACGATTGCCTACATGTCGCCCGAACAAGCCCGAGGGGAAAAAGTAGATCAGCGAACAGATATCTGGTCATTAGGTGTGGTTCTTTATGAAATGTTTAGTGGTCAACTACCTTTCAAGGGGGAGCATGATCAGGCTGTTGTGTATTCTATCTTGAAGGAGAAACCCAAGCCGATTACAGACATTAACGCCGAGATACCGATAGCTTTAGAGCAGATGGTGTGAAAGGCGCTCGAAAAGAATCCTGAAAAGCGCTACCAGCGGGTTGAGGAACTGATAGATGATTTGAAGTCCATATCAGAGGGAATAGAGCCGGAGGGAATCAAGTCAAGGCTCCTGAGAGCGAAGCTTCAAAGGAGGAAGAGAGCGATTCTTTACACAAGCATAGCTGTCTTCCTCATCGTAGCTACTGTGATAGCGCTGAGTTTCTTTGGCGGACGGGCCGCGGCATAGACTCGATAGCCGTGCTGCCTCTGGAGAATCTCTCCGGCGATCCAGAAAAGGATTTCCTTGTGGATGGTATGCACCATACGTTGATCAACGAGCTCGGGAAGATCAGTGCCCTGGACATAATAGCGCGCACTTCGGTGATGCAGTACAAGGAAACAACAAAACAAATCTCCGAGATAGTGCACGAGTTAGGTGTGGATGCTGCAATCGAAGGCTCGGTATTGCAGGCAGGCGATCGAGTCCAAGTGAATGTCCGGCTGATCGATGGCCGGTCAGACCTTCAACTCTGGTCCGATAGCTTCAACCGGAATCTCGTAGATATCTTGTCTCTGTACAGCGATGTCAGCCGTGCCATTGCACAAGAGATCAAGATCAGAGTTACGCCTGGAGAAGAGGTCCGCCTGGCCGCTCGTGGCCCCGTTAATCCTGAAGCTTATGAAGCTTATGTAAGAGGGATCTACTTTAAGAACAGCAGGGGAATGGTTGAGGGAGCGCTTCCTAAAAGCCTCGAGTACTTCCAAAAAGCTGTCGACCTGGATCCGGAGTTCGCTCAAGCGTACAATGGATTGGCCGGGGCCTATGGGCTTTTAGCAAACTGGAATATCATTGCTCCAAGTGAGGGTCTTGTTAAGGGAAGAGAAGCAGCTTTAAGAGCTCTGGAGTTGGACGATACCATCGCCGAAGCCTACTCGAATCAGACAAGTTATCTCCTGCTTATTGAAAGAAATCCCCAGGAAGCAGGAAGAATGCATAGACGAGCTCTGGAATTGAATCCGGGTTCAGCGGAAACACACCAAGGCTATGCCTTTTGGTTGCAAAATATGGGAAAGTTTAATGAAGCGATTAAAGAGATGAAGATAGCAAGGAGGCTTGATCCGCTTATGTTGTTGCGTAGTGTATGGGTGGGACGGATGTATTATTTAGCCAGGCAGTACGATGCGGCCATAAATGAATACCAGGGAATCATAGAGATGAATCCATCCTATGGTCCCGCGTATAATTGGCTTGCATACGCTTATTTCCAAAAGGGGATGTTTCATGAGGCTTTAGATGCGCTTCGGAAAAGGCGTGAATTGGCCGGATTTAAAGGGCGGGGAGTAAGTCTCGCGATTGCCTGTGCCATGTCTGGGAGAAAAGAAGAAGCGCGAGAGATATTGGCTGAAGTGCTCGAGAAAAATTTTCCGAGACGTGTACAACCTGGCTGGATCGCAGCAGTTTATGCTGCTCTCGGCCAGAAAGATGAAGCGTTTGCTTGGCTGGATAAAGCTGTTGAGTACTACGATTCCTGGCTATTTATGCTTCAGGATCCATTTTGGGATCCGCTGCGTTCTGATCCGAGGTTTAAAGCTTTGTTGAAGAAATTGGGCTTAGAATGATACATTCCTCTCCCTCTGGAAGAATGCTGATCCTGGTATTCCTGAGGTTGAGGATGCGAAGAAGAGGCTGGCTGGGTTGAAGAGTCAGCAGTTTTTCGTTATTTGTTTGTGTCGTCTAACTTATTATGCGCCATTATATTGACGCTACAATTTTCCTGTGATAGATTTATTCAAAGATACAGAGGGTGGGAATATAGTTCCCTTGCTTGCTTGAATGATCACTAGAGATATCATAAAATAAATATTGCCATGAAAAGGAAATTCTTGGTTATCTTTTTTGTCTTGCCTTCCCTGATTCTCCTGGCAAAAAGTAAGTCGCCAAAAGACATCCCAGAGATGTACAAAAAGTGGCTTGAAGAAGAAGTCACTTATATTATTACGAAAACCGAAAAAGAAGTTTTTCTCAAGCTCGAGACAAATAGAGAGAGGGATATATTTATTGAAGCCTTCTGGAGACAGAGAGATCCTACTCCAGGAACCTCAGAGAATGAGTTCAAGAGGGAACATTACCGTCGCTTCAATTACGCAAATAAACATTTTCGTCCGGGAGGATGGCGATCTGACATGGGAAGAGTTTATATCATCTTGGGGGAACCTCGGAATATTCACAGGCACACCTTTTACACGAAGGTCTACCCCATGGAAATCTGGTTTTATCAGCAGGCTCCGAGGGGAGGTCTGCCCCCAAATTTTAACGTCGTATTTTTTGAAAAAAGAGGGGCAGGAGAATATGTCCTTTATTCGCCTCGAAATGACGGTCCCCAGAGTCTTTTGATCGGATTTCAGGGACACCCCCATGATTACCTAAGGGCCTATGAAATTCTCAACGAATACAATTCTTTTTTAGCCCAAGTTTCCATCACATTGATCCCGGGTGAGGACACCACGCCCGGTCAGCCCAGCATGGTTTCTGATATGCTCCTCCAAAAGATAGATAGGGTACCAAAACTGGAAATTGAAGACATCTATGCAGAAAAATTTCTCAAGTTTAAAGATATCATCCAGGTGGAATATTCGGCCAACTACATAGGGAATGATAATCTCGTTCAGATCATCACAGATGATTCAAGGACAAGTTTCGTGAGCTACTTCATCAGCTTGAAAAGGCTTTCTGTCAACCAGTACGAAGACAAATATTACGCAGAAATCGAGATCAATGGTATGGTGACGACTAAATCAGGAGAGGTTGTTTACCAGTTTGAAAAAAATTATCCTCTCAGGATGAATCAAGAACAGTTTGAAAGAATAAGAGACAGTTCTTTTGCTATCTATGACACGTTTCCTCTGGTTCCGGGAGATTATAAATTTTCTCTTCTGTTGAAGAATAAAGCTTCGAAAGAATTCACTTCTTTTGAGAAAGACATCTCGATTGTCCAAGAAACAGATGAAATGTTTATGACTTCTCTTCTACTTGCTTATGACTTGAAGCCGCAGAATGCCTCCCCCTCGCTTATACCTTTTCGAATCAAAGAAGGACAACTCATTTGTCATCCTGGGAACACATTTACAAAAAATGACATCTTATACGTTTTCTTCCAATTATATGGCTTGAACGACAATCTTCAGGAAAGCGGAAAAATTATTTTCACCTTTTATGAGATTCATAAAAGCGGAGAAGAATTCCTGAGCGTGACAAAAAGAATAGCTGATTTTGCTGAGGAACAAGGAAATATTCTAGTAGATTTTGTTATGAGAGATTTTCCAGCATCTAATTACAAACTTGTGGTCTCCATGTATGACCAGAATAAGCAGCCGATTCTGACAGACAGCCAATATTTCTCTGTTTCCCCGCAGAAGCAGATAGCAAGACCTCAGATTTTCTCAAAGGTTGTTTCAAATACTAATGAGGCGTTGGTTCCTTATATCAAAGGAATGCAACACCTGAACAAAGGAGATGTGAAAGAAGGGAGCAAGTTGTTAGAGTTCGCTTACTATAGGAATCCCAGGGTGATTGATTTTGCCATTGGTCTTAGCCGGGCCTATCTTCTATCCAAACAATACTGGAATGTTGAAGCTGTTATTTCTCCTTTTCTTGAAGGCGAAAAATCCAAATACGAAGTTCTTTTCCTTTTAGCAGAAGCCAAGAAGAACTCAAGTCAGTATGATGAAGCTATAAAGCTATACAGGGATATCATTATCAAATTTGGATTGAGAATAAACATTTTGAATTCTTTAGGCTATTGTTATTACCGAGTAGGGAATGAGACAGAGGCTCGCGCTGCCTGGGAAAAATCCATTGAAATCAATTCAAATCAGCCAAAAATCAAGAAAATGCTTGATTCCATAAGAAAGAAATAAGGAAGGGGAATATGCTTAAAAATAATAAAAGCCTGCTCTTTTTCTTTCTGTTATTGTTCCTGTCCTTAAATTTTTGCCGTCTGTACATGCTAGAGAGAAAGCTTGACGAAGAGGATGCTGAATTTTTATCCCAGGTGAGATATATCATCAATAAAGAAGAGAAAAAGATGTATTTGGAAATGCCCAAATCAGACAGAACAAATTTTAAAGAAGAATTCTGGAAAAAACGCGATACAAATCCAGATACAGAGTTAAACGAATTCAAAACAGAGTATTTTGATAGAATAGACGAAGCCAACCGGCTTTTCACAGCTGGTAAACCTGGATGGCTTACTGACAGAGGACAAACCCTAATTCTGCTTGGTCCCCCTGCCCATAAGTCAGTCTACCCTATGGGTGATGTTTTAAGCGGTCTCGCTCGCCCGACAGAAATATGGCATTATCCAGAAGTCCCTGTGGTTTTTATTGATTATGGTGGAACTGGTGATTACGGATATTATTTTTTGAGTATGGGTCATCAACAAGAGTTTTATAAAAATTTGCTTGAAGCAAAAAAACTCCCTTCGGAGAAGGAAAAAGCAACTTTTGACTACACCTTTAGGTTAAGTCCAAAAGATGATCAAAACGTCATCCTCATCGAGGTTGAAAAGAGGAATCTTTGGATGAGAGAAGAAGAGGAAGAGATGGTGACAACTCTGGATGTTGAACTTGAAATCTATAGTATGGATAATAAAAAAATATGGCAACACAAGGAGGAATATAAAGTCACCCTATCAAAAAAAGAACTAGACCAGACTTTGATGAGCACTCATACCATAGAGATTGGAATTGACCTGTCTCCCGGGACTTATACAATCATTTCGAGAATTAAAAATCTGACAGATGATGAAAAAAGAAGCAAGACCAAGATCATAAAGATTGAGTAAAAGGAGAATTTTTATGAAACATCAGAAAATCATAAGACATTTCCTTGTTGTCATGATCTTATTCACTCTGCCCTTAATAGGTGCAGTTAGAGGAAAGGTGAGAGTTTTTATCACGGATTCAAAAGGAAAGCCTATCGAGGGAGTTAAAGTCACGCTAATAAGCCAGAGAACTTCCGTCGTTAAGCACGTTATTTATTCAAATAAAAGAGGGATGGCTACTCATGGTTCTCTCGAAAATCATATCTTTGAATTTACTTTTGAAAAAGAAGGCTACCAACCTCAAAAGAAAATGATCAAAATTCCAGCAGGACTCTTAGAGAAAGACAATATAACATTATATACCAAAGAAGAAGTAGTCATGCAGATGCAAGCCAAAGATCCCTATGCACAGGCTATAAATAAATACAATCAGGCAGCGATTTTTTTAAAGAAAGAGGATTATGAGAAAGCCTTAGAGTTGCTGAAAGAATCTATCTCTTTAGATGACACCATCCATCAGGCTCATTATGAGATCAGCAGACTCTATTATCTCCAGGAAGCGTATGAGGATGCCATCAACCATGCCAAAGAAGCGATTTTTTTGGAAGAAAACTATTCCCCTCCCTATAGGTTATTGGCTGCTATTTATGAGAAGATGGGCAATATGGAGGAGTCGCAAAAATATACAACCCTTGCTCAAGAAATTGGTGGCATGAGCGGAATTGATAAGTACAATGAAGCCGTTAAATATATTAATAACGGAGACGTGGATTCAGCCATTCGTTTGCTTGAGGAAGCCCTTCAAATTGATCCGAAATTGGCTGATGCCTACTACCAACTGGGTTTGTCGTATATAAACAAAGCGGAAAAAGAAAAGGCTATCTCGAATTTTGAGAAATACCTGGAACTTGTACCCGAGGGGCAAAACGCAAAAACAGCTACTTCCTTGTTGGAATTTCTAAAGAAACAATAACAAATCAGAACGCTATATTGAGAGATCAGTTTTTCTTTCTCTGAGAATTAATTTCTTCTAATTTTTTTAGGACATTCTCGACTTCTGTTTTGTTGGGAGTATCTGGCCAGCGCTTCAAAAACTCTCTGTAGTTCTTTATGGCGTTCTTAGGGTCTCTTGCGATCACATAGGAATTAGCCAAAAGAAAATACGCATTCGGATGAATTCCAGGCTCAAGCTCAATAGCCATAGAAAGATGGAGGATCGTCTCCGCGGTTTGCTTCAGTTGGAAACAGTTTATTCCGACCAAGTAATGAGCTTGAGATTTTTTTTGACTGTCCTTATCCTCCGACTCTGAGTATTCAAGATATTTTTTCAGATAGAGGCTGGACTGAGAGTATTTCCGCTGCATATGGAGGGTTTCTCCGAGAGCATAGAGAGCTAAGTGGTAGTGTTTCTTATGTCTGATGGCTTTAACAAAGTGGTTGACAGCCTCATGGAGATTTCCAGTTTGTCTGAGCAAGATCCCAAGATTATAATGAGCTTCCGCATACTCTGGCTCAATGTCAATAGCCTTCTGAAAATGACTGATGGCCTTATAAAACTCATTGTTGGCGACAGCTTTTTTCGCCAGTGAGATCTCCTCAAGAGCATCCTTAGAAAAATCAGGTATATCTGATTTTCGGACACGTAGGTAAATATTTGCTTCGAATTCCTTAGCCCCAGTTTTATGTATGATCACAGGAGTCCATGTCTGGAGAAAATGATCAGCATATCTGACGAGGAGAAGGTAAGCTCCTGGGTTGGGGACTCCGCTTATTCTGTAATACCCGTTGCTGTCAGTTTCAGCCCAGGCAAAGATATTCGTTCCCAAGGTATAGACAAGATATTCCCAGATGTAGTGTTCAAATTCCAATGCACCCGGGATCTCAGGTTCCTCTTCTTGGACGTTATATGCCAACCTGATTTCGACCGTTATCCCAGGCAAAGGATGTTTGCTTTCGTTATAGACATGGCCCACAATCGTTATTCTATCAAAATCGTGATACCTCGGAGGCTCTTGGGTCTGACCTGATACCCAAGATATAAAAAGCAGCGTCATCAATAACAAAGTCGATGTCTTCTTCAATTCTTTTTCTCTGGGTACATACTCTCCAATTTTTCCAGAATAGCCTTGATCTTCTCGATGTTGGGAGCATCAGGATAAAGCTCCATGAATTTTTTGTAATTCTTTATGGCGTTTTCTCCGTCTCGGGCGATCACATAAGAATTGGCAAGGAAGATATAAGCATTGGGATGGATTCCAGGTTTGAGTTCAATGGCCTTAGAAAGGTGAATAATAGCTCTTTTGGCCTTTTTCAAGTTCAAATAATTTGTGCCGGTCAAATAGTGAGCTTGGGCAACAGTATCAATTTCTTCTTCCCCTGTCACTTCAAGGTATTTCAGGAGGTGAGGATTGGATTGAGAGTATTTTTTCTGAGCATGGAGTGTTTCGCCGAGCGCAAAGAGAGCCAGCCCATAATTCTCTTTGCATTCAATGGCTTTTGCAAACTGCTCGACAGCGTCATCGATTTCTCTCCTTTGTCTGAGGATGATTCCCAGATTATAGTAGGTTTCAGCAAACTCTGGCTCGATCTCGATTGCCTTTTTTAAGTGCTTGATGGCTTTATCGAAATCTCTCTTGGCATTAGCTTCTTTAGCCTGCGCAATCTCCTTTAGAGCTTTTTTTGAGAGAAGCGGGGCTGCGGATTTTCGAGCGCGGAGAATAATGTCAGCCTCAAATTCCTTGGTCCCTGTTTTATGAATGATCACAGGAACTTTTGTCTGAAGATGATCCTCTGCGTGTCTGACTAGAAGAAAGTAAGCACCCGGTCTGGGAATACCGTTAATTCTGTACAAACCTTCCTCGTCGCTTTCTGCCCAGCCGAAGACATTTGATCCCAATGTCTTAACAAGAAAATCCCAGACATGGCTTTGGATGTCCGAGGCTCCCATGATTTCCGGTTGTTTCCGTTGAGAGTCATAGGCTAATCTGATCTCAACCTTTATTCCGGCTAAGGGTTGCTCGCCTTCATCGTAGACATGACCCCAAATAGAAATCTTGTCGAAGTTCAGGTACATAACTTGGTCTTCTACCTGTTGGTGACTCAGGCCAGAAAGGCAAAGAGAAAAGGTCAACATCAGAGCAATCATTATCCTTTTCATCTGTTTTTCTCCTTAATTCTCCTCTTCAAAAATTGTAGCACACGTGAATCATGAAAAAAAGGGCAGCCCTTTTAAGGGCTGCCCTTTCGAAATCAGCGCAAGTGGAGACTCAGCTTAAAATTCGACCTTGACTCCGATAAAGAAAGATGTTGGCGGGTACCACCGCGTGAAGTTTCCATAATCGAGGTTCGGGCTTATCACGGTATAAGAAGCACCAATTTGGTCTCCGGCTAACTGAATATCGCCAATTGAGTTATCTCTTACCATTTCGACCTGGTTGTTGAGGAGGTTGAAGACATCGGCATAAGCGGAAATCGAAACTTTGTTTAAGATTGTGAATTTTTTCTCTAACCTTAGATCAATTCTCCATCTCGGAGGATACCGGCCACTGCTTCCACGTTCGTCAAGTCTGTATGTTTTACCTCTGTTATCTATTGGGTTGTACGCGGTTGCTGTCTCTGTATAGGGCTGACCGCTGGTCCAGTAAAAAGTGGTTCCGATATTGAATCCATAGGGCAGGAAGACATTGCCGTTGAATTTGACCATATGCCTGATGTCATTGGGCAAGTAGCCAAGCGCGTTATAGTCTTCCTCTGGACTGTCTCCCCAGTTTGCGTCAGAATCAGAACTTTCCCATCCCTTCAAATCAGACAGAGTGTAAGACGCGAGGAACTGGTATTTGTCATTGCCAAGATTCTTCTTGAAACTGATGATAGCGGCTCGGTACCTCTTGTAAGTGCTGCCCCAATCTGGATGAGTGGCGTTGTCAAAATGCCAGACGCCATCCAAATCTGGATTGTTGTAGGGAGCATCAGAATAGCCATAGTCAAAGTCTTCGACTCTCCGCTTCCAGGATCGGGTCATTATATCGACACCTACGGAAATGACATCCGTGAGCATGTGCTCATAGCCGATTCCAAACTCATCCATGTAGGAAGGCTTGATATCGGGATTGTATGATGATGTTGAAGCGGTGCCTGTGGTATAAGTACCGATTAGTGTCCAGGTGGGTACGCCGTAGTATTCTCCTCTGTAGTATTCGTAGCTGTAAGAGAATGCATCAGGTTGGTTGTTTCTGATGAGCCAATCTCCGTAAACGTCATAGAATCTTCCAAAATTCGCATGAATCTTGTTGCCCTTGAGGTTGTAGGCCACTCCAATCCGAGGCGCCAGCATTTTGCCCAGTCCCCAGCTGAGGATAGCCACTTTATCGTGGTTTTTCCACTTCATCGTTTCCGCTCTCAGCCCGATGTTTAAGGTCAAATTGGGCGCCACTTCCCATTTGTCCTGGATAAAGAAGGTCCAGAACCTGTCGTAAACCCACATGTCGTATTCGCTTCTTGGTCTATCAGGCATAAGATATCTGTACATAGGTGTGGCCGCGTCATCGTAATGGTACCTTATGAACTCGTTTCCAGGATAAGATTGAGAGTACCATGAGAGCCTGATATCCATCATTTCCGCCCCAATTTTGAGGTCGTGGAGGCCGAAGCTCGTTTCAGCAAAGTGGCTCAGGCTGAGTTGTACCTGATCATGATATCGTCGTGTAAAATAGGCTGAGGATGCGTTGCCGTAGTAAACACCCCCTCTGTAGAAGGTCGTGCCAGATCCTACTGGCTCATTGTTGAGCTCGTTTCTCTTCAGACTGTAGCGGATGGTCATGAAGGTATTGGCTCCGAAAACGGAAGTCCATTCGGAGTTCAAATTCCAGCCGCCCTGGAACCTGACTGCATCGGATTCATCGTTTCGACTTGAATAACCAATATAAGCGTAGAGCAACGGGATTCTTATCGGGTCTTCCATCCACTGGCCCATGATGGACTGATTGGGGAAGGGCTTGAAGGTGAGCTTTGCTGAGGCATAGTGTCCCCGATAGTAGCACTTTATTCCTGTCGTCGGTTCGAGGTCATCTATCCAGTCCGCGAAATTCTCGTAGCGTGAGCCAGGTTTCCACTTGTTCCGCCTTTCCCAGGAGGCAAAGAACCACAACATGTCGGGCATGATCGGCCCACCGACGTTGATGCTGGGCCTTTTCTCGGTGAGATAGTGGGTAGCATCAGAAAAATAATACCTGCCTCCAGTCGCCTGGGCATTCCAGCCGACATCAGTTAAATGAAATCTTAGAAGCCCATGGAAAGTATTACTTCCAGATTTGGTGACGACGTTGATAACAGCTCCTGTTCCACGTCCAAATTCTGGCGGAGCACCTGAGATAACCACCTGCATTTCCTCGAAATTGTCGAAGTTCATGGCCGTTGACCACGTTTTGGTCATAGGGTCGGTGGAGTCCATTCCATCGAACAGATACATGTTGTCTGATCCGGAACCACCAAACATGAACGGGTTGTTGGCATCGATAGCCCCTGGCATCATAGCCATGATGGTCTGGTACTGCCTATCATTGGCCAAAGTCTCGACTAAGTCTTTGGAAATGGTGATTTGGCTTGTGCTTGATTTGGTGTCAACAATCGGAGAGACTGCTATCACTGTGATTTCCTCTTCCAAGGTCGTTACTTCCATCACGATTTTCAAATCGAGAGTTTTTCCAAGTTCAACGGTGATTCTCGGCCAGTTTACTTTTTTGAAGCCAGGAAGCATGAAAACGGCCGTATATCCACGTTTTGCAACAGGAAGCGGGCCAATCCTAAAATATCCTCTTTCGTTGGTGATATCTGTTCGTTCACCTTGGAGATATTCTCCTGTAACGGTCACACTGACCCCGGGTAGAGGAACTGCTTCTTCATCTGTGACAATTCCAGCTAATGCGCCATATTTTTCAGTAGCGGAGCTCCAGGAGAAAACAAGAAGCACGGCTAAAGCCGTCAGAAAGAATTTCTTTGATTTCAAGTGCCTTTCTCCTTTTTAAAATTCCTTGAAACATCTCCTTACCAAAGCCCTGATTTAACAGGACCTACCCATAACTTTAATACATTTAGTACTCTTATTTATTATCACCTCCCTTTAGTTTTAAATTATTATTTTAAGTAGTATTTACTTTAGCATGGAATGCATTACTTCAGGTCTATGTGATTAACCCCTTTTAAATTCTATAGTTAAATTCTATAGCTAAAGACGTTCAATTTGATTTTTATGCCCATCATAATCTCTGATTCAATGGGCCCTTCGCCCTTATTTAGGATATAATTATAGTGCAAAATGCGTGCCAATCTTTATTTTTAGATTAATTGCTTAAGTTATTGAAATTAAAAAAGATAAAAAAGAAAGAAAATCATACTAATGTAATTTATATCCAAAAAATTGGATTGATACAATTATTTGGATTCTTATTCAATAAATTAAAATTGAATACAAACTAAAAAATAGACCTGATGTAACTATTTTAGCTCCACCTCTTCGTAGCTATAATAATAGGTCACTGCCACATGTTTTCAAGGGGAAAAAATTCTGTCTCTTTATGTACAAATATGCTGAATGGAATTCAGGAATGCGTATTAATGAAACTATTGTTCCATGGATGTCTCTTTGGTTATTTTACTATGAAGTATGGCTATTAACTGGTGAATGGCATGGTGGGGGAGAGCATCCAGAAAAGGGAAAAGCTAAATCCAAGAAAGGATAGGTATACAACATGAAATCTTGTTATATAATAATGATAATAAATTGAAATAAAAAAAATGTTATAAGGTCTCGTTTTCAAGGTTATTGGCCCAGAAAGGGCACATAACCTATTCATTAAAACTCGGGCTAAAAATAGGTTTAAATTGCTGCTAACTATATTATAATCAGCGATTTAGAAACAAAAGGTAGCTTTCAATCAAAAGAGCTCATAACCCGGGGGTCGTTGGTTCAAATCCAACCCCCGCTACTATCCTATTCTCCCTTATATTTCTCTGAAAATTCTTATGTTTCCTTTATCTTTCTATTTTAGCCTACATATATCCCACCATGGGTTTTTCAGCATGAGAAAATCCGCTCTCTATTGCGCAAGACTAAACAAAGCATTTGTATTTCGGTCTGGATAATGCTAGCTGAGTTTGAGGTCTTCTTCTACTGTGTGGTATTATTATTTAAACTTCCATTACACAGAAATTGGTAAAATTGTGAGAGGATTGTCGATCCCTCCTAAAAGAAATTTCTATCATAAAGGAGGTTACATGAGACTACGAAATTCAGTGTTCCTCGGGTATTTAGTGACCTTGTTACTGGTCGGAAGCACGGTCCAGATCTCTGCAAATGAGCGTTCTAATCGATTGATTGCCAAGCTTGAATCTGGCAAACCAGTCATCGGAGTCCTTGCGGGCGCGATAGCCGCACCACGTATCGCTAAGGTCCTAGGCACAAGCGACCTTGATTTCATCTTGGCTGACCTAGAACACGAGGTCCACGATTTCGGTATGCTTCGTCAATTTGTCCTTGGGGTGAACGACTTCAGCCGGCGATATCGAAGAGAGGAGAGTCCAGCACCATCGGTGCTGGTCAAGTTAGGCCACCGTGCTGGATGGGATGCACGTTATGAGGTCGCTGAGGCCCTGAAAGTAGCTCCCATCGTGGGAGTTTGTGTCCCGTTCGTGGAATCTCGGGCAGATTTGGAGAAGATCATTTCTGCAGTGCGGCATGCGGAGACAACTGCATTAGCAGGGATGAACGTGCCTAAGAAAGTCCGCGAACCATGGCCCCTTGATCCCAAAGGTGAGCTATTTGTAGTAGCGATGATTGAGTCTGAGGAAGGAGTGCTTCATGCTCAGGAAATTGTGGAAACGCCGGGAGCCGGGGCGATTTGGGCGGTTCACGTTTCGGACGAGGAATCGGCAAGAATCCTGAAAATGTGTGAAGAGAAAGGGATTATAGCACTGACCGAGGCAAACACAGAGGATGTCAAGGCTAAGGTCGATGCCGGGTATCAGATGGTTCTCGTGGGATGGGATTTCCAGCTGCTTGAAAAAGAGCTCAGGGAGAACATTCAGAAAATGCGGACCGTGCTGAAGTAGAGGATTCCAGGTAGAG
>JABAOF010009374.1_pt9 | contig 14008 bp, 15 predicted proteins | sample 7062171 | NCBI WGS metagenome assembly JABAOF01 (sample SAMN14538628, study PRJNA623070) | marine sediment metagenome | biome: marine biome [ENVO:00000428]; feature: marine pelagic biome [ENVO:01000023]; material: deep marine sediment [ENVO:00002113] | place: India: Gulf of Khambhat ...
AGGAAATCTTGCCCCTTAAGCTAAAATAAATGGCTTTAACTAATTCTCGAACAATTGCCCTTAAAGAGAAGATATTTAAACTCCAACGCCAAGAAGAAGAAAAGAGAACTGAGGAATTAGCCGAAAAGCTTAAACTGCCCTATGTCAATCTTGCCTTGCTACCGATTGATCTTAATGATTTAATTACTTTGCCCAGAGAAAAAGCAGTCAAAGGGAATCTCTTAGTCATCAAAAGAACTGGCCCAGTTCTCCATTTAGCTGTAAAAAACTCTCATAACCCCCAAACTAAGAAAGTCCTCAAAGAACTTCAAGAGCAAGGTTTTGAATGCCGATTGTTTATTGTTTCTCTGAGTAGCTTAAAAAAGGGCTGGGAGCGTTACAAGTTTGCTGCCCCTAAGGTTACTCCACTCAGGGGCGTTTTTATTATTCAAAATAAAGAATTAGAGGAATTTAAAAAATCTCTACAAACTATTCAAGAATTAAAAAAAGCCATTGGTGGTTTATCAACTACTCGCCTTTTGACTATTGTGGTGGCGGGAGCCATTGAAATGGAGGCATCTGATATTCATCTTGAGCCTGGGGCAGAGAGGATTAGATTGCGTTACCGGGTTGATGGCCTACTCCAAGATGTTACTGATTTTCCCCAGAAAGCCTACCATTTTCTTCTTTCTAGAATCAAAACCCTATCAGATATGCTCCTTAATGTGCAAGATGTTACCCAAGATGGTCGCTTCTCAGTCAAGATTCTAGAGGGAGAAAAAACTATCAAATCTGTTGATATGAGGGTTTCTGTTTTACCCAGTGGTTATGGAGAAAGTGTGGTCATGCGTCTCTTGGGCTTAGGGGCGACCCAATTGAACCTGCCTGATTTAGGCATCAGGCCAGAACTATTTGAAATCATCAAGGGCCAAATTACTCGGCCCAATGGCATGATTTTAACTACTGGACCAACTGGCTCAGGCAAAACGACCAGTCTTTATGCCTGTCTAAACTATATTAATGAACCAGGCAGCAAAATTATTACAGTGGAAGATCCGATTGAATATAGACTCAAAGGAATTACCCAAACTCAAATCAGCAAACGTAAGGGGCAAACTTTCGGTCAGGCGCTCAAGGCAGTAGTCCGTCAAGACCCTGATGCCTTGATGGTCGGCGAGATTAGAGATAACGAAAGTGCGGCTATTGCTATTGAATTTGCCTTAACTGGTCACGTAGTTTTCTCTACTCTCCATACCAACGATGCAGCCGGGGCCATCCCTCGCTTGACTGATATGGGGGTTAAGTCATCTTTTATCCCTACAGCAGTTAACTTGGTCATTGCTCAAAGATTAGTCAGAAGACTCTGCCCTCATTGTAAAAAACCCTATCAACCTTCCACCGAGCTAATTGCCAATACGAAAAAGGTTTTTTCTCTAATTTCACCAAAATCAGGTATTGATATTCCCAAAAAAATATCTACTTTTTATAAACCCGGAGGCTGTACCAAATGCCATGGTCTAGGCTATCAAGGTAGAATTGGTGTTTTTGAATTTTTTACTATTACTGAGGCTATTGAAAAATTAGTTCTTGAAGAAGCTACCTCCTATGACCTTCGCACTAAAGCAATGGAAGAAGGTATGGTCACTCTTATGCAAGACACCATGCTTAGAGTGGCTGAAGGAGTAACCACCATGGATGAAGTCCAAAGAGTAATTGGTTCTCCTCAATATATTGAACAGATCTATGGCAAGGCAATTATGTCGATGCTGACCCGAGCTTTAGTCATAGGCAAAGAGACTTTAGAATGGGCCAAGTCTTTAGCCATTGGTGACAAAAGAATCCAGGAAAAGCTTAATCAAATTAAAATGACGGAATTAGTTGAATGGCTGACAGCAGTTGCCCTGCAAATGAAATCCTCTGATATCCATCTAGAAGCAGAAGAAAATATTTTTAAGGCCAGATTAAGAATAGAGGGGGCTCTCGAGGAAGTAGCTCAAATTCCCAAAGAATTGTTCTTGCCCGTAGTGGCTAAGATAAAAGAATTAGCTGGCATGAAACTTGAAATCCATAAAAAAGCTCAAGACGGCCGATTCAAAGTGGACTGTGTTGACGGACAATCATATGACACCCGAGTCTCAGTTATCCCTAGCGGCTATGGTGAATCAGTTATTATTCGATTACTGAGACCAGATGTAGCTGTTCTAACCTTAGAAGATTTAGGCTTCCGGCCAGAATTACTTAAAGTTGTTCAAAAGGCTATCCAATCTCCTAATGGTATTATTTTTGTCACTGGGCCAACCAGTGCTGGTAAAACGACCACCCTCTATTCTATCCTCAGCAAGCTTAACCGACCGGAAGTAAAAATTTTTACCATTGAAGACCCTATTGAATATCGACTCAAAGGCATTATCCAAACCCAAGTTGACAAAGAAGAAGGCTATACCTTCCTTGAGGCCTTGAGAGCACTACTCCGTCAAAACCCCAATATTATCATGCTTGGTGAAATTAGAGACCAAGAAACAGCCAAAGCAGCTGTCCAGGCTTCTTTAACTGGACATTTGGTTTTAAGCACCCTCCATACCAACAGTGCCGTAGAAGCTATTCCAAGATTAGCTGGTCTTAATATCAGCGCTGGTGATGCTAGTTCTTCGCTGAGAGCAATCATTGGCCAAAGATTGGTCAGAAAACTTTGTCCAAAATGCAGAAAAACCTTTAAAATCCCTTCGGAAACTTTAGAAAAAATCAAAAAAGAGCTTAAGGAAATACCAGCTAATTATAAAAAAGAAATTAAAGAAATTAAATTATATCAGCCAGGTAAATGCGAAGAATGTAACCAAAGAGGGTTTAAAGGTCAAATGGGTATATTTGAAATCCTAATTCCTGACGAAGAAATAAAAAAGAACATTCTTTCTTCAACCGGTTTAGTTGAAATCACTAAACTAGCCAAAGAAAAAGGAATGCTGACCATGTATCAAGATGGTCTAATTAAGTCCCTAGAAGGGCTAGTCGCCTTAGAAGAAGTAGAAAGAGTCACTGGTGAATAACCCAGGAGGTTATTTTAGATAAAATTTTAATATCGACTAGTCTGTAGGCAATGACTCTTTGCCTAAAACAGAGAGAAAAGGTTTCCCCGAGGAATACTTCAGTCGGAACCAAAATATCCAAAGCTAAGATAAAACCCCTATCGAACCCAAAATTAAAAAATCGGGCCCTTATTGCCTACAGATTAGTCAATATTAAAAGAGGCTAGCTGTTTTAGCTTATCCTCCCTGTTAAGATAATAGCAAATTCTAATAAAAATGTCAAGCCCGTTAGAAGTAATCCGCCTTAGGCGGATGCCCCGCCAGAGGCGGGGATTTCTAACGGACTCAAGCCCAATGCTTACTCCCAAACAAGTAAACGAAGACCACTATCTGGATTTAACTCTGCGACCTCGAACTTTTGAAGAGTATGTTGGTCAGCGAAAAATAAAGGATAATCTGGAAATTCTGATTGGGGCAGCTAAAAAAAGAACTGAACCAATTGAACATGTCCTATTATATGGCGGTTCAGGGTTGGGTAAAACTAGTTTAGCCCATGTTATTGCCAAAGAGATGAATTGTCAGATTAAGGTTACTTCTGGACCAGCTATTGAGAGGGTCGGCGATTTAGCTTCTATTTTAACTAATCTCCAAAACGGAGATGTTCTTTTTATTGATGAATCACATCGACTTAATAAGACCATCGAAGAAACTTTGTATCCAGCCATGGAAGATTTTCTTTTAGACATTGTCATTGGTAAGGGGCCTTCCGCTCGGACTCTCCGCTTAGAATTACCCCGCTTCACTTTAATTGCTGCCACCACCCGGATTGGTCTGCTTTCTTCTCCTTTAAGGAGCCGCTTTGGGGTAACCTTTCGGCTGGATTTTTACAGTCAAAAAGATATTGAAAAAATTATTGAACGGTCAGCTAAAATTTTAAAAACTACTATTGAACCGAAAGCCATTCAGGGAATTGCCTGCTGCTCTCGCTACACGCCACGGATTGCTAACCGTCTCTTAAAAAGAATTCGCGATTATGCTCAAGTTAGAGGAGATGGCCAAATTAACCAAAAATTAACTCAAGAAGGATTAAAAATGTTAGAGATAGATAAGTTGGGCTTGGAACCAGCTGACCGCCATCTTTTAAAAATAGTTATTGAAAAATTTAATGGCGGGCCAGTTGGCCTGCAAGCCTTAGCGGCAGCCGCCAACGAAGAACAAGACACCATTGAAGAAATTTACGAACCCTATCTCCTTTCTTTGGGTTTCTTGGTCCGAACTCCCAAAGGCCGCTTAGCCACCAAATTAGCTTATGACCATCTCGGTCTCAAATACGACCAAGAAAAACAAGATAAACTGTTCTAAAGACGAACGGATTGTCCCGCAAAACAATCGTTTAGGGCGGTGATTAAGAGACGAAACCAAAAACCTGCTGATTAAAGCAGGTTTTTGTTGGTTAAGAAATATTGTCTATTTTTAATCAATTATGATTAATTAGAAACCTGAAAGTATTTAGTCGTTCCATTCCATCCCTGGCTCAAGGCTTCAAAGACACCAATTCCCCCTCCAGGGGTAGCAGATGAAATAGTGGTAAGGGTGACTGGCTCCTCATCGTTCTCTAAATTAGCGTATAAGACACATTCCTTGCCGTCATCAGTGATAATATATCGGTAAAAAGATTCTGTTTCAGTGCCCACTCGGGGGTCCTTAGGTGTCACTCGTAAAACATCTGAATACTTTGGATATTTTATTCTTAATTCATCCATAATATCTAAAAGGTCATATTCCCCTCCACCTCCCTCAGGCAAATAACACGACAAAGAAAGGAATCGTCCGATTTGTGAAATTTCTATTTTGCGTTTAGCATCTCGTGCCTTGCCGCGACCAGAAACCAAAGAAACAGCCATAACAATAGCCAGGATAGCAATAATTGTTATGACCACCAGAGCTTCCACAAGGGTAAATCCTCTATATTTTCTCATTATATTTATATTATAACAATAACGCCTTTCTAAGCCAAAGGAATAGCTTGCCAGATAAAACAATCATTTAAGGCTGTTGTTCCAAGATTTATTGTGAGGCTCCTTAGAAATGATATAATATAAATATGGGGAGGAAGTGTTCGGAAATTAAAATCACTTTTTGGTTATTGGTTGTCGGAGGGTTTTTTATTTGGCCGATTTTTAGTTCAGGAACAGCTAATGAGGTGGTCATAAATGAAATTGCTTGGATGGGAACAAGTGTCTCAGCTAATGATGAATGGTTGGAGCTCAAAAACAATACTGACCAAGAAATAGATTTAACTGGCTGGGCTCTCAAGGCAGCTGATGGAACACCCGAAATAGCCCTCAGCGGAACAATTCCCGCTCAGGGCTATTTTTTATTGGAAAGAACTGATGATTCAAGCGTGCCAGATATTGCGGCTGATTTGATTTATACTGGCGCTTTAAGTAATGGCGGAGAAAATTTAGAATTACGAGATGCTCAAGGTAATTTAGTTGACTCAGTTAATTGCTCAGACAGTTGGTTTGCGGGAAACAATACTACTAAGCAAACCATGGAAAGAAAAAATCCTCAGGTGGCTGGTAATGATTCAGCTAATTGGCAAACCAGTCAAGAGCCTGGTGGCACGCCTAAAGCCCGAAATAGTAGTGGCGAAGAAGTTTTGCCAGAAGAACCAGAAGAAGTTATCGAAGAACCAGGCGTTGAAGGATGGATACCGCCAACGGTAGTTAATCAGCCGCCAATAGCTAAAGCTGGTCCAGATATTACTGCTTTAGTTAAGCAAGAAATAATTTTTGATGCTAGTCAATCCACTGACCCAGATAATGATACTTTGACTTTCTTTTGGAATTTTGGCGATGGAGCTACGGAAACTGAAGAAAAAGCCAGTCATATTTATCTTTATCCTGGCCAATATATGGTTGGCTTATTAGTCAGTGATGGAGAATTTTCTGATTTAGATATTATTACGGTTAATATCTATAGCCGGTCAGTGATAATTAGTGAATTTATTCCAGACCCAATTGGCCAAGACAGCGAAAACGAATGGATTGAGCTATTTAACCAAAGCGATGAGATCGCTAATTTAACTGACTGGCAATTAGATGATGAGGAGGGTGGCAGCCGGCCTTTTATTTTTCTAAAAAACAGCTTAATCGCTCCCCATCAATTTTTGGTCTTGAGGCGACCAATTACTAAATTAGCTCTTAACAATGATAGAGATCAAGTTCAGTTATTTTACCCGGACGGTTCTTTAGCTAGTCAAGTTAGCTATTCTGAAAAGAAAAAAGAGGGCTTCTCAATAGCTTTTGATGGCCGCGATTATTTCTGGACTAAATTACCCACTCCTGGCTCAGCTAATATTATCACTTCAGTTGGCTTAGGGGCCGAAGGAGAAAGTATCTCCAGCAATAATCCCCAACCCCTTATTCAAGAAACCCAAGAACCTCCAGAGGTCTTAGGAAGAATTAATCTTAGTCAAAGCCAAAATCTCTTGGCGTTTACTCCTTCTAAAGATTCTTACAAGAGTTTAGCCCAAGAGCAAGCTCCCCCATTAATCGAATCAACTAAGCCAAGTCAATTGGAGCAACCAAAAGAAGTAGCAACCAAACAAACAACCGAATCTTTACCCCAGCAAGCTGCTTCACTGGCCCAGCTAAGCTACTCAGACCAAAAAGCTAATTTAATTTTAACTCTTTCAATAATTATCTCTGGCTCTCTCTTAGCTAGTTGGCTTATTATCTCATTGAAAAAGAAATTAAAAAAAGTTTAATAGACAAAAGAGTAGATTAATTAAATTTTCATTGACACTTTCTTTTGCTCAATAGTATCATTAAACTAGTATGTCAGGTCATAGTAAATGGAAGAATATACGTTATCGTAAGGAATTAGTTGACAAAAAGCGGGGTAAGATTTTCAGTAAAGTATCCCGCTTAATTAGTGTGGCCGCCAAAGAAAAAGGGGCCGACCCAGAAACTAATTCTAAATTAAGATTGGCTATTGACCAGGCCAAGGCAATGAATATCCCTAAAGAGAACATCGAACGAGCGATTAAGCGAGGCACCGGACAGATTGAGGGGATAAAAATGGAAGAAGTCATTTATGAGGCCTATGGCCCTGGTGGAGTAGCTTTAATCATTGAAGGGATTACCGATAATAAAAATCGAACCTTGGCAGAAATTAAACGTATTTTAAGTAATTTTGGGGCTAAATTAGCGGAAGCGGGTAGTGTTAAATATCTTTTTGACAAGAAAGGCGCTGATTGGGAACCTAAATATCCGATGGAAATTGCTGAGTCAAAAACCAAAGACCAACTAGAAAAACTTTTCGAAGCCCTAGATGAAAGTGAAGATATTCAGGAAATATATAGTAATTTGAAGTAATTCTCAAAATTGGTAATTAAAAATTTTATGGTTATTATGGGCATTGATCCGGGTACCGCCACTACGGGATATGGGGTTATAAAAAACTCGGACAATAAACTAAAAATTATTGACTACGACTGTATTAAAACTGAGCCGAAATTATCGACAGCCCAGCGACTTAAGGAAATAGACCAACAATTAGCTAAGCTAATTAAAAAATATAAACCTAGAAAAATAGCTGTTGAGGATATTTTCTTTTTCAAAAACATTAAAACCGCTATCAAAGTTAGCCAAGCTCGAGGAGTAATCTTAGCCGGGGCAGCTCGAGCAAAAATCCCAGTAATTGAGTATACCCCCTTAGAGGTCAAGCAAGCGGTGACCAGTTATGGCCGGGCTGATAAGCATCAGGTTCAACAAATGGTCAAAGTATTACTTAATTTAAAAGAAATCCCTAAACCCGATGACGCAGCTGATGCTTTAGCCGTGGCCATCTGTTGTGCCCATAGCCATAAATAATTTTTAAAATTTTAAACATTAAAAATTGTTTACAAAATTAAAAATTAGAAATTAAAAATTCTAAAATAATATGTCTTCCCTCATCCAATACATGATTAATCAAGGAGTACCTCAGGAGACGGTGGTTCTCCTTCTAATGTTGCCAATTGTGGCTACGGTGATTGCTTTTGCCCGACAGATTATTGGCATCAAAGGCTTTGGTATTTATACTCCTTTAATTATCTCTTTTGCCTTTCTGGCCACTGGTTTGAAATATGGCTTAGCTTTTTTTATGACAATTTTATTAGTTGGCACGTTAATAAGATTACTAGCCAGGCGCCTCCGCTTGCTCTATTTGCCTCGTATGGCCATTGTTCTAACAGCTGTTGCTTTAGCCATTCTTGTTCTCTTATTAGAAGGAGCTTACTCTGGTCGAGTGGGTCTAATTGCTGCCTCAATTTTTGCCATTTTAATTATGATAACTTTGGTGGAAAAATTTGTGGCTGCTCAAATTCAACGAGGCGCCAGGGAGGCAATTGTCTTAACTTCAGAAACATTGATTCTTTCAATAGTCTCTTATTGGATAATCAGCTGGCCTTGGTTACAAAATTTAGTCCTTCTCTTCCCTCTCTGGGCTATCTTAGCTGCGGTGGTTATTAATATCTTCCTAGGAAAGTGGACTGGCTTGCGCCTTTCTGAATATTTCCGCTTTAGAGAAGTAATTAAACATGTTGAGCTACCTGAGAAAAAGTAAATATATCCTGGGCTTAAATGCCCGCAATTTAACTTACTTACGGCCCTCTAATCCCTTGAGGGCTATTCGCATTGCTGATAATAAGCTTTTGGCTAAAAAAATTTTAAAAAAAGCTGGGTTGCCTGTTCTTAAAACCTATTCTATTATCCGACGAAGAGAGGAATTAAAAGAATTTGATTGGGCCAGTCTGCCTGCCGCTTTTGCTCTAAAGCCAAATCGAGGCTTAGGCGGCGAAGGCATTCTTATTGTTTACGGCCGAAAGAAAAAATTCCCCTACCCTTGGATTAAAGCTGATAAAAAAGAGGTGCAAATTAAAGACCTGGAGGACCATATTTTAAACACTTTGGAAGGAACTTTTTCTTTAACTGGGTTACCTGATTTAGCTTTTTTTGAAGAACGAATCAAATTGCTTAAACTTTTAAAGCCCTACGCTTATCGAGGTATTCCTGATATAAGAATTATTATCTATAATTCAGTGCCAGTCATGGCAGAAATACGCCTGCCCACTAGGGAATCCGGCGGTAAGGCTAATCTACATCTGGGAGGCATTGGGGTAGGCATTGATTTAGGTACTGGCATTACCACGACAGCTATCCAAAGAGACCGATTAATTGAATATGTGCCAGGGACTAGATTATTACTCCGGGGGTTACAAATTCCCGAATGGAAAGAGGTTTTAAGGCTAGCTATTTTAGCCCAACAAGTCACTCAAATTGGATTTTTGGGAGTAGATATTGCTATTGACCGAGAAAAAGGACCGATTATTGTCGAGCTTAATGCCCGAGCTGGTTTATCTATTCAAATTGCTAATCTCGCCTCTCTGGGAGATCGCCTGCAACGGGTAAAAGGCCTTAAGATTAAAACAGTTACCAAGGGGGTAAAAATTGCCCAAGATCTTTTTGGCGGAGAGATAGAAGAAGAAGTAGAAGAAATTTCTGGTCGCAAGGTTATTGGCATTAATGAACCAATTGAAATTGTTGATGCTCAAGGAAATAAACATCCGACCATGGCCAAAATTGATACTGGCGCCTACCGAACAACTATTTGTAGCAGCTTAGCTGAACAATTAGGGCTTAACCAATTAATTAGTTATAAAAAGGTGAGAGGGGCTTTAGGTAAGGAAGAAAGGCCAATCATTAACTTTTCTTTTACTTTAGATAAACGATTAGTGGAAACCGAGGCTTTTGTGGCTGACCGCAGGGAAATGAAATACGATATTATTATTGGCCGAAGGGATTTAAAAAGATTTTTAGTTGACCCAGCTAAAAATATTTTTATGAGAAGCAAGCTTCACGCCTCCTAAAATTAGGAAAGGCCAACTAAATGGTCATCAAAGATTTAGTCACCCTTAAAAAATTTTTCAGCAGCATTAAAACCCCTATCTTTGGCGTAGGGGTCTATGNNATTTTATCTTTGCGCTATAGCTTAGATACCAAATTAATTGAAAAAGACCTTGAGGTTCTTTCTTTAGAAAAAGGCATGGGTACTAAACACCTCCGAGAGCCTCGCAATGCCACTACCATTTTAAAACATGAAAAAACTAAAAAATATCTTCAACAATTTAGAAATCCAGCTCTGATAGTTTATAAACCATTTAAAAAAATGGAAAAAATCTGTCAGGAAAATGGCTGGCAATTGATGGCTAATCCTTCTTATTTTGGCAAAGAGTTATTTGAAAATAAAATAAAGTTTAGAAAAATTCTTGAGGAAATCGAGGTAGCCGTTCCGCCAGGTAAGATTACCTCAGTTGATAAATTACACTATGGTCACTTGATGAATAAATATGGCCTACCTTTTGTGATTCAACATCCAACCCGAGCCGGTGGCAAAGGAACCTTTTTTATTAATAATCGTATGGATTTTGAACAGGCTTTTAACAAACTATCCAAACCACTAGAAGAATACGAAGAGAGTAAAAAAGATACCCCGCCAAGCGAAGTTATCGTCAGTCAATTTATTCAAGGGCCTTCACCCAGTATTACTGGTTGCCTCACCAAATATGGCATCCTTTCCACTAATCTCCAGCATCAAATTTTAGATATCCCTCAGCTTTATAGTCCCGAAAAAGGCTCAGGGCTTTTTTGTGGCCATGATTGGACTAGCNNTCTCAACAAGCTTATCAATATGTAGAAAAAGTAGGTCAATATTTTAAAAAATATGGTTACCAAGGTATTTTTGGCCTAGATTTTGTCCTCGACGAGAAAACTAATCAGCTCTATGTCACTGAGTGCAACCCTCGCTTACTTGGTTCTCTACCAACCATTAATATGGTCCAATTAATAAATAACGAAATCCCTATTCTTGCTTGTCATGTCTTAGAATTTCTTAAGGTTGATTATCAAATAGATATCGAGGAAGTAAATAAATTAATGCGTCAAGAAAAAATTGGCGCTCAAATGCTGCTTCATAATTTATCTGGCCGCTGGGCAAGAAACCACCAGCAACTTAAGGCAGGGGTTTACAAAATTAAAAATAATAAATTAGAATATCTTCGAGCTGGCTATGACCTGAGGCATCTTAAAGATAAAGAAGCATTTTTACTAGGTGATGGAGTGCCCTTAAAAAAATCTCATTTCAGTCCCAATCGTCGAATTTGTCGAATCCTTACCCTGAACAAAGTTTTAGAAGCCCCCAAACAGCTCACTCCTTGGGCTTCTCAAGTAGTAGAAACTGTCTATCAGGCTTTTAAGATAAAGCCAGTTAAGTGGGTTAAAATCAAAAAATTCTTTTTTCCCAATTTTTTAGCCAAAGGCTAATTACTATTATGCCCTATTTCTCTATTATTGGTGGCGCTCCTCGCTATAGCCGAATGATTGCCCAAGAATTAAAGACCTTAGGAGCCAAGGTAGATATTTATCATTGGTCTCAACTCTTTCCCTTGCCTCATAATTTAGAATTACCTCAGTGGGATTTAGTTTATTTAAGAATTGGTGGTGCTATTAGAATAACCTTTATGTTAACCAGTCAATTAGAAATGATGGGCTATCGATTAGTTAATAAGCCGTCAGCAATTTTTAAAACCAATAATAAATATTTAGGAATGACCCTGGTCAAAGAAATAATAAAAGTACCAAAAACATATTTAATTGGCAAACGCCTAGAAGATTTTCAAAAAATTCCCCAGCTATTAAATTTCCCTTTTGTAATTAAGCCAATATTAAGTATCCAAGGTAAGGGAGTAGTAAAAATAGAAAACCAAGAACAATTAGATAACTACCTAAATAAGTTAAATCAGGAAAGACTTATTGGTTATCCCCGTTTTGTTCAAGAGTTCATTCCTTTTGAGAAACTGATTAGAGTGGTTATGGTTGGTCAAGAAATAATTGACGCTGCTTACGATGAGCCCAAAGATGGCTGGAAATGCAGTGTCTGTCTAAATCCCAATGTCAAGTCTTATCCTCTTAATGAAAAATTAAAAAAATTGTCTCTTAAAGTAAAAGAGGTAACCGAACAGGAAATATGTATGTTAGACCTCTTTGAAAAGGATGGCCAATATATTTTTAATGAAATTAATAATCAGTGTGACTTAAGTTTGATGCAGCAGGCGACCGGAATAAATCACGCAAAAAAAATAGCCGAGTATTTAATTGCCCAAGCCAAAAGAAAAGTTATTTAATCTTTACCCTGGGTTTAAGCCTAAGGGTTTACAAATAGATAAAAATTTTTTAGGATTGAGCTGTCGTAGTCTCGAGCTACGATATGGCTAGAATAATCTAAAAGAAGGGCAATTTAACAATTTGAAAGGAGGGACGAAAAATGGGTGCTAATGTCAAAGGGATTTTTGATTTGTTGTTAGAGGCGGCGGGAAGAAACTATTACTTACGAATCGCCATTTCTCAACATGACGAGGTGATTGTCTTAAAGCGCCATCCCTATACCAGAGTTTTTGTCAACGCCAAGCTTTATGTGAAGCTTTATGAAGTTCTCCGATTAAAAGACCACTGTCTGCCAGTACCTAAGGACAGGCCCCTCAGCTATCCTTTTCCTCTAAAATGTAAAGGAAAGCATTACGACTTTGCGGAACTGGTCAGCGACACTGTACTGCCTGAAGTTTGGATAGACCTTTCTCCTTCTAGCCTGGTTATCGCGATTAGCACATTCATCCGCCAACCTCCCTTTGATTTTGTTCGGATTGGCTTTGGAGACCAGGGAAACCAATTGGCGGCCAAGTTCTGGCGGGCCGAGAAAGGACTTCGGCCGTGGGAAGCTTCTCTACCTGGTTCAGTCCCCCATCGTTACGGGCCTGGTGCTTATCCGGTGAAAATAGACGTTTTAGGAGATTGGGAATACCAATATGTGGAAGAGGACCTTTCCCCTGACAGAATCCAGGCAGCCAGGGAACAACTCTGGGAAAGGTTAGTTAATCGGTTCGGAAAAGACAGCCCCCAAGTAAAAGAAGGTTTGACTTCTTTTGCCGAAGGAATCCTTGCCTACTAGCCCTTTTAGCAAAAAAGCCTATTCGTCTGCGGCGAATAGGCTTCTTTTTTTGAAAAAAATAGGGCGTCACTTGGCTGACGCCCTTTCATATCCTCTGATTGCTCAGGATTTTTCAAGAACTCCCTGGAGAAACCTGGTCACGTTTTTCTCCCCCTCAATAAAACCAATATAGTAGGAGCCCGGGTGTTCTTTGTTCTCAAAGCTTAACCATAGGGCCGGTAGAATGACACTCCCATAGCTCAAGGGGGGCCGCCGTACCACTGAAGTATCATTTCTCTCGAANNTGCCGCTATCATGCTTCCGAGGAATTGTCCGAAATTTCTTATTCTTATAAATAAGCGAGAAAAGAACTGGGTCCAGTGGATATTTGTTCTTTCTCTTCAACCAAAGCCGCCATTCTTTATCTGGACTCTCAAGAAAATTCCTTACTAACTCCTCATCAGGATCTTTAAAAGGTTCTATCATTTTCTTCCCCTCCCTTCCGATTAATTTCATTCAACCTTCCCTTTCAGGGGAACTTTTTCCTCGGTGTAAACCACAGACAACCACTTGTCACTCCAGGTCTGGTCAACAATTAAGCAACTTTGACCTTTGGCCCAATCATTTACTGCCTTCTCCATCTCTTTTGCGTCCGATGTATTGACGAAGAATTTGAATCGCACATTTTTCCAAATTCGTCCGTCTTTAAGATAATCGGCTGCCTGGATTGGGCTAATGACAGTAAGGCCAAAGAACAAAACTAGAGTTAAGATAACTAACCTTTTCATCTCTTTTCTCCTTTCTATTTTATTTTTCATGAACTAAAAACAAGATAACACAGCTGGTTATCTTGTCAATAATTTAGCGCTCTGTTTTATTTAACGAGATTTGGTTTTTATTTGGACAAACTTTCTTTTACCTACTTGGATAATCAGGCCATCTTTGACAGCTATTTCTTTCTGCCAGTCCTTGACTAC
>JABAOF010000125.1_pt2 | contig 14004 bp, 11 predicted proteins | sample 7062171 | NCBI WGS metagenome assembly JABAOF01 (sample SAMN14538628, study PRJNA623070) | marine sediment metagenome | biome: marine biome [ENVO:00000428]; feature: marine pelagic biome [ENVO:01000023]; material: deep marine sediment [ENVO:00002113] | place: India: Gulf of Khambhat ...
CCCCGTAACTTTTTTTTCTACCAGTAATTCTTTTCACAATAAATTTTAATACAAAATAAGAAATAGAAACAAAAATAATTGTACCTATAAAGATAATAAGAAAACGTGCAGATTCATTATCAACTAAATTCTCTAATATAGCCACAAACATCTCTCTCCTAAATTCCATATCGAGATTATTGTCTAAAATAAATAGTTACTGGATTATTTGTTTAGTGCTTTATCTTTATTGATTATTTCACATAAGCATTGTGATTTAAATTCTAATTTGGTTCTATTTTTCATTTATTCATACTCTAATTTATTAAAAACTTGTTTAAGAAAAAAACAAAAAAAGAAGAGATGATGGGATACAAAATCTTATTTTATACGAACCTTTTTGGCTTTATATTCTGGTTTTGGTTCAACTTTGGGTAAGTTTACTGTTAAAACACCATCTTTTAATTCAGCCTCAACGTTGTCAGTTTTTAGCTCCTCGGGCAGTTCAAGTGCTCTATGGAAACTCACACTACTGCATTCACGGCGCAGCCAGTTTTTTCCTTTATCCTCTTTGCTTTCATCATAATCTGCTTTTATTTCAATACTATTTGGTGTTACCTGTATGTTTACTTTGTCTTTTGTAATCCCTGGCATTTCTAAACGCATTTCATAATGATCACCCATATCTGCAACATCCATTGGTGGAGTTCGACGTTGAGTCATAGTTGTTAATGGTCCACTTCTTTGTCCCCAAGGCCAGAAAAGGTCTTCAAAATCTGACCTGAAATCATCAAACAATCGATCCATATCTGTCCACAAGTCAAATGGTCTTTTTGTAGTAATATCTCTCTTTTCTTCAGGTCTTACAATCATTTTGTTTTTTTTCTCTTTTCTTATTGCCATACTTTTTTACCTCCATATTTACATAATATATTGAATTTTGTTTATTCAAAGCAAACAGAAATGTAATAGAAAACCATATATATAAACTTTATATTTTTAATTATTTAAAGTAAACAAAATAAGGTATTTTTAAGAAAAATTTATATAATCGTAATTCGTTATTGATATTTATGCCACGAATGGTTTTAGTTAAAAAGATAAGATCACCTGCACCTGGTGATCTTGATGAGGATATTGATTTTATCTCTAAATCCTTTGGATATTTTTCACAAAGAGATAAACAGGAATCAGCAGGAAAGATATTTCGGCTGCTTGTAAAAGAAGCATGCGGAAATGATGAAGGCATTAGTAGTGATGATATCGGTAGGGAATTGGCTCTTTCACGAGGTGCTATTGTTCACCATTTAAATAGTTTTATTTCTACGGGTTTGGTTATTAAGGAATATAATAGGTATAGGTTACGCTCTGGTAGTTTACAAAAAAGTATTGAGGAAATCAAGGAGGATATTGATAGGATTTTTAAACAGCTCACGAAAATTGCAATAGAAATAGATGAAAAATTAGGTCATTATTATAGATAATTGAGCGTCTCCATCGGGATTTTTTACCAATTTTGGGAACATTTTTTTTAATCTATACATCTTTATCTTCTATATTCTTAGGAAATACTTTTATCATGAAGTAGCAAATGCCCTTTCTTTTGAGATTCCCAATTTTTTTCTCTTGTTTTCAATATGATTAATAATTCCTTTAACAGCCTTGATAGAGTCTGGTTCAACATTCAAAATACCTCCAGTAACCTGTTTGCAATCCTGAGCCAAGAGTTTTACAAGATTAGGTGCTCCTGTAACTGTTGGAACTGGATTGACATAGGTATAAAGTCCTAATCCAAGGGCAAAAACAGCATCTATTGTGGCTTTTTGTTCCATATACTCCGGAGCTACGGCAGCTACAGGAAGGTCAGGAATTGGAACATCACCTAAAGCTTTAGATATTCCGGCTAATAAATCTGCTAAACGACCTGTGTCAGTACATGTACCATAGCTTAAAACAGGGGGAATATTCAATTGTTCACATATCGTTTTTAAACCAGGTCCTGCAAATTCTTTTGCATTAGGTTTACATAAACCAGCAACTTGTACAGCACCGTTGCCACAGCCCATTGAAAGCACTAAGATATCCTTTTTAATGAGTTCTTTTGCAATGTGAACTGTATGAACATCTTGTCCTGTATCACGTAATGTTGTACATGAAACCATTCCTGCAACCCCAAATATAGTTCCCGCTTTAATCGCATCGAGTAGTGGATCAAGTTTACCGCCAAGAGCTTCAAGAATGCTTTCTGTTGAAAATCCTACTAAAGCATCATTTATAGGTAATTTAGTTACTGGTTCTATTGTATCCCTGCGTATCCTATAATTATCAATAGCCATCTGAAGAAGTTGAATAGCTTGTTCTTCTGCTTTATTAGGAGTATAATTAATTCTTTCCTCGATTCCTTCAAAAGCAACCAATTCACTTACTGGAATGAGTTTGAATTTATACTTCTCAGCATAAATCGGATCAATTGGCATAGAGCAGTTCATATCAGCTACAAAAAGATCTACACAACCACTAGCAAGAATTGCTTCTTGCATAATCCAATTTCCAGTAAAACCATAAAATACATCATCCATTTCCCATCTTTGAATCATCTCCTGTCCAGTTTCTATGTTTGCAATAATACGTAACCCTTTAGCACCAACAGCTTTCGCTTTTTTCTGCCATTCTGGTTTTCGAGCTAATTGAACCATAGCAAAACCAAGGAAGGGCTCATGCCCATTTGGAAGCACATTCACATAATCAGGATCCAGAACTCCTAAATCTACCCTCATTTGATGCGGTCGTGGAATTCCAAAAAGAATGTCTTGACAATATTCATTTACAATCTGGCTTTGATAAGCCATTGATATACCGAGACGCATAGCTTTTAATGCTAAGCTTTTATAAAAACCATCTACATTAGTAAGACATGAACTTGTTGATAGCATCATTTCGCTATAAATTCCACCGGGAAATATATCAAGTTTTTTCCAAATGTTTTTCCGTTCATTTGTTGCTAACACTTCAACAATCTGACTTGGTTCGTAATATTTTCTATTAAAATCCTTTTCTACAAAATTACAAAGACGAATGGCAACTTCATTAATCGAATCTGAATTGTCAATACCTAATATATTTGCGAAAACTTTCAATTTTTCCGGTTCTTTTATTTCAAATGGTGTTTTCCCCTGGGCAGTTGCGTGAAGTGTCTCTACAGTTTGAACAGTATGATAATGATAAGTAGATGCACCCATCACATTTCTCAGTAACATCATACGCATAGCCATACCGTCACCAGTAATGCCGCATACTCCTCGTTTATCTTTTTCTACGTCAGCGCGACATGGTCCATTGGAACATAAATCACAGCGCACCCCACCCATACAAAAGGGACAACGTTTATCTGGATCACCAAAACCTTGAGCTTGATATCGATCCCAAATGTTGGTCATATTATCTTTTTTAATCTTTTTATAAAGCATCTGAACCGATTTATGATAAGAAATTCTATTTTCTTCCATTTCAAACCCCCATAATAGGTTATCCGACATTAACTAAGATTATTTAAAATTACTGGGATGGAGAAGTGGATAACTCATGCGGCTATTCTATAAAATATCCTTATACTCGCGCTTGAAAATATCACGGCCACATCTGAAATTATTGCTGAAGGTTAAATGCCATATCAAATTGCTCATATTCCACTTAATACTATTTTTCCTTTTTGGCTTGGACATAATATTTCAACTGCAAATGTTACAACAGTGGATGTAGATATTTCTAACATCTTTTCTTACAGTAATCAAGCTGTCTATTCTTATGCAGCAGAACGAGATGACACATTAGTTAAATTCACCTGCTAATTGCGATATATGTTGTTTTCATCCTATTGTTCTAATTCTGGATATTATCTATCAAAAAATATGCAACAGGATAAATAGGGATATATCTAATTTAAATCTCTTTCTCTTTTTTTCTTATTATATTTTTTACTTCTATTATTACTACTATTTTACTACTATTTTACCAGTATTTTTATTAGAATCCAGATAATTGAATAATTCTAGATAGTAGTTGTTAGGGAGGTCTAATTTAAATCAGTTGTTTTTACTAGTCTACCTCCCTCCATTGAGATTTCAGACCTCCTTAACTTCCGTATCTAGGTGCTATATATAAAAGAAAGCCAAAAGCAGTAATGAAAAAATTTAAGGGTAAAACTATAGTCCAATATTTTGTTAAAAATGCCATTTTTCCAATCTTTTTTTGAGTTAGATAGTATTTTTCTATTTAATTATTGTTATTCCTATCTTCGTAAAAATCAACTAAAGTATTCTAAAATAATTTCAAGTTCTCAAGCAGTCCAAAGTATGCTTATCTCTCACTTTCATCCAGGCCACCATTAACTCCATTTTTTATTAAGGCAGCTTTCACCTTTAAACTTAAATCTTTCTTAAGACGGGAAGCTTTAAGAGAAGGTTTACGACAGACACCTTACAAAAAAATAAAATGGAGATGAACTAATGGATTCAGCAACTGAGAAACAAAAAAAATTTGTTATTAATATTTACCACTATTTTACCTGTATTTTACGTTAATTTTTAAGTTATTTTTATAAACTTTACAATTTTTAAATATTTAATAAAATATAATAAATGAATAAAAAAATAGAAGGGAGGATAAAAAAAATGAATAAGATAGAATTAGAAAGAATGCTAATGGACCATGAGGGATTGAAGAATTTTTCTGAGAAGGCCAAAAACATAAAGCAGAAAGAATGGATTGCAGAAGATACTGATGGTAACCCAGCTTTTAAATTACAGTTTGTTGAGCCCATGTTTCATGAAGTCAGGCCAACCATTGAAGAAATCAAAACAAATAGTGAGGATTATATAATAGGAACATCTTTATTTGATAGTATATATCACTTCTTACCCGAGCTTGAAAAGGAAGACCCCAAAAATGTATTATCTATTCTCACAGAAAAATGCAAAAAGGACCCTTCAGAAGGCAATCAACTTCTTGTTGAGGATGCTATCAACCGGCTAACAATTGGAGGATCGCTTGATAAAGATACCGAGAGACTTGTGACTGAGGCAATTGAGTTACTCACATCATCTAAGAAAACTGGATCAAAAAAAGAAAAAAAGTTGGACAGCATTTGGGCAAGGGTGTACCGGCATGCTAATTATCACGGTAACTCAGCACTTCTCAACCATGGACCAGGATGGGTTTACCGGCTATTTTACTCAAGCTATCTACGCAATGTGCATCTTCATGATAGAATATCATCTCTTTATGTTGATGCTAGTTCAGGTGAGGTTGCAGGACAGGTAATCTTGTTCCAGCATAACAGGTTTGCTGGCCGCTATGCAATATTTCCCACTACTCCGGGTGATCCGACCAAAAGGAACTGGATTTCTTATGTCGGCAACTTTATCAACGATCGGACTTCCTCTATTCTAATTGTGCGACGGTTTAATAACGAGCTAATAATTCCATTTGTCTCTTCTTATCCTGGTGACTTGAAAGATGAGATTAAGGAGTTTGTCAGGTCTATCCAGAGAGTATCGACGAGGGGCGATCCCATCATCACATGGGATATGTGGCCTGGTTTCGATTCAAGGAGATTTATCTACATACGCATACCCATTCGTGTGGATGTGCCTAATTGGTTTGACTATGATGCAGAAATCCGTTATTGGATTTACCCTTATGTTAACAGTGCAGGAACTCTCCGTGCCTACATCGCTTGGTATGGAGCATGGGTTGAGGGCGGAATACTTACTAGGATCATTCTTGATCAACTAATGGATAATATTCCAAGTTCATTTGGTGCTGTTAACAACAAACTCAACCAAGCTCTCGCTATCCTCAACATCCATAAACCTTTTAGACGGCAGTACTTTTTACCTGGAACTGCTCGTAGCTATGGCTATACCAATGACGATATAACTCTTGTTTTGGTAAGAAGATAAAGACAAGACAATAAGAGAGAATATTAGAATATAAAGAAACTCTGTATAAAGTCAACCATGCAATTTTCGTTAGATAATCCATAAATCCATATACTTTGATTTAGGTAACACTAAGTAGAAGAACCTTTTTAACTTCATATCTCTTTTCCTTTTCTTTATAAAAGAAAATCGGCTTTGATGTATGGTTACCAGTTTATTGTAAAAAAGATTTTTTTTTTTAATTTCTACGCAAAATACGAGGTCGCTTGGAAAAATAACGTCTTCCGCTGGATTAATTTTTTTAGTTTATTTCTCCAAGTTCTAAAAATTAACTATCTAATCATTCCATCGAGGTTTTATCCATGATTCAATAAATCTCTTCGTATGGTCTGGTCTAACTTTTGCTATATCTGTAATGGTAATAATACCAACAATATTATTTTCAGATATGACAGGAAGTTTTTTAATTTTATATTTATTCATTCTCTCCGATGCGCTCTCTGCCGTCTTAAATGATTGAATTGTTTTAATGTCAGAAGATATAATCTCATTAACCTTTGTTTTTGCGGGTTCTTTACAAAGACACATAACTCTTTCAATTAAATCACGTTCCGTTACAATACCAACACTAGATTCTTTATAAGTTACAACAAAACAACTTTATTATTCCGATATTTAAGACATGCATCAAAGACTGCATCGTTGCAGTCAATGGTAACTACTTTTTTATTCATAATTTATCTTACAAGCATATATTTTTATTCCGCCACCTTTCAAATCAAAATGTCACTTAACTTCTGCTAATTTAATAGATTATGATATTATTAGGAATTAAAATTTATTAATATTTAATAGACATAGCCGAAAAATAAATATAAAATATAGGTAAAAAATAGTAGTAATTTGCCACTGTATTTGAAATCAGGTTTTTTTATTAATATCTAATCCTGCATAGTATTGAATTTTTTTCACCTCTACGTTTATGAATAGGGAGGCGGTCTTTAACATACCATCAAAGCCATGGGGAACATCTAATTATTCTTCTTAAATAAATCTTTATATAGCTTCAGAATTATTTCAAGATTTTCAAACTCATAGAAGAACTCATCATTTCCAATTCCAAAATTCTGCAAACATTGAAAATCGGAATTAAAGTGTCCACAGATGTTGGAACTCCTTTCAAAAACTTCAACTTTTACATCGTTTCTAGCAAGTGTTATTGCGGTACTAAGACCTGATAATCCTACTCCAAAAATTTTTATTAAATTACCATTACTATATTTTATTTACTTAACCATTAATAGTAAATCTGGTAAACACCTATAGGTGACCCTATTAAAAATAATTTTTTCGGTTCTTCCCGAATAATAACTACTTTATTAAATAATTGTAACTCCCTTTGTTCATATCGTTTAATTATTTCTTCTCTTCCTTTATAAATTTTATTTAAGACCTCCCCTTTGTGAAGTAGCTTTGCCAATAACGCTAGAGCAACAAGGACTATCATCTCATCCAATTCCCAATTACTGTAAGTTGTACCATTCTGGCTATAAAGAAAAACTGAATGAGACATTTTATCTGGAATCCAACCTCCTGAGACCTGAAATTTTGTATGTCTGATATGCACATCTATATCAGGTAGATTGTCAAAGATATGCTTTGCATTTTCTGTTAAGAACCACTTTTCATTATAATCAAATAAAAAATAGGCATTAAAACTACCATTTTTTGTTAATTCCATAATCTCATTTAATAATTGTAAAAGTTTATAATTTTTTTCAAATCCAATACATAAACAACGAATATCATTTTTAATTGCATAATTTTTGATAAAGAGTGCCCCATATGAGATTATCTTCAATAACCGATCGAATTCTTTTTCGCCTCGTTCCCGATTGTAAGACGTATGAATCATAAAATAACATACCTTTGTTCCTAATGCTTTTAGTATATGAATCAAATTTAATACATAAAAAACACATTCTAATCTTTCATCAACAATAGACTTTGAACATATAGTTGAACGGTTTCCATCAAGAACATCATATATTACCAAATTTCTTAATTCATTGAGATTTTTACTAAGACATATATTTAGACCAGTTTTTTCATTGATTAAATTCCAAATTTTTAAAAATTTATTTTTGATTGGCAATGATGATGTAGAAAATATATAATCATTATAAGATTGATCTTGTTTGTTTGATAATGTAATATTGTAGGAACAGCTCATTTTTACCACTAAAATATCATTATGGTATATATAAAACATTAATATTATTGGTGTGTTAATTAAAAAATAAAATTAATAAAAAAATATAACGATTCTATATCATACAATTTTTAAATTGACTCATTAATTATATTTGTTGTTGTGTAAAGTCACTGGACATCGGTAACATTTTCTAAAGGGAGAAAAGGTTACTTTATGTCGGTTACTAAAAACGGTTTTTTATCTCTTTTTGTAGATATTATCTTGTCAAATGATGTTACCGCATCTTGGTTGACATTACATGTTGGAAAAACTTATAAAAATTGATCTAAAATTTCATTATAATTTGATGTATCGTACCATTTATCCTTTAATTTGCCGGATATTTTTTCCTCGTAAAATAAGGGATAAAGCTCTCTGTTTAATGGAAATAACAATGAAATACCTAAGTCAAAATTTATCTCTTTTCTACACTTTATGGATTGATTTACGGCTTCTCTATGGGTTATACCATTTTCGACAGTATAATTACGTGACCATAAAAAATAATCTATTTTTTTAAATAATCGATTCCTTTTTATTGATATTCTGTATTTTTGTGGATTACTATAAATAGGTGTTTCCCGAGATAAAATAAAACTATGAAAAACAGCACCTCCGATATTCTTTTTATTTTTAATTATAAAATGTTTTGTCTTCTCAACATCAATGATACTTTCTCCAGGGAAACCAATTATCCAATATGTAAGGGGCCATATCTCTTGATCCATTGTCAATTTTAATTTCTTTTCGATTTCTTTTAAATTTATTCCTTTATGCATTTTATTCAAGATTTTTTGACTTCCTGATTCAATACCATATAATAGACATCCACAACCTGACATCTTGATCTTCTTTAACAATTTTTTATCAATATTTTTAATTCCTGCATGAGCTATCCAATATATGTCTATTTTTTTTGAAATTATTTGATCACAATATTTTTCAAGTAATATTTTATTTCCATTTATAAGAGAATCACAGAAAAAAAACGAATCCAGATTATATTTTTCTAAATTTTTTTCAATTTCGTCTACAACCCTTTCAGGTTGTTTAAATCTGTATATCTTCCAGAACCTTTTTTCATGGCAAAACCTGCAATTATTTATGCAACCTCGGCTCATTGAAACTGGTATTGCACCATAAATATATTTTTCAATGTCAAAATCATCGAAATCTGGATGCGGGATATCATTGATATCTTTTAAATAAGGTTCAAATATGATATTTTGTTTTGGATAAGAATTATTTTTCAATTTTCTTATTATTTTTAAAAAGGCTAGTTCCCCTTCACCCTTTACAATTAGATCTATCCATGGTAAAAATTTCATTATCTTCTTATTTAACCAAAAAGCATGTGGTCCACCCAAAATTGTAAGTATATCTCTTCGTTCTTTTTTTATCTCTCTAGCAATAATCAAACTTAAAGGAAAATTGGTACAAAGAGTAGAGAATCCCACAATTTGCGGATCATCATCGAGTATATTATTTACCCATACATTAATTTTTTTTTTTATAGTTTTTATTAATTTATTTTGCAATATCCAATCTACATAGGAATCTAAACTATCATTTTCAAATAAGGTTTTTTCTCTAATTAATTCTTTTAATATATTTTTATGGTCTCCTTCATCATAGAACATAGAGATAAGAAAGGGATATGATAAAGATTCAATTGTTGCTTCAAAGTCGACAGGTATTGAAAGCATTTTCTTAAATATCTTATAAATTAATGGAATTTCGACATTGAGATCTAGACATCTAACAAAGTGTCCTTTTTCTTTTAAAAAAGATGATAAACATGCTATTCCATGTGGAGGCATTATTGGACTCCAGACTGGTGCATGAACGAGATCAATGTTTACCATTATTTAGAGATTTGATTAGTAAAATGTATATAAACTTTTTGAGATTTATAAATTAGAAGAATTTGTAAAAGATAAGAGATAGAATAGAATAAATAGCTGAAATTGAATTATGAAGTGAATGCATCCAAGTTTATTCATAACATTTTTTGCTGGGATTTTAAATCTATGTATTGGTTTTTATCTTTTTATTAAAAATCCAAAAAATAATATTAATAGGCTTTTTATTTTATTTGTAATAAGTGTTGTAATTTTTAATATCAGCGAATTTTTCACAAGATTATCAATTACAACTGATGAAGCATTATTTTGGGGTAGGCTTAGCTATAGTTTTTTGTGGTTAAGCCCATGTTTTGCTCTTCATTTTTCCTTGGTTTTTCCACAAAAATTAATATCAAAATATCATAACTTGTTTTTTAAATATTTATTGCCATCCATATATTTAATAGGTTTTTTTATATATCTTTTATTTATTTTTTCATTATCAATTCAAAACGTTCAAGCAACGGAATATGGATTTCGTGTTATATTATTAAGTAACTCTTTATTTATTATTATTTGGCTAGTTTTAATGTTAATTTTTATGATACCAAATCTGTTTTACAATTATATTTATGGTAATCTTTCTATATTAGAAAAGAAACAGATTAAGGTTTTATTGATTGGAACACTTTTATTGGGATCTGCAGGTTTGGGAACAAATCTTTTACCTCCATTATTTAATTTAAAAATTTTTCCTATGACCTCGTTGTTTTCATTAGTTTTCATCATTCTTGTTGCCTATGCGATTAGAAGATATAGATTTTTATCTATATCACGTATAAAAATTGCAAATAATATTTTTCATACAATGAAAGATTTGGTAATTGTAACCAATGAAAAAGGTGACATTATTGATGTAAATGACTCAGCTTTAAAACATTTAAAGTTTAAGAAAAAAGAGTTGATGAATTTCTCTCTAAACCAAATAATCAAATTACCTGATGAAGGAAAAAAATTTGGTAAAAAATTTATTGTTAATAAGATCTTCGAAAGTTTATACTCTGGTAAGGATTTTGAAAATCTTGAGTTGGAGTTTTTAAATAAAACTGGAAAGGTCATTCCGATGAGTGTTTCTGTATCTGCTATGTATGATAAGAATGCAAAAATAGAGGGGATTGTTATTGTGGCAAGAGATTTAACAGAATTAAAGGAATCAGTTAGAGAAAAAGAAGTTCTATTACGGGAGATACATCATCGTGTTAAAAATAATTTGCAGCTTATTAGCAGTATGCTTGATCTTCAATCTGAACAAAATGAAAATAAATTTGTTGTTGAAAAGTTTAAAGAAAGTCAGAATCGCATTAAATTAATGGCATCTCTTCATGAGCAATTGTATCAATCTAGTAACTTAAGAAAAATTAATTTTGGTGAACATATTCAAGTTGTTTCAAATATTTTACTTTCTTCGTATAATATTAATAGGGATAATGTCGCTATAAAAGTTAATATTAAAGATATCTATATGGGAGTAGATATGGCTCTTCTTTGTAGTTTAATTGTCAATGAACTTATTTCAAATTCTTTAAAATATGCTTTTCTAGAAAAAGATGAAGGTGAAATTATTGTTGATCTTCATTTTAATGGTATTAAATATAGACTTGATGTTAGTGATAATGGTGTAGGTTTTCCAACGGATGTGGACTTTAGGAATACAAAAACTCTGGGATTAAAATTAGTAAATATGTTTGTTGAACAGCTTAAAGGTGATATTGAACTTTATCGAAAGAGAGGAACAAGGTTCTTGATTACTTTTAAACCGCATGAACAGAATAAGGAGGTATCTGGGGTTTGATTGAGAAACAAATTCTTATTGTAGAAGATGAAGTAATCGTTGCAAAAAATATACAAAATAGATTGGAAGGTCTTGGTTATTCAGTACCTGCGATTATATCTAGTGGTGAAGAGGCAATTGAAAAAACAAAAGAGATTCAACCTGATTTGGTATTAATGGATGTTAAATTGGAAGGTAAAATGGATGGGGTGGTAGCTGCTGATCAAATTCGAAAACAGTTCAATATCCCAATAATTTATCTTACAGCTTATGGAGATGTTCAGACGTTAGATAGGATAAAGTTAACAGAACCATATGGATGCATTATAAAACCATTTGATTTAAATGATTTACAAAGAAATATTGAGATTGCCCTTCATAAAAATAAAATGGAAAAGAAATTACGCGAGAGTGAAAAGCAGCTTTCTTCTTTTTTAAAAAGTATAGGTGATGCTGTAATTGCAGTTGATAACAAGGAAAATATAACATTTCTGAATCCTATTGCAGAAAAACTGACAGGATGTAAAAAAGAAGATGTGATCGGCTATCCTTTAGTGGGAGTTTTTAAAATCTTTGACGGAATGACACATATATCTGAGAAGGATCTTATGAAAGATGCGATTCAGAAGAATAAAATCGTTTATCTTGAAAATAAAAATTTTGTATTTATTAATAAAGATCGAGAAGAGATACCAATTGATGATAGTATCGCGCCAATTAAAGATTCTCAAGGAAATATTACTGGATGCATAATTGTTTTTCGAGATATAAGTCAACAGAAGAAGACCCAATTAGAACAGGAGAAACATTACCTTCACCTTGAGGAACTGATCAAAGAGAAATCCTCTGAACTAAAAATTACATGTAACCAACTTTTACAAGAAGCTAGAAGTCGTAAGAAAGCAGAAGAAACAGCAGATAAAATAATGGAAAATCTACAAAAAATTGTTAATGGTGCTATTGAAGTTATTATTTCAGTTGATATGAATAATAAGATCACTTTGTGGAATAAAAGAGTAGAGCAGCTGACAGGGTATAAATCTAAAGAGGTTATAGGAAAAACTCTAGACAAGCTTTCAGTGTTTGCTAATCCAGATGAAATAATAGATACTCTTATGAGTATCTTAATTGGGAAAAAAATTCGTTTTTCTGAATTGATATTGCAAACAAAATATGGAGGCAGAAGAATAATAAAGGTTTCGTGTACACCTGTAAGAACTTATGAGGACCAAAATTTTGGTGCTCTGTTTATTGGAACAGATATAACTCATGATTCAGGAATTCACGGAAGATTAATTAGGGGAAACTGTTATCTTATACCGGATAAAGACCTTGCGTATGCATTAAATCTTTTTGCAGATTTATGCGGAATAGATTATAATAATTTATTAATCACCAGATCATCACCTGAGATGATAAAAAATATACCTTCATTAACTAGGGTGAAAAAGATTATATTGTTAAGTCAAAAAAAACTAAAAGGTTTTGAAAACATCTCTACAATAGAAAAATTGTTAAATAAAATAAAAAAATTCAGTAAGAAAAATAACAACTCAGTAATATTATTAAATGGAATTCATTATTTTCTTACAAAATATCCTTTTGAAAAATTTACAAGCGCTTTGTATCAAATTCGGGAAATCGTTTTAAATACAAACTCGATTTTATTATTGCGTCTTGATCCAACTCTTTTAAATGATAAACAAATGGCAGTTTTGGAAAATGAACTTTTATTGTTACCAAATAGAAAAATTGAGGATTTAGAAATTGGAGAGGAGTTATATAATATATTAAATTTTATATTTTTAAAAAAACAAAATAATATTGAAATCTCTTATAAAATAATCTGTAAAGAATTTGATATCGTAAGTAAAACTACTTCCCGTAGGCTAGGTATTTTGAAAGAGAAAGGGTTAATATCTATAAAAAAGAGAGGCAGATTGAAGACCATACACATAACACAAAAGGGAAGGTCATTATTAAATAAGAGACAACTACTGTAATATTTAACAAAAGAAAATATATTTTACTACTATTTTTACCTATATTTTACCTATATTTTACCTATATTTTACCGTTATTCTTTTAAAAAAAACTTATAATAGATTAATTACCAAATAATTTTAAGGGGAGTGAAATATGAATAAAAAAATATGT
>JABAOF010030701.1_pt1 | contig 13986 bp, 18 predicted proteins | sample 7062171 | NCBI WGS metagenome assembly JABAOF01 (sample SAMN14538628, study PRJNA623070) | marine sediment metagenome | biome: marine biome [ENVO:00000428]; feature: marine pelagic biome [ENVO:01000023]; material: deep marine sediment [ENVO:00002113] | place: India: Gulf of Khambhat ...
TATTTCTACACGTATATGGAGGTGAAAGTAAGAAATGTTATTCGCTAGGGTATCGGTCTGGACATTCAAAAAAGGACAACGAGAAAAAGGATTAAACTTTCTCGCTGAAAGCTCATCAGACGCGGCTCGTAGCAGCGAGGGCTACAGCGGATACATAGAGCTTCTGTCAGAAGAAAAGCCTGACTGCGCAACGATAATAACACTGTGGAAAAGCGATAAAGCCAGAAACGACTCTTCAAAAGGAGTGTTTAAAGATGCAATGAAAGGGCTAGAACCATACATAGAAGGCCCGCCAGAAGTGAGCAACTTCAAACTGTCAGACGCCGAACTACGCCTCTCAGACTAGTGGAGTGTTAGCTCCTCGAATAACCCCTACACCCTTTTTTTTAAAACAATTTGAAAAAAATAGGGGGGAGTTGGGTAGTAAGCCTCTGGTAATGTTAAGCGGTGGTTTTTACTTCTACGATCCAATCACACTTGTAGCCTAACTTGTCATGGTGCTTCTCAACGGCTTCTTTGCTCGGTGCATCGAGCAAGCAGAAGGCTTTGTCCTCCTCCTTGTTATAGAGTATGTTGATGTGTGTAACACCGAATTCATCTCTGGGCGAGTTCTGTAGTTTCCTTAAAGTTTCCTCATCAGCAGCCTTCAGGTCGTGACTATCAAGAAACGTTGGCATGAAACTAACTCTCCTTTTTGTGGATTAACATCTAACTCCAAAAATTTAACCTTTTCCCGAGTATCTTCGGGATTTATGTAATGCTTACTAAATAGGCATAAATAAAAAGGAAGGTTTATACCATGCTTTTCTCGAAGGAGCCTAGAATCAAATCGGTTATTTCAGAGGTCTACTACGTCAGAGAGGATCAAAGGCAAAGCTACGAGAAGGAAGCCCTACCCCAACTCAAAAAGGAGACAAGGAACGCATTAAGATAAAGATAGAGCAAGGAGAGAAAAAGCTGATTAAAAAAGGACATTAGACTATTTTGATCAGAGAAGGTTCTCTAAAGTGCTATCGACAAAGGTATGCGTTAACGATCACAATTACTGTTGAAATAAGGGCCGATAAGGCAAAGGTGTAGGGTATTCCATAATATATGGCTATAGGAGAGGTGGAGATCGGGGCCAACGCTATGCCCAAATCCAAGGCCGCCATAAAGACAGAGTTTGCCAGAACAAGTTCCCTTGGACCTGTAGCTTCAGATACCATCATTGCTCCGACAGGGTATATGATTCCTTGGCCTACACCAACGAGTATGAAAGCCACGGTGTAAGGGATGGGTGCTTTAACCATCATCATAAAGAGTGTAAGAGCTACTGTGAGGATCGAGCTTAAAAGCAATAAAAGATCCTTTTTGACTTTACTTAATATTTTACTTAAGATAAAGCGTATAATTGTGCTTAATGAATAATATAAAAAAAACAGAATGCTTATATAATTGCCAGAGAAACCTAGACTTTCCTTAGCGTAAATAGGTAGATATGTAAGAATGACGCCGAAGAGGAAGAAAAAGGCAAAATTGGAGAGAAATGCTACATCGAAAACCTTGTTCTTTAATACCTTATATATTTTTCCTGTAACCTCTCTCTTATCTACCTCCTCAACCATTAGAAGCCATTGATCTTCGACCGCATATAACTTTCGCACCAAAAAAAATGTAGGAAATACGCCCAGAAAACCGAGAATCGCCGCCAGATTAAAGGTATTTCTGATTCCTAAAAGAGAAACACCAACGGATGAAACCGCTGGACCAGCCATTAAGCCCAGGCTAAGGGATGCGGAGTAGGTACCGACTCCCGCGTCCTTCTCGATGCTTGGGACAGTTAGTGAGGCAAGAGTCAGGCTCATTATGAATATTATGGTATACGAAAATCCGTGAAGGGCGCGAAAGAGGATCAAGAAGTTTATATCAGGAAACAATACATATGCTACAGGACAGGAGGCAAATATAATTAGACCAAGGAGGAAGATAAGAACACTCCTTTTACCGCCAGCTAAAATTCCGAATGGCACTTTCGAGACCGCCGAGGCCATGAAAAAGATGGAGACAAAGAGTCCAACCTCCAGGATTGAAGCTCCCACAATCTCTTTTGCGTAGAGGGCAAGTATGGGTGAGATGGCAGAGAAGGAAGCATTAGAATTGAAGGCGATTAAACACATGATGAAATGCGGTGACCCTATCCTTCTCACGCCTAGAAACTCCTTTAGGTTGTTAGGCGTGAGAATCTGTAGAGGAAGTCCCACCACTTCTCATCGGGAATCTCTTCCTTTCTCAAGCTAATCTCGAGCATCCTATTCAATATATTATGGTGCCTCCTCTCATCTGCTGCTATATTCTGAAGCATAAACCTGATCCCTCTATCCTCTATCTCGTCGATGATCTCTTCAACCTTCTCTAAATTGTCCTTCTCAAGCTTAATATGTCTCCTTAGGACCTCTTGTGAGATACCTATTTCAACCTCTGACATTGCCACGCCACCGACCAAATCGATCAAGGCCTGAAAAGTATCTGCGTGTTTAGATGAGTCAAGTACGATTCCGTGAAGTAGGTATTTGACCACAGAATTCTTTATACCTTCAACTCTTTCACTCATAAGATTAACAATCTCGTGTTCAATTGCTAATCCTTCTCTAAGCAATCTTTTAAACTCATCATCTCCCAACTTATCTAGCCTCCATTAACACAGGTACAAATATCGATCCTTAAATGTAAAACATCTTGAGATTTCAAAATAACGAGTCTCCATTCCCCCTATTTTTTTGATTTGTGAAATGTCTAAAGAGGCGGTTCAAAACTGTGGGAGAGCGTTCCAATAAATCCCGAAGATATTCGGGAAAATCATAAATCAGATAATGTTTTTCTTTGTATTTGGAGGATTGAAGTTGAGTAAGACGAATATTGAAAAAGTAACTAAGAAATATATGTCTGATTTTGAGGAGACGGTTAAAGCGAAACCTTTAACCTCTGCAGGCATAATTTTTGGAGTTGGAATAGTAGTAGGATCCGTAATTGCCGTAGCCTTATCAAAACTTGTTGAGGAGATACCTTTGGTGATGGAACAGTATAGGGAAAAGTACAAAGAGATAATGGGAGCAAAAAAGACTGACTAAATAACTAGCTCAGGTTCAAACGAAACTAACCTTTTTCTTGAAAATTATAAAATCGAATCACGCTTTGATTTTCTCTTGTGTGGATTAAATTTTTAACCACACATACTATACGCATCTTTTTAAGTAGTTAAATAATGACAATGTACTAGCATAGAGATAGAAGCTCCAATAGAGAAGGTGTTCGCTTTCTACGCAGATGGGAAGAACCTTGAATGAAATTAAATTAAAGTTACTACAACATAACTTAAATAGAAGTAAAGGTAATGTAGAAAATTACAAGACATTTTTCAACCACGCATTTAAAAACGAGATGTTCTTTTTAGCACATCGTAGGGGTGAGATCGAGGAATTAAAATTAGTTTAAACCATTAGGTGAAAGAATGCGGAAAGAATACAAAGATGCGATACTTGGAGGGATTTTTGGTGGGATAGGGATTTTCTTTTTTTTCTATCTGATAAGAGGCGCGCTTGCCTGGTCATATCTAACGGTATTCCCAGTCATGTATGTTATTCTATATCTTCTTTTCAACAAGTGGATAAAAAAACATCGTGAGAAAAGCTCGAAATCAAAATAACAACTAGTATTGCGTACGCTCTCAGTAATCGATCTCGTTGATGGCTATTCTTCGATGGCAATGATGCGGGCTGGAGAGCCGTCTAAATCCTTCAATTTTAATGGAAGAGCTATTATCGTCAGTCTCTTCTTCTTAACTTTTGTAAGGTCTCCTATATACTCAATCTTTGGAATCCCGTTGCTGAGAAGGGTATAGTGGACGGGCCAATCCTCAAGCCTAGAATAACCACTGTTTTGACCACTCCTACGTTTTTGTACCGATACTCGGACTAAGTATTCGGTGGGGGTATCGAAGCCCACCATCTTAGCCTTCTTTTTTACTAGCCACTCTGCCGCATCCTTGGTCAAATATGATGCCTTATTGAAGCAATCTTCAGTACCATAGAGTTTATCCATCCAACCCGTGCGTATTAGAATTATATCTCCTTCTCGGACATGGGTCCCTTTTTCCATTAAATCTTTAGCTGTAATAGCTTCTCCAAGTTTATGACATACATCAATCAGCGCAGCTTCTCCTATAAGTTGATCTATAGGTATCTCGTCTATGGAAACTCCTTCTTTTATGAAGTGCCGTGGGGCGTCTATGTGTGTTCCAGCATGGTTAGCCATTTCTATACGGCCTCCTTGACGGCCGTCTCGCTCATGTGTCTTAGTTTTCCTATATCTATACTCGGGCATATCCTTTTCATGCTGTTGCATTAATCCATTTACCGTCACAGTTAGATCGATATATGTTGGCATGTCATTCTCACCTAAACATCCCGATACAATTACTCTCCTGCGAAGAAGAGATAACTTATTGCCTTGCCTTCTAATACTGTCAGTTCAATTTCGTCTCTAAGGGAAGTATATCCATCCAAATTTAATTTCTAGCTGACTCCATTAAAGCTAGTTGAAGAGAAAACGCTCTAAAAAATATTAAATGTATCTTCTCGCTTCATGAAATATTGTGAGAGATGTTGACCAAATATTTCGATAGACACTGATGAAACATTAAAATTATCTAAGCAGAGAACCATTGCGGAGACCCATTGCGGTCAAGCCGTAGCTGAAGATGCAAGATTCTGCTCCAGCTGCGGAAAAGAACTACGAAGGTGAGTCTTACATCGGGAAGCCCACTCTGGGAGAAATTGAAGCATCGGAGCATGAGTAGATCATAGATATTTCACTTACCTATCTTCTGAAATAGATCTACTTGATTTTTTTATTCTGGTTCTATCACGACGGCAGTACCTGTCGCAGATACCATAACAACACCTTGGAAAACGTCTGAGGTTTCTATATCTAAGCCTATGATAGCGTTACCACCCATCCTTTTTGCTTTTTCTTTGACTCTTTCCATGGCTTCGATCCTTGCCTTTTCGAGTTCTACGGTGAAGGCAGAGATCTCTCCTCCAACCAAAGATTGTATGCCAGCAATGAGCTTTCCACCCATTCCCCTTGTCCTAGGGGTCAAACCTGTAACAACACCTAAGTATTTCTTTATTCGATAGCCTTGTATGCTAGGAGTAGTAACGATTATAAAGTCTTCTTCATGGCTCATTTTTCTTCCATAAAAAGTGTTTAAGTGAGTTATATTAACTTAAAAGCAGTTAATAGATGATATTATGACACTTAGTTAACATACAAGAGCTTATTAAATTTTAATCACGTAAAAAACCTTATTAAAATGACACCTAATGACTTAAACGGTCGTTTAAAAGGCCTAGAGGTTATTTAGATGAACTGGGTTCCTAGAGATAGGGACGCAATCGTCACAAAGGAAGGATTCGTCTTCTACACGTTTGGATATGAACACCCGCCCGATAGGGTTATCGCTTTACTAAAGTATGTTCCTAAGAAACTAAGTGATAAGTTCAAGGTAGAATGGCTATCTCAAGGTTGGAGCCTCAGGGGAGAAATCCTCCTTAGGCCGGTGTATTTATACTCTCCACCTCTCTACGGTGTGCTCGTTCAATCTTTCAGGGATTGGTTTCCAGAATTTGTATATGACAGTCCCTTCCTAGGCAAGACGTTGATTTCTGTCCCAAAGATCAAGATAAAGGATGTTTATGTTCCCCTTGAGGCCCTTAACAAGATCTCTCAGAAGACGAAACCAGACTTTATGGAGAATAAAGCATTAAAACTCATCGAGTTGATATCTGAGAAGTCTCATGTGCCAATCGTCGAGATGGGTGTCCATGGTTCCATAGCATTAGGAATGCACACGCAGAAGAGCGATATCGACATCTCAATCTACGGCTCTCAAAACTATAGGAAGGTGAAAGAATCAATTGGAATTTTGGAATCTGAAGGAGCACTAAGCTTGCTCAAGGAGAATGAGATCGAAGAAATCAAACTTAATCGAGGCCTCTATAAGAATATTAGGTTCGCATTTAATGCGACACGAAAGGTAGAAGAAATCCGAAACCATTATGGTAGCACCTCATACCAAATGGTAAAACCTCTCAGATTCACATGCCGAGTCAGTGAGGACGAGGAAGCCATGTTTAGACCTGCGATATACAAGATAAATGAGTATGATCCTCTCAACGTCGAGTCGAAAGTGGATGAGGCGCCGAGGGAGGTTGCCGTGATGATTGGACAGTTTAGGGACATAGCGAGGAAGGGGCAAAGGGTCCAGGTTCAGGGAATGCTGGAGGTGGTCAATCATTTTGAAAGAGAAGAGAAGTACCTACGCGTTGTCGTAGGGTCTGACCTAGGAGAGGAATATATTTGGCCACTGAATGGGTGAGGGATAGGGACGCTCCGATAACCGCAGAGAGGTTGATATTTCGAGTCTATGGCTACAATCATCCGCCCGAAGCCTGTGTCTGCGACGTTGAATATGCACCGCATAACATATACATGTCCAAGGATCCCAGGGCGATTAGAACAGGAAAGGAGAGTAATTACTACAAATTCTATCAAGACGCAGGGTTAAAGTTTGTTCAACGCAAACACCCCCAATACATGATTTACCATCAATCCCTCCGAAGATGGCTCGTGGGTCTCCGAAGAGATCAGACTCTTGAGGTTCGTCGTCCGGAAGAAAAACTCAGGGAGCTGATTGAAGCCGCACAAAAAGACGTCTTGATAGACTCAATTTTTAGCCTATTAGACCTCGTAGAGGAGCAATCCAATCTGTCATACGGAGACTTCGGCGTTTTCGGCTCTCTCCTTCACGGCTTCCACAGCGTGGAGCACAGTGACATCGACTTGGTCGTCTATGGTCGGGAGGAGACAAAGGAGTTGGTAGAGGTGCTTAAGGAGATCTATAGTAGTGGTATCGTAAGTAACGAGTTCGAACACTGGCAGGAAACGATGGCCGGTAAGCAATGGCCCTTCAGAAACCTGAGTTTTAAAGAGTTTTTGTGGCATGGCCAGAGGAAGATGGTATACGGACTATACGACTCACCGGCTCTCGGTAGGAGAGTGAAGTTCGAGTTTGAACCAGTTAAAAAGAGATCTGAAAAAACAAACGAATATGACTCAAAGAAAAGAGTAACTAAGGTGGGATGGGTGAAGGTGGTGGCACGTGTAACAAGTGACGAAGATGCCGCTTTCATACCTTCAATATATGGAGTAGAGGTCGAAGATGTGCTGAGCAAGAAACCTTTGAGCGACATTATAAAGGTTGTTTCTTACGTCGAAGAATTCAGGTTACAGGCTAGAAAAGGTGAGAGAATCCTTGTCGAGGGAAATCTGGAGAGAGTTGACACGTCAAAGGACACGTTTCATCAAGTAACCCTGTCCCTTGGACCAAAATACTATGAGCAGGTTTTGAAGGTGCTGGAATAGTAAGTCATTACAGCTAGGACCCACCCCTATTGGGTGCAGCAAATTACACTTATTAGACCTTTTCTATGAGGAGCTTTCCGCCTTCTTTCTTGAGAACTAGTTTATCTCCAGCCTTAACCTCGAATCTTTTCAAATTGTCTATCTTTTCCTCTATCCTATTAATCTTCTTCTGAAGATCACGAAGAGCCTTGATTATGTTCTGCAGCTTCTCTTCGTATTGTTGATTTTCATCCGTCTCATAGTGCGTTACTGGCCTGGGTGTTCCCATCTCTATTTGATCAGCAAATTCCATAGCCTTGATCTCTGGTTGCACTTCTACATCATCCACTAAGCCCGCCGTTATCAGTTGTCCAACAATTGTTGTCATTGAATTATTGACTTCATTGAAGTCTAGGCGTCTCTCCTCGGCTATCTCTCGAGACAGGTCCAATTGTGTTTTACCATCGCACTTCTTCCAAATCGTGGCGACACTCTGATTTATCTTGAAGGACTGTCCATCCTCGTTGATTAACACTAGGGATCCTTCGTTATTCTTTGATAGATGACCCTTCTTCCTCAACATTCCTTAATTCATTTCCCTTTAATACACTTAGGATTGATAAAGGGTTTCTTATCATAGGTATAGGTGCATTGGTTACAGGAGCAACCAAGCGAAGGTCTTATGGCAACGAGGGTTTCACTTAAGCTATGTCTCCATATCTAATTATAGCCTTAAAGGCGGCTTTCTCATCTGATCCCTCGACTATAAATACGGACCTGCTCAGAGTCAAGTATCCAGCTAGACCTACATCGCCTGAAAAAAAAGACAGGTTTCTATAAAAAAGGGGGGATAGGCTAATCTCTAGTGAACTTCATATACCATTTTTAATTCTGCTCAGCGCCATTACCGTGATAACCAGAAAGATTACGGATAACGCTATGGTTGCTATGTATCCATACGTTCCGGACACCAGACCGGAGAGAAATGCACCTATGATGACTCCTAGACCCATGACCGCGTTCAACTGTCCTATGACTTCTCCCTTGTACACAGAGCTGGATAGACTCGGGGCGAGTGCGTTGCACGTGATGTTAATGAGAGGCCAAGTCACGCCGATGAGTATTAGGATAAAGGAGAAGAGAAAGGTCATCGTTAGCATATCAAATACGTTTATCCTATTTAGGAGGTAAACCAACAGGGTGGAGGTTAACAAGCCCGCCCTGACCACTAAAGTGCTGCCGAAGAGTTTGATCCTTCCGTTGCTGTCTATAACTCTACGGACGAATAGACTGGATATGGTGGAAGATACCGGTATCGCGAAAAACATCAGAAATAAAATTGAATCCGAAACGCCCATGTCCTTGAGGAGCACTGGTAAAGGGACGGAGTACAGGCTTATGCCTAGAAAAAGAGTAAACACGCTGAATAGAAAGATGGGATAAGCTTTTAGGACGCCTCTTTCTAGGTTTCTTAACGTTCTTTTAACGTTGATCATCTGCGGGGGATGTAACATGATAGAAGGAAGATACTTCATTTTCTCAATCACATGCATCCTTGCAAGAGGGAGAAACACCATGTTTCTCTCCAAGGTTATCACGGGTTCCCTCACAAGAACCGTTCCTACGGCGGCTCCAGAGAGGCAGATCCCAGATAGGACGAGAAAGATGTACTTATAATCGAGGTAGAGGCTGAGAATAGATCCTAAGACGAGACCACCTGCCCATCCACCACTCGACATCACCTGAAACTTGGCGAGCCCGGCGTTCCAATCCCTTTTTACTCTCGTCTCCAAGATGAGCATGCTGGCCGCCGGTACCCCAACGTTAGATAAAACGCCTTGCAGAGCACCTACCAAGAGAAAGAGGGCGATGCCATCCACAAAGTAATAAAGCAACAGAGCCACCGATGTTGTGACTAAGCCACCAACGACGAAGAGCTTTCTCCGAGCGTAATAGTCTGAGAGCCTACCCCACAGGATCGTAGACGGCACAGCCGTCAGGCTGATCACGCCGGCGACGAGACCCACATCCCGAACACCACCACCGAGCTTCAGAACATAAAGAGGGAGAAGGATCTGAAGAAGTCCAAGAGCTAGGTTATAGAAGACAAAGATGAACATCCATGTGTCCCAGCCTCCATCAGTTCTCTGTATCAAATCAGAACATCTCACTGTTTCGATTTACTGCCGATTTAATCGAATTTTTGGCTTCTCTTATGATTACACCTCTAAAGCAGCTTTACTTTTCATATGGGCGTTAAACCTCTTAGTCGTTTCTTCTCTCGAACTTCTATCTTAATCAGGCTTCTCAGACAAGTATTTAAAAAAATGTAATGAAAAAGAGTTTTTTTCGACCACCGTCTAATCTAAACAATGGACAATATAGCTTCTTGGATAGCACCTTAGAATTTAAGCCTTAACAGAGTACATAACAATTCAAAAGAAAAACTACACAGATAGGATCATTATAGTTAGCTAATTTGGGAGCCTCATCTCCACTGATTCTAACGTAGAAGTAGAGGTTCAAAAACCTTTTTTTAGGTAACAGTAACAATACTCCTCATTCCTCGGGTTCTAGTTTTTTCCTCTTCTACTTGTGGTCAATAATGTTGAATAGGTCTCTCAATCAATTCTCCCTTAGTACTTATACCTTAGAGGAGAGGTGAAGCCCAACACAGATCTATCTTAGAAGTATGTTGACGGGTCTTGTATGGTTGTTCCTCAGCTTCTCAAAGCTGATCGGTAGAGTGGCAAGGACAACTCCCATAAGTATCATTCAACTGGGTTTGATAGATGATCTTTATCTTAACGCATTACTTGTCTCCCTTTTGAGTAGAGGTAGAGCTTCTTTCTCGTATCTTTGCTTTTGATCTTCTCTGACATAGTAGACCTCTGAAATAACCGATTCGATTCTAGGCTCCTTCGAAAAAAGCATCGTATAAATCTTCCTACTTATCTCTCTTCTCTCAAGAAGGCTTTCAAGCATTTTTTGTCTAGATATGAACCCAAATGAAGACATATGTACGAATATTTGGTCTAAAGACAGAGCCTGGGGAGAGCCTTTAATCGATTCGAGTATTCTTTCTTCATTAATTTTGTCTTCAGAACTCAAATCAGTTCACACCAGAATTCGATGATTCTATCTCCGCATCTTTGGGCGACGCTTTGGCTCCGATTTCTTCGAACTTGTGAACGTAGGTATCGTATAAATTCCAAGAATCCTTCTCATCCCGGTTGCGACACCGATCTCGGATATTATCACTGTTCCGTTTGATAGGAGATCTATGAGGTTAAAGGTGTTTCCATATCTTCCCTGCACTCTCCTACTGCATAGAGTGTTTGCGTTCACTACAACTGTTTCATCGATTTTCAGTGCGTGACCGATGTGTCTGTGTCCTGTTAAGATCATGTCAACTTTGATGTCTAAGAGTCGCTTTAACACATCACCTGAGTCCTCGATTAGATACTTTTCTCTCGTATGGGGAAGAGGCAAAATATGATGGTGAAAAGCCACAATTTTAACGTGATTTTCTGGAAGCTTAGAAAGTTCCGAAACCAAATGATTAAGATGACTTCTACCGATTAAGCCCTCCATCTCATCGAATTGCGAGCTGTTAACTCCGTAGACAGAAAAAGTTTCTGCCTTGTAGACTGGGCTGAGCTCACCAATTCTTTCTTGAAAAAGTAGGTCGCCGAGGTGCATAAAGTCATGGGGGCCCGGAAGAATAAGCCTTGGGGCAGCTACTTTCCTCATCTCTCTCGCCGCCAACTCATAGGACTCATGCAAACCGTCGTGTGTTACATCACCGCAGTGGATAACTAGATCCGGGTTAAGCTGATTAACTCTCGTGACAGCGAAGCCGAATATTTTAGATAGAAACTCTGAAGAAGAAGTGAAGTGAGTGTCTGAGATCTGTGCGATTCTCGCTATTCGCTCGCCATCGGCTCTGATAAGCTTCTCTCCTTTTCTGAGTTTTTTTACGAGTTTTCTCTTTGTCGGAACCTCGACACTACGAACAGTTACATCAACTACACGTTTAGGAGCGATCTTTATAATGTTGTAACTATGGTAATCTCCTGCCCGTGTCTTATAGTGCGACAGTGTTCCCGAGTTGATGACCACTGTATCCTCAACTCTAAAGATGTTTGGTGAATGCCTGTGTCCGTTGAGAACTAGGTCAACATTGTAGTCTAATACTGCCTTTAACACGTCACCGGCGTCCACTATCATGCTCCTTTCCCGGCCTGCCTTCGGAATCGGTAGGAGGTGATGATGGAAGACCACGATTTTTGTTCTGTCTTCTCCTTCCTTTCTCAATATCCTTTTTAGTTTGAGTATGTGTCTTGCTCCAAATCTTCCTTCATCTCTGTCCGGAATCGTGCTGTCAAATCCAGCTATCATAACCCGGTCATCCATGAACACGGGCTCTATGGAACCTATGTATTTACCGAACAACTCATAGCCAACATTCCTGGCATCATGGTTTCCTATGATGTAAATCATCTTCTTCTTTATTGTTGAGAGAAGTTGTCTAGCTAACTCGTAGTCTTCTCTGGTGCCTCTCTCTGTCACGTCTCCACTATGTATGAGATAATCAATATCTAGGTGGTTGACTTGCTCTGCAGCCCTTATGAATGCTATAGCATTAAAGCTGGAACCCGATGTTATATGAGTATCCGAGAACTGTACAATTGAGAACTCACCGTTTCGCCCTGGCACAGGAATCCCTCTATACCTATAATGAGAAGAAGTTACATTAAGTATAAGCTATTATCACTCATTTGTTTGAATCTAAGGTGGCTTCTAATGTGGGAGAGACAGAAGAGCGAGCTAGTGAGGGCTTCGATGACTAAAGGAGTGCTATCAATAGAGAAGGACAAAACGGTTTTGGATGCGGCCAAATTGATGGCTGAGCTGAACATCGGGAGTCTTCTGGTAACTGAGAAAGACAAGGCTATAGGAATAATCACTGAACGAGACATATTATCAAAGGTGACTGCAAAAGAATTGAACCCGGAGGCCTTAAGCGTCACTGAGATAATGTCATCCCCCATTTTGAGGGTGGAGGCGGACAAGACCGTTTCTGAGGCATTGACGGTCATGGGGGAGAGAGGCATCAAGCATCTTGTCGTCGTTGATGAAGGCGAGGTTGTTGGCATGTTCTCGTTACATAATTTGATTGATCTTGAAAGATACAGATTGGGAGTATTGAGGAAATAGATGACTGAGAATCTTTAGTTTAAGTCTCCTCCAACTCGTTGAGCAGCTGATTGACGAAGTCTGAGACTAGCTTCCTTCGTTCCGTAGCCATCAGTTTACCGGTCGTTGTGAGGAAGTCGTCAAGGATGCTCAGCCTCCATCTGCTTTTTTCGACGATGTGATCCCAGCCCTTGTTTATTACCGCTGCGCTCAGGGCGATCCTCAGAATTCCCGCGGCTCCGATCATGTCTAAGCCATCGGCATCATACAACACTTCGGCCTCTAAAGTTTCCGGCCTTTTTCTGTAGGCTTTTTTGCGGCTGTGACACTCTATGGAGTGGACAACTCTATATACTTCTCGTTCAGGTAGCCTGAGGCTCTTCAAGAATGAGTTGGCAAGCCTTGCCCCTGTAACCGTGTGATACTCTCCTTTTTCTTCGTGTCCCCGTCCTATGTCGTGTAGATAGGAAGCGATTTCCACTACCCACAAATCTGCGTTTTCGCGTCTCCCGATCTCCAACGCGTATTTTCTGACCCGCAGAATATGCTCAAATCCGTGATGTATATCTCTGGGCAGCATCTGCTGGCTGTACTCTTTGCACCTTGAAACCACTTCATCAAGATTGAGGGAAGCCATTTGCTCTCTACCAATTCATAGCTATAGTTTAAGGTATTATTAGAGAGCTTTGTTAGAAAGGTGAGAAAGAGGCTATCGTAATATTTTAAAGATAGTTGTAAAATCGAGTTATTCTAATTGGTTCCTAAAGAATTCGAAAAATTAGAGGCGGATGCCACACGACTTACAAGAACAAAAAAAATGAGGTGCCAATGTAGAAAAAGATCGGCTAAACCCCAAACCTACGCGAAAATAACACAGTGGATAAACTAAAGAAAATTCTTTAGTTTGGTTTATAGAAATTTTATAGTTTAGGTGAGATATGTTTCTATATGCTGTTATTCTACGGTCATCAGTGTCATAGTTGATCTAACGCCCTGAATTTCTCTTATCCTCTTAAAAATTACATTTTTTAATTTCTCTTTGTCCTCGGTTTTCAGTTTAATTATCATGTCATATACTCCATAAACTCGGTGAACCTCTTCGACTTCAGAGATCTCGAAAACCTCTTTCTCTACCTCTTCCTCGGCTCCAAGTTCCACATTGACTAATACGAAAGCCGGCACTTCGATCCCCAAACTAATCATTAACAGCTGATTTATATGGATTATAATCTAACCCCTATAAGGTAATGTCAATGTAGCTTGACTTGTTCTCCAAGGTATAGTCAATAAACATTTTCGTTCGCCTCTAGGGGTTTTGGGTATAGTGGTGGTTTGTGCCGTAGT
>JABAOF010021570.1_pt1 | contig 13985 bp, 16 predicted proteins | sample 7062171 | NCBI WGS metagenome assembly JABAOF01 (sample SAMN14538628, study PRJNA623070) | marine sediment metagenome | biome: marine biome [ENVO:00000428]; feature: marine pelagic biome [ENVO:01000023]; material: deep marine sediment [ENVO:00002113] | place: India: Gulf of Khambhat ...
TCGAGGACCTCCTCGAAGGTGGAGCTCCGGTACTCCCTCAGGCCCCCGAGCTCACTCTGCACCCGGGCCACATAGGTGTTGGAACTCTTCAGAAACTCCACGTTGCAGAGCGACTCTTCCACAGTCATCCAAGCGCCTTCTATGGACCTGGTGTCGGTACGTCATCTTTGAACCTTATATAAGCGTTGTGGAGATAGCATCACACGGGCCAGTACCTCTCGAAACTGCCGTCTTCAGGGAGGACCCAGCGCCTCTGGTCCCCAGTAACCTTTATCTACGTATCGTCGCGTGATGATAAGCTCTCATGATGATTGAGGAGTAGACAATGGGAAACATCCGGCCCAACTATATCAAGCGGGTGGCCCACGAGCTAACCAGGCTCTTCCCGGAGGAGTTCAACGAGGACTTCGAACATAACAAGCGAGTCGTGGAGGAACTCACGGACGTTGACTCCACCACCATGAGGAACAGGATTGCAGGATACGTTACCCGGCTTCGGAAGATGCGGGAGACCTAGGCGCCCCCTGGGCGGGCCGAGGGACCTTTTGAGGTCTGACTGTGGAAGCAGCGATAGAGACGCAAGACTTGACGAGGGTCTTCGGGGGCAAGAAGCGCCGTCTCCGGCGGAAGCGAGAGAAGCCGGAGAAACGGGTCGTCGCCCTTGACTCTGTAGACCTCAGAATCTCTCAAGGAGAGCTCTTCGGCCTCCTGGGGCCCAACGGCGCAGGCAAGACGACCCTAATCAAGATCCTCGCCACCCTGCTCCTCCCGACCTCGGGAAAGGCCTACGTGGCGGGGTACGACGTGGCCAAGGACCCCTTCCCCATCAGAAAAAGGATAAACATGGTCTCAGGCGGGGAGACCTCGGGGTATGGGCTGCTCACGGCTCGCGAGAATATCTGGATGTTCTCTCAGTTCTACGGGTTGCCCTCCAGTCAGGTGAAGCAAGAGATCGACCGCCTATCCAAGGAGTTCGACTTCTTGGACCGCAAGAATGCCAAGGTGAGGACCCTATCCACCGGGGAACGCCAGAAGATGAACATGATTCGGGGGTTCGTAACAGATCCCGAGATCATCTTCCTGGACGAACCCACCTTGGGACTGGACGTGACGGTCGCGAGGACCATCCGTGAATTCATCATGAACTGGATCAAGGAAAACCAAGAGAGAACCGTCCTGCTGACGACCCACTACATGATGGAGGCGGATGAGCTCTGTGATCGGATCGCCATCATCGATCAGGGCCGCATTCTGGCGTGCGATACTCCGGAGCGACTCAAGCGATTGATCAAGACCGACGTCACCTTGAAAGTGGAGATGGATCCACTGAAGGATGCCAGTGCCTTCAACACCATCAACGGGGTCCGGAACTTCGCCCTTGCTGGCGACGCGAAAACCCACACCACGGGGACCTTCATCCTGGAGGACGACGGGCCCATCGCCGACATCATGTCCGAGGTGCTGAGACAGGGCAGCAAGGTCCACTCTCTCAAGAAGGCGGAGCCGACTCTGGAAGAGGTCTTCATCAGCCTCGTCGGGAGGGGTCTCGATGAGGCTTAACCTACGTCTGAACCTGAGGGCCTTGGCAGGCCGGGCCTACCCGCGGGTTATCGGGGCCCAGAGAGAGCCCAGCTGGATTTTCTTCGAGACCCTTCTGCCACTCCTGACCATCGCCGCCTACGTCTACATCTACACCTTCCTGAATGTTCCCCAGTTCATCGGGTTCGTGATTCTCGGGGGCACCATGGTGGCCTTCTGGATGAACGTCCTTTGGAGCATGGCTGCCCAGCTCTACTGGGAGAAGCAGATCGGGAACCTGCAGCTCTACATGATGGCGCCCATGTCGAGGATGGCCCTCCTTGGAGGCATGGCCGTGGGAGGCGTGGTCATGGTGTCGACGAGGGCGGTGGCCACGCTGTTCCTTGGCGTGGTGATCTTCCAAGTGACCCTCGTGGTTATCGATCCCTTCCTCTTGATAGCCATCTTCTTGGTTACCCTGACAGCCCTCTACGGGATGGGCATGTTGTTTGCCTCCGTCTACCTCCTGTATGGGAGGGAGGCCTGGAACGCAGCGGCTCTGATGCAGGAGCCCGTGTTTCTGGCTTCAGGTCTCTACTTCCCGATCAAGACCTTCGTCCAGGCACTCGGACCAGGAGGCCTGTGGGTTGCTGCAGGTGCCGCCATCATCCCCATCACTCTCGGTCTGGACGCCATGAGACAGCTCCTCTTTCCTGAGCTGCTGGAGTTCGGCCTCCTGCCACCGCACATAGAGCTCCTGATCCTCGTGGTGTTGGCCCCCATATTCATCTACATCGCGAGACGCGCCCTGGCCTATCTGGAGAGACTGGGCAAGGAAGAGGGGAGGTTGACCCTACGCCATCAGTAGCAGAGCACTGGCGTGCCCTCAAGACGGGCGCGTGGCTTGGTTGGCAGTACAGTTCGAACTGGACCGAGCCCTGGCTCTTCGCCATCTACTCCATCATAAAGCCCCTCGCGGGGACCCTCATCATCGTGTTCATGTTCTACGTGGCCCAGTTCGCCGGTGGTGGAGTTGACGTCGACCGTCTGGGCTTCATCTACGTCGGCAGCGCCTTCTACATGTTCGTCTTCCAGGCCTTTTGGGGCCTCTTCGAAGTAATCCAGGGAGACCGCGAATGGTTTCAGACAATCAAGTACATCTACATCTCTCCCGTCAGCTACTACACCTACGTAGCCGGGCGGGGGGCTACCCAGATGATGGTCGCAGCCTTCGGGGTGACCGTCGTCCTGGCCTTCGGCAGGTTCGTGCTCGGCATACCGATCGGCCTATCCTTGGGTGGCGTGCCCTTCTTCTTGGTGGTCCTGATTCTGGGCGCTCTCTGCACCGTAGCCATCGGCGTGGCCCTCGCAGGTGTGACCTTCCTTACGGCCAGGCATGGAGGGGGGATGAGCGAGGGGGTGGCCGGCATCTTCTACATATTCAGCGGCGTTATCTTCCCCCTCTCCATCCTGCCGCCCTGGGGGCAGACCATAGGCAGATTCATTCCCCTGACCTACTGGTTTGAGGGCCTTCGCCGAGCCGTCCTCCCCTATACTCCAATGGATCCCTACCTGCTCTCGATTCCCAACCCTCTCCTGTTGGTGTACCTGGCAGCGTCCACAGCCGGCCTGATTCTTCTCTCCATCGGGGTGTTCCATTTCGCCGAGTACCTGGCCAGGAAGAAGGGGAAGATCGACATGTCTACGGCTTACTAGAAGCCCTCCGTCTCTCCTTCACCTCCGTGATGTAAGGGAACCGGGAAATGCGCCCGCACGACCGGCACGTTATGATGACTCGGGAACGGTGAAGACGCAGCGTGGCGGCAGAGCCAGTGGCCAGATAGGCCCCGCATCCGCGGCATATGAGCCTTCTGTACGACACGGGGAGGGAGACGTTGTACCTCATCCCGACACGTCTGGCCAGCTGGGCGTACCTGTCGGCTCTCGGAAGGTTCCCCTTGGCGGCCTCCTTCTCAGCCAGGCCGAAGAGGATGTCCATTCTCTCTCGAGCGATCCTCCGCTCAAGCGCCTTCCGTCTTCGCCGCATCGGCACCACAGGACAGGAGTAAACAACCTCCGAAGCTTTATCCTTAGGCTTTTCCTAGCCTCGCCCATGCAGGAGCGCATCCTTCGGATTTTCCAGCACCTAGAGGAGCCTGTGGACGCCCTCGTCATCATGAACGGGGTGGAGCCCCAGATTGACCGTACTTTCTTCTACGTTACGGGAATCCGCGGGGGCCTCTTCGAGGGATGCGCGGCCATCCTGCGTTCTGACGGATCGGGTCAGATAGTGTCCTCCAGACTGGAGGAGGATATGGCCAGGGCCTCTGACCTTCCTGTCGAGGTCTTCTCGACCAAGCAGGAGAGGGACGCCTCTCTCCAGAAGCTCCTCGAGGGCGTGAGCTCCATCGGTGTCAACGCACGGGAACTGACTTACGAGAACTATCTGAGTATCCAGCGTGCCTGTCCCGGGGGTGAGCTGAGGGTTGTCACGGACGCCATAGTCAAAGCCAGACAAGTCAAGGACGTGACGGAGTTGGCTAGCCTTAGGCGAGCCTGCGACATCGTCGTGGAGACCTTCGAGGAGCTCCTCCCGTACATCGAGGTTGGCAAATCGGAGGCCGAGATCGCAGCGGAACTCGTCTACCTCATGCAGACCAAGGGAGCCGCCGCCCCTTCCTTCAAGCCTATCGTCGCCTCCGGGCCCAACTCAGCCCTTCCCCATTACGAAACCGGCGAGAGGCGCCTCCGGGAGGGCGACTTCCTCCTCATGGACTTCGGCGCCCTATACGAGAACTACGCCTCCGACATCACCCGGACGGTGGTCTTGGGGAAGGGCGACAAGAAGCAGAGGAGGATGTACGATGTGGTCCTCGAGGCCCAGCAGGCGGCGCTGGATTCGATGAAGGCGGGAGTCGACGGGAAGGATGTCTACGATATCGCCGCAAAAGTAATCGACGCCACGGAGTTCAAAGATCGTTTCACTCACGGTCTCGGCCATACCGTCGGCCTCTCGGTCCACGATGGTGCTGCCATGAGGTCCTCCGAGAGCCTCACCCTGGAGGAAGGTATGGTGATGACCGTTGAGCCCGGCATATACCTGCCAGGGTACGGGGGCGTCAGAATCGAAGATGACGTCCTTCTCACGAGGGACGGGGTGGAAATCCTCACCCCCGCCACAAGAGAGTTTCTCGAGGTCTAATCGGCGTGCGCGTGCCCCATCCGGCACTGTGGGCACAGGGAGTCACCGCATGCAGGGCAGTAGTAGAACTCCGATGGCTCGCCGATGATAGTTCCACACTCGTGGCACTTAGGCATGGCCCTCGGCTGTTCCAAGGGCGCTGACCCCATAAAACCTCTGAAAATCGTTCTCATATCCGAGAACCCGTATCGAGAGAGGAAATCAAGGATGAAAATGGTCTCAGTAGGACTTTAAGCGGTTCGCCAGATGGAGACGTTGAGGCGATGAAGGGCCGAGTCGTGGTTCTGTTAATAGGGGGTCTTCTCTCGCTAGCGGGCGTCCTCCTTTTGCTCGACGCGGCCTGGAATCCCAGCGGCCTCGCTCCCGGCGAAGTCGCCAACGTTTCCAAGGCGGAGGCCCCGCCTGATCCTGAGGAGACGGCGGCTACCATGTTCCTCCTTCTGTTCACTACGTCCCTTGTCGGTCTCTACGTCGCCGCCCGGCACCTGAAGCGCAGCGGGAGCGGTTTCATGATGGATGCCATGAGGGCTGAGGGGACCAAGGCAGAGAAGGCACCGGAGCTCGAAGCAGGAGCGGCCTATCTCGTCACGCAGGGTCAGAACAAAGCCCTGAAGGCGTTTACCCAGGAGTTGAAGAAGGGACGCCCAGGCCTTTGCATCACCCGTGTGTTTCCCGACAAGCTGAAGGAGAGCTGGGACCTGGAGGGAGCCAAGGTCTTCTGGTTGTCAAATGGCCAGGAGCAAGGGAAGGACGCCATTGACTCCCTGGATCTATTGTCGACTAGGATAACCGAGTTTCTCACCGGGGAGGAACCCGGAGTGATCCTCATTGACGGGGTCGAATACCTCTTCGTGCAGAACAGCTTCACTGAGGTGATGAGGCTGCTTCAGGACGTAAAGGACGCGTTGCCCCACAGTGGCTCCATGCTCATCATCCCCCTCGACTTGCTGGCTCTGGTGGAACGCCAGCGAGCATTGCTCACCAGAGAATTCCTGCAAGTCTGAACCCACGGAAGACCTAGCTAGCTCTACGCTCGTTGGCCCTTGCGGCGGACCACTTTGAGGTCCTTCTTCCGCTTGATTCTCCTCTCGAACTGGTTCATGACCTTGTGCATGGCCATGTAAGGGTCCCAATCGTAGTCTCTTGCCTGGTAGAGGTCGTCCTCGGTGGAGAGCCGGGCCCTTATGGAGTACTTCGACCGGTCTCCTCGGTTCCTGTAGGTCACCACGTGGACATTCATGATTGTGGGACGTACGATACTTGCGATTCGCCGCAGCCCCCGACCGATCACGCTGTAGAGTATCTCGTAGGTCCACCAGTCCTCCTCGTCGAGTCCGCTGATCTCCACCAGCACCTCATCTCTGGACCTAAGGGCTGCAGCCTGCTCCAAGAGGTCCACCTGGCTGACCACGCCCACAGGGTCCCCGTTCTCCACCACGACGACGCTGGAAATGTGATGTTCCCCCATCAGCCTGGCGGCCTCGGAGGCCTTGGCCTCTGGGGTGATGGTCACGGCTGGAGTAGTCATGATCCCCTTCACCTCAACGTCGAGAGGTATTCTTTCCCCCGCGACGTCGCCTCTCGTCGCCTTCCGCCGAGGATGCGCCAGTACCTTAACCAGGTCCTTGAGACCGATTACCCCCGCTACCCTGCCAGCATCGTCCACTACCGGAACAGCCCTCAGGTCTAGCTCGGTCATGAGCTCCCGAGCAGCGAGGACCGTCTCGTCCTCTGAGATGGTCTGGGGCTCCGGCGTCATGATGTCCCTGACCTTCACACGGTCGAACTCCTCAGAAAGGGCGAAAGCCTTCATGCAATCCGTCCGAGAGATTACGCCCACGAGAGAGTCATCTCGCGTGACTGGGACCGCCCGATGCCCTGAAGACATGAGGATCTCAGCCACCCGCGGCAGGGCGTCCTTCTCCTCCACCTTCGGCGGCTTGATGAGGAGGCTCCCGACCTTTGTGTTCATCGGGACTTTTCCCCTCTTCAGGAGGGTGCTATAGGAGACTATCCCCTGGAGTTCACCGCCTTCCACAACGCACATTTCGTGGAAGTCGTACGTCTTCATTTTGCCGAGAACTTTGGACACGTCTTCGTCAGGCTTCACAACCAGTGGCTTCCCGGACATCAGATCCTTCACCTCATAGTCAAGGATGCTCTGTCTCTCCATGCACTCACTGTCCGGGAGCTTCTCCAACGGACTGTCTCTATTTGAGGTTGAGGGCCGACGACACAGTAATTATGTGGGAGCCCCATCGTCATCGAGATGAGTGCGCGGGCCCACGTCCTCTTTTTCGGTCGAGTACAAGGAGTGTTCTTCAGGGACAACACTCGTCGCAAGGCTGGGGAACTCGGTGTCAAGGGTTGGGTGAGAAACCTCAGGGATGGCACCGTTGAGGCCCTGATGGAAGGGCCGAAAGAGGCGGTGGAAGCGCTGATTGAGTGGTGCAGGTCTAGTCAACCCTATGCCAGAGTTACAGAGGCGAAAGTGTCCTGGGAGGAGCACCGAGGCGAGTTCCATGACTTCTCGGTCAGGAGGTGAAACGCCCCCCGTAGAGGGACTCGACGTTATCTCCATGAATGCGGTGGAGGTCCTCGCGTCCTAGAGTGCCCTCCAAGAGCAGACTGGCACAGCGTTTCGGGACGGTGCTGAGGGCCAACACCGCTCCGGGTCTTCGTGGGTCGTCCAGGTAGTCCGTCTCGAGGAGAAACCTCAATCCTTTTTCAGCCGCCTCACGGGTCCATGAACCCGTAGCCAGGACTGAAGGGAATACTCCGTGGTTCTCATCACGCAGGACGAGGGGGCCGCAGTAGTGTTTGACCACCCTGCCTCGGGGCAGTCCAATCCGGTCGGCTAGCTCGGCGATTTCCTTCAACATGTCGGGCGTCGCTTCCTCTGTGTGGAGGATAATGGGGCATTCGACCTCCTTTGCCAGCCTCATGCCGTACTCCATCAGCTCGTTTGACGCCTCTCGGACCGAATCCGAAACGTCGAAGTGGGGCCTGCCAACCTCTCCGATGGCCACGGCTTTGTCCTCGTGAACGTACCGTGCCGCTGTGTCGAACGCAGCCTTCATGATCTCAATGGCCCTCCCAAGGCCAACTGACTCCTCCAAGGCAAGGAGCTGTACGGGATGGGGTCCAAGAGCGACGCGGACTTCCACCTCCTCTAGCCGCCTCGCCCGTTCTGCCATGGTGAGCGTTCTCGCGTAAGCGGTCTGAAAGCCGCTTGGGTCGGCAGCCATAATGTCCTCATACGGGGTGTGAACGAGGAGGAATCGTTCGCCACCTCGACTGGAGAACTCTTTGATAGCCTCCACCATGCGGCCCTCGGGGCGGAAGTGCACATGATTGTCGATGACGGGGATACCCTTCAGCACGTCTGCGGTCTGAGCCACGCGCCCCTCGCCCCAGGGCTACCTCAAGAGGCCGGCGGCCTGAAGCTCTTCGGTAATCCTCTCCACAGCCCTTTCGACGTCGGACGGCTGTCGGGCACCTGTACAAACGAGCTTCCCGCTGCCGAAGAGGAGGACGACAACTTTCGGGTCGTCCAGCCTATAGACGAGGCCTGGAAACTGTTCTGGTTCGTACTCCACTCGTTCCAGTCCAAGGCTTATGGCGATGGCATTCAGGTTGATTTCCTGCTCCAGGTCTGAGGAGGCGACGATGTTNNCAGTCTGAATGGCCGTCCTCACGTCCTCTAAGCTCTTGGCCCCTGTGCACACGACCTTGCCGCTGCGAAATAGGAGGGTGGCTGTCTTAGGCTCTTTCAGGCGGTAGATGAGCCCTGGAAACTGTTCGGGCTCATACTCGGCCCCGCCCAGGGCGAGGGCGATGGATTGCAGATCCAATTCCCCCCCCAAAGAGGTCGAGGCCACCACATTCTCAATCTTAATCTTAGCCAATGATCTTCCTCCCACGCGGAAAAAAGACCTTCCCGCTGTGCCATCAGTATTTAAATAGGGTTTATAAAGACTTTGTCCGCCCCCGCCGGACTGATGAAGAGCCAGATTGTTCCCCCCGTGCCATGGCAGGAGAAAGACATCATGGCGGAGAGGGTCGTGGGCCGGTGAGAATCTTGAACCCCCACTCATCCTGAGGGGTTGCGTCACGGCCGGGTTTTGTCGGAGGAGTTCAGGTCGATCTGATGCCCCCCATCCCAGGGCATCCTCACAACCGGAGGCGGGGCGTTTTCTCCTTGGCTCTGACGAGGAGCGCGAGGGTCGCGTTGAATGGGCACGCAATGCGATGGGTCCTCCCGAATTCTACGATTGCGCCGTTGATGGCGTCTATCTCCGTCCTCCTCCCCCTCTCCAGGTCCTGCAGCATGCTCGACTTGTTCTCGGCTGTGGATTCCGCTATGGCCCAGACCCTTTGGAGGACGCGTTCTGCGTCGAGGTCGATGCCCTCCGAACCCGCCACCTCCGTCCCCTCCATCACGACTCTCCGGACGATCTCTCCTATGTGCTCACTGGTGGAGAGGGCGCCATTCGGAACGCCAAGGAGTCCTGTCAACGGGTTAATGCAGGCGTTGACTATGGCCTTCAGCCACAGCTCAGCGCCGATGTTCTCGGTAAGGTGACAAGGCATTCCACACTGGGTGAAGGACTCTACGAGCTCCCTGCCCTGATCGAGTCTGACGCCTTTCACGGGTCCGATGAATGTCTCTCCCGTACCGGCGTGGAAGACCTTGCCAGGCCCAACGAAGGTCACTCCCTGGCCTGTCACGCCTCCCAAGACCTTTTCCGCTCTTTTGGCAAGAATCTCCTCATTCCCCAACCCGTTCTGCAGGGAGAGGAACGTCGATTCCTTCCAGTAGGCCTTGAGTTCCCGGATCGCCTTAGGAGTATCGTAGGCCTTCACCGTCACCAGTACGATCTCTGGGGGGGCGTCCGCTGGCAGTCGTTCCATCGCCTCGGGGCGAACGACAAGTTCAGTCCTTCCACTGATCTCGAGGCCGTTCTTCCGGATGGCCTCCACGTGGGCCCTGCGGCCGACCAGAGTAACATCGTGTTCTTGGGCTAGGAGGCCCCCCACCAGGCTTCCCAGGGCGCCGGCGCCAAAGACGAGAAATCGCACGAGGGACGAATCGATCCGGCGATATTAAAGACCCCTAAGGAGCGGTGTTCGTGCGGAGAGCGCGAGATTCCCTGTGGGCTAGGCGCAATGGCTCCGGCAGCCTCCCCCTACACAGTCGTTTGACAATCCGCAGGGCGGTAGAGGGAGTTACGAGGTTTCCGGGAGAGACATAGATGGGCTTTCCCGAGGAGGCTCTGTAGGCGTATCCCAGGAGTCGGTCCCCGGAGGTAATGGGGGAGGCCCCTCCCACTCGCACCTCTCCGACATTTCCCATGAGAAGGCTCTTTGCCACACCTATGGTCGGTTTCTGCAACCTGAGGCCCACCAAGCAGGCAATGCCAAATCCGGCGGGATGGAGGATGCCGTTGCCATCTATCAGAAGCAAGGACGGAGGCGTCCTGAGTCTACGGTAGCAGATGGAAATAGGGTCGAATTCCCTGTAGGCCAGATAGGTTGAGATGTAGGGGAATGTAACGCGCGTTTTGAGCGCGACGGTCTCGATAAGTTTCAGATCGCTCGCATCGAGGGTAACGGCGGCTGCATAGGCCAGTTGCTGGTCGTAGGAGACGTCAAATCCAGCGACGCTCGAGACCTCCCCCTCGATGTCTTCGAGAACCAACTGCTCGAAAAGTGCCTTCTGCTCCTCCCTTAACGCCTTCAACGGTCGATCACTGGTGAAATCGATGAATATGACCCTGCCGAGATTCCTCACCCTATCCTCGGCAAGGTCGACGCCCTCTCTTGCCAAGGTCTTCCTCGCATCCGGAAAGGGAAGCATGCCGTCGGCGCGGACGACGCGATGCCATCCGGGAGGCTTCTCTTCCCGTATTACCTGGTAGACTCCCTTGGCGGCCCTGACGTCCCCGAGGCTCTCCGCAATGGCCTTGAAGGTCGTGATCCGACCCGGTGGGACCTGAGCGAGGAGAGCCCTCAGCGCTTTGAGGAAGTCCACGGGCACCATTCACCTGCGCAGAATAAATCATCACCGGCTCGTCGCAGGATTCCTGAGACGGAGAGGCTCCCCATCACCCGTTAAATACCGTCTGGGGGATGGTCCTGGAAGTGTCCATCCTCATCAAGAACGGAGTTCTGGTCACCCAGGACAAGTCTCGCCGTGTGGTCGAAGGAAACATTTACGCCGAGGAGGGAACCATATCTGAGATGGGTCCCGGGGAGCGACCTGCCGACACGGTCGTAGACGCCAACGGCTGCATTGTGATCCCGGGCCTCATCAACTGTTTCACAACCTCCGCCCACGTTCTCTTGGGACCCCCAACCGATCTACCCCACGAAGTGGTCCGAAGGCGAATGGAAGCCCTTCGGGACAATTTGACGCGCAGAGACGTTCAGATGGCAACTGCCCTGGCCTGTGCCGAGATGTTGCGGTCGGGTACGACGTGCTTCCTGGACACCTTCCCGTGGCAGGAGGAGGTCGCCCGGGCAGTCACCCAGGTGGGCATGAGAGGCTTCCTCAGCTGGTTGATCTCGTGCACGGACGAGGCAGAACACGCGGCGCGGTACGTCAACCGGGTCAAGGGTTGGGACAGGGTAACACCCATGGTGGGCGCGGCCGGGTTGACGGACACCGAGGTCGTCGAGACCACCGCCTCCCTGGCAAAGGAGAATGGAATCCGATGGTGCCTTCCCGTTGCGGAGAGCAGGAGTGACGTCTATGGGTTCCAGCGGGAAAGAGGAGAGAGGCCAGGACAGTGGTTGGAGGGAAAAAGCCTTCTCTCTCCGGACCTGATTGTCCTCCACGGTGTTTGGCTGACCCTGAACGAGATCAGAGCCCTGGCCCGGCATCATGTGAAGGTGGTGCACTGTCCTGTCTCGAATCAATTGAAGGGGGTCGGTGGACCCGCCCCCGTCGTGGAGCTGTTAGGAGGGGGAGTCGAGGTTGGATTGGGAACAGACTCTTCCGCGGTCTGCGGCAGCCTTGACCTCTTCGACCACATGAGAGCCTGTGCTGCTCTCCACAAGGGGCAGCGGTGGGATCCTGAAGTACTTCCTGCCGGGACCATCTTCGACCTAGCTACGCTGGGAGCTGCTGGGGTCCTTGGACTCGATGGAGGACAGCTCTTGCCCGGAAAGGTCGCTGACCTTGTCGTCTTGGACCCCCGGACTCGGGGGTTCCCCTACCCGGCCCACCGAGACATCATATCCTATCTGGTCCATCTCGCGGAACGCTCGCAAGTAAAGGATGTCGTGGTGGCGGGAGAACTCGTGGTGGAGGACGGCCATCTTAACAGTATGGACGTGGAGCCATTGCGACACGAGGTGACGGAACTACGAGAGGAGCTGTACGATGAGGATCATGGGGATTGATGAGGCAGGACGGGGCCCTGTCATGGGTCCCCTCGTGATCGCTGGCGTCATCTGTGAGAGTCAACAGGAACTCAAAGCGTTGGGGGTTCAGGACTCGAAGAGACTCAGCCCCCAAAGAAGGAGAGGATTGGCTCTGGAGATTCAGCGCGTAGCGGAGACCAAGGTCTTGGTCGTCGGCGCGGCAGAGTTGGATTCTGCCCTGGATGATGTTTCTCTAAACCTCCTCGAGGCCCGCTACTTCGCACAGCTCGTCGGCGAGATGGCGCCGGACGAGGTTATAGTGGACTGTGCCGACACGTCGGAACGGCGATTCAGAACGCTGGTTCTCCGGCACGTCGGATACGAGCTTCCAATGAGGGCCGAGCATCGAGCGGACGACAAGTATCCGGTTGTCTCCGCGGCGTCCATCGTGGCCAAGGTAAAGAGGGATGAGGAGATGAAGCGTATCGGCGCAGAGCTGGGCGGGTCTGTCGGTAGCGGATACCCACACGATCCCGAAACGATCGCTTTCCTCGAAGCCTGGGTGAGGGTCCACCGCGAAATGCCTCCGCACGTTCGGACGAGCTGGAAGACCTCTCGAGACTTGATGTCACGACTGGAACTCAGGAAGCTATCGGAGTGGGAATGAGATGAAGGAGTTGCTGGAGGACCTTATCGACCGCTTCAACCGGCGAGTCGAGAAGGATGATCGTCTGCGGAGCGAACTGGAGGGCCTTGAAAGGACCATCCAGATATCCACGGACAAAGCGGACTACCACATGAACCTCAAGGAATGCAGAATCGACGGCCTCGCGGAAGGAGAGGCGACAACGGCCGACGTTCTCATTCGCGCTCGTGAGGAGACGCTGGCGGGCGTGATTAGGGGTGAGATTGCCCCATTCAAGGCCATTGCATTGAGGAGATTGAAGATTAAGGCGCCAATCGAGGACGTCATACGTTTGCGTAAATTGCTCTCATAGAGGCTCTCTCTGAACGATACCTTAATATTTCACGCGACTGTGCGATGACTGGTAGCGGGGTGGGGTAGCTAGGAAACCCCGGATTCCGGACCGCGTCAGGTGCCGGGGCCTAAAATCCCGCCGGGCTCATAACCCGGAGATCCCTGGTTCAAAAGCGCGGGGGCGGTCCAGTACCGTTGTCCCCGGGTTGAGCGTCCAGGCCCCGCTATTCTTTCTCTCTTGTCGTGGTTTGGCCACTGCTGGCTAGGTACACGCCCTTATCGTTCACAGTAATCGTGAGGATAAGCTTATCAGCCCTGGGCCACCATCGAAACAACCTGGACGGTCTGGTATGCAGAGATTGTCTACCGGGATCGAAGGCCTAGACAAGATGCTTAATGGGGGTTTGATTCCCGGCCGTCCCTACATTCTTTCCGGACCTCCCGGGAGCGGGAAGACGATCCTGGCGATGCAGTTTCTCTTGGACGGCATGGAGAGGGGCGAGAGTTGTATCATGGTGGCCATCGACGAGCCGCCCAATGAGATCAAGGCGAATACCAACCACTTCGGGTGGAGCCTCGACCGCCTGCGGATTCTTGACGCGACACCAGACATCCGTTCCCACAGCAAGAGTAAGTCCATCATCGACGTGGGCACGACCCTCGATGTCCGGGATATGGAACAGATCACGGAGATGCGGAAGAGCCAGAAGTTGCGAATCATGGAGGTCTCAATCCACTCCGTCCAGAAGATGCTCAAGCAGGAGTTCCAGGAACACTTCAAGGCCACGGGCAACACCTACACGCGGGTCGTCATCGACTCCATGACGAGCCTGAAGATGTTCGGTATGAAGGGCGAGGATCGGGCAATTCTAATCCAGTCCTTCATGCGGTTCCTGTCAGAGCTGGAGGCAACAAGCC
>JABAOF010015246.1_pt1 | contig 13967 bp, 11 predicted proteins | sample 7062171 | NCBI WGS metagenome assembly JABAOF01 (sample SAMN14538628, study PRJNA623070) | marine sediment metagenome | biome: marine biome [ENVO:00000428]; feature: marine pelagic biome [ENVO:01000023]; material: deep marine sediment [ENVO:00002113] | place: India: Gulf of Khambhat ...
ACGCCGGCACGGGGCGAAGCGGGTGTACCTCCTCACCGAGACGGCCGGAGATTTCTTCCCGCGATTCGGGTTCCGCAGCATCCCGCGCTCTGCGGCCGCCCCCGAGGTGCAGCGGTCGGTCGAGTTCACGACGGTGTGTCCTGAGACTGCGGAGGTCATGCTACTGGAGCTACCCGCCGCAGGCCCGTAGGGCCCGGTTCTCGGGCCGAGGCTCAAGAAAAAAGGCCCCGGAGGGATGACCGGGGCCCAAGTGCGAGCGGCGGTCCGGCTCAGCCGCCCTTGCCGCGCGCCACCTGGCGCTCCACGCCGCCCTCGAAGTATTCGTAGTTCTTCTTGATGAACTCCTTCCACTCGTCCGGAACGTCCTCCTCGGGGTAGATGGCGTTCACCGGGCACTCCGGCTCGCAAGCCCCACAGTCAATGCACTCCTCGGGATGGATGTAGAGCATGTCCTCTCCCTCGTAGATGCAGTCCACCGGACACACATCGACACATCCCCGATCCATGGTCCCGATGCAAGGCTCACAGATGATGTAGGTCATGTTTCCTCTCCGGATACGGTCCCCGTGCCCGTGGGCGCCTCAATTCTTGCTGGCGCAGCTAACGCTGTCAAGGCGAGCTTGTATCTTCATTCGTCATGCGCATTGCCTCGCTGCTCGCCAGCGCAACCGAGATGGTGTACGCCCTCGGCCTGGGGGACCGGCTGGTTGCCATTTCCCACGAGTGCGACCATCCCGCGGATGCGCTCGACAAGCCCCGCGTGAGTCGTCCCCGGTTCGATCCGAGCGGCCTGGACAGTGGCGCGATCGATACGGCGGTACGGGAGGCCATGGCGCGCCACGGTAGCGTGTACCAGCTGGATGTCACGACTCTGGAGCAGGCGCAGCCAGATCTCATACTATGCCAGGCGGTGTGCGAGGTGTGCGCGGTGCCGACTTCGCTGGCGGAGGAGGCGGCCCGCGTGCTGGGAGGGCGGGTTCGGGTAGTCTCGCTCGACTGCCACACGATCGAGGACATCTTCTCCGGCATCACGGCGGTGGGTGAGGCGAGCGGTGCGTCCGAGCGCGCCGCGGCGGTCGTTGCAGAGTTGCGAGCTCGCGTCCAGGCGGTAGCCGTGCGGGTGACGGGAGCCTCCCAACCCACGGTGCTGGCGCTCGAATGGCTGGATCCGCCGTTCGTTCCGGGGCATTGGACACCAGAGATGGTGGCCGTCGCCGGCGGCGAGCTGCTCGTGGGGGACGCGGGAGTGCCGTCGCGCCAGTGGACCTGGAAGGGACTCGGGGGCCTCGATCCGGATGTGCTGCTGCTGATGCCGTGCGGCTTCGGCGTCGACCAAGCGCGCCGCGCTGCCGATCGGCACGTGACGCAGCTGGCTGAGCTGGCGCCCCGTGCGGTGCAGGAGGGCCGCGCGTACGTCGTGGACGGGTCGGCTTACTTCAACCGCTCGGGGCCGCGCACGGTGGACGGGATCGAGATCCTCGCGACGCTGCTGCATCCTGATCGGTTCGAGGGCCCGGGTGTGAACGGAAAGGCCGACATCTGGTGGCCGAGGCGAAGCCCATAACAGGAGGAAGCCCGTGCGTTACAGTCCGCTCATGGTCCAGCCGATGCGGGAAGACCTCACCCGCATCGGGTTCACGGAGCTCATGACCCCCGAGGAAGCCGACGCCGTTTTGGGGGCGGCACAGGGGACGTTGCTGGTAGTGGTGAACTCCGTCTGTGGCTGTGCGGCGGGCAAGGCTCGCCCCGGAGTGGCGCTGGCGCTGCAGCACGAGGTGCGGCCCGACCGGCTGGCCACGGTGTTCGCGGGGATGGAGCTCGAGGCGACCGAGCGGGTGCGGAGCTACTTCCAGGGCTTCTCGCCCTCGTCGCCGCAGATCGCGCTGTTCGAGGACGGCCGCCTGGTCCAGATGTTGGAGCGGAAGGACATCGAGGGGCGTGAGGCGGAGGAGATCGCGGCAGAGCTGAAGGGCGCCTTCGACCGCTATTGCCGGCGCTCCCGCTAGCGGAGGCCGGAACGGGGCCACGCAACGATGATCCTGCTCGATCCGGAAGCTCGTCCCGTAGTGGGACACCGAGGTGCGGCTGGCGAATGTCCCGAGAACACGCTCCTCTCGTTCGACCGCGCGTTGGAGCAGTGGGCCGACGCGTTGGAGCTCGACGTGAACGTGACGGCCGACGGCGTGGTGGTCGTGATCCACGACGCCACGCTCGACCGTACCACGAATGGCACGGGGGCCGTCCGGGCTCACACGTTCGACCAGCTGCGTGTCCTGGATGCAGGCCAGGGTGAGCGCATTCCAGCGCTTTCGGAAGTGCTGGATCGGTATCCCGACACGCCGCTCATCATCGAGATCAAGGAGGTGGGCGCCGCGGTGCCGACCCTCGACCTGCTCACCCGCCACCGGGCCGAGAAGCGGGTCGTCGTGGGCTCGTTCGTGCATGCGGCACTGCGGCCATTCCCGCCGTTCACGTTTGCCCGCGCGGCGTCGCGCCGGGAGACCACGATGGCCTGGCTCGCGTCGCGACTGCGGCTGAGCCTGCCCGCCCGCTCGTACCGTGCCTTCACCGTCCCCGAGCGTCACGGCCGGCTCACGGTCGTGGACAAATCATTCCTTCGTGCGGCCCGCAAGCGGGGGACGCCCGTCCACGTGTGGACCGTGGACGAACCGGAGGACGCGAGGAGGCTGCGCTCCTTGGGCGTGGCGGGTATCATCACCAATTTCCCCGCGCGCATGCGCGCCCTGTGACCTAGCCCGGAGTCGTGCGATGTCGAGCCTGAGCGTGCGCGCCGCGGGAGTGTTCGTGCTCCTCGTGCTGCTGGGCAGCGCCTGTACCACTGCCCAGGAAGATCCCCGGTGTGCCCCGGACAATGCCGACCTCACCCTGCCCGAGGGCTTCTGCGCCGTGGCGGTGGCCGACGGCCTGGGGCGGGCGCGGCATCTCACCGTGGCCGAGAACGGGGATGTGTTCGTCGCGACGGGTCCGACCCGGCGGGATACGGTCGCCGGTAGTGTGGTGGCGCTGCGGGACCGCGACGGCGACGGGGTGGCGGACGAGCGAGTCTGGTTCGGGAGCGGGACGGGAAATGACGTGGAGTTTCGCGGCGGATACCTCTACTACTCGACCGACGACGCCGTCATGCGTTACGCGTGGCAGGCCGGCTCGCTGGAGCCGATTGGCCCAGCCGACACGATCGTGAGCGGGCTCCCTGCGAGGAGGGGGCACCGGGCCAAGAGCTTCGCTTTCGGTCCGGGGGGCGCGCTGTATGTCAACGTGGGCTCGCCGTCCAACGCCTGCCAGGAGCAGGACCGCGTGGCGGGCTCGGTGGGCAAGGATCCGTGTGACGAACTCGACGAGTGGGCCGGGATCTGGCGCTTCGATCCCGACCGGTCGGGCCAGCGCCAGAGCGACGGAAGCCGCTACGCCACGGGCCTGCGGAACACGGTGGCGCTCGGCGTGCGGCCCCAGGACGGCGGCCTCTACGGAGTGATCCACGGACGGGACCAGCTCAACATCTGGTCGGACCACTTCGATGACGCAATGAACGCCGAGAAGCCTGCGGAGGAGTTTGTGCGGATCCGGGAGGGCAGCGACTTCGGCTGGCCGTACTGCTACTACGACCCCGCGCTCGAGCAGAAGGTGCTGGCGCCGGAGTATGGGGGTGACGGCCGCAGGGCGGGGCGCTGCACCGAGAAGGAGGGCCCGCTCATCGGCTTCCCCGCCCACTGGGCGCCGAACGGGTTACACTTCTACAGCGGGACGCAGTATCCCGAGCGGTACCGCGGTGGCGCGTTCATCGCGTTCCACGGATCTTGGAACCGGGCACCGCTGCCGCAGGGCGGCTACAACCTGGTGTTCGCGCCGTTCCGCGGCGACGAGCCCAGCGGCGAGTGGGAGGTCTTCGCCGACGGGTTTGCCGGTGAGGACGTGAGTCCCCGGGGCGCTGAGCACCGGCCTGTCGGGCTCGCCGAGGGTCCCGACGGCTCGCTGTATGTGAGCGACGACAGGGGTGGGCGCGTGTATCGCATCGTCTACCGGGCTGGCCGTCGCTAAGGGGGGACGACGACACTCACCGAGTACCTGGTTCTCGCGGCCGTCGCGGTCGCCATCGTCGCACTGATGCTCAGCATCCGGCGGCGGCGGCAGTCCGCGCGCGCACCGGCCACGCGGAGGCGTGAGTCCGGGGAGCTTGCGCGGGAGCCTACCCCGGCCCGTGCAGTCGCTCACCAGGCGGTCGCCCCCAAGGAAGAGCCAGAGCACGAGCTGGTCGAGGCGTGGGTGCAGTTCCTCCGGGACCACGTCACCCGCGCGGTCAACGATCTCAATAACCGGTTGAATGCGATTGTCGGCCTGGCGCAGGAGCTGGAGGACCAGAACTTCAACGACGCGCAGCGCGAGGGCGTGTCCCGGATGCAGGGTGAGGTGCGCGGTGCCACGGAGATCACCGGCTCACTGCTCAATCGGGTCACCTCTGAGGCCCCGGAGGTCGCGCCCCCGGCGTGGAATCTGCTGAGGGACCGGCCCGCGCGTCCGGGGCGCATCCTCGTGGTCGAGGACGACGAGAGCAACCGGACCGTGATGACCCGGCTGTTTCGCAAGCTGGGCCACCAGGTGATCGCCGTGAGCAGCGGGTACGAAGCGTTCGAGGTGATCCAGGATGGGCAGCTCGACTGTATCATCTCGGACCTGCGGATGCCCACCCTGGGTGGTAAGACCTTGTTCGAACAGGTCGAGAACCGTAAGCCCGACATGGCGAGCCGGTTTGTGTTCGTCACGGGCGACTACACTCGGCCCGAGTCCTACGAGTTCCTGCAACAGTCGGGGCGGCCGGTGGTGGGCAAACCGTACGAGATCGACCAGCTGCTGGCGGCCGTGGCGACCGTGTTCGGGGAAATGGGCGTGATCATCGATCACTCCAGCCAGCCCGATGCCGCCGGCGGTCCCGCGTCCTGAGCGGCGCCTCGCTCGCCGTTCCTCAAACGAGTTCTCTCTCGCCTCCCTTCCAGCTAACTTTCGCGGCTCAACCGAGGGCGGAGAACCATGAAACGGGCTCTTGTGCTGTACCTGGGGATTGGGTTGGCGCTGGCGTCGAGCGCCGTAGCGCAGACCGACAGGCTCACCGTAGAGCGCATCTGGGGCGGGGATGAGTTCACCAGCGACCTGCCCGAGATCGAGTGGATGGCGGACGGCAACTCGTACACTGTTCTCGTGGGCGAGGACACCACGGATCTGTATCGGGTGGACGCCCGCAGTGGGGCGCGCCGCCAGCTGGTGTCGGGCGAGGCGTTGGTGCCGCCGGGAGCCACCGAGCCGATCACGATCGAGGGATACGAGTTCTCACCAGATCTGACCAAGCTGCTCATCTACACCAATTCGGTACGGGTGTGGCGGCAGCGGACCAAGGGTGAGTACTACCTCTGGGACTTCCAGAACCGGCAGCTCAGCCCCCTCAGCACGGCGCCAGGGTATCAGCAGTTCGCCAAGTTCTCCCCGGACGGACGCTACGTCGGCTGGGTGAGGGAGCACGACATCTTCGCCCGAGACCTCGCCACCGGCGAGGAGCTCCGGCTCACCCGCGACGGCAGCGAAGACGTCATCAACGGTACGGCCGACTGGGTGTACGAGGAGGAGCTCTCGTTGCGGGACGCCTTCCGCTTCAGCCCCGACAGCCGGCGCATCGCCTTCTGGCGGCTCGATCAGGCGGCTATCGAGCCGTTTTACCTGATCGACGAGACGACGCTGTACCCCAAGCTGGTACCGGTGCGGTACCCGAAGGCCGGCTCGCGGAACTCCGAGGTGCGGATCGGCGTGGTGGAGATCGCCAGCGGCGAGGCCACCTGGATCGACCTCGGCCCCGAGACCGATATCTACGTCGCAGACATGGACTTCGCCGAGTCGCCGACCGAGATCTGGCTCACCAGGCTCAACCGGCACCAGAGCCGCCTCGATCTCCTCCTGGCGGACGTGCGCACCGGGTCGTCCCGCGTCATCATGACAGACGAGGACGACGCGTGGGTGGAGCAGGAGGAGCCGCGCTGGCTCGACGACGGGCGACAGTTCCTGTTCGTGAGCGAGCGGGAGGGGTACCGGCAAGTGTACCTCTATCGGCGCGACGGCACCCTGGTCCGCAAGGTCACGACCGATGCTTGGGACGTTTCCACCGTGTTCGGCGTGGACGAGCGCAGCGGGGTCGTCTACTTCACCGGCTCGGTGGACAGCCCGCTTACCCGTCCGCTGTACCGCATCGGCTTGAACGGGCGGGGACTGCGACGTGTCTCATCTCAGGGCGGCACGCACACGGTGCAGTTCAATCCCACCTACACGATGTACGTGGACGAGTCGTCCACCGCGACGCGGCCGCCGGTGCAGACCCTGCACGCGGCCGACGGGCAACTGATCCGGACGCTCGCTGCGAACGACGAGCTCGTGGCAGCCGTGGAGGCCCTCGGCCTCTCCGCGCCAGAGTTCATCACCGTGGCGGGCGCCGACGGCACCTCGCTCAACGCCCTCGTGATCAAGCCGCGCGACTTCGACCCGGGCAGGACGTACCCGCTCCTCATGCACGTCTACGGCGGCCCAGGCTCGCAGCGGGTCACCGACCGGTGGGACGGCCAGCGCTACCTGTGGCACCAGCTGATGGTGCAGGGGGGCTACCTCGTCGCAATCGTCGACAACCGTGGCACGGGGGCGCGGGGGCGCGACTTCAAGAAGCAGACCTACCTAGAGCTGGGGCAGTACGAGACTGCCGATCAGATCGCCGCAGCGCGTCACTTCGCCTCCCTCTCCTATGTAGATGGCGGTCGCATCGGCATCTGGGGCTGGAGCTACGGGGGGTACATGTCGCTCCTCTCCCTGTTCCAGGGGGCGGAGGTCTTCAAGGCGGCGATCTCGGTTGCGCCGGTCACAGATTGGCGGCTGTACGATACGATCTACACCGAGCGCTTCATGCGCACGCCGCAGGAGAATCCCGAGGGATACGAGCTCGGATCTCCCGTCACCCATGCTGACCGGCTGCAGGGCAACCTGCTCATCGTGCACGGCACGGGTGACGACAACGTGCACTCCCAGAACACCACGCAGCTGATTCAGGTACTGCAGGAGGCGGGCAAGCAGTTTGACATGCGGCTCTACCCCAACAAGACCCATTCGATTCGGGGTGGAAACACGCGCGAGAACTTGTACGGCTACTTCACGGAGTGGCTGAAGGAGAATCTGTAGGGGGCTGACGGCGCCGGCTCATCGCTCGGCCGGGGTCCAACCGTCGCAGACTGCCGGCGCGGCTCAATTGTGGGACGCGGGGGCTCGGCGCTCAGCCAGGTACCCCACCCTCGCTCACGGCACCACGCTTGTCGCCACTTGGCTGGTCGGGATGGCGTCCGGGCGTCACCAGGCGCCACGTCGCCCCATCCTCCTCGTGCGGCGTGCTGATGCTCGCTCGGGTGAGGTACCCGGCCTCGCTTCATCCTGAGTACCACCCCCGGAGGCCCCTGCTTCACGAGGTCACCCCACGCCCCTTGGTGAACTGCACCGGCGTGCGGATGCTCGCTCGGGTGGAGTACCCGGCCTCGCCTGCTTCCCGTTTCCCACCCGTCGTGCCGTTCCCCGTTTCCCGTTCCCCGCCTTCTAGTCCATCAACAGCTTCCCGAACGCCTGCTTCAGGTCCCCCAGCGCCGTCTCGAACTCCTCTCGCTCGTTCCCGTACCCGAGCCGCAGGTGGAACGGCATGTGGAAGTGCTCGCCGGGCACTAGGAGGACGCTGTGGTCGGCGCGAACGCGCTCCACCAGATCCAGCGCCCCCAGCGTGTGCCGGTAGCGCACCAGGCAGATAGCCCCGCAGTCCGGCTTGCGCCACTCGAATAGCGTGCCGAAGCTGCGTAGCCACTGCTCGAGGATGGGGTAGTTCGCGTTCAGGATGTCGCGGGTACGGGCCAGGAGTCGCTGCCGCACGCCCAGCGCACGGACGGCCAGGTAGTCGCTGGCGGGACTGGGGCCGATCACGGTGTAGTCGTGGCGCTGCATCACGTCGCGCTTGAACTCCTGCGATCCCACGATCCAGCCGATGCGCAGCCCCGGAAGGCCGTAGGCCTTGGAGAACCCGTTGACGGCGAGGACCCGCTCGTAGCTGCCCCAGAACGACGGCGTCGTTTCTCCGTTCAGCTCGGCGCCCTGATAGACCTCATCCACCAGCAACCAGGCGCCGGCCGCGCGGGTCCGCTCGAGGATCAGGTCGCGGCTTGCCTGTGAGAGCACCTTCCCGGTCGGGTTGTTGGGGTTGGTCACCACCACGAGCTTGGTGTCCGGCACGATGGCTCGCTCGACGTCTGCGGGGTCCGGCTCCCAGTCCCGCTCGTACCGCAGCGGGATCTCGGCGACCTCGGCGCCGAAGTTCTGTGCCAGACCATGGATCTGCATGTACACCGGCGTCTGGATGGCTACCTTGTCGCCTGGCTCGATCAGGGTCCAGCAGATGATGAAGTTGGCCTCGGCGCTGCCGATGGTGACCGTCACGTGGTCCGGCGTCGCTCCGTGGTACAGGCTGGCGATCGCTGTCCGTAGCTCATCGGTGCCGTCCGACTGGTTGTAGACCATCCGCAGGGCGGCGAACTCGGCCAAGTCGCCGCCCGCCAGCTCCAGTAGCTCGCCGATGGAGAGCGGATGCACACCGCTCTCCGATAGGTTGTGGCGCACCCGGTTTTCCCAGGTGCTCTGCCAGCGCTCGAGGTCGAAGGGGATGAAGCTCATGCGGGCAAGGTACGACGGGATCCGCGAGAGGGGAACGGGAAGCGTGAAACGAGAAACGGGAAGCGTACGACCAGCTCCCCACGGAGAGCGCCCTAGTGGGCGTTCCCATGGCAGGAGTGTCTTACCCTTCCCGCTTCCCGCTTCCCGGGGGCGGTGTGGCCGGGCGCTCAGCCTGCCTTGCGAATCCTGACGCTTCCCGATCCCGTGTCGATGTGGAGCCGACCCGAACCGTCTCCGATCGTGCCGTAGACGTGGTCGCGCTCGAATCGACGAACCTGAACCGGGAAGTCCAGATCGATGCCGCCGCTCCCGGTCTCGATGTCCACGGTTGCGCCGTAGGAAGCGGGCACGGTGACGGTCACGCTGCCGGAGCCGGTGTCGATCTCGATGTCGCGGGTCTCGCCGCTCAGCTCGAGTTCCACCGTCCCGCTGCCTGTGTCGATCCGGACGTCCTGGGCCGTGGCAGTTCCAACGCGCACATCCCCGGAACCGGTGTCGACCTCGAGCATCGACACGGAGACGTCGGACAGGGTGACCTCGCCGGAACCGGTGTCCACGCGCAGGCGGTCACCCTCGACGCCGGTCACCTCGACTGAGCCGGATCCAGTGTCGATATCGACGTCCCCCACTGACGCAGAGACGTCCACTCGGCCGGAGCCCACGTCCACCACGAGGCTGCCTTGGGTGCCGGTTGCGGTGACGGGGGCGGAGTGGGTGTCGAGCCGAAGGTCGCCGTTCACGTCGGATGCCGAGACCGCTCCCACCGCCAGGTACAGCGCCAGATCCTGCCCGGCGGGAACCCGGATGATGAGGTCGGCATAGGCCTCCAGCCCCCCGCGATCCCCGGTGATCCGCACGCGCCGGCCCCGATACTCACCACGGTAGCCGCCGCCGAATGTGCCGTCTTCGCGTACCCGCAAGTCGGTGCGAGAACCGCGATGCAGCTCGGGGTAGACGATGTCGTCGTCGGGGTAGACGACCCGGAGCGTCTGGCGCCCATTGATGGGCCCCTGCTCGATGCTGAGGCTCGCGGCATCCTGCCCGCCGCGGCGGACCTCCACCACGACGGCCGATCCAGAGCCGCGAGCCAGGGTGACTTCCCCGGCGAGGTTGTAGATGGCCACCCGGTCGCCGGAGAGCTCGAACTGCTCGGCCTGTTGCGCCGACGCCGGCGCGGCCACGAGCAGAGGCAGGGCCGCAAGCATGAGACCTGCGGTGAATGTTCGGTGCACGTGCATGGGAGAGTTCTCCGTGGTTTGACGTCGGCCGTTCCTAGGACCTCCTACTTGGATACACGGATCGGGTGGAAGGTTGGTTTCAGGCTGGCGCTGCCGCGCTCGACCCCGGCGAGTGGGGAGCGGGCTAGATCGTGCGAAAGAGGGGCTGTGCGATTGGGCCTCCGCCCGATGTCTGGTCCGTGCTTTGCTCTAGGCGCCCGGCTCTAGCGCGGCACGGGCGCCCAGCTTTCCCTCCCGGCGGTTGTCGTAGAACCGGTATGTGGGATAGGCGAAGTCGATGTCTTCGCACTTCCCGAATGCGTGCAGCACGTCCTCCCAGATGGCCTGGGCGGAGCTGCGCCGCCGGCGGGGCTCGCACAGGTAGCGCACGGTGAGCAGCACACCGCAGTCGGCCACGCTGGTGTACACGATGGGCGTCAGCGTGGAGTAGAAGATCATGAAGCGGCGCGACACCTCTTTGATCCGCTCCTCGGCGTCGCCGGTCACGTGGGCGGCGTGTTGTTCTGAGATCTCGGCCAGGATGTCCTTCGCCTTCTGCCAGTTGCTCTCGAACGTGATGAGGATCGGCAGCTCGTTCCAGATGTACTGGAAACCCTTGCTGTAGTTGGCCAGCGTGTCGGTCAGCACCTTTCCGTTGGGGACGTGGACGACCCGTCCAGTGCTCTGGTCTGCGTCCACCCAGTTGCCGATCTCGAGCAGCGTGAACTGGAAGATCCGGACGTCGATCACGTCGCCGGCGTGGTCGCCCAACTGGATCCGGTCGCCGACCTCGAAGGGGCGGCGCCACAGGATGAACGCCCACCCGGCGAGGTTGACCAGCAGGTCCTTGAGGGCGATGGCGATGCCGGCGGAGACCAGGCCGAGGTAGGTGGCGATTGAGGAGAAGCCTTCGAACCAGATCCGCCCCACGATGAGGATCCCCAACGGGACCACCACGTACGACGTGGTCTTCTGCCAGCGATAGCGCACGCGGACGTCGTCCACCCGGCGCCAGACGACCGCCAGGATGATGCGGCGAATCGCCCACAGGATGAGGATTGCGGCTAGCGAAGCCGTGATCCTGTCCAGGGCAGCGGGGCTGAGCCCCAACGTCGTCTGTAGCCAGTCGGTGATAGCCGTCATGTGCTGGTGGCCTAAGAGGATGGGAGCCGATGCGCTCCTAAGGTGCGAGGTGGCCGCCGGCCCCGCCAGGGTGCCGGATTACGCGGCGATGGTTGTGAGCTCCCGAGGATCGCTGATCCAGAAGTCCGGGCGGTGCTCCTCGAGGACAGAGCGGGGGAAAGGACCCCAGAGCACGGCCGCCGTGGCGACACCGGCACCACGGCCCGAGGCCATGTCGTGCGGGGAATCTCCCACGAACACGGTCTCCGAGCGTGCGGCCCCGAGCAGGTCGACCGCTCGCTCCACCGGCTGGGGGTCCGGCTTGTGCCGCTCCACGTCGTCCGCCGTGATGAGCACGTCGAACAGGCCGTCGAATCCGCCCTTGCGGAGTCCGAGCATCGTGCCGGGCCGCCGCTTGCTGGTCACCACCCCCAGCCGCACGCCCTGCGCGCTCAGGGTGCGCACCACGTCCAGCACGCCGGGATAGTCGCGCACCAGGGCGTCGTGGTTCGCTAGGTTGTGAGCCTGGTAGGTGGATACCATGGCCTCGATCTCGTCGGGGTCGTTCGTGAACTTGCGGAACTGGGCCCGGAGCGGCGTGCCGAGGCCCGACAGCCAGACCTCATCGGGCGGGACGTGCCCCCGATGCTGCTGGAGCGTGTGGTGGTACGACGCGAGGATGAGCTCGATAGAGTCGAGTAGCGTGCCGTCCAGGTCGAACAGGAACGTGGAGAACCGGGGCTCGGGCATGGGGGCAATATAGCGGGGGCCTCAACGACCGTGGTGACGTGCGCGTATCGCTGAAGGGAAGCGGTTCACCTGCTATCTTGTAAGACCTTCTGCCGCGCGCTGGACGGCATCCCTCCCGAGGTCCCAGCGAGCCGGCGGCCGGTCGATTCGAAACGAACCAGACCGAGGAATGCAGTGCGCGCAGCAGCGGCTCTGAGCTTGGGGCTCATGTGTATGCCGACCGCGGGAGCGGTGGCGCAGGAAGCCATCGCCGTGCGCGTCAACGGGGAGACACCGGTGGTGGATGGGCAGCTCCGGGACCCCGCGTGGGGCTACGCCCCCGCGATCACGGACTTCGTGCAGCGCAACCCCATCGAGGGCGCAGCGCCGAGCGAGTCCACGGTGGTGCGGTTCGCCTACACCGACCGGGATCTCTTCGTAGCGTTCCGTGCCTACGACCGCACCCCCGACAGAGTCTACGGCCGCCTGGTGCGTCGCGACCAGCGTACGGCGGCGGACCAGCTCAGCCTGTTCATCGACTCGTACCACGAGGGACGCACCGCGTACGAGTTCACCTTCAACCCATCGGGGGCCAGACGGGATGTCTTCATCTTTGCCGACGGTGCCGGCCGCGACGACTCGTGGGACCCGGTGTACGACTGGGCCACTCGGGTGGACTCGCTGGGCTGGACGGTCGAGCTCCGCATACCGTTCTCGCAGCTCCGCTTCGCCAACGGTGACTCCCTCGTGTTCGGGCTTCGGCTGCGGCGCAGCATCAACCGGCGCAACGAGGAAGTGAACTGGCCGTTCTTCCCGCGGGACCAGGCAGGTGAGGTCTCCCGCTATGGCCAGCTGGTAGGGCTGGAGCAACTCCCGCCGCCGCGGCGCGCTGAGGCGCTGCCCTACGTAGCGGGGAGCACCGAGTTCTCTCCCGAAGAGACCGACAACCCGTTTGCCACTGGGCGGTCTTCCGACTTCCGGGTGGGCGCCGACGCCAAGTTCGGGATTACCAGTGGCCTCACGCTCGACCTCACCGTGAACCCCGACTTCGGTCAGGTGGAGGCGGACCCCGCCGTCGTGAACCTCACCGAGTTCGAGACGTTCTTCCCGGAGAAACGGCCCTTCTTCATCGAGGGCACCGACCTGTTCCAGTTCGGGCTCAACCCCAGGGTGGGTGGGTTCGGGTTCGGTGGCGGTGGCGGTGGTGGTGGTCGCGGTCAAGAGGGACTGGTCTACACCCGCAGGATCGGGCGCAATCCGCAGGTGCGGCCCGACGCGCTGGGTGGCTACGCGGAGCCGATCGACCAGACGACCATCCTCGCCGCCGCGAAGCTGAGTGGGAACCTCGGCAACGGCTGGGCGATGGGCGTCATGGAGGCGCTCACGGCCAAGGAGTGGTCCGACATCGTGGACTCCACGGGCACGCCGGGAGCGTCGCCGGTGGAGCCGTTCACCAGCTACACGGTGGTGCGGGCGCTCCGCTCGGTGAACCGCGGGCGGCTGACCTACGGGTTGATCGGCACAGGGACGCTGCGCCGGCTGGACGAAGCCGACTTCGACCGGCTGCACAACAGCGCGTTCACCGGCGGGCTCGACATCCGAGGCCGCTTCGGCCGCGATCGATACGAGTTCAACCTCGCCGCGATGGGCTCACGCGTGGACGGGTCGGCGGAGGCGCTCACCCGCACCCAGCGCAGCTCGGCGCGGTACTTCCAGCGCCCCGACGCGGACTACGTCGAGCTGGACACCACCCGGACGTCGCTCTCGGGATTCGCCGGGTACGGGCGGCTCGCCAAGTCGGTGGGGTTCGTTACCTGGGACCTGCGTCTCACCAGCAGGAGCCCAGGGATGGAGACCAACGACCTGGGCTTCCAGCGCCAGGCCGACATCCACCAGGAGCGGGCGGAGCTGGAGCTCCGCTGGCTCGAGCCGGGGCGGGTGTTTCGCCGGTTCGAGTTGACGTTCGAGGAGATGGCCTCCTGGACATACGGTTGGGAGCGGACCCGCACCTCGTTCCAGACCCGAGCCTCGAGCGACTTCCTCAACTACTGGAATCTCAACGCCAGCGCCGAGGTGTTCCTGTCGAAGCTGGAGCCGCGGCTGCTACGCGGCGGAGCGGCCTTCAAGGAACCGGCCCGGTGGGAGTTCCGCCTC
>JABAOF010016146.1_pt1 | contig 13966 bp, 17 predicted proteins | sample 7062171 | NCBI WGS metagenome assembly JABAOF01 (sample SAMN14538628, study PRJNA623070) | marine sediment metagenome | biome: marine biome [ENVO:00000428]; feature: marine pelagic biome [ENVO:01000023]; material: deep marine sediment [ENVO:00002113] | place: India: Gulf of Khambhat ...
CCTCACAATCCCCCGCGCAACCGGATAACCCAAGACCCCCATATATTGTGACTTATTTTTCTTGACACACAACCCCATTTCTCCTATACTTCCCCTATCAAAAAGCGAGTTCTTATCACTTTTTTCTTGACACACAACCTCATTTGTCCTATACTCCCGCTATCAAAAAGCGAGTTCTTATCACTTGGCCACTCCGATCTACATCGAGGGGGGCAAGGCTGTGGCAGCCGTCAGTATTTCAGGTCCTGCTTTCCGGGTTACGAAGAAAGTGATTCAGGAAATATGGAAGGAGGTGATGGAGACGGCTCTAAGGATCTCTGAGAGGTTGGGGTTTACGAGGAAGAAGGTGAATTTGAGTTACGAGTTAAAAGGGATGAGTTATGAATTTAACCAAGTTTAGGGAAAGGGGGGGGAGTGATGAAAAAGATGGGGTTTATTAATGAAGGTTTTTGGAGGGTCGTGGGTTTTGGTTTTTTGGTTTTATTATTGGTTATGGGGGGAGTGGACCTGAGTGGTCGGGCGGAGGCGAAAACTTTTATTGTGGCCTCTAAGCATGAGGCTAAGACAATGGACCCTAACGATACCATGGATTTCACAATGTTTACAGTTCGGGACAATTTGTATGACGGGTTGACGCGTTATCAGAAGAATCCGCCGGTGTTGGAGCCATGGCTTGCGGAGTCGTGGAAGGCATCTCCGGATGCTCGGGAGTTTACGTTTTATTTGAGGAAGGGGGTATTGTTTCATGATGGTTCGGAGATGACGTCGGAGGATGTGGTGTATTCGGCGAAGAAGCTTTTGCATGGAGGGAAGGGGATAGCCGGTACTTTGAATAAGTTTGTGGATCCTTCTAGAACTAAGGCGCTTGACAAGTATACAGTGAAGTTTACGTTGAAGCAGCCTTGTGCGGCATTTGATGGTTTAGCACAGTTTATCTATGTTTTGAACAAGAAGGTGTTGCAGCGGCATGAGGAAGGTGGGGATTATGGGAACAAGTGGTTAGCGAAGACGGGGACTCGTCTTGGGAAGGATGGAGTAGGGACGGGTGCTTATGCTATTAAGGAGTGGAAGCCAGCAGAGAACTACTGGACTTATGAGAAGTTTCCTAAGTATTTTAAGGGTTGGGAGAAGCCCCATATGAAGGATGTTCGGATCGAGACGGTCTATGAAGCGGCAACGCAGATTATGGGTGTAAAAAGCGGTAGGTATCATTATGTGGAGACGACTAAAACTTATGATGAGATGCAAGAATTAATGAAATCACCATTACTTCAGGAGTTCCACGCTTCAATTCCAAGGCTTGAGTATATTCATCTTCACAATCGAAAACCTCCGACGAGTGACCTTCACTTCAGGAAGGCGTTGAACTACGCTTTTGATTTTGACACATATGTTAATCAGATCATGCGTGGCTATTCAGAGCGTAGCATTGGTTACATACCCCCTTCTATGTTTGGCAGTCTTGATCCGAAGAAGGAGTTTCATTACACCTATGATTTAAAAAAGGCACGTGAGGAGCTTGCGAAGTGTAAGGTTGATTATAAGAAATATGAGCCTTTAGTCATAGGTGCGTTACAAGGATATGCCGTAGATATAACAAAAGCAGAAATGGTAGTAGCTAAGCTTGCGCTGCTAGGTATAAAGGCTACAATTAAACTCGTTACATGGCCAACTTGGCAACAGGAGGTTTCCAAGCCAGAGACCGCCTATCATATAGGACCGATGGGTTGTAGTCCTTATTATATTGATCCAGATCATTGGTCTCGTTTGGCAGATCCTCGAGGATTCGGGACCCATATGGGTGCATCTTGGTACGAAAATCCTAAGGTTACTGAGCTTCATATGAAGGCTCTGGCCACACCAGATAAAAAGGAGAGGATAAAACTTTATCAGGAGGCACAGCGTATTGAGTTGCAGGATGCTTCTCACATTTGGGTCCAACAGATGAACTATCATAATGCGGTGAACAAAGATATTGGCGGCCTTGATAGTTTTTCTCCTTACGGCGGGCTCCAAAGATTTAGAGAACTGTACTTTAAGAGTGAGTGGAAATGATAAATGAAAAGGGAAGGGAGCTCTTTCTATCATAAAAATGAAGAGGTGAGCTTCCTTCCCTGGAAGAATTGGACAATCAAGATATGCGGAACTAAAAGTAATAAACACATTTACGAATCTGAAGTATTACATTACGGGGTATTTGATTACCTTCTTTGTTCAACTGTCGACTCAAGTCCGTCTTCTCAAACACCACGCACACTTCAAAAAAAGAAGAACTCTTAAACAGCTATCTCAGTCATTTTCCCTAGTGTTTCTCTTGAAGTTGCCAATATTGTTTTGATATCCTTATCATTACGAGACGCTGTGATTCCATTGTGGGAAAAACAGTTCGTTGTTAGAAGAATTCCTCTTTCAACCATGGAGTCTCGGAACTTTACATACACTTTCCTATCAACTCCACATGCTGTTCTCCAATCAACAACCTGTTGCGACGTGAAATAAATCTGAAAACTCCCTCCAAATCCTTACAGCCTAACCTTAATGTTAAGATGTTTTGAAATGTCATTGAACCCATTTACTAGTTTTTCGTTAAGCTGATGCAAGCGCTTCTGGATTTTTCCTGTTTTGAGTTTTTCCAAAACGACTGAGGCTGCGGCTAATGCTAATTGATGTCCATTATAGGTACCATCATAAAAGACTTTATGATGAGAGGGAGTTATTACCTCCATCACCTTTCTTCTCCCTGCAACTGCGCCTAAAGGGAACCCGTTAGCAATCGCCTTCGCGAAAGTTGATAAGTCAGGAGTGAACCCAAAATATTCCTGGGCCCCCCCTGGAGCAACTCGAATGCCTGTTATAACCTCGTCAAATATCAGAAGAATACTTTTTTTTCGGTTAATTTTCTTATTTCATTAAGATAATTTTGAGATAAAGCACATCCAATATTATAACTCACCGGTTCTATTATTACCGCGGCAATCTCATCTTTATATTGGTTTATTATCCTATCCATTTCTTCCAAATTATTCCATTGGACTACTAATGTTTTTTTAACTAAATCTCTGCATAAACCTTCTGAGGCAGGGACTGGTGTCGGTATTTGCCATTCTTCCTTTGGATATGTATGGTTGCAATAAACATAATCATACATCCATGAAAATTGCCTTCGGTGTTTACAATCGTTTCTTTTCCTGTGTATCCTCTTGCTATTTGAATGGCATGCATAACGGCTTCAGTACCACTATTAGTAAATCTTACCATTTCTCCGCAGGGAATCATCTGGGTTATTTTCTTTGCCACCTCAATACTAAGCTCGCTCTCCACACCATTAGTAAGTCCATTCTTAAGCTGCTGTTTGACAGCTTTAATTACCTCTGGATATCCATGGCCGAGAATCAGTGATCCGTAATTCCCCATGCAATCGATATACTTGTCTCCGTCAGCATCCCATATCTTAGAACCCTTTACCCTGCTAAAATAAATCGGGTGGGGATCTATCCATCTTACGTTTGAATGTACACCGCCTGGTGTTAATTCTTTAGCTATTTCATATAGGGTTTTGCTTCTATTTAACTCCATATTCTTACTCTCTCGGTTTATTGAACAAATTTCCATTTTACTGTCCTTTCGATCTAAAATCTTGAATGACCTGAGACACCAAGTACCGCTAATCAGTCTCAAATATATTTCCTCTGGATTTAGCAGGCCACGATCTTTGGATTTATTCGATTCATGCCCATGCGATCATTATAAGAGTTAGTCATTTGCTCCCGGCCATAGGCTTTGAAAAGTTCTCTCTTTAGAATAATTATTTATAACCATTTTTTTGATTTATCCCATGAATACTCCTCCGTTTATATTAATAGTGACACCGGTTATAAAACTGGTATTGTCGGAAGCCAAAAAGACCACTGTCTCTGCCACCTCTTCTATACTTCCAAGCCTTCCAAGTGGAATCCTTTTCTTCAGCTCTTCAATTTGTTCAGGTGTCCGCCAACGTATAGATGGACTGTCTAACTGACCAGGTGCAATAGCATTTACATTAATGTTAAAAGGAGCTACATGATTAGCTAACGACTTCGTTAGGCTAATAATGCCTCCCTTAGAAGCACAATAGTGAACACTAGCGGGTAGTAAACCACTTACACCAGCTAAAGCAGAAATATTAATGATCTTCCCATACCTTCGATCCATCATATGCTTGATCACCGCTTTGCAACAATTAAAAACGCCCTTTAGATTAATGGAAATAGTTTTATCAAATTCCTCCTCCATAACATCCCAAATCGGGGTAGTACTGGCAACTCCTGCATTGTTAACCAAGATATCAACCTTACCAAAATTGTCTATTGTTCTATCAATCATATCGTTCACTTCATTATAATTCGATACATCTGCTTGGATAGCCATTGCTTTCCTTCCCAATATTTTTATCATATTAATCGTCTCGAGGGCTGCATCTGCATTCGATACGTAATTTGCCACAATGTCCGCTCCCTCCTCGGCAAGCCTCAAAGCTATCCCACGCCCTACATTGCGACTGCTCCCGGTAATTATCGCAACTCTTCCCTCAAATCTCATATTTTTCGCCCCCTATTCGAAATATTACTTACCCGCCCTTAATAAACTAGTAAGATTTCTTATGTCTGATTGCCTCTCTAACTTCTCCACCCCGATAACAACGCCCTTCGATTTCTCTCGGCCTATAACCGGCGACGCCAACTCCTCAAATTTCTGCCTCACCTCATCCCACAAAAGGGGATTCTACGGAACCCCATCCGCTGTTTCTACACGCTTTGTGTATCTGTCCCCCTTCATGGTAATAATCTCCACCGTCGATACAATCTTCTCAGGAAAATATTTTTCCGCTTCAGGATCAGTCTGTAACTCTATCTTCTCCATCATGTTTAAAACCTTCCTACTGTTGAACAACTCATCAGTAAACCAAGCAGGTCCCCGATCAATACCAAGAGAGATCATGGCTATCTCCCACTTGATGTTCGCCCAAGCCTCTTCCATCGTTTTGGGACGAGCACATATTCTATAAGAATCTTGATTTATGTTTCCACAAATATCAGAGCATGATCTATAGTACATTTCTTTATGTCCTTAACACTTAACCCCTCCTCCCTCACCATGGCATGGAAAGCATCTAAGGTGGATTGAACTTCTTGGTAAATTGGATATAATTTGATGGAACCTTTCCATCACCCACCCTTGTTGTATTTTCACACCGTATAAAGCTATATTCTATTTGTTCAAGAAAGATTATAGTTCTTGATCTCTCCCAACACGTCTTGAAGTATTCCGCATATTTTATCTATCTCTTCTCTTTTAATAATCAACGGAGGGGTGAAAAAAACTAAATCACATTGATAACCTCCTACTCTGACAATCATACCTTTCTCTCTACAAGTTTTCTCAATTATTTTTCCAATTTTACTCGGGAAATTGGATTTTGTATTTTTGTCTTTCACCAATTCAACACCCAGAAGTAGTCCTTTTCCTCTTACGTCACCTACAAAGGGCGACTCTTCGCCTATTTCCTCCAATTCTTGTCTAAGATAGCTTCCCATTTCTTTGGCATTTAGGGTTAGATTTTTTTCAACGACCTCCTTTACACTTGCCAAGGCTGCAGCACAACCTATCGGGTGACATACAGCCGTGTGAGAGTGTCGAATGTCATCCATATCCCTAAGTTTCACATATAAATAATCTTGGAAAATTACTGCACTGATGGGTTGATATAAACTACTCAGTCCTTTTGCCAAGGTCATTATGTCCGGTTCAATGTTCCAATGGTTGCAACCAAACAGCTCACCCGTTCGTCCAAAACCAGTTACCACTTCATCCAAAACCAAAAGCACATCATGCTTTTTGCAAATCCCCTTTATGATCGGCCAGTACTCATCTGGTGGAACAACGATGCCTGCCCCTAGTATTGGTTCTGCAATAAAAGCGGCCACGTCTGCAGAGCCCTGATTTTGAATGAGGTCATCTAACATCCTCGCACAAAGAATATTGCATTTGGGGTATGTCAACCCATAGGAACAGCGATAACAATTGGGGGGTGGCAAATGAAGAGCATTAGGATGGATATTTCTTGCGTGGTATTCCTTATAGGAACGTTGCCCTGTCATCCCTAGGGTTCCAAAAGTATTTCCGTGATAGCTCCCCCACAATGATATTACTGTATTTTTACCCTCTTCTCGGAAATAAGCCCTTGCAATTTTGATTGCAATTTCATTAGCATCAGAACCTGTTAAGTCAAGACGAACTCTATTTAAACTGCCTGGAGCCAATTCCCCTAGGATTTGGCATAACTTCACCATGGGTTCATTGATCCCGATGCCATAGTATAGAAAAGGTAATTTCTCTACTTGTTGTTCTTTAATGGCTTCAATAACCCTCCTATTACTATACCCCAAGTTAGCACAATAAATTCCTCCTAAAGCGTCTAAATATTCTTTCCCTTCTATGTCTTTCAGGTAAATGCCCTTAGCTTCCTTCATAATGGGCCGGTCTCTCTCTCTCAGAAATTCTTTCATTTGAATGAAAGGCATCAAACAATGTTTTTCTAGGATTTCCCAAATCTCTTCGCCAGAATTTTCCATTTTTTCGTCTCCCATTATCAGCTTCCCTTCCGGCCTTGCCTTCTATTATTTGTTTTCTCCCTTTTAGGGAGTCCGTATTGAAATTAATAAAATGTGCAAAACTTTTTACCCCTTTCGGTACCCTTTCGTGCTTATGGCTGTTACAGAGTTTTTGTATTTTTTCACTATTTTCTCTTATGTTCCAAAGTAATATCGTCTGAAATTTTCCCCTTAAGGGTATCTGCAATTCCTTTAAGAGTTTCTGAAGCTTCACCCCGTAATCCCTGCGTAGATCCTCCCGCAGCGTGAGGACATAGGACTACGTTTTCCATTCTTAGAAGTGGACTGTCTACTGGTAAGGGTTCCCTTTCAAATACGTCCAGACCAGCACCCACGATCTCCCGTTTCTGAAGAGCCTCTATTAAAGCATTCTCGTCTACCACTCCTCCTCGGCATGTATTGATTAAATACGCCGAATCTTTCATTTCCCGAAGTTCCCTTTCTCCTATCATTTTGTCGGTTCTGTTTGTGTGGGGTACATGCAAACTAATTAAATCCGAAATTTTCAGAAGTTCATGAAAATCTCTATATTCGACTTTTAACTCCTTCTCCCAGAATTCATTTACCCGATCTATGTCATAATAAAGAGTTTTCATTCCAAAGGCATGAGCGCGGAACGCAACCTCACGGGCAACCTCACCGAATCCGATAAGCCCTAGTGTCTTCCCATAAACCTCGTTTACCTTTAGCCCCATCCAGTTAAAGGAAAAGTCACACTCATCTGTGACCCGAGGCTCCAAGCCAATAGATCTGTAGCCGCCGTTGATGGTCTCATAGTGCCCTCGGATCAAGTTGCGGGAACAGGCTAACAAAAGAGCCATCGCGTGTTCCGCAACAGAGATACATACCATCAATGGCCTGACTCTAACCGCAATTCCTAACCTCGAACAGGCCTTGAGATCGATCACGGTTGGCCAATGACCAAACATTTGAACAAGTTTAAGTTTCTTGGCCTTCTTTAATATATTCTTGGTGATGAGTTTCTTCTTCGTTATCAAAACGGTGGCATCGGAAACCAAATCGGTCAAATCCGATTGGGAATCGTCTCCAAATACCAATTCTAATTCTTTTGGACATTGATCTTCCCAATACTCTTTCCGCTCCCGGGGAAGCAAATCAGTAATAACGACTTTCCTTTTTCCTGATCTCTTTTCTATTGAAGGCGTATGCATCTCATCAGATCTCCACAAATTACTGGACTTTCCATGTGAAATGCTCAGGGCTTACTGTCACCACATACCTAAAATTCGTTGGCTCTTTGATCAATCGATATAGCTTCCTCCATTAACGTCAATAATCTCACCTGTGATATAATCTGAATCATTCGAAGCAAGGAAGAGTGCTACTTTGGCTATGTCGTTTGGCAGGGCAAACCGTTTTAGAGGAATCGAAGACTTAACCTCTTCTGCCATTGGACCCCGAATGAGGCTTCCAGACATAGGGGTATCAACAGCACCTGGACAAATTGCATTTACATAAACTGTAGGAGCCACTTCTTTCGCTAGACCACGAGTCAATCCAAGAACACCAGCTTTGGAGGCTGCATAAGCAGCTTTGGACAATCTTCCGGCACCCGTCTTCGCGATTACCGAAGAGATATTGATGATTTTCCCATAGCCATTGGAGAGCATCGTTGGAAGGACTGCTTTCACCCAGTTAAAAGTTGACTTTAAATTTACTGAGATGGTTAAATCCCATTCCATCTCGTTCATCTCCATAATGGTCTTCTCCTGCCCCATACCGGCATTATTGACCAGAATATCGACCCGACCAAAAGTCTTTATAGTTTTTTCTCCCATCTGTTGAACTTCTTCAAAGAAGGCCACGTCCCCTTTTAAGACGAGCGCCTTTCTACTTCGCCTCTTGATTTGTTCGCTAACCTCCTTTAGCCTCATCTCATTTCGGCCGTTTATAGCCAGATCACAACCTTCTCCTGCAAAACATTCGGCTATTGCTCTACCTATCCCACTTGATGCCCCTGTTATCAATGCAATTCTGCCATCTAATCGCATTTCATTTACCTCCATTGATCTTAATTGATCTTATGACAAGATACCTGACGATTCTCCGTAATATATTTCAGAACAGGTTCTTGAATCGTACAGATATCATTCGCAGTAGGACATCTCGGATGGAAATGACATCCCGTAGGAGGGGTCTGAGGATTTGGCGGTTCCCCCGTGATAGTCACTTTAATCCCATTCCCGTCAGGTGTGGAATATATTTTGGGGACCGCGGCAAAAAGTATCTTTGTATAGGGATGAAGGGGATCTTCCCAAATTGATTTAGCATCCCCTATTTCGACAATCCTCCCTAGATACATCACAGCCATCCTGCTGCTCACCAAACGAATCACTTCTAAGTTATGGGATATATGGATGTAAGTGAGCTTAAATTCATCTTTAATTTTTTCAAGGAGCTTTAGAATGGTGGCTTGAACTGAAACGTCCAATCCCGAAGTCGGTTCATCAAAGATGATTACACTCGGATTTAATATGAGAATGCGTGCTAAGCCTATGCGCCGTTGCTGCCCACTACTAAACTCGTGGGGATATCGGATAATCTGATNNNCACTGCCTCTAACATCTGTCTAACTTCATGATCCATTTCCTTCTTTGATAAATTCTTTTCATGAATCATTAACGGCTCTCCAATAGTTCTGCCAATCGTCCACCAGGGATCTAAACAGGATGCAGGATCTTGGTGGAGATATTGAACACTGCGCCAGAATTCTCTTTTTTTCTTAAGGGGTAAATTATCAACGCACTCCCCTTGAAAATATACATGCCCTTCGGTAGGGGTATAAATGCCCTCGATCGTCTTTCCATAAGTAGATTTTCCGCATCCGCTTTCACCTACCAAACCGAGGGTTTCGCCTGTCATGACTTTAAGGCTGACATCGTCTACTGCTTTAACCCATCCGACAACTAAGTTTAAGATCCTACTTCTGGTGGGAAAATATTTACTTAGATTTCTGGTTTCCAAGATAACATCGTCCATTTTCTTCACTCGTTTAGTACACTGACGATTCCTCTTTGACCATACTCTGCGTCACCTCATTCATCAAAGTATAGGATTGTAACAGCTCACCCAGTGGTCAGGCGCTATTTCAATCTGGAGTGGTTTTTGCGAGTTGTCGCATTTCGAATCTTTACGATTGCACCTTGTACTAAACCGACAACCCTCGGGTGGGTTAATCAAGGAGGGAACTCTCCCTGGAATATCTTTAAATACATTCCCCTCCTTTGGCAAACAATCGAGAAGGCTCTTTGAATATGGATGGGCGGGGTTAGAAAAGAAGGAATGACTGGGAGCTGATTCAACTATTTGCCCACAATACATCACCGTTATAAAGTCACAAATGATATTCGATACAGCCAGGTTGTGAGTAACATAAATTGTGGTCGTCTTGTATTCACTTATTAAGTTTCTCAGGAGTAGTAATATTTGGGCTTCCACGGTGACATCGAGAGATGTGGTAGGTTCGTCAGCGATCAGCAATAACGGATTTGTTAGTAGCGCAATAGCAATTAATATACGCTGTTTCTGTCCACCACTGACCTCATGGGGATATCTATTTAAAAGCATTTGTGGAGTAGGTAGTTGCACCTCTTTGAGTTTATCGATGAAAATTTTCTTGACTTCTTGTTTGACCTTCCTCCTACTTTTTAAGGAGACTCTGCCATAAAGTTTGGGAACGATGATATCCCGCATTTGAGTGCCCACAGTAAATACAGGATTCAAGGAATCGGAAGGATCTTGGGGAATGAGGGTGATCTTTTTTCCTCTTATCGAGGTACTGAGTTCCTTCTCCGATTTTTTCAGTAAATCTTCACCCTGAAAAAGGATTTCACCTTTTTCTATCTTCCCCCCACTGGGTAGAGAAGACAGAATAGACCTTGCTAAGGAGGTCTTCCCACACCCGCTTTCACCAATGATTCCAGTCACCTCCCCTTTTTTGAAGGTGAGATTAACATCATCAAGAGCCCTCACTATTCCTTGATCTGTTAAATAATTAACAGTTAAGTTTTTAACTTCAAGCAACTTGTCCATCCTTTTGACCCTGTTTTTCACCTCATCTTCGAATTGATCGATGTTGATAGCTCAACTTCCTTTCTTATATCTGTCCTCATTAACTGTATTACTCTTCTTGGCCAGATATTCTAAGTCGTGGATCTAAGATATCTCTTAGGGTATCCCCAAACATATTAAAGGCCATTACGGTAAGAAAAATGGAAACACCTGGAAAAAGAGCATACCACCAAGCTGTAGGAAGATACGCTCTGGAACTTGCCAAATCTAAGCCCCAATCTGGCGTAGGAGGTTGTGCACCAAGCCCCACATACGACAATACAGCAGCAGTCAGAATAGTTCCTCCAAGACCTATCGTTGTTCTAACAATGACGGCAGGAGCAATGTTCGGCAGCATATGAAAAAAGAGGATCCGAAATGTACCCGCCCCTGATACTCTGGCCGCTTCGATAAATGGCGATTTCTTAATATAAAGAATGTTTGCATAGACCACCCTCGTCCAAAACGGCCAGTAAGTGATGCTCAGAGCTAATATCGCATTTCCAATGCCAGCGCCAAGAGCCACAGAGATGACAAGGGCCATAACAATTGCCGGAAGAGAAACGAATATGTCCGCAATCCTCATGAATATCATTCCGATCCAACTCTCATAGTAGCCAGCGATGAGACCCCATAAGAGACCCATTAATAACGCACAAGCTGTTGCTAGGCCCGAAACCATAACGGTTATTCTTGCACCGAAAATGATACGGCTAAAAATATCTCTACCCAGGTGGTCTGTTCCGAAAATATGTTTTGAGCTTGGTGGCTCAAGTCGATTCTTCGGAGATATTCCATAGACGGAGTCTTTATATGGCACCATGTGAGATCCAAATAGAGCTGTTACTACAAGGGCAACTAATATAATTAAACCGAAAACACCATTTCGATCCTTTAAAAACTTTCTTATCCACAATCCATAAACAGTCATTTCGTTATCTCTCTTGGATCAATCAAGATTAATAGAATATCGGCCAAAAGGCCCCCAACAGAATAAACCACACCAGCCCATAAACTCACCGCAAAGACCGCTTTGTAATCGAGGAAAAGTATGGAATCTAATGCGTATCCCCCTATTCCTGGCCACATAAAGATCTTTTCTACGACGAAGGTGGATGCGAGTACATAGCCAAAAAGCAGTCCAATTTGAGCAATTGTGCTAACCAGGGCATTCTTTAATACATATTTCCAGATAAGCAGCCTTGAAGACAGCCCCATAGCCCTTCCATATAGAGCATACCCGCTTCCCATAACACTTAGTACCCCTGCTCGAGTGAAACGTGCGATGGTTCCTAAAGGGACAAAGGCTAAGGTGGCAACCGGGAGTATTAAATGAGCTAGGGAACTTAGAAAATGCTTTGGGTGTAAAGTCAATATGGAATCTAAAAGATAAAATCCTGTTATCTGAGGCAGTGGTGGTAATGCCCGATCTATTCTGCCTAATAAAGGTGTTAGACCGAGCGAATAACCGAAGACAAGTTGAAGCTCGATAGCAATCCAAAAGCTAGCTAGAGATATTGCTGCAATTGTTGTAGCACGGGTTAAATGATCGATCAGACTGTTTCTTTTAATGGCTGAATAAACACCAAATAGAATTCCAAGCAACGTACCAATACTTAACGACCAAAACGCTAATTCAAGAGTTGCGGGAAGACGTTCGAATAAATCATCTTTGATTTCTCGTTGAGTGTATAGGCTACTTCCAAAATCACCTTTGAGAACAATTCTTTTTATATAATACACATATTGAATATGTACGGGCTGATCAAATCCATAACGCTTCCTAATTCTATCTTTCTCCCCCTTCGTTGCGAGAGGTCCTGCGGCCACCCCAACAGGATCGGCTGGAAGATAGTATGTTAAGAAAAACATGATTGTTACCAATCCAAATAAAGTAGGTACGAGTAAAGCCATCCTACTTATTATCACTCTTAATATTCTCACCAAAAACCTCCAATAAATCCACGCTACTCATTACTTTTCCTCTCATTTGTATCATTTTTATCATACTTCTTGGCGGAGGATTTCAACCGTTCACTAACCTCCTATTGGAGAAATTACCTACTCGGCCTTAATAGACGAGTAAATTGTCTTATGTCTAATTGCTTTTCTAATTCCTCTATTCCTATAACAACTTTTTTAGAGTTGGCGCTACCGATCACCGGCAATGCCAACTCTTCGAATTTTTGTTTTACCTCATCCCATGAAAGAGGATTCTTCGGATCACCCCTGGGAATTTCGACACGCTCTGTATATCTTTCTCCGTTCGTTGTCATTACCTCCACCGTCGATAAGATTTTCTCAGGAAAATATTTGTCTGCAACAGGGTCAGTTTGAAGCTCAATTTTTCTCATCAGGTTTAAAGCTCTTCTGTTCTTAAACAGCTCAACACGAAACCAAGCTGGACCTCGATCGATCCCGAGGGAGATCATAGCTATGCCCCATTTGAGGTTCGTCCATGCATCTTCCATTGTTTTTGGTGGGAGAGCCAATCCCTCTTGAGAATCCCTTCCACAGATGTCAGAAAACGATTTAACCGTGCATTTCTTAATCTCCTCAGCACTGAGGCCGGTTTCCTTCATAATGGCATGAAAAGCGTCTAAGGTAGAGTGTGCCCATTTGCAAATTGGGTACGGTTTAATTGCACTTTCCATGACTTCAAATTCGTCACCAAGTTTGTCTAACATCAAATTCCACTCACAATGATCAGAACCCGCCATTACCCAAAAGCCTGTTTCTCCATCCAAGACGTCATGGAGTCCAGTAAATCCCATTTTAGCGAGCAAGGCCGCATCCACTCCTGCACCGGCCGCCCATCCTTCGCAGTTCTTTACCATACATTGTTTTTCCACATATCTTCTCGTGCTCGGCATGGGTGCGTTAGCCCCAGCAATCCCTAAGGCATTTTCAATCTGGTTCTTATCTAATGAAAGCACTTTAGAAGCAGCGCTCACAGAGCCAAAAACATGAAATGTGCCAAATGGCCAGACTTGTTTCCGGCGTTCCTCCGAAGGTAACATAGCAGAAGCAATCCGTGAAGCTATGTCATATCCAACAACAAAAGCTACGAGCAGATCTTTTCCACTCGTCTTCTTCATCTCCCCAATTGCCAGTGCAGGATAAATGGTAGGTCCAGCCGGATGTCCGATGTTTTTGTACGTTTCATCGTAATCCAGTATATGTGCCGCTTGTGCATTGATGAACGCAGCGTCCCGGCATAGCGCCATCCCCTTATGGCCGACAAT
>JABAOF010024141.1_pt3 | contig 13965 bp, 13 predicted proteins | sample 7062171 | NCBI WGS metagenome assembly JABAOF01 (sample SAMN14538628, study PRJNA623070) | marine sediment metagenome | biome: marine biome [ENVO:00000428]; feature: marine pelagic biome [ENVO:01000023]; material: deep marine sediment [ENVO:00002113] | place: India: Gulf of Khambhat ...
CAAAAGAAGCATTCAGCTTTTTCAAATTCTGACGGATTTCTGCTGCCTGCTTTTCTATCTGCAGGCCGTGCAGGCCCATCGCCACCGTCATAAGATACGCGTACAAAAGATTCGGCGATACGGGTATTACCCTTTTGTCGAGGGAATACTGCAAAATATCCTGTGTCTCGCCGACATATTTGACAATTGTTTCATAATAGACGTTCTCAGCAGGTATATAACAGAGAGCAAAATCCAGCGTGCCTTCCGCCGGCCTTATATAGTCGGATGCAATCTTATCAATATGGATAGTAACGTCTTTTATAAACTGTTTGTGAAGTTTGCTCCTTTCCTGGTCGGTCTCCGCCGCGACAACTCTTTCGAAGCCGGGCAGCGGGAACTTTGCATCGACAGGCACCGAGAATTCCGGCATCCGTATCAAGGCATCAACCACTTTGCCGTCTTTGAAAGTATACTGGAGTTTGTAACTATCCTTTGGCAGGACACTGGAGAGAAGATTCTCCAGAGACCATTCACCCATTTGGCCCCGCAGCTTCGGCGCGCTTAAAATACTTTGAAGCCGCCTGACCTCATCTCCTACCTGGAGCATTTGCTTGTTGGTACCCTGCAATATCCCAATTTGGCTGTGCAGCTCACCGAGCACCTTCTGGCTGGATTGCAGGCTCTGGGTAAGGGTGTTCTGTCCAGCCTGCAGCGAGCTCTGGAGGGCTTCGCGCGTGGTATCCTGAGCCGCCTTTAAGGCCTCAAGCTGCTGCTGTAGAAGATTTATGCCAGCCGCCTGGCCGGCCATCTCCTCTCGGCCCGCAAAATTAGCGCTAATGAGCCAGGCCAAAAGACCCACAATAGCCACAAGCAAAACAATACTTACTGCAATCAAAACAGTCAACATGTCCTTCTCCAAAAGATATGGCTGTGATTATAGATTCCAAACAGCCGTTCGTCAAATGTCAAACGGTCGTAATTATTCTTGATATGTAAGTTGAAGCTTTGTATCGTCTTGAGGCAAAGAAATACGCAGCGGCTGGACTACTTGCTTTGGAAACCATAAAAACTGTCATATTCGACTGGGGTGGCGTGCTGATAGACGATCCGGCCCCGGGATTGATGCAGTACTGCGCCAAGGCCCTGGAAGTGAGCAAAGAAGAATACATAAAGGCACACATCAATTTCGAGGCAGACTTTCAGAAAGGTCTGATACGCGAAGATAAATTCTGGGAACAGATATGTAGCGAATTAAACGTGCCGAAGCCCAGAAATCCGTCGTTGTGGGCCGAAGCCTTTGAAGCTGCCTATGTGCCGAGAAAAAGCATGTTTTTAATGGCTGCCTCACTGCAGGAAAGCGGCTACAAGACTGCCGTTTTGTCCAATACAGAAGTACCTGCGATGCAACATTTTCATCGGCAGAAATACGATATGTTTGACGTACCGGTCTTCTCCTGCCTTGAGGGCGTGAAAAAGCCTGACAGGGAAATCTACGAAATAACATTAAAAAAACTTGGCTGCGGACCCGAAAAAGCAATATTTATAGATGATAAACAAGAATATATAGACGGTGCAAAGGAAGTCGGGATAAATACGATTCTTTTTCAAAACATTGATCAGGTCAAAGATGAATTAAAACAGCTTGGCGTCAAAATAGAATAAAACCCAAAAAAAGTCCAGGAAACAGCTTTTTCGAAGGATTTATTATGGATTTTTCGGCGTTCTTACAAAATCAAGAGATAATTTTACTTGATGGGGCAATAGGAACTGAACTGGATAAGCGTGGCCTTATGGGTCGGGCCAGCAACAACCTTGACAGTCCGGAGGTTGTTCTTGAAATCCAGCGAGAATATGCACAGAGCGGCTGTCATGCTCTAACTACAAACACCCTGACGATGAATCGTATCTTCATCGAGACACACGATTTAGATATAGATGTACGGGAAGTGAACCGTGCCGGCGTGGAACTGGCAAGACAGGCTGTCGATAACGACCAATATGTGCTGGGAGATATCAGCTCGACAGGTCAATTACTGGAGCCATACGGCGATTATAAAGAATCAGAATTCTATGATACATTCAAAGAGCAGGCCCAGGTTCTTGCAGAAGCCGGGGTGGATGGATTCATCATCGAAACCATCTTTGACCTGCGCGAAGCGCTGTGTGCCCTTCGAGCGTGCAAGGAAAACTTCCAATTGCCCGTAATTGCCTCGATAGCATTCGCAACCGAAACCAAAGGAGGCAGGACCATTATGGGCAACTCGGCAGAGGACTGTGCTAAGAGTCTCACAGAGGCCGGCGCAGATGTGATCGGGGCCAATTGCGGCGACCTTGATCCGGCCCAGATAGCCGTCGTGATATCTATACTGAAATCTGCGACGAACAAGCCGATTCTTGCCCAACCCAATGCTGGCAAACCCAAATTAGTCGAAGACAAGACTGTATTTGAGATGGCACCTGCGGATTTCGCAGCCGGTATCGCCGAATGCCTTCATGCTGGCGCAAGCCTTTTAGGCGGCTGCTGTGGAACTACTCCCGAGCACATTCGCGCGGTTGTCAACCTGATGGAAAAGAAATGACTACGAAGACGGTTCATTTAGACGACAAAAACCAAATAGAAGGATTTCTTCGCAAGAATGTATTTCTAAACATCTACAGCCTTGGAGACCTTGACGATTTCTTCTGGCCATCGACGAACTGGTACGCATTGACCAACACAGCGGGGATTAAAGCCATGATTCTGGTCTATACGGGTGGAGGCCTTTCCTGTCTCCATGCTCTTACCGAAGGCGAAAATATATATTACATGGAAGAGCTTCTACAATCTTTGATTCCTATCTTTCCCGAGCGTTTTTNNAGGTCACGCTGGGAAAGCATTACACTTTAAAATCACACGGCGAACACTATAAAATGGCTCTGACCAAGGAATCTGCGCTAAGTCGTATAGATACTTCTGAGGTAATCGCTCTTTCAAAGTCTAATTTGGACGAGATCGTCAGTTTGTTTCAAGCGGCTTATCCCGAAAACTGGTTTGACCCAAGGTTATTGGATACAAATCAATACTACGGCATTCGTGAATCGGACAAGCTGGTAAGTGTGGCGGGCGTGCACGTGTATTCCCGCCGATATCGAGTTGCAGCGCTGGGCAACATCACGACACATCCGGATTATAGAGACAAAGGATACGGCACGGCTGTAACTGCCAGAGTTTGCAAGTCGTTACCGCGCGAAATAGAACACGTGGGACTTAACGTCAAAGTGGACAATACGAGTGCAATCAGATGTTATGAAAAACTGGGATTTGTGGCCGTTGATTCTTATCACGAATATGAAGTAGAACATCTACCGCCCTAAAGGCATTCCACGAAGTTTAGGTGAATAAAAAAAACGAAAATAATTCTTATCCTAATGAAAGAACCAGAGTGAAGTATCATCTTGTTATCCTGAAAAGGCCTTATCTGGATGCAATCCTGGATGGCCGAAAACCTGTCGAATCGCGTTTTTGGAAGACCAAACGTTATGCCTTTGGCCGGGTCCTGCCCGGCGACATACTCTTCCTGAAGCTAAGCAGCGGGCCGGTCTGTGGGATGGCCACTGTAGAGGCGGTCAAAAACTTCGAGAACCTGACACCAGAACAAATAATCGCAATAAAACAGCAATACAACCATCTTATCGGAGGCGCTGACGAACACTGGCAAAAAAGGGCGGACTGCAAGTTTGGTTTTTTGGTCTGGCTGAAGGATGTAAGGGCCATTGAGTCCGTGCGAATCCGCAAAATGGACTGGCGGGCGTGGGTGGTCCTGACAGAGAAAAAAGACTTCGGTCTGTTGAAAAATGGAGCTCCAAAAATGCCTAATAAATGAGAATTATCAGCAATTATTGCCATTTCCACCTAAAAAACAGCAATATTACTATCTCCACAACCGTCTATAACTAAGCAAATGTTATTTATCGGAACAAAGAGGGTTTTATTTTGAAAGGAACAAAGAATGTTAAATAAGATTATTTTTGTCTTGGTAACTCTTGCTTTGATGATCGCCCCATCATCAGCCACAGCCGCGGAAAACCGGCCAAGAAACATTATCCTGTTTGGATGGGACGGGGCACAGCGAGACCATGTGAACGAGTGCCTTAGCCGCAATGAGCTACCCACTTTGAAAAAGCTGATCAGCGAAGGCTCTTATGTAAAAATTGACATTGAGGGAGTTACCGACACCAAGGCCGGATGGTCCCAGATCCTCACCGGCTACTATCCGGAAGTAACCGGCGTATACAGCAATGGCCGGTATCAACCCATCCCCAAGGGACTGAGCATAGGCGAGCGGCTGGAGAAGCATTTCGGCGCCGACAACATCGTCACTCTTGCAGTGATCGGCAAGAAGGGGCACGTAGATGCCGACCCGCCAAAGAAGATTAGGGTCAAGGAAGAGGCCGAACAACCCAAGGTCAAGAAACAAAGAGCGAGGAAAAAACAAGCTGCCGACAGCGAAGCAACAAAACAAAAAGCAGCTAAAAAGAAAGCCGCCAAGAAAAAGCTCAAAGGCAAAATCATCGAGGAAAACGGTGTAAAGTACCGCTTAGTCCCAGGAAAGCCTCACTACAATATGAGCCAGAATACAGATCTTTTCGAGAACGGCCTAGCACTGGATGAAAAAGTCGGTAGCCGGGCAATCGAACTGATTGAGAAGCATAAGGACAAGCCATTCTTCTTCTTTGTGCACTTCGCCGAAGTTGACCATAAGGGCCACAAGCAGGGGGAGAACTCCAAGGAATACAACGACGCCTTAATTTCCAACGACAGGTGGACCGGCAAAATCATGGACAAAGTCAAAGAATTAGGACTGGCCGACAAGACCCAGTACTACATTACGGCCGATCACGGTTTCAATGAGGACGGAAAAGGGCACAGCTTTGCACCCTACGTTTTCCTGGCCACGAATAACAAGAAGGTCAATCGCGACGGCCGACGACAGGATGTGGCACCCACTATCCTTGAGGCCTTCGGTTTGGATCTGAAAAAGGTCGAGCCACCGCTTGATGGCATTTCTCTGACCAAACCGGACAACCGTTCGCCAGCAAAGATCGGCCCAGTGAAGAAAACCAAGAAGACACCCACAAAACAACAGGCCACACAAAACAGAAAAGCTGGGACAAGAAAGGAAAAAAGCCGGTTATAAGACTATCAAGAAACTCAACACCTTTGAAAATAGATAAAACAGTGTGAAATCATAATTTGGATAGAAGCAGGATATGTTAGAAAACTTTGCCGAGTATTGCACTTATCCCTCAGTTGCTACGACAAGATAACAAAGGCATAGAAAACAAAGATTGAACAACAGTTGTGTTGCCCTATTCAGCGAGTAAATTACTGCCAATTGCCGGGGTAGAAGACTGAGTCGGATTGAATACCAAACCTTCGGCACAGTTCTTCGACCAATATCTGTATCTTTTGTCTCTGGGAATCAGTCGGGTGAGCGGTTTTACTATCAGCTATAACACAGATGCGGATAGTCTTACCGCTGCCATACCAGCTTGTGCCCGGTATGATCGACCACTGCCTTTGCCATTTCTCGGTCGTTTGTATCTGGCCGTCATTACCACCGAGGCCATTGCAAACGACAAAGTGGCAGTTAATATCCTGAACATTGGCCAAACCGCTCAACGAGGCTAACTGCTCAATGTTGCCGGCTTTGGTGGCACTATAGTAGATTTCGATACGATCCCAGCGTCCTGGTGATTGATAGGCGCGAGAGCGAACCGCCTTTTCGACAGAGTCAAGATGATGAAGATAATAGCTTGAAAGAGAAAACAAACCCGCGGAAGGAGAATTATCACCAAGGGCCATCAAAACTATTGCCCCGGCTGTCATTGAAACCAGCAGTGCTGCCAAAACCTTCGCCACCCTTGGCTGATTTGACATTTTTCCATCCCTGGCGGGTTCTCATTGTCCGCCGTTATAAAACTAAGGACGAGTCAAATGGATCCCGTAAAGCTCAAAATGCCTGAGTACAACTACTCAAAGCAGTCCTTATTTTCTATACCATTATCGACACTTGTCAATAAATTACTCCAAATTTTACAAAAAATTATAAATTTTACCTGCAATGATTGCCCGGCTTATCGGTTCGCACCAAGAACCTCGAAATGTCACCCCCAATTCTATAGGACAAACTTCTTACTGCCGTTACATTAACCTAAACAATCCAGGCTTTTATCGAACCATCAAAAAACATGACCAATTCTCTTTCTTCTGATAGGAAGGCAAATATCAAGCTCTCAAAGATTGAGATGTTACATCAACATTTGACATGGGAAGGACCGAAACAACCGTCCACCTGTAATAGATGGTATAATCCGGCGCCTTATGTGATAGCTATTTGGAAGACTAATGCTAAAAAAGAGTCTGTTCGCACTAAATAGTCCGGAAACATCACCGACAAAAGCAGAAAAATTGATTGCCTATTACGATTTAACCTGATATTATTCAGTTTTAAGTAGTTTTCTATACGAACGGTTCATGCGCTGACCAAGACGGCCGATATTCTCAACACAGGCGCAGTTAAAAGCAAGTGATCTTAAACTGAGAACTATCTTTAGAATCTGACTTACAACCGCTGTTTTCAGCTCAGGACACACAAATAATGAAGACGTATTTTTTAAATCCAACTATCGGCAAGGCTGACAAATATATCAGAGAAGGCCGATGTATGCAGAAAACCGCTTCCTGGGTGGCAATCTGGCCGCCGATCGCGCTGGCATCTTTGGCATCCATAGCCCAAAAGAAAGGGCCGGTCCGCCTGCTCGATGGTAACGTTGAAACAATAACTATGGAGGACCTGTTACAAGACATAAAAGAATTCGCCCCTGATTTGGTTGTCATCAATACCGGATTTCCCTCCATAGACGATGATATGACGGCAGCTAAAGAAATAAAAGAGGCCTTTCCGAACACAAAAGTCCTGGCATTTGGAGTGTACTTTACCCTGCTTGAAGAGCAAGGCTGTGCCGATTATCCATTTCTTGATTTTGCCATTATTGGAGAACCGGAAGAGACATTTGAAGAAGTTCTCAATGCCCTCGATGAAAAAACAACGGACTATAGCAAAATAAAGGGGCTTGCTTACAAAGAAGACTCAAAATTTCAAGTTACGCCAAAAAGACCTTTGATTGAGGATTTAGACAAAATCCCATTCCCCGATCGCGGTCTTTTAAAAAAAGACAGGTACAAACTGCCTCACAATAATAAGACCTTTACGCTGATCAATTCCGCCAGAGGCTGCCCATATTCCTGTATATACTGCATCGTGAGTCCATATTACGGCAAAAAGCTTCGCACCCACTCCATAGATTACGTCATAAACGAAGTCAAGGAGTGCGTGAATAAATACGGTATCGATGAGATACTTTTTTGGGAAGAGATATTCACTCTGGATAAGGAACGCGTCCTGAGTTTTTGCGATGCCATTTCGAAAAATAACCTTTCCATAAACTGGGCCGCTACAACACGTGTAGACCGTCTTGACGAAGAGATACTCTCTGCGATGAAAATAGCCGGCTGCTATCTTCTAGGGTTGGGAATAGAAAGCGGAGTACAAACGATTTTAGATAGCGCAAAGAAAAAGCAAACTCTGGCCGATATCAAAAGGGCCGTTGCCCTTTGTAAGAAAGCCGGGATAAAAACAATGGGGCATTTTATTTTCGGTTTACCGGGAGAAACCAGAGAGACCGCCAATCAAACAATTAAGTTCATGTCAAAGCTTGGCCTCAATTACATGCAATGTTATTGTGCCGTGCCATATCCAAAAACAGAATTAGGAAAGCTGGCCAAGGAACATAACTGGATCAGAGGGGAAAGGTGGTCTCAGTACGACTTTGGTGGAGACTCGATTTTACATACAGATACAATGACACCAAAAGACATAACTTATTTCCGCAGAAAAGCCTTCAGGCATTTTTACCTCAGGCCCCTTTTTATTCTCAAAACTTTGAAAGAGACGAAAATCAGAAGACTTTTTAATTTACTTAAATTCGCTAAATGGATAAGGCCCAAGAATTAAGGATAAGTTTGTGGAAACGAACGTAGAACTCAGCGTTGTTATGCCGTGTTTGAATGAAGAAGAAACGATAGCCGACTGTATAACCAAGGCCTTTAAATCCTTTGCAGAGATGGGAATTGCCGGGGAGGTTGTTGTCGTCGACAACGGCTCTACCGATAAATCTGTAGAAATCGCAAAAAGAGCCGGAGCGCGAGTCGTTTCTGAAGAAGTGCGGGGCTATGGCAGCGCCTTAAAAAGAGGGATAAAAGAATCTTATGGAAAATATGTAATAATGGGGGATGCCGACAGCACTTACGATTTTTCCGAGATTAACAATTTCGTGGTATTATTAAAGGAAGGCGTCGACCTCGTCATGGGCAGCCGTCTGAGAGGAAAGATTCATCCGAAGGCAATGCCGTGGCTCCATCGCTGGATTGGAACCCCGTTTCTGACAAGGATCATAAACCTCTTTTTCAACGTTCACATATCAGATGTCAACTGCGGATTAAGAGGCTTTAAAAAAGAGGCTATCGAAAAACTTGACCTCAAGTGCGGCGGAATGGAATTCGCTTCGGAGATGGTCGCGAAAGCAGGCCAGAAAAAATTAATTATAAAGGAAATACCTATCGACTATTATCCTACATCTTCCAACAGGATCCCGAATCTTCGATCATTTAGTGACGGGTGGCGTCACTTAAGGTTCATGCTTGTTTTTTCACCAAAATACCTGTTCCTCTATCCCGGGCTGGCAATTTTTCTATTCGGTCTAATCTTTACGGCCCTCCTTCTTTTTAAAACAGTATTTATTTTTGATCTTCCCCTAGGTTTATCAACAGCTATTTTTGCAAACGCCTGTCTTCTAATGGGCATTCAAATTATGTTCTTCGGAATATACGCAATCATACTCAACAGCTCCAAAGGTTTGATTGAGCCTGACAGGATTAGTAAGTTTTTCAATAAGAACTTTACCCTGGAAAGAGGCTTGATTTTAGGTGGAATAGTCTTTGGCGTGGGTATCATAACGGGTTTAGTAACGCTGTATCTGCTTTTAACATATACAGTAGATTTTCCAAATGTTCATGTTCCCTTAACGAAACTGGCGATTGTTGCAATATTTGTGGTCCTGCTCGGGATCCAGATAATCTTTTCATCGTTCTACATAAGTCTTTTTAATACGACAGAGACACTTGATTAGCGAGATATTATTATCTAATGTCCGGCAGCTTTTTCGGCAGGAATTAGTTTAAGCATATCATTAACCAAGGTTTTTCGTCTTTGCTGATACAGTTAATGAAGAGAATCAGGTTTATACTATTGCGGCTCATAATGCCTTTTTATAACTCACCGGCGGTTTGTTCCTATGATTTCATTAAATTCGGTCGGAATAAAAAAATGTCCTCTTCGAGATTGATGATGATTTGATTACATGCGGCGAAACGAAACTGCCGATCTCTCTGTTCCCGAGGTAACGCAGGATTTGCTGTGATTGAAAGTTTCTATGCAAGAAATGGCAACAACGAGCAATAAACCTAATCCAACACCAGAAAACCAAAAGAAGGTTCTGATACTTGTCGTTTTCTATAAATCACGAAAACTCGTTGATTCGGTTATTAGCAGGATACCTAAAAAGGTATTTGAAAGTGATGATTTTTCCACAGAGATTCTGGTCATCGACGACCAATCACCGGAACAAGCTCCTTATTCAGTTGAAGATTCCACTAACCAACGACCGGAAATCAAAATTAACGTTTTACACAATCCCCAAAGCCAAGGATATGGAGGCAATCAGAAAATAGGCTATTGCTATGCAATCAAGAAGGGCTTCGACGCCGTTGTTTTATTGCATGGAGAGGGCAAGTACGCACCGGAGTATCTGGACCAGATGATACAGCCAATCCTCGACGGAGAGGCCGACGCAGTATTCGGCTCCCGAATGCTTAAACAACTTGACAGTCTGGAGGTACGAATGCCGCTTTACAAGTGGATCGGAAACAAAGTGCTGACCTTCCTTCAGAACCGAATCATGAAATCATGTCTGTCGGAATTCCACAGCGGATACCGCACATACAGCGTACCAGCCCTTGCATCTATTCCTTTTGAGCGTAATTCCAATTATTTTGATTTCGACACCGATATCATTTTCCAATTGTTAGACACAAACAAGCGCATCAAAGAAATTGCCGTTCCAACTTTTCACGGCAACGAGATTTCATGCATTAACTGTATCAAATATACTATTCGCGTCCTCTATACCTGTATTTCATATACAATAACAAGACTGGGGATTTTCGATCACCCAAAGTTCGATTACGAATCTTCCACAACCTGTCCATACGAGGGTAAACTGGGATACACCAGCTCACATCAGTTTGCGCTGGCTCGTGTAAGTCCCGGCACAATAGTGTTGGATGTTGCCTGTGGTTCGGGATTAATGGCCGCACATCTGGCTGACAAAAATGTGAAGACCATTTCGATTGATAGGACTATACAAGAGGAAACCAGGCAAAAATCGTGGAAATGGCTGGAAGTCGACCTTGAGCAATACGACTTTGAGGACGACTTCGGTCAAGTCGACTATATTCTGCTGTTAGATATTATAGAGCATTTGAAATCGCATGAGCGTCTCCTTGGGCTTCTACGAGCTCGTTTCAGCCGGTTTTTCCCGGAAGTCATTATCACAACAGGCAACATCGGTTTCATTTTTATGCGTCTGGGTTTGCTATTGGGAATTTTTAACTATGGCCGCCGAGGCATTCTGGATAAGGGCCACTGTCGCTTGTTCACGTTTTCAGCTCTTCGCCGGACATTGAAGCTGGCCGGTTATGAGATTACTTCGACTTCAGGAATACCGGCACCTTATCCGCTGGCTATAGGTGATAACTGGTTGTCCCGTTTTCTTCTGCTGGTCAATCGATTCTTTATCTTCTTTAGCAAAGGCTTGTTTTCATACCAGATCGCTATCATAGCCAAGCCGCTACCGACCCTGGAGCACCTGCTGGAAGATGCGCATGAGGCCAAAAAACAGAAATCCAGTGAATCCGCCTTGCCGGAGGATTAAATAGAGTGAGCGCAGGAAAGCACAGCAAACGACGAAAGAGTCGCAAAGCAGCTCCTATCGCTGAACATAAAGAGAGCTTTTTACGAAAACACCACCTCTGGNNTTGCCCCTGGCTGTTTTCTTCTGGCCTTTTCTTTATCTGTTTCGACATGTTTTCCCCATAAACGGACAATATGCCGCCATAGGCAACGACTTTATCCTCCTATACTACAAATATAAAGTCTACCTACTGGCCTGCCTTGCCGATTTTCGTTTTCCCCTTTGGTCACCGGCCGAAGGTGCAGGGTATCCATTTTACACAAATCCTTTCACACAAGCCTTCTATCCGCTCAACCTTCTTCTTGTCCTCTGGTACAAAATCTCAGGAGGTTATAATCCGCTGGACCACCAGATGTTTACTGTTCTTGGCATCTCGGTATTCGCGCTGGGTGTCTTCATGTGGCTACGGTTAATAAATACCAACCTGAGGGCCGTCGTTCTGGCCACTCTTGTCATGTCGGTCAGTTTCAAAGTCACGGAAATGATAAGATTTCCCAATGCCGTCCACACCGCAGCCTGGCATCCCTGGATTCTCTATGTATTGACCAGAATTTTATTGAGCAAGTCGTTAAAAGAGGCCGCGGTCAGCGGACTCTTTCTGACGCTATTTCTTATATGCCTTCTGACAGGTGGTTATCCCTATTACGTCTACTACTGCATCTTTCTATTTGTACCTTATCTGCTCGCATTTATAATTAAACCGTTGCGTCAGCGTTTGTTCGGAACCTACATAGTCAACTGGAAACGCGTATTCGGTACTTTTATATTAGCGGGCTTTGCAGCACTGGCTGTCTGTGCCCCTTACGTCATCGGGATTAAACACCTGATGGCGGAAACCATAGACCGTGCCGGGAAAGACTTCGCTTATTCAACGGCCCACATCTTCAACTTCGAGGACACACTGGGCTCGCTTGTGTATCCACCTGCCGCCTCAACAGAGGGCTGGTATTTCTTTAGTATCGCCGGACTATTACTGATTATGCTGTATATATTCACGGGTAAAACAGTCCGCCGTGAGGGAAAAGGATTAGATAGCGGAAAAGAGATTCCAGCGTCACATAATCATAGTGAACTCTGGATCAAGCTGTTTTTTGTCCTCTGGATTTTTATTATCACCTACATCAGTTACGGGCGACACTCCTACCTTTTTAGGCTGCTTTGGAATTACATGCCGGGTTTTTCCAGTCTCCGAGTGTGGGGGAGACTAAATATCATTCTCGTACCGATTCTCGCCTGGCTGCTTTCGATTGCCTATGCCTCTTTCGAATCGACGTTCTTCAACAAAAAGGTAACCAACCGTGATAAGCGGTCACTTTTATCGGCACCTGTTACCGTCCTTACAGCAGTTTACACGATTGTTCTTGTTATCCAGATTTATTTTTACCATAACAATATCCATGACAGGCTTTGGCCAATCTACTTCAAGCACGTCTCTGCAAACCGCTCGCAGTTTCTTGTTTATGGCGCAGCTGCATTCGCCGTAATTTTTCTGATCCTGATTCTCAGCAAACGTTTCAACCTCAAGTCCANNCCAACAGGGCACTGACAGCGGTGCTTGTTGTCCTCGTGTTGGTTGCGGTCCTTGAGATGCGGCATGTTGGCACCCGCACCTGGACTTATCAAGGCCAGATACAGAAGGATCGCATTTACCTGGATGTGGCAAAGTCAAATGAGGCTTCATTTCATATGCTTCGAACCGAGCGGAACGACACGATAAAACTTGGGCCGAACTTCAGTGTCGGCGTCCTGCCATACTGGTATTTCGGCCGATATAACAAATTTCTAAAGGACACCGAGAATGAGCGTGAGGCAAGAAGAACACTATTGGGCATAAGTGAAGCAGGAAAGATGTTCTTTTCAGAATCCATCAAGCATCCAACTGTTCAATCGTTTCTCCGCGATGCGGCCCGCTATAAGAATCCCGGCAAATTGGTATCCTATACCGGAGACGAACTCAGGTGGGAAATCAACACGCCCATAGAGGGTTACCTGAGCTTCATCGACAACTGGGCCCAGGGCTGGAAGGTATTCGTAGACGAGCAAGAAGGGGATATAGAGCTACTTTTTGGAACTTTCAAATCGGTTCGGCTCACCCCGGGGCAGCACAACGTCCAGTTCAGTTATCAACCGGGGCTGATTTAAATAAGATTATCGGGCCTCCGCAATACTATTGCCAAAAACGCTTGACTAATCACAATTATTCTGCGATAAAACCGGATGTTAAATCAGAATTACTGCAAAACCATAAATTACCATGTTGTCGGCGGCCTCAACGGAGGTACAACCTCGCAGGAATTCGACAAATGGGGCTTGATGCCGATGAGGTAAAAAACAGGAGAAAAAAATGGCGACTGAATTTCGTCAATTATCATCAGATGAAATAGCCAGGCTAACCGAGCAGGGCTGTAGTTGTACAGACTGGTCGAAGGTGGAGGTTGCCGAAGGCTTTAATCCGATAAAAGTAAAGACGACAAATTTCTGCGGCAACATAAAGCTGGGTGTATTTGAGAAGGACGTATCCTTTTTCGGCGGTGTCAAGAAATCGGCAGGAATCAGCAACGCAACAATCCATAACTGCACAATAGGCAATAATGTTTACATAAACCAGGTAAGAAACTACATCGCCAACTATACAATCGAGGATGACGTAGTAATAGACAATATTGACCTGCTTGCTGTGGAAGGCGAAAGCTCATTCGGTAACGGAACCGAAGTTGCTGTTGTTAATGAGGCCGGCGGCAGAGAAATACCTATTTATGACAATCTGTCCGCCCACACTGCTTATATAATAGCTTTTTATCGTCACCGGCCAAAAGTCATAGAAAAGCTACGAAAAATGATATCTGATTA
>JABAOF010001128.1_pt2 | contig 13961 bp, 12 predicted proteins | sample 7062171 | NCBI WGS metagenome assembly JABAOF01 (sample SAMN14538628, study PRJNA623070) | marine sediment metagenome | biome: marine biome [ENVO:00000428]; feature: marine pelagic biome [ENVO:01000023]; material: deep marine sediment [ENVO:00002113] | place: India: Gulf of Khambhat ...
CGCGTGGCAGAGCCATTGATCGCTTCGGTCGGGTCACTACAAGGTACCGGCGACTGGACCTGCCCACGCCCACGAAAACGGGTGAAGGAGTACTTAAAGGCTCCGTGCTCCATGTGGACCGGTTCGGTAATCTGATTACCAATCTCTCCTCACGCGAGATCTCAACCCTTCAGCGGGAGAAAGGGATTAAGATCTCGATCAAGGGCAAGGAGATCCTTGGACTGGTCAGCAGCTATGAGAGTCTCAAGAGGGGGGAGATGGGAGCCATTCTTGGCAGTGCCGGCTACCTGGAAATCTTCTGCAACCAAAGAAGTGCGGCCTCCGTTCTGAAGGTCGGACGAGGCGCAACGGTTCGCGTGGAAGGGGGAGAAAGGCGGCGCGGCCGCTGACTGCAGGTATTTTCAATTTCGAATTTCGAAATTCGAATTTCCGTGAACCATGAACAGTGAACTGTGAACCCCTTGACCGGACATCGGTAATCGGTGATCGATCATCGACCGCGGGCAGTCCAAAGCCGNNCAGGACACCGGCAAGAATTCCCTGCTGGCCGTAGAGCCATTCGACGCTGGTCCGTTCGCGAAGGAGGAAACCGTCAATCTTCCCCAGGAAAATCCAACCGGCGTGCAAGCCGATGGCAAATGGGAGGGAGTCCGTCCAGAGATACGCGTAGGCAAGGGCGACACCAACGAGAACCAGGCCAATGAAAGGTAACAAAGTCGAAGGCTGGGCAAGCGGGCGGACATGCGCGACGAGGGCCCGAAGGCCTACGTCAAGGTCGAAGCGGGAGGTGACCGGAATCTTCGCATGGAGGAAATGAACTGCGGAGAACAAGGTGCTGCTGAGCAGGACGGCCACGAGTCTCGACCATTCGCGAAGGAGCCCTCCCAGGAGGAAGCCACGGAAGATCGTTTCTTCGATGATGCCGACGAGGAGACCGCTCCCAAGGGCCAAGCCGATGCGCAGCGGCCAATCGGCGGGTGTCTTCAGAAGTATGGAACGCTCGCCGAGAATGACCAGGAGAGCGAGGAAAATCCCAAAGGACAAAATGCCGAGCAGCCAGCCACTCCCAAACTGGCATCCCGGACGAGTCCCGGCCCCGAACCCTCCAAGGGAAATCGCCCCCAGCGACCTTCTGGCGAGGTAGCCAAGAACGAGGGTAAGCAACAGGAGGATCCGGCGATAGACCCGACCAAAATCGTACATACCTTGCGCCATGTGGAGTCCGAAGAGTCGGGTAGTCTCGGGGACGGTGTGGACGAGCCAATCTACCGGTATCTTGATGAGGGGGGCGGCGACCACACTGAGTCCGAGGATACCGATGAGCAGATATGCGAGCCGACTGCTGAAACGCACGGGGATTCCTTTCTGTCCGGGATGGGAGCGAATTATATCAGAGGAGCCGCTGCGGTCAATGTTTTACTCGGTTGGCATATTTTGTGCAAACTTCGGCCTGGGCATACAGGCGGGATCGGGTGTTCACCTACGTATCGGTGATCAGGCTGATGAGGAATTTCAAACAAGTAGGACTGCTGTTGGTTCTTTTCGTTGCGATTCCGGCTCGGGGAGGGACCGCAGGCTTCGCCGAAGTGCGAGATGCCGTGGGACTCTGGCATCGCGTCTTTGGGAGAGTTCCGGCTCTCGAACAATATATTCGAGGGGGCAAGGCACCGGACGCCTCGAGTTTTGGAACGCTCGACGCGACTCTGAACGCCCTGAGCGGACAGGAAGGCTCGAATCCCTTTCACCCCTTGGCCAAGGGAGCCCTGTTCACTCTCACCAAGCAGGGCGATGTGTGGAAGGAGGGCTCCAAGGCCTCGCAACTGGCGGGTGACCGGGTGGCAGTCCGATGGCTGCTTTATCATACGTTTCTCCGACTGAAGGAAAAAAAGGCGGCCGATCGGGAGATCCGACGGATTCGAGAGATTCGGGACCAGTTGGGCCTCGATCGGATCGCCTATCTGGGGGGGCACCTGGCTCATTCGGCCGAAGCACTGGCCGCACGCCATGATTCTCAGGCAGCGGAGGAGGCGTTAAGGCTGGCGATAGACTTTGACTCCGTTGCCCCGAGCGTCTCCTTTGCCCAAGCCCGGATTCTCCTCCGGGAGGGTTCCCCTCGCGGCTTCCTCGCCTTGATGAGGGGCTGGTGGGTCAGCTTCACCTCGCCTTTTCATGGACTCAACCGTTGGGCAAATGTTGTGGCCTCACTCTTGATCGTCATCCCCTTCAGTGTTGTGTTCGTGGGATTGGTACTCCTCATGCGAGTCACGCCTCTGTTCCGGCACGATCTGGCAGAATGGAGACGTCGAAGACTTTCTCCTGCCACCGAAGTTTTCCTCCCTTTTGCGGTGTACCTGCTTCCCCTCGCTCTTGGGTTCGGCCTCCTGCCGGTCGTGTTACTTTCTCTCTTACCCCTGGGAATCTACTTGAAGGGTCGGGAACGCCTCCTCTGGGGCATCGTGGTCCTTTCTCTCTTGTTGCTTCCCGGAGGATACCGTCTCCTCGCCACCGTGATGACCAGTACTACCACCCCTCGATATGTGGCCTTGCTTCGGCTTGAAGAGGGAGATCGAAGTCGCGGGACAGAAACCACGCTCCTTCGATGGGCGGAAGAGGCCCCTCACGACCCCCTCCCTCGGTATTATCTCGGACGGATTCGCCGTGCTCGGGGCCAGCTTAAGCAAGGGATCGAGATGTATTCTCGGGTTAAAGGGAATGCAGCCCATGAAGCGGTGGCTTGGACCAACCGAGGAAATCTCGCCTTTCTCCAGGGAGACTTGGCGGAAGCCCAAACAGCCTACAAAAAAGCCATTGCGCTGAGTCCTGATCTCCCTTATCCGCGCTTCAGCCTGAGCCAGTTACTGACTGAACGCCTTCTTTTTGAAGAAGCGCAGCAAGAGTATGCTCAAGCAATCCACAAATTGCCGAGCCTGGAGTCGCGCATGCGACAAGTGACAGCAGAAGGGAGAAAACGGGTGCTCATCGACGCACCGCTGCCGATCATAGACGTTTGGCGGCAGATTCTCGTCTTCGATTCTGCATCTCCGGCAATGGCAGAGAACCTGTGGGCCGGAAGGTTTTTAGGGGTGCGTCTGGCTAGCCTTCCGTGGATGGTTGGAGGATACCTCTTTGCCTTCGTCGGCATTCTCTGGCTCCGGAAGCACCGGCGGTTCGCTCGGGCGTGTCAGCAGTGCGGGAGGGCGTTTTGCCCTCGTTGCCAGCGCTTACTGGGTGAGGTTCGGCTCTGTACCCGTTGTGCGATCCTTGAGAGGGCACGGATGGGAGGAATGCCTCCTTCGATCAAGAATCTTCCTACCGAAGACGTCAAACGAGAGCCGAGATGGGTTGGGATGGCTTTGGCACTTGTGCCAGGCATCAAGGGGCTCTACGGGGGGAAGACACTCCGGGGTTTTCTGCTTTTGGCCGCCGCTCTGTTGGTTGTCTCCTCAATTCTCGGAGAATTCCTCGCCCCAGGGATGTATCTCCCGGGTTCGTCGCTGCCCTATCACCTCCCTGCCAGTATCATAGTGCTCCTCTGCCTGTATCTCCTGAGCACTTTGATCCACACGGACAGTCGCCCAAGGCGGCGGAGGGAAAGACGATGGCGCTAGAGGGTACCCTCCAAGACTTTGCCCTGGTCGACATCCTGCAGCTCATCGGAATGCAGCGAAAGACTGGGACGCTGACCCTTTCCCAGCGGGATGAAACGATTCGTGTTTCGGTGCAGGACGGAATGGTAATCTGGGTCTCCCCTCCGGACGAGGTCTTCGAGGCGAAGGTGGGTCGGGTTCTGGTTCGTCGAGAACTGATCACGAAAGCAGAGTGGGATGAGATACGTCAAATCCGGGCACGCAAGGGACGACACCTTGTCCCCGTCCTTTTGGAGGCACAACGGGTTTCACGTCAGGACCTCGAACGCATTGTGCAGCGTCTGGTGCTCGAGACCCTGTACCGGGCCCTCCGGTGGCGGGACGGAAGATACACGTTTGACGCCCAGGCGCAGGTGGACCTGAGTCGAGGTCAGATCTCACCTATGGGAACGGAAACCATCCTACTAGAGGCAGTCCGCCAGATGGATGAGTGGCCGCTGATCGAGCAAAGGATTCCCTCGCTGGATATGGTCGTTCGGCGAAGCAGCCGACCGGTCTATCACGAACAGGTCCCTTCTGAGGGGTTGGCCATCCTTCAGTTGGTGGAGGGTCATCGGACAGTCCGGGAGATTGCAGAACTGTGTGACTTTGGGGAGTTCGAGGCCTACAAAGGCATCGCTGACTTAGTAACCGCAGGGGCGCTGAAGCTTGAGCGGCGACGGGGCGAGGCTCCAGAGAAGAAGGTAGTGCCGGTGCGGCTTCCCAGGAGGCTCCCCGGATGGATGTTTCCCATGGCGGTGGTTGCCATCACGGTTGCCTCCCTCATGTTTCAGTTCTCCCTTGGACACGATCCTCTCTATCTCCTTGCCTCCCGCCAGATGTCTGGAGAAGCCGCGATAGAGGCTCGAAGACTCAGCGTCGCCGGACGGGAGCTTCCCCGGGCTCTAGATCTCTACTTCCTGCTTCATGGAGAATACCCGGATAATCTGACACAGCTCCAGGCCGAAGATCTGTTCGTTGGTGAGCTGCGCGATCCGTGGGGGCAGTTTTGGGTCTATGAGCGTCGGGAATCAGGTTACCGGTTGACGAGCCCTGGGCCGGACCGGCGACGTGGGACGGCCGACGACCTTCGCTTTTCTCCCTCCTAGTGCCCTAATTGACACTCCTAATCCCATGTGTTAGCGTGAATTAGTTGCGGTTGACACGGAGAGGTGTCCCATGGGTTCGCGGTGTACGAAATCTTATCTCGGGCGACAGCGGGTCACGATGGGGGTTGTCCTCCTTACCTTTTTCACGCTTTTTCCTTCGTCTCCTGTTGATGCCAGCCAACAGTCCCGGGCTTTGGTGGAGGAACTGCAACGGGTGTTCGTGGAGGTGGCAGAGCGCCTAAAGCCTTCGGTGGTGAATATCAACACCACCCAAAAGGTGCGGACGAGCCGGCGTCAAATGGAGCCCTTCTTCCGGGGACCATTTCGAGAGTTCTTCGGAGAGGAATTTTTTGAGCGATTCTTCAATCTGCCCCGCGAGTTCGAGCGTCGAAGTCTTGGGTCCGGGGTCATCGTGGACGCGAAGGGCTATATCTTGACCAATAATCACGTAGTGGAGCAGGCAGACGAGATCCAGGTGACGCTGGTGGACGAACGAACCTTTCAGGCCACAGTAATCGGAACCGACCCAAAGACCGATCTTGCGGTGATCCAGATTGAGAAGGCCACCGACATTCATCCGGCGAACCTGGGAGACTCCGGTAAGATGCGGACCGGCGACTTTGTGATGGCCATCGGCAATCCCTTTGGGCTGAGCCACACGGTCACGGTGGGTGTCGTGAGCGCCACTGGCCGCGCTGGCGTAGGCATTACGGCCTACGAGGACTTCATCCAGACCGATGCCTCTATCAATCCAGGCAATAGCGGCGGTCCCCTGTTAAACATCGATGGAGAGGTCGTCGGGATTAACACGGCGATTGTAGCCACAGGCCAGGGGATTGGCTTTGCGATCCCAATCAACCTGGCCAGGGAGATTATGGAGCAACTGATTGAAGAAGGTCGGGTTACCCGGGGGTGGCTCGGAGTGGTCATTCAGCCTCTGACCCCAGAACTGGCCCAGCAATTCGGCGTGAAGCCGGAAGGGGGCGTCTTGATCGGAGATGTTGTGGAAGGAGGGCCCGCCGCCAAGGCGGGGCTGAAGACCGGGGATGTGGTCCGAGCGTTTGCGGGAAAGCCAGTCACCGATGTCCGCCAGCTTCAGCGGATGGTCGCCGCCGCGAGACCAGGAAAGCAAGTCCCGGTCAAGATCAAGCGACAAAGCAAGGACCTTACTATCCGGGTGACCGTGGGTGAGATGCCGACGGAAGAAACCGCGGCCGTTGCCCCCGAGCCCCTCGAACGGTACGGGTTTGCGGTCCAAGATTTGACCCCGGAGCTCCGGGAAAGACTCCAGGTGGAAGGGGACGGAGTGTTGGTATCCTCGGTGGAGCCGGGGAGCGCCGCCTTCCGCCGTGGTCTGCGGCGAGGGGACGTCATCCTGGAGGTCAACCGCGAACCGGTCCAGAGTCGGCGAGATCTGTTAGAGCGTCTGCGAAGGTCCGGACTTGAAACCGACTTGCTGCTTTTGGTTCAGCGCGGGAAGACAACCCGCTTTATCGTCATCCCTTCGACGAAGGGTTAAACCCTCCGTGTCAGGCGTCGAGACTTATGGTGCGAAGACGGCTCCAATTTTACGAGGAAATAACTGACGCGGCACTTTCTGCGTATCTCCGGCGGATTGTAAATATCCCGCTCCTCCGCAAGTCCGAGGAACTGCATCTCGCCAAGCAGATCCGGAAGGGGGACGAAAAGGCTATTAAGAAGCTGGTGGAGGCCAATCTCCGATTTGTAGTCAAGGTTGCGTTGCAGTACCAAGGGTATGGTCTCTCCCTTTTGGATCTGATTAACGAAGGAAACCTTGGGCTTCTCGAGGCGGCGCGGCGCTTTTCTCCCGATTACAAGGTTAAGTTCATCACGTATGCGGTTTGGTGGATTCGTCAAGCAATCATGCAGGCACTGGCCCGCGCTAGCGGGGCCTTACGTTTTCCCGCTCGGAAGATCCGTCTCGCCAGCAAGCTACGAAGCCTCCGGGCGGAGATGATGCACCAGGAGGGCGAGGAGCCGACGGAAGAGGAGCTGGCCAAGGAACTCAACCTGACTCATGCCGAGATCGAGGAGTTGCTTCAAACCAATAGACCGCAGGCCTCCCTTGAGGAGATCCAGGGGCGCGAGGAAGGGCGAGACCTCATTCCCTCGGGAAGGGAGCGGGTGCCGCCCGCTGACGATGAACTGGATCGCAAATCCTTCGAGGAAGAGGTTGAACGCCTTCTTGAGGAGCTGACGCCCCGGGAGCGTGCCATCATCGAATTGCGGTATGGACTCAAAAATGAGGAACCCATGACGCTCGAGGAAGTTGGCAAACGGTTCAAACTTTCCCGGGAGCGGATCCGCCAGGTGGAGGAAAGGGCCAAGAAGAAGCTTCTAAACAGGGCCAAGACCCGGCACCTGCAAGACTTTCTGGGCTGAGGAGGAGGTGGTGTCGAACGGAACGGTCATCCTCCTCACCTTAGGGATATTCCTTCTCCTCGTGCTCGGGGTTGGCCTGGCGATGATGGCTCGGGCCCTCAAGGGTCTCCAGGAAGACCGCAGCAAGCAAGACCCTTCCATTCTCTTGCTCCAGCAGCAGATCGGCCAATTTGGTACCACAGTGAGCCAAGAACTTCATCGGATGGAGACCCAGGTGAATCAGCGGCTGCAGGAGAGTGCTGTCTTAATCCAACAAGCCCATCAGTCTATTGGGGAACGCCTGGATCGAGCGGCCGACGTTGTCGGAGGGGTCCAGGGGAGTTTAGGGAAACTAGACGAGGCGACCCGGCGCGTGCTGGAGGTAGGCCAGGATATCGCCGGCCTTCAACAGATTCTTAGACCTCCTCAACTCCGGGGAGGCTTTGGCGAAACGCTGCTGGAGCAACTTTTGGGTCAGATCCTCCCCGCTGAAGCCTTCGAGCTTCAGTACGCTTTCCGCAGTGGCGAAAGGGTAGATGCCGTCATCCGATTAGGCAGTCGTTTGGTCCCGGTGGACGCGAAGTTTCCCCTGGAGAACTTCCGCAAGATGCTGGAGGCCACCGAGGGCGGAGACGAGGAGCGTCGGAGGACAGCTCGCAAGGCCTTTCTCAGGGACGTCCAGAATCGACTCAATGAAATTGCGAAGAAATACATCCTTCCCGATGAAGGAACCTTCGACTTCGCCCTCATGTACATCCCAGCAGAGAACATCTACTACGAGGTGATCGTGAAGGATGAAATGGAGGATTCCATCCGGGGGTATGCCTATGAACGCCGAGTGATTCCGGTATCCCCGAACAGCTTTTACGCCTACCTCCAAACCATACTCCTCGGATTGAAAGGGCTTCGCATCGAGCAGAACGCCCGGGAGATTATGGAACTCCTTGGACGGCTTCAGGTGGATCTGAAGAAGTTTCGGGAGCGGTTTGACCTGGTGGGCAAACACGTCACGGATGCCAAGAACCGATTCGAGGAGGCAGCGGGAGCGCTGGCTCGCTTCGAGGCCAAGCTCGATACGGTTGAGGGCCGCGGTGAACAACCTTCCCTGCCCGGGGTAATGGATTCCTCCGGAGCGGTTCCACCGTAATGGTTCCCTGCTCAGCAGAGACACCTAACGCTGCTTACGGTTCGCCGGTGGCCGCTGCCCTGTGTTTGACTTGGCAGAAGCCCTCTGTTATGATCCCGGACCAAACCTCTGGCGAGGTCATGCGACGTGACCCTTCTCCACCTGCTTCAAAGATCCGCAGAAAAATTTGGTGACAAGACCGCACTGATTGCCGGTGATTTTTTCCTGACCTACCGGGATCTGTGGGAGTCTGTATTACGCGACGGTGCGGCGTTACGCCAGCTAGGCGTTAAGGCAGGAGAGAAGGTCGGCGTGATGCTGCCAAACGTTCCAGCGTTTGTTCAGTCTTACTTCGGGATCTTGGCGGCTGGCGGGACGGTGGTGCCGTTCAATACCCTGTATAAGCCCGAGGAGATCTGCTACCTCGTCGAGGATGCGGCGATTGAACGAATTCTTACCAGCCGGATTTTCTTGCCCGGTGTTCAAGAGGCTACCAGTCGGCTCCGCCACCCCGTGCATGTGATCCCGTTGGATGCAGGACCTGGCCCGCTGGGGGATGCGGTCCGGGTTGTTGACCCTAGCCGTGACTCGGCCCACGAACCGGCGCGGTTGGGGCAGAATGACGTGGCGGTCTGCCTGTACACCTCGGGGACCACAGGCCGACCGAAAGGAGCGCTCCTCACCCATGGAAATCTGGTGAGCAACGTGGAATCATTTCACCAGATTGCTCCGTGTGACGAGCGGGATCTCTTTCTGTGCATTCTTCCCCTATTTCACTCCTTCGCTGCCAGCGTCCTCATGCTCTTTCCGTTGAGTATCGGGGCTGGAATCGTGTTAGAGCCTCGATTTGCTCCCGAACAGGCCCTTCGGGGCATTGCGGAGCGGGGCGTCACCGTCTTTGCCGCTGTCCCATCCATGTATGCTGTCTGGGCACAGCTTCCGCCGCTTGACATCGATCTCTCCTCAGTGCGGTTCGCAGTTTCTGGAGGCGCGCCCTTGCCTATGGAGATCCTTCATCGGTTTGAAGAACGGTACGGGATCCCGATCTACGAAGGCTACGGCCTCACGGAGGCTTCTCCGGTTCTGACCGAAAATCCCCCCTTGGGCCCGAGGAAGGTCGGTTCGGTTGGCAAGCCACTCCCCAACGTGGAACTCCGGGTGGTCGATGCGGAGGGAAAGGACGTGCCGACGGGAGAAGTGGGCGAGATCGTGGCGAGGGGTCCCAACATCATGCTGGGCTACCTCAATGAACCCGAGGCTACCGCGAAAGTCTTAAAGGATGGCTGGCTCTACTCTGGAGATCTCGGACGGCAGGATGCAGACGGATACTTCTATATCCTCGACCGCAGGAAAGACCTAATCATCGTCGGGGGATTGAACGTGTATCCCCGAGAAGTAGAGGAGACATTGGCGACCCATCCTGCAGTGGCAGACGTGGCTGTCGTTGGTGTCCCGGATTCGATGCGGGGCGAAGCGCCGAAGGCTTACGTGGTCCTGAAGCCTGGGGTGCCCGCGACCAAACGGGAGCTCTTAAGGTTTCTACGTGAACGATTGGCCTCCTTCAAGGTCCCCCGGGAACTGGAGCTGTGTCAGAGCTTGCCGAGAACCATCTCGGGAAAGGTCCTGAGGCAGCAGCTTGAACGCCGCGGTGAGCCATGATGGGCATCGCGGATGGGAGCAAGGTGGTGGCTGAGCGAGTGGCCGTCAAAGACCTGAAGCTCAACGATACCGTCATCTCCTTCTTCTTAGTACGAAATCCCCAATTGCGGCTCCGAAAAACCGGCGAGCCCTTTCTGAGCCTCCTCTTGGCTGACCAGACCGGTGAGCTCCCGGCAGTGATGTGGGAAGACCTCGAGGGGGTGGGAGAACGGATCCGGGAGGGGGATCTCGTGAAAGTGCAGGGTATGGTCGGGAGTTATCAGGGAGAGATGCAACTCACTATTCATCGCCTACGCCACGCTCGGGAAGGGGAGGCTGCACTGGAAGATTTTCTGCCCGCCACGGAGGCCGATGTCCCCTCCATGCTCACTTTTCTCCAGGAGAGGATCCGCACTCTTGCGAGCGAGCCGCTCAAACAGCTCCTCTCCAGGATTTTTGAGGAAGAAGGCTTTCGCGAGGCCTTTGCTGCGGCGCCAGCGGCCAAAGGGCTCCACCACGCGTACCTCGGAGGTCTGCTCGAACACACCGTCTCGGTGGTCAAGATCTGCGAGGCCATCGCCTCCCATTATGGGCGGGCGGTCGATCGCGATCTGCTCGTCGCTAGCGCCATCCTCCACGATGTGGGAAAGATCTTTGAACTGACATGGGGACGTGGATTCGATTATTCCGATGAGGGACGGCTGCTTGGGCACATTACCGAGGGAGTATTATTTGTTGAAGAACACATCCAACAGATTCCGGACTTCCCGTCGCAACTCCGCATGGAGCTGCTTCACAACCTCCTGAGTCATCACGGACAGTATGAGTGGGGGTCCCCGCGGCGCCCAAAGACAGTCGAGGCCCTCATTCTACATGCGGTGGAAAATTTGGACGGGAAGGTTAACCTCTTTCTGAAACTGGTCAAACACCACCCCGATCCGCACCGTGGGGGGTGGACCGTCTTCCACCGAAGCTTCGAGCGCCCCCTCTTCTTTGGAGAAATGGAATCTCCCGGAGGCCCGCTAGGCTTGGCGCGAGAAGAAGGGTAAAGGCCTTGCACTGACGCGGGGATGGCTGCTTGTCTCCGGCTATTCTCATTTCCTTTCATACAATGTCTCACTCCTCTTGAAGCAATCTGTAAGCCGAAGTGGTATATCTGTTGATTTCAAAATTTTTTTTGAAAAGTGTAAAAAAGTGTTGACAAAAAAATATCCTTTGATGTATTTCTTTCATCGAGGGAACATTCAGATGCTGGATAGGCTCTTTTCGTCCGAGACACGGGTTGACCTGCTGGAGCTATTTTTGAGCCGTCCAGAGGATCGGTTCTACGTGAGGGAGATTGTCCGGGAGCTCAAACGGGACATCTCGGGTATCAAGCGGGAGCTAGATAATTTGGAAAAGGCGGGCCTCCTGACGAGCACGAAGGTTGGGAATCTTCGGTATTACACCGTCGATACGTCTTTTTCGATTTATCCAGAACTCAAGGCGATCATCGATAAGACTCATGGAGTCCCGCAGGCGATTAGTGAGGCGTTGCGCAACATTACGGGAATTCGAGTCGCTTTTATCTTTGGCGAGGCGGAGAGCCCGGAGGGAGAGGCGATTGATCTGCTGGTGGTGGGGCGACCTCGCATGGCTCAATTGAATCGGGGCATAGCAGGCCTGGAGCTCCGCATCGGACGGAGTATCAATTGCCTGGTCTTTGACGAAGGGGAATATCAGCGGCGGAAAGCGGAGGGAGACCCTTTCCTGCGGGAGGTCCTACAGGGAAGGACGATCCCATTGATCGGATCGGTCCATGATCTTTGAGCAACTCAAGGCCAAGGGCTTGGTGGAGGCGGTGGCACCTGACTTGCAACGCGCGAATCGTCTTATGGCGAGAGTTCAAAAAGATCTCAAGACCGCTCAAGCCATGGTGGGGACCGATTCAGAGTGGGCCTACGTCATTGCCGCTCACTCAATGCTCCGAGCAGCTCGAGCCCTTACGCTGGCGGAAGGTCTTCGTCCCAGAGGGCGAGATCAAGCACGGACACTTCTACAACTGACGGCCTGCCTGGTCAGTGAGGAGGAGGTCTCTATGGTGGCGGACCTCGATCAGGTTCGAAAGAAGGCACAGCATCTCTTGGATTCGGCGGACCGCCCAATTTCCCTTTATGAGCTGGAAGCAACGCTGAACGTTGCCGAGCAATTAGTGGGGGTCGTGGCCAAACGCGTCTATGCCAAGGACCCCCAGACGCGACTTCTATAACGTGTAACCCATCCCCTGAGCTGGGTCGCGGGGGATGACCTGCGAGGAAAGGGGGTGAGACGGAATGGCAGCCAAGCGGAAGGCGAAAAAGACTACGAAGAAGGCAGCTCCCAAGAAGAAGAAATAAGAGAGGTGCCTCGCTAGGTCGCGAAGAACGATCTCCGAAAGAAAGGAGGTGAGACTGAATGGCAAAGAAGAAGAAGGCCGCCAAGAAGCCGGCAAAGAAGAAAAAGGCCACTAAGAAGAAATAGAGGTGGTACCTGGCTGGGGGTGTCCCCCCAGCTGTAATTATATTCCGATGATCTGAGTCGAAGGAGGATCAATTATCCAGAATCCCCAGGACGGATCCACCGTGAAATGAGGGGGCCAGCATTGCCGGCACCCTGACGATCACGCGCTCGAAGGCTTACCTGTTTCCCTCAGGGAAGGAGGCTATTCTTGTCTTCCCTTAGCGGCTGTGGTATCTTCTCCTCCTGAGACGCCTCTCCCTTCTTTTCCTGAAACCGATATGGAGCCGTTTGTTCGCCTAGACTACTACCGGGTTGATGACCTGTATACAGATGAAGAGCGATTGGTCAGGGACACGGTCCGAGCCTTCGTCGATGCTGAAGTGCTGCCGATCATAGAGACCCACCACCGAGAGGGAAGCTTCCCGGGCGAACTCATCCCACGCCTTGGGGAAATAGGAGTACTCGGGGCTAATCTTCGAGGGTATGGCTGTCCTGGCGTCTCGGAGGTGGCATATGGGCTCATCATGCAGGAGCTCGAGCGAGGAGATAGTGGACTCCGAAGCTTTGCCTCTGTCCAGGGAGCGTTAGCCATGTATCCGATCTACGCCTTTGGCACAGAGGAGCAGAAAGGGAAATGGCTTTCCCGCCTCGCGAAGGGAGAAAAGATCGGATGCTTTGGACTTACCGAGCCGGACCACGGGTCAGATCCTGCCGGTATGGTGACCAAGGCCGTGCGCCGGGGCGATCACTATATTTTGAATGGAAGTAAGCTGTGGATCACCAATGGCTCCATTGCGGATGTTGCGGTGGTCTGGGCCCGAACCGACGAAGGGATTCGGGGCCTATTGGTGGAGAGGGGGATGCCGGGGTTTACCACGAGAGAGATCCACGGGAAATTCTCTCTGCGGGCCTCCATCACCTCTGAGCTCATCTTCCAAGATTGCCGTATCCCTGGAGAAAATCTCCTGCCGGGGACCGAGGAGGGATTGAAGGCAGCCCTGAAGTGCCTGAGCCAGGCGAGGTACGGTATCGCCTGGGGAGCCGTGGGTGCCGCGCTGGCCTGCTACGATGTTGCCCTCAAGTATGCCAAGACCAGGATTCAATTTGACCGCCCCATTGCCGGGTTTCAACTCGTGCAACAGAAGCTGGTTTCTATGCTCACTGAAATTACGAAGGCTCAGCTTCTTTGTTTCCGGTTGGGTCAACTCAAGCAGGCAGGACCAGTCCCGCATACCCAGATCTCCCTGGCCAAGATGAACAATGTGGAGAAGGCCAGGGACATTGCCCGATTGGCCCGGGAGATATTAGGGGCTGCTGGTATTGTAGACGAGTACCCGGTGATCCGTCACATGCTGAACCTAGAGAGCCTCTACACCTATGAGGGGACCCACGATATTCATACCCTCATTTTAGGCCGCGACATCACTGGCCTAAGTGCCTTTGCCTGATTCCTCCTTCTTTCCCTTTCGTGGCCAACCCGCAAGCGTTTGCGGACTGGGCGTGCCCCGGCTTTCCCCTTTACTTCGCCCCCCTGCCTATGGTAAGCAAGAGCCACAATGCGATTCTCTGTGTGCATGCTGATGGTCACTGTCGTGGTAGCCT
>JABAOF010016364.1_pt3 | contig 13955 bp, 15 predicted proteins | sample 7062171 | NCBI WGS metagenome assembly JABAOF01 (sample SAMN14538628, study PRJNA623070) | marine sediment metagenome | biome: marine biome [ENVO:00000428]; feature: marine pelagic biome [ENVO:01000023]; material: deep marine sediment [ENVO:00002113] | place: India: Gulf of Khambhat ...
GCTGGCAATAGGCGATAATGGCCAGCGTCTCGACCGCGGCACGGCTCAAACGGGACCCTTTTTCGACGGGAAGGATTTTCTCTGCCCAACGCGCGTATTCGGGACGCGAGTAGAACCGGTACCCGCCCGCTACGAGAGCGAGTTCGACGCCGCGGCCTTCGTACTCGAGCTGAAGTCGTCTTATTATCGGTTTTAACTCGTCGGGCGACGCGCCTACGATACCCCCGAGTTTCCTCAAAGGTAAAGGGTCGGGCGTCACGAATAAAACCGCCTCTACGACGTTTTTAAGGGGCAGGTCCTTTTCGTCTTCGTTCGCGTTCATACCAGCGCCAACGTGGGGTATACCCATATCTGTCCGAACGTGCGGTCTTGCCTTACGCGACACTCGCCGGCCCGTAAGAGCTCGAGCAGAGCGAGGAAAGTTATCACGATCACGATGCGGGCCCCTTCAAAAAGGTCCTCGAAGCGAACGCGGCCGCCGGCGCCCTTAAGGCGGTCCCGCAAATAATCGATCTGTTGTTCCAACGTCGGGCCGCGGCGCCCCGGAACGACCTCGCGCGCCTCCGGAGCGCGGGCGAGCACGTCGCGAAGCGCGTTCAATAGTACGAAGATCGATCCGCCGACGGCGGCCGTATCGCCTAAGCGGCCGTCGCCCCCCGCGGGATATTTTAAATCCTGTTCCGCTTCCCGGCGGGAAAGTGTGCCCGCGGCGCTTTTATACTTCCGGTATTCGAGCAACCGGGCAACGAGGGCCGCGCGCGGGTCCTCCATCTCTTCGCCCGCCGGAACCTCGGCCCGCGGCAAAAGCATGGCCGATTTTATTTCCATAAGGGTCGCGGCCATAACGAAGAACTCCCCCGCCAAGGCGAGGTTGAGTTCCTGCATCAACTCGAGGTAAGCGACGTACTGTTCCGTTATGCGCGAGATGGGAATATCGTAGATGTCGATCTCATCCTTCTGGATGAGGAACAACAGGAGGTCGAGCGGGCCCTCGTAAACGGGAAGCTTTACGCGGTAGTCCATCGTCGCGACGCGTTACTTTTCCCGCAAAATGCGCGCCGCCTCGTACGCCTCGTCGCGGGTCCGTTCCGCCACTTCACGCGCGAGGCGCGCCCCCTCGTCGAATATATCGTTCAAATAATCCGGCCGTTCGCTCAACGCCGCGCGCTCCCTCCTGATAGGCTCGAGGTAGACGTTAAGCGCCTTGGCGAGCGCGAGCTTGCAATCGGTGCAACCGATGCGCGCGTTCTTACAATCCTCGTAAATTTCCTCCGCGTCGACGGCTTCGAAAAGGCGGCGGTAGAAGTAAACGTTGCACTCGTCGGGATGCCCCGGGTCGCGGCGGTAGACGCGCTTCGGGTCGGTGAACATCGTTTTCACTTTTTTCTCGACTTCCGCCGGGGGGTCCTTGATATAAATGGCGTTATCGTAAGACTTCGACATTTTGCGGCCGTCGACGCCGGGTAGCCGCGCCGCCTTGGTGAGTAGGGCTCGCGGCTCGACGAAAACGTCGCCGAATAGATAGTTAAAACGGCGCGCCATTTCGCGGCTCATCTCGAGGTGCGGGAGTTGGTCTTCGCCCACCGGCACCGCGTCGGCCTTGTAAATCAAAATATCTACCGCCTGCAAGACCGGGTAGCCCAGAAGGCCGAAGGAGGCCGATTCGCCCAAGCCCAATTCCTTGATCTTCTCCTTGTACGTCGGCACGCGCTCGAGCCACGAAACCGGAATGAACATACCCAATAACGTATAGAGCTGAGCGTGCTCCGGAACTTCCGATTGGACGAAGAGGACCGAGCGCTCGGGGTCGAGGCCGGCGGCAAGCCAATCGAGGAGGACTTCTATGCGGTCCTTGGCTATGGCCGAGGTGTCGGTTCGGTCCGTAAGGGCGTGGAGGTCGGCGACCTCGTAGAAGCAGTCGTATTCATCCTGGAGGGCTACCCAATTAACCAGGGCGCCGACCAAGTTCCCCAGGTGGAGCGGCCCGGTAGGACGCATGCCGGAAAGGATCGTACCCTTCTTCTCGTTCGCCATAAAAACCCAGTCGTGATTTTCCGCGATTGTAGCACATACCATACGGGCGCGCAATATTCGTCCGATTAAAACGTAGGTAACGGGCAATCGCGCGAGAAACGCGCCGATTGACACGGGCGCTTTCCCGTCCTAAACTAATTTCGGTTAACGAAATAAAAAGGGCTATCTTCGGACCCGGGTTACGGGGAAAGGGAATATAAAATAAGGGAAAGCCTTAAATCTCCAAGAACGCCGGCGTTGCTGATACCGGCGGCGCTGTTCGCCGTTTGCGCGGTGGCGTACGTCTTCTGCTTACGGCCCGCGATATCGTTTAGCGACCTCGCCGAATTCGCCACGTGCCCGGCCTTCCTCGCCCCCGGCCACTTCCCGGGCTACCCCTTTCCCAACCAACTTTACTTCTTACCCCACCTGCCGGGACCCTCGCCCGTCTACCTCGCCGGCCTTCTAAACGCGCTGTTCGCGGCCGCCGCGGTCGCCGTATTATACCTCGCCTGGCGGGAGCTCGGCGCGCACGCCGCCGTCGCGGCGCCCGTGGCGCTCGCTTTCGCGTTCACGCCCGCCTTCTGGAATTGGGCCGCCGCCGGGCCGGAAGTATATAACGTCGAGGTCTTAACCGCGGCCCTCATCCTCTGGCTCGCCGTTGCGGCCGTTCGCCGGGGCGACGGCAGATACTACCTCGCCGCGGCCTTCATCTTCGGCCTCGCCCTCGGCAACCGCACGAGCTTCGTGCTCTTCGGCGCCTGGCTACTTCTAAGCTACTTTCTACTTCGGAACAAAAGGCTCGCGGCCACAGCGTTATTTTTCGCCCTCGGCCTATCCGTCTACTTAATGCTCGCGGTCCGATGGGGGTATTTCGGCGACCAAGACGAATGGATGAGCTCGTCGACGTTCGTCAAAGAGGCGACGTGGGTATTGGACTACCGCCGGTACGGCGGCTTTCCCGCGGGCGCGCCCGAGGAAAGAATTATCTGGAAGTACGTCGTCTCGAATTTGATCTTCGAGGTTAAATACGGCGCGCTGGCCTTGGCGCTGGTGGGCATAGGGGCGTCGCTGCGCAACAAAAGACGCGCGTCGTTAACGGCCGGCCTCGTGGTAACGTTGGCGCTCTTCCTGGCGCTTTACGGAAACTTCGCCGGCGCCGAGACGCAACCGTACCTCCAAATACCGCTCGCCTTAATTTTCACGCTGGCCGCGCTGGGCGCCAACGCCGTCTACTCGCTCGGACGGCGCGTCCGCTACGGCGCCGCCGCCGTCACGTTGGCAGCGTTTACGTTGCCCCTGTATAACGTCGCCCACAATTACCCCCTCGCCGACCACCATCACGACCGCGGCCGGGCGTCCTTCGTCGTGGAGGCCAACAAAACGTTGGCCTACGAGGGCGCCGTCGTGGGCGAACATTGTTTCTTCATGCCGTTCGCCTATTACCACTTCGTCCTTCGCGCGCGGCCGGACCTTTCGCATCATTGCATCGTCTCGGACGATTGGGCCCGCGCCGTCGAGAATTTCCCGCGCGAAGGCCTTACGCCGTTCGGCGAGCGCGGCGGGCCGCCGTTGCGCGAGAAACCGGCCGGCCGAACGTACCTAATAAACCCCTTCCCGGGCATAGACTTCAGGCCCGAGTTCAGGAAACGGTTCGTACCCGGCGAGTTCCTGGGCCGCGAGCTCGCGGCGTTGGAGCCGGGGGGACGCTTCGTCGCGGTCGCGGGGGACGCCGCGCCCCTTAGGATATTTCCGCGGCTCCACGTCGGCGGGTGGCAAGCTTTTTATTGGGAGGAAGCCGACGCGGCGCTGCCGATGGTCTCGAAGAAAGGCGCCGGCGTCTTACTCGCGGGCGAAAAAACCCGGGCCGGCTTACGGATTTACGCCGCGAAAAAGTGGGGGGCGGGAAGGGCCCGCCTCGAATGCCCTCCCGAGCTGGGCCTGGCGCCGCCGTGGCCCGTAGTCGTCGCGTTCGCCGGCGACGCCCCCTACGGCCTCGACGCCCTCAGCCTCGAGACGGCCGGGCGAAAATACGAAATCGCCGCCTCGGGAATAATCTACGTACCGTTCGCGAGCGATTGGCGCGCGGCCGGGCCGCCGACATATTATTATACCGACAGTTATGACGTTGTGGACATTTACGAGGGCGGCGGCCCGAATAAACGGGAAAAATCTAATACCTAAATAAGCGTAAAAATAGCTTGCAATTTGACGAGAAATCTATTACCGTTATAAAAACTAAAAATATACAGGGAGGTGATTTACTTTGCGGAAGAGCATACTGGTTATTTTGGCCCTCGCGCTGTTGGCCGGTGGCGCCTCGGCCAAGTTGGGCGACCTGGTGGCTTCGTTCGGTAACGTCGGCTCGAGCACCCACTACGGCTTAGCGGCGGACGCCAACTACCTCTACTCTTTCTACTATAATGCAACCTACAGGTATCCNNCGTGAGCTCGTATCCCGCCCCCGGCCCCACCTACCCGCAATACACCCGCGGCATATGCTACGACGGAACGGGCTACATCTACGGCAACAACTACTCTCGCGACTACGTCAACAGGTTCCGCGCCTCCGACGGCAGCCTGCTCAGTACCTGGACCTACGCCAAGGCCGACACCCGCTACGGCCTTTGCGTGGACCACAACGGTACCTCCGCCGGGAACTACATCTACCAGAGCGACCTCGACGGCGACTTCTGGAAATCGACTTTAACGGGCACCTTGGTATCCTCTTGGTCCATGCATACTTACAACTATGTCTACGACCAAGCCTGGGATTACAACAACAAACTAATCTGGTGCGCGGACTACAGCACCGATTGGATCAACGCCATAGACCCCAATACGCATAAGATGACCTATTCGTTCCGGCATCCTAAGTGGGCTACGATATTGAACTGCTACGGCATCGCTTACTGGGGCGATTACCTCTACGTAAGCAACTCGGGCGGCACGCCCGACGAGTACATCTGGGTCTTCCACTGCCCCCACTACCTCGGCGTGAAGCCGGCGTCGCTCGGTAAGGTCAAGGCTTTACTCAAGTGACGAATGGGTATCCCCCGTGAAAGGCCGCCCGACGGGCGGCCTTCCTCGCGGCGTAAATGCGAAAAATAAGCGGGGGAAAAACCGCGGCCTTCTGGCTTAAAGCAGCGTGAGCACGTACGCAAATTACGCGCGACGTAGACGCCGGCGCGCGGCCGGGCCGCCGTCGTATTATTGCACCGACAGCTACGACGTTCTTAACGTTTACGAGAGCGGCTCAGGCCATCTTGTTTTATATTATAATAAATAAACGGTAAATATCTTAGTAAAAGCGGTAGCATACGTAATAAAAACGGCTCTAATAAATTCACGGCCCGTAGTCGCCCTCGCCCGAAACTAAGCGATTTTTTTCTTTAAATCGCGCCAAAAGTATATTAGCTTAGTTACGATGAAACTTGTCCGAATAACAGAGAGGTGAGGTTATGAAGAAAATCGTAATCGTAGCGTTGGCGTCCCTCCTAACGGTAAGCGCGGCCTTCGCGTACCTCGGCGAAATCGTCGCGTCCTATCGAATCCCGGCCCCAGGCACGCCGTGCGGCGTCGGCGTAGCAGTCGGGGACCTCTACGTCTTGACCGACAATTCGCTCAATATGGTTTACCGGCTAAACAGGGACACCGGGTCCCTAATCGGCTCGTTCCGCACGCCGTACGGTTTCGGCAACCGGGGGCTCTGCTACTCGACGGGCGGCCACGTCTGGATAGGCTGCATTCCTAAAGAACATGTCTACAACTGCTATGGCGGTACCGNNGCGGGCCAGGGCCCGTGGGGCCTGGCGCCCTTCGCCTCGGGCGACGGCGGCGCCGGGACAAAGGCGATATTCAGCCGCGATAACTCCCCCAACCTGGTCAAACGCCACCACATGACCACCGGCAGCGTCTTCGCCTCGTTCCCGCTTCAACACTCCTCCATATTCGACTTCGCCTACGACTTCCGGAACAAACTATTTTGGGCAGATTATAATTCCCCCCCAGCCATCTACGGGTACAGCGCGACCAACGGCTCGGTCGTAGCGTCATTTCCCCGACCGTACGCCGGATCCGGCTACGGCCTGGCCTACTCCCACTCGTACCTCTGGATAGCGATGGATAACCATTACATCTATAAGGTGAAATGCCCGAGCGGGGTAGGAATATCGCCCGCGNNTCCATGGGCAAGGTCAAAGCGATATTCAAGTAACGGGAGTTAAGGCGAAAAAGCCCCTCCGTAAGGGGCGGCTTCTTTTACCGACTAAGCAAATAATTACCGTTGGTAAAACCCGGCTGGGCGGTTGAGGGGTCCGCGCGGCCGGCCACGGCGCTTTCGCCGGCTTCGCGTTTTCAACTTTTTCGCCGTCTCACCGTCGAAGGCTTACTAAAAAACCGGTGCGAAAAAGGAAAAACTTCACTACCCGGAAACCCGTAAAAAAAGCTTGCAATTCGGCGAGAAATCTGTTAGTTTGAAAAAAAATAAGACCATACAAGGAGGTGAATTATATTGCGCAAGAGCATACTTATAATACTGGCCCTCGCGCTGGTTACGGGTACCGCGTCGGCCAAGTTGGGCGACCTGGTGCAGTCGTTCCGGAACGTCGGGACGTCCACCCATTACGGCCTGGCGGCGGACGCCAACTACCTCTACTCGTACTATTATTATTCTATCTACCGGTATCCCGTACTCAGACTGAGGAGGTCGAACGGGGCCTTCGTGAGCTCTTATCCCATCCCCGGCTCCTCTACCTGGTACCCGCGATACACCCGCGGCCTGAGCTACGACGGGGCGGGCTACCTCTACGGTAATAACTACTCTCGCCGCTACGTCGCCAGGTTCCGCGCCTCCAACGGCAGCCTGCTCAGCACCTGGAACTGGCCCTCGGGCACCCGCTACGGCATCTGCGCAGACCACAAAGGGACCAGCGCCGGGACCTACATCTACCAGAGCTACTACAACGGCGAATTCTATAAATCCCGGCTAACAGGCAGCCTGGTGTCCTCCTGGTCCATGCCGTATCCCACCTACTTCTACGACCACGCCTGGGACTACTACAACAAATTGATCTGGGGCGTAAGCTACCTCACCGATTGGATCTACGCGATAGACCCGAATCCGCCGCATAAGATGCTGTATTCGTTCCGGCATCCTAAATGGGCTACGATATCGAGCTGCTACGGCATCGCTTACTGGGGCGATTACCTCTACGTGGCCAACGAGAGCGGTTCGCCCGACGCGTACATCTGGGTCTTCCACTGCCCGCACTACCTCGGCGTGAGACCGGCTTCCGTCGGCAAGATCAAAGCTCTCTTCGAATAACGCGCGACCCAAGTCAGACGAAAAGGCCGCCTTCAGGGGCGGCTTTTTTATCTTGACGCCGCGGAGAAAAAAGCCAATTTCGAAAACGCGCCCCGCGCGCCCGGCCCGTTTGCCCAACGCGCTTTTTAAAAAGGGACCGGCGCCTTCATTAAGTTTGACAAAGCGGATTATGGTCTGTTACTATTCTGGCAGCGTTTGGTTCCCCGGGGCGTCATTAAAAGGGCCACCGCCCTGGGAAAACGTACCCTACCGCGCGCGTTGTATATACCGCGCCGAATAATATAAAAATAAGCTCAATTAATAAGGTAAGGGGGCCCAGGATGAAAAAAGTCTTCCCCATAATTATCGCGGCGTTGTCCGGCGCCGGCGCGGCTATCGGCGCGCTGGGCGACGTCGTCGCCTCGTGGCCTTCGCCCGGCGGCTTGCCGGCCGCGGTCGCGCGGAGCAACGGCCGCATGTACGTCTTCTGCAATACCGCCGGCGGCACCGTCTACAGCATGACTCCGAGCACCGGCTCGGTTTACGGCTCGTACCGCGCCGCGGCCGGGACCAACTGCCGCGGCTTAGCTTATTCCTGGGGAGGCCACTTGTGGCAGGGCAAAGCTTATAGCCCTCCCTACTACGTTTACGACACGGCTTCGAGCAACGGCAGCATATACCGCTCCTACGCCCACCCCTCGGCTTGCTACGGCGTTGCGCCCCTCGCCACGGGCGACGGCGGCGCCGGCNNGCATCTACCAGCTCAACCTCTCCGGAAGCGTTCAGCGTTCGTTCGCCGTCCCCTACAACATGCACGATATCGCCTACGACTGGCGGAGCAAGGTCATTTGGGGAGGCATGGACCGCAGGCCGGTTTACGGCTTCACCACCGCCGGCTCGCTTGTGACGTCTTTCAACGCCCCCGCCAACAATCCCTACGGCATAGCCTACCACGACCAATACCTCTACGTCGTGAACCTCTCCAGCCCCTACCGCATTTGGAAGGTCCACTGCCCGATGATACCCAACGTCGGCGTAAATCCCTCCTCCATAGGTAAGATAAAAACAATATACAAGTAGACGCAAGTCGAACACCAGTAATAAAAGCCGCCCGGCGGGGCGGCTTTCTGCCCGTAAGTATAATTTTAAAAATTAAAAACGGCCGCGTAGAAATACCAGAGCTCGTTCAGCGAGAAACCGGTAGCCAATCGTAACAGGAGTCTTAACGGCGGCATAAGGAACCAATGGAAAATCGGAAAACCGAAAGAAGGGCCGAAGAAAATCGCCAGGAAGAAGACAATGAGAATTACGCGGCCGTAGCGGGCGATGAAGTGGCCGTAGGACGCCGCGGCGCCGCGCGGTAAAATCGCCCAAAGGACGTTCGAGCCGTCGAGGGGCGGGACCGGCAACAGGTTGAATATCGCGAGGATAAAGTTGATGTAGACGGCGTTGAAGAGCACCAGGTAGAGAAGGCGAAGCCACGACGACTCGAAGGCCGCGGGCGTACTAAGCGCGTACGTAAAAAGGCTCCCCAAGCCAAGGCCGAGAACCGCGCCGAAAACTAAATTCGATACCGGCCCGGCAAGGGACGTCATCAGGATACCCTTCCGCGGGTCGCGGAAGTTCCGCGGGTCAACCGGCACCGGCTTCGCCCACCCTATGCGCGCGACGAAGAGCGCCACCGTGCCCAACAGGTCGAGGTGTCTCAGCGGGTTAAAACTGAGCCGCCCGGCCAGCTTGGCGGTCGGGTCGCCGAGGCGCCACGCCGCGTAGCCGTGGCAAAATTCGTGTATCACCAGGCCGAACAGGATCCCCGGGGCGAGGTACAGCTTGTCGAGCCACCATTCCGTCGTAAACATATCCTACTTCCTCGGGTGATATTTCTCATGAAATTCTTTAAGGGTTTTCGTATCCAAATGAGCGTAAATCCTTGTCGTTGCAATATTTGCGTGCCCTAATAATTCCTGGACGGTCCGCACGTCCGCGCCGGCCTGAATCAGGTGCGTCGCGAAAGTATGACGGAAAAGGTGCGGCTTCACGCCCTCTACCCCCGCGAGCGCGGCATATCGCTTGACGACCTTCCATAACGATTGCCGGCTTAGGGGACGCCCCGCGCGCCGAGGCGAGGGGAATAGAAACGGACTTCCGAGAGCTTGCGCCTCGAGCATCGCGAGGTATTTTTCCAAATAAGCCTTCGTGACCGCGCCGAACGGGACGAGGCGCTCCTTTCCCCCCTTTCCCCGAACGCGCAAAAGCGCCAGGTTTAAATCGACGTCGCCCCTTTTCAATTCAACCAGCTCGCTGGCGCGCAGGCCGCAGCCGTAAGCCAAAGCGAGCATCGCCACGTCGCGCGCCGCGCTCAGCGTCCTTTTTGCCGGCGCTCCCGCCGCGCCCGCCGCCTCGAGGGCCCGCGCCGCGGCCCCGATTATCGCCTCCACGTCGTCTATTTGGAGATAGTCCGGCAACCGCGACGGCGTCTTAGGCGACTCGACGAACTCGAGCGGCGACGACGAGACCTCCCCCTCGTCCAAGAGATAACGGTAGAAAACGCGCAGCGACGAAAGGCCGCGCGAGAGCGAAGTCGCCGCCGCCCCGGACGCGGAGAGCTCTTGCACGTACGCGACGACGTCGGCCAACGCCGCGTCCCGGAACGCCCCGTGAAACGCTATGAAACTCTTAACGTCGCGCAGGTACGCCGCGACGGTGTTTTCCGCAAGGCCGGCCTCGGCGACGAGGTAGGCCTTGAAGCCGCGAAGCACGGCCGCCGCGGCCGCGTCCGAAGGGGGGCTCCCGGCGATAGCGTTCATATTTACCGGCGCGTAATACGAGGGCCGCCGAGGCGTAGAGAGCCGGATTAACATAAAAAACTAGCCACAAGGGGCGGCGCCGTTGACCCTTCGTCGCCCAAAGCTATTGCCCACCCACGCCCACGACGGTTATCTTGCCGCCGTTCGCCGCGGCGACGACCTCGTCGCGGTCTATTAAAAAAGACGAGCCGGCCTCGAGGGCGATAACTTTCAAACCGCCCGATATCACCAACCTCAACGTCGCGAGGCCGACGGTGGGGATGTCGAAGCGGCGGTCTTGGTCTCGCTTCATCGCCTTGACTACGACGCCGCCTTTCCCGTCCGTTAGCTTCGCGCCGCGCCGAACCGTCTCGTCCGTACCCTCCAAAGCCTCCGCGGCGAGAACGACCTTATTGCGCACTACCACCGTTTGGCCGACGCCCAAGGCCGCGAGGCCGCGGGCTTTTTCGAACCCGAACTTGATATCCTCGCGCTCCCTTTTCGTGGGCTTCCGCTTAGTATAGACCTTCGCCTGCACCACGTAGCGCTCGAGGATTTCCGTCTGCGGCAGGACGATAAAGCCTTCGCCCTCCAGCTCCCGCACCAACTCCCCCATCAGCTCGTCGTCCGTAAAATCGCGCACGCGCGCGAGTATCTTCACGGCGCGAGCGTCGAACCTAAGCCCCGCCAGAACCGGCGCCTTTTCCACCTTGCCCGCGAAGACGCAATACTTCGCGCCATTTACTCTCAAGATTTTTATGGCCCGTCCGGCCTGGCCCAGGCTCACGCGCTCGACGTGAATGCGGTCCTTCAAACGGCGCACCGCTTCGTCGGTTACGCCGACCGCGAAAACGCCGGCGACGCCCTCCGGGTGGCGCGCTATCGCCTCCTCCGCGACCAACAACGGGATTTGCCCGGACCCCGCTATTATACCTATTTTCCCGTCGAGGCTCTTCATAGCCGGCCTAATTCGTCCGCGTTATTTCAATACGCCACGCTCGGAACTTTTCAAAAAATCGATTACGTCGCCAACTTCTGAGACGTTGCCGAGTTCGGCTTCCAGCCTTGCTATGGCCTGCGTTTTATTCAAATTTTCGCGGTATATTATCTGGTACGCCTGCTTGAGCGCCGTTCGCGTTTGGGGCGGAAAACCGCGGCGCTGAAGCCCTACGACGTTGACGCCGACGACGCGCGTGGGCTCGCTCGCGATAAGGCTGTAGGGGATAATGTCCTGGCTTACGCGGCTCATACCCCCGATATACGCGTGTTTGCCCACGCGCGTGAATTGGTGGACCGCGGCGAGGCCTCCAATAAACGCGTAATCGCCGATTTCGACGTGACCCGCGAGCGTCGCGCAATTGGCCAGGACGACGTTGTCGCCCAGCACGCAATCGTGAGCTACGTGGGCGTACGCCATCAACAAGCAGCCGGCGCCTACGCGCGTCGTCCCCGACGCCTTCGTGCCGCGGTTCACCGTAACGAACTCGCGAACCGTCGTGCCGTCGCCTATCACAAGGTTCGACTCCTCGCCTTCGAACTTCAAATCCTGCGGGATCGTCCCCAAAACGGCGTGCGAGAAAACGCGGCACCGCTGGCCCATCGTGACCGCCCCCTCGATCAACGCGTAAGGGCCTACTACCGTGCCGTCGCCGATGGCCGCCGGGCCGTCGACGATCGCGTACGGCCCGACGGTGACGCCCTCCCCTAACTCGGCCCGAGGGCTTATAATCGCCGTTTCGTGTATTTCCGCCACGTTCTTCACGCCTTTTTAACCTATTATAAACCTTTAATATTATATATCTAAGCATTTCAAAAACAATATTTTATGAAAAAATTAACGCGATTTTCAACGACCGGGGCGCGCGCTTATTCGCGCTCATCCTCTACCGAATTTTTTTCGACCAGGCAAGCTTTAAACTCCCCCTCGGCCACCACTTTACCGCCGACAAACGCTTCCCCGCGCATCACCGCAATCTTACCCTTGAACTTGAGCGGAACCAATTTAAAGACGAGTTGGTCGCCCGGAACCACCGGCCGGCGGAATTTAACCTTGTCGATCCCCATAAAATATATCAACGTATCGGAAGGGTTTTCGACCGTTTGCATGAGCAGTACGCCGCCAACCTGCGCCATCGCCTCGACGATTAGGACGCCGGGCATCACCGGTCAATCGCGGAAAATGGCCCGCGAAAAACGGCTCGTTGAAAGTAACGTTCTTGACGCCGATGACGTACTCGCCCGGGCGGTAGTCGACGATGCGGTCCACGAGGAGGAACGGGTAACGGTGCGGCAGATACTTCATTATCCCGTTGATATCGTAGAGCGTCTTCGATACGTCGAACGACCGGACGCCCCTTTTCTCCTCCATATATTTTTTCACGCTCCTTATCATACCCACGTTGACGGCGTGGCCGGAGCGCATCGCTATTATGTGGCCCCGGAAGCGCGCGCCGAACAACGTAAGGTCCCCTATCAAGTCCAAAACTTTGTGGCGCACCGGCTCGTCGTCGAAACGCAAACCGTCCTCGTTGAGCGGCCCGTCGTCGCCGACGACGACGGCGCACTCCAACGTCCCCCCCTTTATCAGGCCCGCGCTCCTCAGCATCTCGATCTCACTCTCCAAAGCGAAAGTCCGCGCCGGCGCAACCTCTCCGACGAAATTATCCTCCCCCGCGTCGAAGGTGTAGAATTGAGATTTGAGATACGGATGTTCGAATTTTATCGTAAACGATATGCGAAGGCCGTCCTCGGGGACTATCGTCATCTCCGCGCCGTCCTGTTTATAATCGAACGGCTTGTCGAGCTCGATAAACCTACCCGCCTTCTCCTGTTCGACGATGCCCGCCTGAAGCAGCGCCTGCGCGAAGACCGCGCTCGAGCCGTCCGTCACGGGCGGCTCGGGCCCGTCTATTTCCACCAACAGGTTATCGACCCCCAGGCCGGTGGCCGCGGCGCACAGATGCTCGACCGTGTAGACGGTTACGTCGTTCTCCGTCAACGTCGTCCCGCGGCTCGCTCCCGTGACGTTCTCGACGCGCGCGCGTACGCAGGCCCGGCCGTCCAGGTCTACCCGTTCGAAAACTACGCCCGTATCCGGGGGCGCCGGCTTAAACGTTACTCGCGCGCGCTGGCCCGTATGAAGGCCTATCCCCTCGAGCTCGACCTCGCCGGCAACGGTCCTCTGTTTCGCGTATAACGGCATATCCTAGTCAGGGAATAATCCCCAAGTTACCGCCTCTCTTTCTCCAACTCGGCCACCTTTTTCTCAAGCTCTTTGACGCGTTTGAAGTACTTCTCGAGGAGGGCGACGCGCCCTTCGCGTTTCTTGACCTCTATCAAGGGGCGGGCCGGCCGGCCGAAAACGGTCTCGCGGCCGCGGAGCGACTTCGTAACGCCGCTCTGCGCCGCCAGGACCGCGCCGTCCCCTATTTCGACGTGCGGGACGATGCCCACCTGGCCGCCCAAAACGCAGTATTTCCCCAACACCGTCGACCCCGCTATCCCCGTCTGCGCCGCGATCAAGGTCCCCTCGCCGATCTTCACGTTGTGGGCTATTTGAATCAAATTATCGAGCTTGGAGCCGCGGCCTATCCGCGTCTCTCCCATCGTCGCCCGGTCGATCGCGCAGTTGGCGCCTATCTCGACGTCGTCCTCGATTACGACGACGCCGATTTGCGGGATCTTGTGGTGGACCTTCCCTTCGGTCGCGAAGCCGAAACCGTCGGACCCGACTACGGTCCCGGAATGGATGATACAGCGGTCGCCGACCGTAACGCGTTCCCGGAGCGTCACGTTGGGGTAAATCAAGCAGTCGGCGCCCAACGTCGCCCCGCGGCCCACGTACGTCCCGG
>JABAOF010018402.1_pt4 | contig 13948 bp, 14 predicted proteins | sample 7062171 | NCBI WGS metagenome assembly JABAOF01 (sample SAMN14538628, study PRJNA623070) | marine sediment metagenome | biome: marine biome [ENVO:00000428]; feature: marine pelagic biome [ENVO:01000023]; material: deep marine sediment [ENVO:00002113] | place: India: Gulf of Khambhat ...
GCCACTTCGACTGCGGCGGACGAAGAGAGGCCGCCGCCGATGGGAATGTTCCCGGCGACGGTCGCGTCCAGCCCATGGACCGCGAGGCCGGCCTGCGCCAACGACCAGGCGACGCCGGCCGGGTAGGCGGCCCACCCCGACGGCGAGCCTGGAACCAGCTCTGATATGTCGAACTCGGCTCGTTGGTCGAAGTTGACGCTGAGAATCCGTACCTGGCGGTCCTGGCGCGGCTTGAAAGCGACGGCCACATCGAGCTCTACGGCGACCGGCAGGACGACCCCCTGATTGTAGTCCACGTGGCCGCCCATGAGATTGACCCGGCCTGGCGCTCGCACGATCCACTCAGGGCGGGACGAGAAGGCAGGCTCGAAAGCTTCATGAGCGCGGCGCTTGGAGGAGCGGGCTTCGACGGGGTCTATCGTTGACATGCTTCTGCCGCCAATCGTAGTCTCGAATCGGGCCGGTGGCTTGAGATTCTCATACTAAGAAGAGTTCGACCTTGGCAATACCCGCGGTGGAACCGTTGAAAGATGCGCTCGAAGTCCTAGAACGGCCCGACAAGCACTACCTCGGCTGTGGCGGCGCGATCATCTTCGCGCCCCGCTTCCCCGCCTGGCTCGATATTCCGGGTTTTTGGGACGAGATCGATGTCCACCACTACTCGCTGCCCCGCCTGTTCACCGTCACATTCTTGGAGCGCGAAGGGGATACCTCGGGTGGACCGCATTCGACACTGCGGCCGCGTGCAAACTCTCACGCCGCTATCGGGCCGCGGCCGCTATCGTTGCGCCAGACCGATCGCCGCTGGACCCCGGCGGAGCTGGTGGCGCGCTACCAGCTGGACGCCGGCTTGAGTGGCAGAGAGCACCGTTCGGTAGTCGCAGGCGGCAAGTTCCTTTCCGAGTGGACGTTGCACAACGCGACCGACGACGAGCGGTCGCTGGTCGCGGTGGTCTGGACGGCGCAGGAAAGCGAAAGCCTCGAGACCGCTGCCGTGCGGGCCGGGCCGGGGTACGTGACCTTTAGCCGGACGCTCGTCGATCGTCGAGGCCAGCTACTGAAAGTCACGGTGAGCCTGGAGGCCGGCGCCGGCCAACCCGAAGCCGGCTGCGCCTTCCTGTCCGAGACCACGAGCCTGGATCCCCGCTGGGAGTTGACCCCCTTCTCCGAGAAGTGGCGCCGGGGGCTCGCCACGCGGGTGCAGCTTGGAGAGGGCGGCCCCGCAGGTGCGCTCTACCTGGCAGCCGCCTCGCGGTTCACGGTTCCGGGCGATGGCCGGGCGCGTTTGGGTTTGCGCGCGCGGGTGGAGGCGGAGATCGGCGGCGCGTCGTCACCTGCGCAGATTGGAAAGCGAGCAAAGCGAAGGGCGCCGATTCCCAACACGCCCGCGCCTTCTCCGCCGCCCGAGCCTGGCGAAGCGAGCCGCGAAGGGTGGCGGGCTTACTTCGCAGCGGCGCCGCAGCTCCAGTGCTCCGATCCCTACTTCGAGCGCTACTGGTACTACCGCTGGTACGGCCTGCGGCTCTGCGGCCACGAAGGCGGCGTCGGCCATCACCGCTTCCCGGGCTGCTGCGAGGGAACCGGCTACTTTCACGTGCCCATCGCTTACAGCGCTCAGTGCCACGCCCGCGAGCTGCGCTGGCTGCCGGATCCCGAGCGTGCCCGGGGCGTCATCCTCAACTTTCTCTCGCAACCCAAAGCAAACGGTCAGCTGCACGGCCGCATCTACGTGAACCATCTGGAGGGCACCGACTTCTACTTCGCCGACTGGGGTGGTGCGGTGCTCGCCGTGGACCAGGTGCACCCCGACGCCGAGTTCTTGCGCGCCGTCTACCCGGCGCTCGTCGGCTACAACGAGTGGCTGAAGCGCGAGCGCGACGCGGAGGGAAGTGGCCTGATCGACGTGATCGATCAGTACGAGACCGGGCAGGAGTACATGAGCCGTTACCTGGCCGTGAGCCCCGAGGCGGACAGCGAGCGCTGGGAGAACCGCATCCGGCTGAAAGGGGTGGACGCGACGGTCTACTCTTACCAGTTGCAGCGAGCCCTGGCGCGAATCGCCGAGCGCCTGAAGGAGCCCGGTGATGCGGCGCGCTGGACGGCCGCCGCCGAACGGACGGGCGCCGCGGTCCGTGAGCGGATGTGGGATGCGAAGTCCGGGATGTTCTCCGACGTCGATCCTCACGATTCCGCGCGCACGGGAGTGAAAGCCGCGGTGTGCTTTTATCCGTACGCGACCGATATCGTGACGATCGACCAGATCCCCGGACTGAAGCGGCACCTGCTGAATCCGTCCGAGTTCTGGACCGAGTACCCGGTCCCCTCGACCAGCGCCGACGATCCGTATTTCAGCCCCGATGCGGAGTGGAAGGGCAAGCGGCACAACTGTCCCTGGAACGGCCGAGTCTGGCCGATGGCGAACTCGCACGTCGCCGAAGCGATCGCCCGGGCCGCCATCGAGCACGATGAGGGCCTGCGAGGCGTGGCGGCGGAGTTCATCCGCCGATTCATCCGAATGATGTTCCACGACGGCGATCCCGCGCGGCCGAACTGCTACGAGCACTACAACCCGGAGACGGGGACGCCGTCGCTCTATCGCGGCTTCGATGACTACCAGCACTCGTGGGTGAACGATCTGATCGTCAAGTACGTGGCCGGCTTGCGGCCCGACGAAGGCGATGCCTTCATCATCGATCCCTTGCCGTTCGGTCTCGGATCTCTTCGGCTCGCCGGTCTGCCGTACCGCGGGCGACGGGTGGATATCGAGATCGAGGGCGACTCGGTGCGGGTGTGGGTGGGTGGAACGCTGCGGGCCGAGACGCGAATCGGTGAACCCCGGCATCTAGAACTGTGATGGAACGTCGCAGCCGGCTCGGCGCACGGCGCGCACCCCCAGATTCCAGTCCGAGTTTGAGTCGTGAGCTCCGGTGACCTGATCAAGTTTCTGGGGACGGCGGGTGCCCGCTACGTGGTGGCTAAACAGCTGCGGTACTCGGCCGGTACCCTGATCCGCCTGGACGGCCAGAACATCGTGCTCGACCCGGGGCCGGGAACCCTGGTCAGGCTCGCGAAATCGAAGCCCGCCATCGATGTCACGGCCCTCGATGCGATCATCATGTCACATGGCCACATCGATCACAGCAACGACGTGAACGTGCTGATCGATGGGATGACGGAGGGTGGGTTCAAGCGGCGTGGCCGGCTCTTCGCTCCAGGCGATTGCCTGAAGGGAGAGAACTCGGTGGTCTTCAACTACCTGCGGGGATTTCTGGATGAGATCGTGACGCTGGAGGCGGAGAGCGAGTACCGGCAGGGTGACGTCAGGTTCTCGACCTCAGTTCCTCACGACCATGGCACCGAGACCTACGGTATCAGCTTCGATCACCGCGGCAGCAAGATCTCCTTCATGGTGGACACGCGGTTCTTTCCGGAGCTGCTGGCCAGCTACGCGGGCTCGGACGTCCTGGTGATCAACCTGGTGCGTCACAGGCGGCACGAGAGCGGGGACGTGCGTCATCTGTCTGTGGACGACGCCCGCGAGATCCTCGAGGCGATCCGACCACGCAAGACCGTGCTGACCCACTTCGGTATGACGATGATCCGGGCCAAGCCCTGGGTCGTGGCCCAGCAGCTCTCCGACGAGCTGGGACTGGATGTGACCGCCGCCAGCGACGGTACGACCATCGCGCTGGCTTGAGGCCACATTCCCTGGCTATGATCCTCAGCCTATTGGGTGTAGTAAAGCTTGAGGGCGCTGAAGAACCCGAGGCCCAGGCCCAGCAGGCCGAGGAGGAGGGCGATCGGCGTCGCGCCCGCCAGCTCGGCCAGCAGACCCAGAACCAGCAGCAGCAGGCCGCCAGCGGCCGCGAGCACCCAGGGCTGGCTGGACTGGCTGAGGCTGGCGAGCGCCGCATCCCATGCCGCACCCCATATCGCCTTCCTCTGTTCTGGGGCGGGAGGACGCGGCAGCGTGCGGTGCCACTCTTCTGCGATCACCCTCCCCTCGTCGTCGGTCGTGGTCTTGACCACGTAGGTGGCGTGGCGGAGCGGAACGATGCGGTGCTCTTCATCCAGATAGACCGTGTACTCACCCACCGTCGTCGCCCTCCTGATCTTCAGCGGCCTCAGTCCCCGCTCCTGCCGGGTTGGGACCGACGAGCCGTTCCATCGCACGCCGGATCTCGTCGTCCAGATCACGGTTGTTGCGGAAGAACTCGTAGGCCTCAGCGAAGCCCTCCCCGTTGCTGACCTTCGAGTAGTCGGTGGGGAACTTATCGACGTTGCGCCTCCAGAATTCCTGCCAGGCGCGGCGCTGTTCGGCGGTCAGCTTGTGATGAAAGACGTGATGGCCCACCTCGTGCTTGATCGTGCCGACGCCGGGCGGATACCAGTCGTGAATGACCTTCTTCTCTCTGGTGTACGAGCCGGCTGGCTTGATCTCACGCGTTTCGCCCGTCCGCTCGTCGGTGACGGTCGAGGGCCCACTGGCCGGTGCGCCTCGGAGCTGGACCCAATCGAGGCCGCTCTTGTCCTCGGGCGGGATCTTGTCCCGTAAGACCTCCTCCACCTCTTTCTGCTCGGACGGATCGACCTGGGGCTCGACTCGCATCCGCAGGCCGCCGCCGAGATCGACGACCAGTACTTGATCGCCACACTTTTCGCGCACCACATCTTCCGCGGCCTTGCGGGCGTCGGTCGCCGCGATCGACGCTTCGAGAGCGCGGCTGTAGCTGGCCGTGCCAAAACGGTCGACGACCCGCTGAAAGTCCGCTTCCGCCCGACGCTCACGCTCGCGGGCACGAGCCAGCTCTTCCCGGGCGCGCTGGCAGTCCTGGTCGAATTGTGGGGGCATGGACGTCTCCGCCATGAGTGGTACCGGCCGGGGCGCTGCGGGCGCCGAGCGCTGGCTGGCTCGCGCCGCACGATAGGCAAGATAAGTACATGCCGGGCCGCGGCCAGAATTCGGTTAAGTGGGGCGGGGCGGGGGTAGAACGTTATCCGATCTTAGTCGAACAGCCGCAATTGCGCACCGTTCACCAGACGGCGAAAGGCGCGCGTAGAGAGGGGGCGTGGATCGGCGTTCAAGCCCAATCGGCGGCAGGTGACCTGGAACATCTGCTTGATCTGTTCAGCGTGCCGACCGACGCCGCGCCCGCGAACGCCGAAACGCGAGTCGTACAGCTTTCCGCCGCGCATCTCGCGGATTCGATTGAGCACCTTGTCTTTGCGCTCGGGGAATCGCTGCTCGAGCCAGCGCTCGAACAAGGGGGCCACGCCGTGTGGCAGGCGCAACGCGATGTAGGCGGCTCGCGTCGCACCCGCCTCGGCGGCCGCCTCGAGTATCCCCGGCAGCTCGTGGTCGGTGAGCCCCGGGATCACCGGCGCCACGTTCACGCCCGCCGGAACGCCCGCCGCCGCCAGGCGCGCGATCGCGTCCAAACGACGGGCGGGCGTGGATGCGCGTGGCTCGAGGGCGCGGGCGACGCGATCGTCGAGCGTGGTGATCGAGAGCGTCACCACCGCGGCCTGATGGCTGGCCAGCTGGCGGAGCAGATCGATGTCACGAGTGACCAGATGGCTCTTGGTCGTAATGGCCACCGGATTCCGGTACTCGGCCAGCACCTCCAGGCAGCGGCGCGTAATGCCGAGGCGCCGCTCGGCCGGCTGGTAGGGGTCGGTGACGCCGCTCAGCAGGATCGTCTGGGGCGTCCAACGCGGCGACGCCAACTCGGCCCTTAGAAGCTCGGGCGCGTCCTCCTTCACCAGGATCTTGGTCTCGAAATCGAGGCCGGCGGAAAAGCCCAGGTACTCGTGGAAGGGCCGGGCGTAACAGTAAGTGCAGCCGTGCTCGCAGCCCCGGTAGGGGTTGACGCTGGTCTCGAATCCCACGTCCGGGCTCTCGTTGCGGGCGATGATCGAGCGCGAGCAGTCCTTCAGCAGCTGGGTGGCGGGCGCGGGGTCGTCGGGATCGCGCCAGGCATCTCGGACGACGGCCAGCGACTCGAAGCGGTTCGGCGGATTGTGGGCGGCGCCGCGGCCGCGGAATAGCGGAGAGTCCATTGGGCTTAGGCGTTAGCCTATCTCGAGCTTCGCACCGGTCACCAGGGCGCTGGAAGCTCAAAGCTAAATATTCGGGTTTTCTTCGGCAAGCCGGGTCGCTGGTGCCTGAACGGGGCTGGGGCTTCCGACGGTGGCCCCAAGCACCTTGTGGTTCAGGGTAACATCCGATCAGGCCATAGCGGTTCCGGGACAGGTATACAGGTTCGACCTGCTTGGAACCAGCGAAAACAGTCAGTGCAGCACGACGCTGTCGGTGAGGATCTTTCAAGGTTGACGGTGCAGCTAAGTCGACGCTGACCAAGAGTCTACCTGGCGCCGCCCTGTGACCCGCAGGGCGGCGCGACTCTTTCGGAACATAAGGTTCGGCTGGGTGATACTAATCCTTGAGCCATTAAGGACCTTGAGGGTGGGGGCTACGCCGGGTCTTCCGCAGCTGGCGGTTGCGGTTGCCGACTGGCTTGCCTGCGCAGACTCCGCCGGGTCGGCTCCGGGTTGCCCGATCGGGCTCAGTGACCGAGATTGGCAGCTTTCGCCCGTAGGTCAGCACCGGAATACAGCTAGAGAACTGCGGACATCAACCAGGTTGGAACATGCAAAATAGCTGGAAAGGAATTGCGTCGGCCGGCGCCCTGGTCGGCATCGGCGTCATCGCCGGGGTTGTGGCGGTGAACGTGCGCTCGCAGGGACAGGAGGCTGAGGGAGCGGCGGCCGTCGCGCAGACGCGGGCGCTCGCGGCGGGCACCGAGATCACGGTCTACAAGACCCCCACTTGAGGCTGCTGTGGAGCGTGGGTGGTTCACCTGCGCGACAACGGCTTCAAGGTCAACCCCGTCGAGGTCGACAGCGACGCCGAGCTGATGGCGGTGAAGAGCCGGAACGGCGTCACGCCCGCCCTCGCCAGCTGCCACACGGCGCTGGTTGACGGTTACGTGATTGAAGGGCATGTCCCGGCGGATGTGATCGTCAAGCTCCTCCAGGAGCGACCGGACGTGAAGGGGCTTGCCGTCCCCGGCATGCCAGCCGGCTCGCCGGGCATGGAAGATCCCAGCGGGCGGCGCGACCCCTACGACGTTCTCGCCTTCGACGAGACGGGCAAGACCTCGGTCTACGCCTCGCGTCGCTGAGGCGGCGCGTTGTAGCTCCCCAGCACGTTCGGCGGAATAGCGGCGGGGTCTCTGACTCGGGCCCGAGCCACAGAATAGCGGCCACACCCAAACCGTTGGGGGTGGCCGCTATCTTACGGCACCCTGGGGTCCGCGAAGTGCGACTCGATCAGTGGCGCGACCCCACGCGATAAGCCCGACGAGCGTTTCGTTCGAACTCGCGTTCAAGCTTGCGCGCCCGCTTGATCGCTCTCTTCTCAGCTTTGCGATGATCCCGCTCAAACTCTAGATGATGCTCGAGGACCAGGCGGTGCGCCCTCTGGTGGCGCTTGAACACCTGGCGCTGCCTTTTGCGTTCCAGCTTCGCCAGCCGCTGGTGATACTTGCGGTGCCGCTTGAGTTGCTTCTTCGTCAGCGGTGCGGGTCGGTAGATCACCGCGGGCGCGACGTGCGCATGTTGGCCTACTTCGAGCACGAAGAAGACCTGCACGTCGGAATCGCGAGAAAACGGCGCGGCGTACAAACCGAATTCCAACCACGAAGGCCCGGGTGCCAGAACGTAGGCGCCGGCACGTTGCGCCATCGCGGACGTGCCGGTCCCGACGAGCGCGGCTATCGCCAACAGACAGACGATGAAGTATCTCATGAACCCCTCCCTCTCCTTGCTGAATCGCTGGCCGATTCGTCTCGACCTCCGCAGAAGGGTGGCAACGCGCATGCCGGGCAAAGATGCCCGAAAAGGCGGGAGCCTGGTGGGGGAGGGTGTGCCCGATCGCCGCCGGGACCGTGTCCGTGTGACACGTTTTACTTCCCGGCCCGGTGGGGTCAAGATCGGGGGGCGTCGGTCAGCCCCAACCCGTCGGTTGATCGAGGAGAGCAGTCCATGAGGATTCGCGAACGGACGGTTGACGGTCGGCGCATCTGGCGCGGTGAGCTTCTCCGCGTCCTGAAGGCGGCCTCCTTTTTCGTCGTCGCCCTTCCAGCGGCGAGCCATGCCCAGAGCGACACGTTGACGGTGGGTCGTGCGCGCGAGGCCGCCCGCACGACCATGGAGGCAGCGCGATACTGTTTCCTGGTCACGCTCGATGAAGCGGGCCATCCTCAGGCGCGACTCATGGACCCGTTTCCACCCGAAGCGAACATGACCGTATGGATGGCGACCAGCTCGGCGACGAGGAAGGTTGTTCAGCTTCAGCACGACCCGAGAGCGACGCTGGCTTACCACGACTCGGAGCGCCAGGGCTACGTGACTTTAATCGGCGAGGCTCGGTTGGTGACCGAATTGGAGGAGCGACGGCGCCGCTGGAAGCCGGAGTGGCAGAGCTTCTATCCGGCGGGCCCCACGGCTCCGGACTACGTTCTCATCCAGTTCACGCCATCGCGCATCGAGGTCATGAGCCTGGCGCTCGACGTTGGGGTTGGCGCGTTCACTCCCACCGTTCTGACTCGGGAGGGGGCCGAGTGGGTGCTCGCCGGGAAATAGGGAATCGGCCGGCACGGAGTCCGCGGTCGGGAACCTCGGTCGCTCAACCGCCATGACCGACCTCGCACGCGTCTACTTCGTCCAGCCTGACGACGCCGTCACGGAGGAGAATGCCGCAGCCTGGGAGTGGCTGCGCGCCGAGCCGGGCTTCGACGCTCGCACGACGACTCTCGCCGACCTGGCCGGCGCGCTGCCGGAACGCCCCGCGACCGTCTGGCTCCATTGGGAACTCGCACCCCAACTGCCTGCCCCGGCGCGACATGCCCTAGACGCCCACGTCCGCGGCGGCGGCGGCCTGCTCGCCACGCTGGCGGCGGCGGCACTGCCGGCGGGGCTGGGCTGGGAGGAGGTGCCCCCGAATGAAGCCAGCATCGGCGCCTGGTCGGATGAGCCCGACGACCTGGCCTTCGCCCAAAGCTTCGCCGTGCTGCCGCGGGTGCGCGGGCTCCAGAGCTTTCGCGGCCACCCGCTGTTCGACGGTCTGGGGAGCGGCGGCTACACCTGGGATCCGGAGGAAGGGGAGCGCTTCGTCCGCTGCGCGTACACGGGAGAGTGCTGGCCGAAGCAGGGTCGGGTGATCGCGGTGCAGAGGTCGTACATCGCGATGAACGCCGGACGCCGTCTGGCCTGGGAGTATATGATCGGTGATGGCTGGGCGTTGTGCATCGGCGGATACCTCTACTTCGCCGCGTGCGGAAAACTCCACCGGCAGCATCTGGAGTGGCTCACCCGAAACGCGTTGCGGCGTGTGGCGCCGAACGGCGACCGTGCGCGGCTGCTGGGCGGCGAGTGGAAGCGCCAGGAGCTGGGCGTCAGGCTCGATCGAAAGGTGCCGCTGCCGGCGGAGCTTCCCGAAGACGCGGGCGCGGCCTTCGAGCTCGGCGACGATCTTCAGCTGGAGCGCGAGCCGCAAGACGAGGACTACACTCTGGCCGGCACGCGTGCCCTGCTGGCCGGGCGCGAGCGCGCCGGGCACGAGGAGATCTGGTTCCACCCGGTGCGGGCGGTGAGCCGCTGGGAGCTGGGCGCCGCTGATTCGGGGCCCGCGGCTGCCGCTCACAGCTACCAGATCACTCCCGGCCTGATCGAGCGGAAGCTACGAGTCAACGATCGTGTGATCGCAGAGCGTACGACCGTGGCGCCGGACGAGCCCGCGGTCCTGGTCGAACTCGTGCCCGCTGCGACGGGCGCGGTTCACCTGATCTGGACGCTGGAGAGCGATCTGCGTCTGATGTGGCCTTATCCGGCGAACACGCCAGGCCGTCTCTCGTACAGCGTGGAAGCCGGTGCTGTGGGGTTGCAGAGCGAGAGCGGCGAATGGTTGGGATTGCGAATCGAGCCGGCTCCCGCGGTGCTGACCGTGGCCAACGCCTCGGACAAGGATCGCTCCCGGGTGCGGGTTCGGGCCGAGCTACAGCTTGCCGGCCCGACACGGATTCTGCTGGTGGGCGCGCTGCGCGATGAGCGACGGCCGGTGCGGGTCGATCCGGCCGGCTGGGCCCGGCGGCGATGCGCGGAGCGAGCGGTCCAGCGCGAGGCGCAGCCCAGGCTCGCGGGCGGCGGGGGCGGCGTCGGCGACCCCGAGCTGGCGGAGGCGATCGAATGGGCGAAGTGGCGGCTCTCCACCTATCGCGTCCAGCTGCCCGAACTTGGCACTTCACTCGTCGCCGGTTACGCGCGCTCGAGGCGCGGGCCGTTCTTTGATGGTCGACCCGGTTTCGCCTGGTTCTTCGGCCGGGACGGTGTGTGGACGGCGCTGGCCTGCCTGGCGATCGGCCAGTTCGACGCCGCCCGCGAGGTCCTGGAGTTTCTGGGTCGTCATCAGGACATCACCGGCAAGATCCTCCATGAGTGCACGACCAGCGGCGTGGTCCATTACGACGCCGCCGACTCGACCCCCCTCTACCTGCTGCTGGCGGCGCGCTATTTGGCGGCCACGGGCGACGCCGAGACGCTGCGACGCGAGTGGCCACGCATACGGAAGGCGTACGAGTTTTGCCTCTCGACCGACAGCGACGGCGACGGGCTGATCGAGAACACCGGCGTGGGTCACGGTTGGGTCGAGTTCGGGCCCTTCGGCGGGCACCACGTCTCGCTTTACCTGGCCGGCGTCTGGGTCGGCGCGCTTCAAGAGCTGGAAGGCGCCGCCCGCGCCCTCGACGACGCGGAATTCGCCGACGAGCTCGGCTACCGTTCCGCGGCGGCGCGCGCCAGCCTCGAGCTTTCGTCTTATGATCCGATCCAGGGCCGCTACGCCAACGGTCGTCGCCCCGATGGAAGTCTCGACATGTCGGAGACCGTGATGACCGCCATGCCGTTGCTACTGGGAGCCGTGCGGCGCGAGCGCTGCGAGCGTTGGCTCGATCGCGTAGCGAGTGATGACTTCACGGCGCCCTGGGGGGTAAGGATGGTGCCGCGGTCCGAGCCCGAGTACCGGCCTGAGGGTTACCACACCGGCTCGGTCTGGCCGCTCTACAGCGGCTGGGCGAGCCTGGCCGAGGCCCGGGCCGGACGCGAGGCGGCGGCGCGGCGGCACTGGCAGCAAACCGCGCGACTATATCGGGCCCACGCGCTGGGTGCCTGGCCGGAGGTGTTGCACGGAGAGGAGCCGCGGCGCATCGGCATAACGGCGGATCAAGCGTGGTCCACCGCGATGGCCCTGCTACCCTGGGCCGCCGCCCTATTTCAGGGCACGCGGCTCGATGGCTGAGATGTAGCCGCTGTCGCCACGTGCCGCCCGACGGCGACGTAGTGCGTCACGCGACCCGCCGCGTTCATGACCGGGGTAATCGTCGTGTCGATCTCGAACAGCGTCCCATCCTTCCGCCGGTTGAGGAAGCGCGATTCCCACACCGCACCGCCGCGCAACCGCGCCCACATCTCCTGGTAGAACTCCTTGGCCTGCAACCCGCTTTTAAGGATCCGCGGGTTCTTTCCCAAGACCTCTTCGCGCGAGTAGCCCGTCATGCGCTCGAAGGCGGGATTGACATACTGGATGGTGCCGCGAAGGTCTGTGATCAGGATCGACACAGCCTGCTGGCTTGCGACTTCCTCGGTGAGCATGCGCTCCGCCTCGATCTGACGCCGCTTCGTGGTGTCGGTGACCAGCGCCAAGACCGACTTCTCTCCCTCCAGTGTCATGGGACTCAGGCTGAGCTCCATCGGGAACTCCGAGCCGTCGCGCCGTCGCGCCACCAGCTCGCGCCCGATGCCGAGGGGCACCGGGTCCGGGTCGGACGTGTAACGCTGTCGGTGCCCCACGTGTGCCTCCCGAAAGCGCTCCGGCACCAGGATCTCCACCGGTTGGTTGATCAGCTCCGTTCGATCGTAGCGGAACAGCTCCTCGGCTTTGCTGTTGACGTCCCGGATGCGCCCATCCGCATCCACGATCACCGCCCCCTCCACCACCGCATCCATCAGCGCCCGAAACCTCGATTTACCCGCCCGTTCGGCCGTCGCCTGCAAAGCCCGCCGTGCCGCGTCTCTGACCACCCACACATAGAGGAGCGGAACGCAGATCGCTGACACCACCACAGCGGTCAGGATCGCATCCGCGAACCCACCGTTCCCGCGAATCAGGTTCAATCCGATTCGGACCGCGAACGTGACGCCGGCGACGGCGACCAGGGTACGGGCTATACTATTGCTCAGTCTCATACGCGGCTGCTGGCGGTAGGTCGGCGAAACGGAAATGTCCCCCACAACACACAAGATGGGCACAAATGGCGTCTCTGTGAACCTTTTCGTTGACCAGGCTACGCGGGCCCCCCGGCCGGAAGGTGACATTCGGGGCGGATCGCTGTCCTAGATTCCAAACAACGAGCCGTCACGCAGCATCTTCATTCTCAGTGACTTGAAACGGAGGACGAGCATGTCCGTAGCCCGCATCACCGAGATCAAGGCAGCTTCGAAGAAGAGCTTTGACGATGCCGTGCGTTCCGGGATCGAACGCGCCAATCAGACGCTGGAGAACGTCAAAGGCGCCTGGATCGCGGAGCAGGAGGTCATCGTCGACCAGGGGAAGATCGCCGAGTACCGGGTGCTGATGAAGGTCACCTTCATCCTCAAGGGCTGACGGCGAGAACGACCTTTCCCAGGTTGCGGCGCGCGTGCAGGTGAGCGTGCGCCGCAACCGCACCGTCGCGATCGAGGCTGAAGACGCGATCGACGACCGGTTGCAGCTCGCCCTGCACCACGGCGCTGAATACCTCATCGAGGGTGGGCCGCAGAATCTCCTCCTTCGCGCCGAGATGGAGGAGGTGCACGCCGAACAGGCCGATGTTGGGTTCGACCAGCGAGAGCGGGTGGAAGCGTGGTGTGCGCAGCCAGGCCCGCGCGGCGCGCAGCCAGCTCCGCTTGCGCTTTGGCAACGCATCGCTCAAGCCGTAGAAGACCAGCCGGCCCAGCGGCGCCAGCAGACGGCGGCAGGCCCGCGTCGCCTGGCCGCCCACGGGGTCGAGGGCGATATCGAGGCCGCGATCGCCTACCAGCTCGCGCACCTCCGGCTCCCAGTCGCCCCGCGAGTCGAAGCAGGCCGCCGCGCCCAAGCGCTCGGTCACGAACTCGCGCTTGCGCGGGCTACCGGCGGTGCCGATGGCCCGCAGCCCGCGACGCACGGCCAGCTGCACCGCGGCCGTACCGACGCCGCCCCCGGCGCCGAGTATGAGCGCCGACTCACCCGAGCGGGCGTGACCGGCCTCGTACAGACAGACCCAGGCGGTCAGGAAGACGACAGGGATCGCCGCCGCGTTCACCGGGGAGAGTTCCGCGGGACGGCGGAAGAGCTGGCGCTGGGAAACGACCACGTCGCGGGCGTAGCCTCCATAGCGCAGTAAGGCGACCGCGCCGTCGCCCTCGCGCCAACCGCTCACCCCGGCGCCGACCCGCACCACCACGCCGGCGACCTCGAAGCCCGGGCTGTAGGGGCGCGGCGGCACGGTGCCGTAGAGACCGGTCCGCATCAACAGGTCGGCGAAGTTCACCCCGGCGGCCTGCACACGTAGGTGCACTTCGCCCGGGCCTGGATCGCGTAACGGCACCTCGCGCTCGACCAGCGATTCCGGCGGCCCGTGTCGCTCGATCAGGATGGCGCGGGTCGTCACTCCCAGGAGATCCGATAGCGACAGACGTCGCCGCCCTGGGCCCGGCACTCCTCTTCCACCATCTTGACGCCCTTAGCGCCGCACATCTGGAGCGCCTTGCGATACCAGCCGATCACGGTGAGACAGTCGGCGGTGGAAAAGGTCTCCGCTTCGTGCGTCGTGAGCACGCCTTCGTTCGTGCCCGTCGGCTTGTACTCGCG
>JABAOF010003087.1_pt1 | contig 13946 bp, 13 predicted proteins | sample 7062171 | NCBI WGS metagenome assembly JABAOF01 (sample SAMN14538628, study PRJNA623070) | marine sediment metagenome | biome: marine biome [ENVO:00000428]; feature: marine pelagic biome [ENVO:01000023]; material: deep marine sediment [ENVO:00002113] | place: India: Gulf of Khambhat ...
GCCTTACTTCCAGTGCTTCCACTCTATTTTTTGACCACTGGATCCCGGCAACCTCTGCTCCTAACCAGATCCGAGAACCATTGCCCTCTATCTTATCTGTAACTGCTTTCCACATCATACCGGGTCCGAATTTAGGATAGTAAAACTCATCAATTAATGTTTTGATCACATCTTTTTTGTTTCTCCTACTGTTTGTGGGTTTTATAAGCGCATTTTTGAGAGCAGTAATGAGGGAGAGCCCTTTAATCCTTTGTACAGCCCATTCAGCTCTTATTTCATCACATGGTATCCCCCATACTTTTTCTGTGTAGGTCTTAAAGAATATATTGAATAGGCGTCTTCCAAAACGATTGGAAACCCATTGCTCGAAGTTCTCCTCCTGTTTTGAAGGAGTCAATTTTGCACGCAAATAGCTAGCAATAATCAGGAAACTGTTCCATATCCCCAATCCGAATAAGGCATTAATAACTCGAAGAGGATAATAAAAGAATTTCTTATTATAGTAGATTCTTGAAAGCCGTTTGCGTCGAAGAAAATCATCAGCAAGCACTTCCTTCCAGATATTTTCAACTTCTTGGATCTTGGTGAAAAAACGGTGTCCCCCTATGTCGAAATAATAATTCTTGTAGTTGATCGTTCTTGATATTCCGCCAAGTGTTTGGTCCTTCTCGAGGACTATGGAGCTCACACCAGCTTTAGAAAGTTGATAAGAAGCGGTTAAACCGGCTGGTCCACCACCAATAACCACCACTTTTTTATCATGAGTGTTACCGACAGGTTCTTGTATTTTCATCATCACAAACGCTTCAGCTTTTTTCTTCTATTCCGTTTATATTGTCTTTATGGTTAGGATTGGCAAGAAAGGGAAGGCATATAATTTATTATAGGTTTTAGAAAATCCTTATGTCTGAATTTTAATATATGATATGCTACCGCCGTTAGAAAAGAAGGCACTAATTCCGCTTTCGTCTTCTAATAAATATCACTTGTGGATGTTGGTGAGAAAACGTATTAATGCTCCTCTAGGTTTTTCACCCATTTCTCAAGATAATGATTTTCAATAATATAGAGCAAAAAGTAAATCACCTATAGGGGTGATTGAAGGGATGATTTTTTTCTTTTGATTAAAAATAATAAAGTAGAATCTTTCCTTTTCTTTAACGATTTCATGGATAGTACAGATGTTGGGATGGGAAAGAGATACTACAGCTTGGGCCACGTGAACAAACCGTTCTCTGGTTCCTTTGTCACTCACAAGCTCAGAAGGCTTGAACTTGATTGTAACGTTGCGCTTGAGCAGTGTATCCTCAACTTTATAGACTATGCCCTTGCCACCTCTCCGATTCTGTATTTGCCAGCAAGCCTAGTTTCAGGAGGAAGCTCTTCCATAAGTCTAAGGATGGTCCTAGCCTGCTAGATCAGGATTCCCTCTGAGGGCTATATAGGCATCCCGCATTTGCTGCGGAAGCGGTAGTCATCCGAGATTAAAGTGTTGCACTAAGGGCACCTCATCTTTATCCTCCCCTTCACATATTCGGGAAAAGAAAATCAACGANNATCGGTTTTTGAGCTTTGTCTTGATCGATTTGACGTTATTATGAGTCCATATTTAATAAAAGAAATTAAGACTGCACTTATAAGAAAAATAAAGCTTCCTGAAACGGCTATTGAAAAGATTCACAATTTTTTATCAGAAAATACGATATCTTTCGATCTAAAACAATCTCCTCAAGATGTCTGTCGGGATCCTGATGATGTTCAAATACTGGCTCTAGCCGAAATATCTGGAGAGGATTATATCATCAATCACTGGCGATGAGGATTTATTGGTATTGAAGAAAACAAATCAAATACATTATGATATGTGAAATGCATGTGATCGAAACCCAAAACCTTACGAAATATTACGGAAAAGACAGGGGGATCATCGACCTCAACCTGAAAATCGAAGAGGGAGAGATTTTCGGGTTTATCGGGCCGAACGGGGCCGGAAAATCCACAACGATCCGGACCCTCCTCGGGTTGATTTTCCCCACTGCCGGGAGCGGTCAAATTTTTGGCCTGGATATCGTCAAGCAGACCAAGGAGATAAAAAAACACGTGGGGTTTATGCCTTCAGAAGTCAATTATTACGAAAAGATGGATGTGGAAGAACTTCTCCAGTATTCGGCTAGCTTCTACGGCACCGACTGTGAATCAAGGATTAAAGAACTGGCAGAAGTTTTTTCTCTGGACCTTGACAGGAAAATCGTCGATCTCTCCCGGGGAAATCGAAAGAAAATCTCGATCCTGCAGAGCCTCATCCATCAACCCCGATTGCTGATCCTGGATGAGCCAACCAGCGGCCTGGATCCTTTGATGCAGGCAAAATTCTTTGACCTCCTGAAGGAAGAAAACAGCCGGGGAACAACCATTTTCCTTTCTTCCCATACCCTGAGCGAAGTCCAAAAAATGTGCCGGAGAGTCGGAATCATCAAGGAAGGAAAAATCATCGCCGTGGAAGATATCGAGAATCTTAGAAAAAAACAGCTCCATAAAATTCAGGTCGAGTTTGGACATTCTGTAAAGAAAGATGAAATCACATGTCCTGGCGTGATCACTGCTCGAGCAGACAAGAACATCCTGAGTTTCATGTTTTCGGGAAAGATGAATGAGCTTCTCGAAGCATTAGCCGGGAGGGATGTTAAGGACCTGATCATAGAAGAACCAGATCTCGAAGAAATCTTCATCCACTATTATTCAGAAGAAGAAGACAACGTGTAGGCTTGAAGATGAAGATAAGCATAAACATTTATTCTAAAGAATTGAAACGCTACCGTAACTCTTTCATAGCCTGGAGTGTGTCCCTCAGTTTTCTGATCCTGATGGAGATGGCTTTCTTCCGATACTTAATCAGGGGGGACATGCTAAAGCTGATGAAAACCTTCTTTGAGGAGCCCTTCTGGAAGAAAATGTTGGCGGCCTTCGGGTGGAGCGTGGATGGATTGACCAATGTGTTAGGGTATTACGCGGCCCGGCATGCGATTTATATCATACTCCTGGGCACTTTTTTTTCGATACTGCTTGCCGGAAAGATTCTGGCCCTCGAAGAACGGGAAAAAACGGCTGAATTTCTTCTCACTAAGCCAGTAACGAGGCTGGAGGTTGCCCGGAGCAAACTGGCCGCATTTCTCACTTACCTGCTGCTGCTCAATGTCATTATCCTGACCATAGGATTCATAGGCTTGGAAATCTTTAAAGGGAACAGTGATTACCGCCCGACGGCCTTTCTCATCCACACATTTTACTCTTTCCTGTTGATGCTGGCTTTTGGGGCTCTTGGCCTTTTCCTTTCCCTGCTGATAAAAAGAGGCCGTCCGATTACAAACATATCGATCGGTATTGTCTTCGGAGGGTACTTGATTGACATTTTATCTCAAATGACAGTTTCGACAGAAAAATTCGGATATTTGAGCCCGTTCAAATACATCGATACCGGACTTCTTCGCCCCGACTACGGCCTGGAATTGTGGCGTGTGCTTTATTTCCTGGGACTATTCCTCTTACTTGTCACCCTGACTTTTGTCATTTATAGGAAGAAGGATATCCTGATCTAGGACTAATCCAAGCCTCCCTGACCTCTAAGGCAAATAATCTTCTCTGGGGGGAGAAAAGACTTCGATGACCACGGTATCTTCAACAACTTCGACATCATGCTCCACGTTGCCGGGAATATTCCAGCTATCTCCAGTCTCAGCTTCAAATTTCTCCTCGCCGATCCTGAAAATCAGCCGTCCGGAGATAACGTATCCAGTCTGTTCATGCGGATGCTTATGGCTGGGGATAACACTCCCCTTTTCCAGGCTGAATTCGCTCAGACTCGTCCTCTCCCCGTAGGCAAGAGTCTTGTATCTTATTCCCTTCAGCTGAGGCTTCGAGTCCAGAGCACTGTTTTTTGTGAACATTTCAACCTCCTTTTTTCACTTCAAGGAGTCCAAAAAGTGAAAGAGCTCCTCCTATCCTGCCATTACTCCAAAAATAAAACCCAGAAAAAAACTCCAGGGCCTAGCGAGTTCGGAAAAACCAAGTAGAGGCCCGAGTATAATACCTGCTCCACCGAGAATGGTAAAGATTGCACCTGTGGTTAGTTTTCCAGCTGATCTCATCTGATGAATCCTTTCAAGCTGTCATTTCCGATCAGATATACACACCACATAATACGTACCTTCTGGTGATTGGTTTGTGGAATGATGTACGAGACTTGAGTTAAAGAAACGGCTATGTGGTGATTATATATTCTGAATCGAAAGTGATTATCTTAGATATGTGCGGGCTCCGACGAAGCAGCTCCTGTAGTAGCTGCTAACAAGAGAATCTTTCCGGATTTTTTTATCTTTTCCCGGAGCATGGATAAACTCCTTATTTCCGATATAAATCCCGACATGAGAGATCTTCTGGCCTTGGGAAGTTTCGAAGAAGACCAGATCGCCTTTCTTCAACTGATCTCTGGTAATTGATACTCCGGCCTTGTACTGTTCCCTTGAGGTCCGCGGTAGGTTAAGACCGTTCATCTGGTAAACCGCCAAAGTCAAGCCGCTGCAGTCGAAGCCCTCCTCACTCGATGTTCCGCCCCAAGAGTATTCTAAGTCGAGATAGCTTTCCGCAGTAGAGACAAGCTTATCCCTTAAGTAATCTATACCGAACACTTCACGCTTAGAAACAGCATAATCTTCGGGCTTGACGATATAATAATCTTCAATGACTGACTCACTGAAGAGGCGTTCGGCTTCCTTGAGCGCCGCCTCTCTTGAGGGAAAATCTCCGAAGCGGACTTTGTAGAGTCCTGACTCGTGCAGGAAGTAATATGTATTCAAGCCCTTATGGCTCAGCTTCTGGGTGAGCCTACGGGCATTATCCAAAATGGAGAAAGCTCCCACCTGCACGGTGTGTCCGGTTAGTGTCAGTCTTTCTGGCGCGGGCAGTGGTTTTTCTGGCGGAATAACCTGTGGACGTCCTCGACATCCAGATAACCAAGCAAGGCCCGCTACCAAAAGACCAAAACCTAAATTTTTCAGGATGATCTTCATGTTCTTATGTCGGCACTTATTTTGTCGGTTTCAATCAGAAATAGTCGATCGGGATGATCCAACAAGTAATGACACTGCATCGCACTCCCTTACTCTGGCCGAGGAGGCTCGAAATCCCTCATACAATCAACTTTTGATTAGTCTAATTTATTTATCTCATTTTTTATCAATAATTTACATGGATGATGAATGTCCATCTCAATTGATCAACGCATTGAAGAGCAGTTTAAACGTCCCGTGAGTCTGGCAGCGGTGCTGAGTCCTGAATCCGATGAGAACCACCTGGCCTTTGCCGTACTTGGCACTCACCATAGCCGGCTTTTTGGATAAATGTTCTTCTCCGATCAGCCAGCCGCTCTGCAGGAGATCCTTGTCTTGGTAGCGAACTACGGTCTCATACCTCTCATTGTGCTGGCTGGGGGTGATCACGAATGCTGGGCTGGACCTGAAAAGGACACACCCCTCTGAAGGCATCCCGTAAGCCAGAGGATGGGAGTTGTCGAACTTCACCTTAATCGTCGAGCCGGGACAGAAGAATTCCTTGGAATCTAAGTTTTCAACGATGTTACGGACACTCAAGGCGAACTTCTCAGTCGCGAAACCGCACGCCTCACCGAGGGTCACTAAGGTTCCGCCTTCCTCCACAAAATCCTTCAAGGCCGCAACACCTTCTTTGCCGATACCGCTTTTATACTCGGGGGGATAACCTGTAAGATAGCGGCGGTATCTCGGGGGGATTTCGCCCATAATCATGCCTGTCGAATCATCCGGTAGGATGATGACGTCATACTTTGCAATGAGGTTACCTTTTTTGATCTCAGAATCCATAAGAGACTTGTAGGGAAAAGCAAACTGTTCCAGGAGAAAACGGGTCCATCCCTCATCCATGTTGCCGCCGTAGTAGCGCTGATACATCCCCACTCGGAGTCGTATGAGCTCATGGATTCCTTCCTTGATCTCATCATCTAACGCTTTAAAATCAACGCCTGTTTGCTCAGCAACCTCTCTGAATAGAGCTTCAGATCCACCAGAGACGATGAAGTCACCAGGACGAAGGCCTGAGGATGCTTTATCAACTCGCTGAATTCCCTCTCCTTTATTAAAAAGAAGATTCACAGCCTTAAAGCTGGCGTTCAGCCTCCCGTCTAGGACAAATCCTGATCCACCAGATTCAACTTTCCCTTTGATCGATACTCGGTCGGTGAGGGTGAGAAAATCGCCCTCAACACCCTCATCGATCGGGTCAACACGAACACTCATGAACTCATTCATAGTGTGAGTGGCCAGGTCGTAGGGCCGGAGTGGAGTTCCGTCTTCACGCATGGTCCAGTCGTTTTCAGGATAGAATGTCCGTCCAAGTAGGTTCCTGATCAGACCCATTTTTGGCTGAGCCAGAGAGATCATGAAGGAGCCCTCCGGATATACCGAATTTTCCACCGTGAATACCTTCCGGGCCTGTTTGATCTCGATCCCGGACATGAGCAGCGTGTTTATCATCTTCACCGCGGTCAGCGGATCATGCTGGTTCATGGGGATGACATATGCTTTAGGACTGCCTTGGGCGCCCCGTTCGGTCTGCCGTTTGGCTTTAAGATAGGCATTCCAGAGCACGGTCTCCTTGTTCCGAGCCGCCAAGTCTAGGAGAGCCCAAGCTGAGATTTTTCTGCTCGACGATATCCCGGAGCCTCCACCAGCCGCCCAGCCAGGGATTAGGGAAGGTGGTCTGGGACTCGTATTCAGGAAACTGCCGCGCTCCACCGCGTAGTTGTTCAGGATGGATGTATAGGGGGGATGCCAACCGGGCACTGGCCGACTCGGTGAGCATGCCGGCGATGTTATGGAAAGGAGTGATCCAGTGCCAACCGAAATGGCCCCAACCGGGATACTGGGCAGCATTAAGGATTCCGGCCTTACCGTTTTCCTCCAGCTTATAAGCGATGTGGGCACCGTACCAGCTGTGCTCCCGCCAGATAAGAGGATCGGCATATGGACGGAGAGGTTCGCTATAAGGAGGGACGTAGAACCGGGCCCCGTAGCTTCCCATATGATGATGATCGATGTAGGCCTGCGGAATCCAATCCTTAAACATAATTTTGGCTGCATACACCGATTCGACCATGTTGAGAAAATCACCATCCCGGTTGTTGTCATGGCCGACGTATTTGTGGTACAGCCAGGGAAGACTCGCACCCTCATGCTCCGTACCCAAGGTCTTGTTGTACCAGTCGGTGACCATGATCTGACCGTCTGGGTTGAAGCTAGGGATCATGAAGAAGATCACATTATCCAAGATTCGCTGCGTCTCTTCATCTTCTCGGGCCAACAGGTCATAGGCCAGTTCAGGTGCCATCTGAGTGCCTCCGATCTCGGTGGCATGAAGGCTCATGGACTGACACATGACCGCCTTGCCCTCATTAACCATATTTTTGATCTCTGCTTCTGCGATTCCCCGCGGATCGCTGATTTTGGCATTGATTTCTTGAAGCCGCTCCAGGTTGGTTATATTCTCTTCAGAGGAGATGATGACAACAAGAAAGGGATTGCCCATGGTGGATGGCCCCATGTCGATAACCTTGATCTTGCCGCTTTCTTTCTCCATTAACCCAAAGTAATCAACGATTTTATCCCAGCGGGCCACTTTTCTATCGCTGCCGAGCTTGAATCCGAAGAATTCTTCCGGAGAGGTGACCTTATCTTGGGCCTCGGTAATCTGGATCATAAATCCGAAGACAAAAAGAATAAGTGCCAATATTCGAAAAATCCGCAAAAAATTAGAGTATCGTCTCATAAATGCCCTCCTCTGTTAGTTGTGAAATTTGAGCGTTATTCATATCCCCATTATTATCTTTAATTGACGTTCATTTTCAACTCAGAATTAAAATATTATTAGGAGTAAAATATTCGCGATAGAGAACTCGATGGCTTGGAGTTAAAATATCATGTATTATATTCATCCCAAGGAGGGGAAAAATAATAATGCCTAAAAGCAAAGATCCCCGGTTCAAACAACAACCTTCGCAAAAAAAAAGAAAACCTGTGTTGGCTGCTTTCTTAAGTTTCATTTCTTTGGGATTAGGACAAGTCTACAATGGTGAACTTCTAAAAGGCATTCTTTTAAAAATTATCCTCCTGATTTCTCTTTGCGTGTATACTCTTCTTAATTTCAAAAGTTCGAATGATCTGTTCTTCCTGTCGACCCTCGTCTTCTTGTTTGTACTGTTGAAATTATATTCTATGGGACAAGGTTTCATATTATCTCGCAACCTAAGCGCCTCATACGCCTTAAAAAGATTTAACAAAGCTTATTTCTATGTCATTTTGACCATTGTTTTCCTCGTGTTGAATGTCTTTTTGCCCCTATCCATAGCACGGGTTGCCCTGATGGAGATGACAGAGTACCACCCCTTTCGATCAGCGACGGCTAAAGAGCGATATCTTGAGCTGTACGATAGGGTGGCCGAAGAATGGCCGGTCGACTCAGAAACAAAAATGGTGGATACTTCTTACGGTCAAACATTCGTCCGGACGAGCGGCCCAGAAGAAGCTCCTCCTCTGGTGCTCCTTCCCGGAGCCAACGCCACCTCTCTAATGTGGATACCCAACATAGAAGCTCTCTCGGAATCATACAGGGTCTATGCACCAGACAACATTTATGATTTTGGGCGGAGTGTGTTCACTCGAGCCATCAAAACCCCGGATGATTTCGTCCGATGGTTGGATGAGTTGTTCAACGCCCTCGATTTAAACGACGATATCAACCTGATGGGCTTATCCTACGGAGGCTGGTTGACGAGTCAATACGCCCTCCGCTTTCCCGATCGGCTGGATAAGATCGTGTTGCTAGCCCCGGCGGCTACTGTATTACCTTTGAATTCAGAATTTGCTTTGCATGCTCTTATCGGTTTAATCCCTCACCGCTCTTTCGTCAGAAAAACAATGTCCTGGGCACTCGAAGATTTTACGCGTAATGATTCCATCCAGGAACTGACAGGTTTTTTTGTGGAAAATATGTATCTGGGTTTACGTTGTTTTAAGTTTAAGATGTTGGTCAGTCCGACAGTTTTAACTGATCAAGAGCTGAAAAACCTTAAGATGCCGACGCTTTTTCTCGTCGGTGAAGACGAAAAAATCTATTCTGCCGAGGAAACCCTCAAACGCCTCAATAGCGTGGCACCTCATATAAAAACAGAGCTTATTCCCGATGCCGGTCACGATTTAACAATCGTGCAGGCGGAGATGGTGAACAGAATTATATTGGATTTTCTGCACCAGCAGTAAAGATACATCTCCTCTATCCTGATCATTGACCCTTGTTCGAAAGTTGTGATAAAAAGACCATGGCTTCCTGATATGAATGACCCCAGTGATACAGATAAAATATTAAGGGCTCAAAGGAGCGAAATCACCGAGCATTTCATCTATAAAAAGCTCTCCAGATCCATCAAAAATCCCCATAACCGGAAAATACTCACCCAGATTTCTCAAGATGAAAAAAAGCACTACACATACCTGAAATCCAGCACAGGAAAAGACATAAAGCCTGATGGCTTTAAGATTTGGCTTTATTTCATTATTTCCAGAGTATTCGGTCTGACCTTTGGCATCAAACTTATGGAAAGAGGAGAAGAAAAAGCTCTCAGAGTATACAAGGAGATCTCAGGGATCGTTCCAGATAGCGAGAAGCTGATTAAAGAAGAAGATAAACATGGACATCAGCTCATCAATATGATCGATGAGGAGCGCCTGAATTATACTGGGGCCGTGGTGCGGGGATTGAACGCCACCTTAGTCGAATTGACCGGCGCTCTTTCAGGGTTAACTCTGGCTTTTCAGAACCCTGGATTTGTCACAACAGCCGGAGTGATTATAGGAATCGCTATGTGTTTATCCCTGAGCAGTACCGAATACCTAGCCACAAAACATGAAAGCGGCCAACAGCACCCTATTAAGGCAGCGATTTATACGGGTCTAGCGAATCTTTTAACAGTCAGTATTCTGATCCTTCCCTATTTCCTATTTAGCAATATATACATTTCTCTTGGTCTGATGCTCTGCAATGCCGTTATCGTCATCTATATCTTTAACTTTTACATATCTATCGCCAAGAGCTTATCGCTAAAAAAACGGTTTCTGGAAATGGCGCTGATCAGCTTAAGTATCGCCGCTTTAACCTTCGGGATCGGCTATCTAGCTAGGGCTCTATTCCACATCCAAATTTAGGATCAAAGCCTTATTAATGTGGGCCTCACTTGAGATAAACCTTTTTCTCTATTCATACCGAAGAGATTCGACTGGATTGGACAGGGCAGCCTTGATGGATTGAAAACTCACCGTGAGAAGAGCAATCGCCAGCACCAGCAATCCGGCACCCACAAACATCCAGACTCCTAAATTTATTCGGTAAGCGTAGTTTTGCAGCCACCTATTCATGGCATAGTAGGCAACAGGCCAGGCAAAAACATTGGCGATAAGAACACTTTTTGTGAAATCCTTAGAGAGCAATCCCAAAATGCTGGACACATTGGCTCCTAAGACCTTCCGGATACCGATTTCTTTGTGTCGCTGTTCTGCCATGTAGGAGGCCAACCCAAACAAACCCAAACAAGCGACGAATACAGCGAGTCCAGAGAATAAGCTCAGAAGCTGGCTGATTTTTTCTTCGCCTGTATACAAACGGTGGTACGCATCCTCAAGAAAAGTATAATTGAACGAGCTGTCAGGAAAGATGTCCTTCCACGTCCTCTCCATAAAACCCAGAGTCCCTTGAGTATCCATGGGCCGGATTCGTACGGCAACAGTGTAGAAATAGTCAGGATGGATGTAGAGCATGAGCGGTTCGATCTTTTTCTTCAGAGAATAAACATGAAAATCTTTGACGATTCCTACGACTGTCATTTCTCTTTGCCCGCCTCTCCCCGGTACAGTGAATTTTTCACCTAAAGGTTCGATCAGATTCATATGCCTTACGGCTTCCTGGTTGAGGAGCATACCACTCCCCTCGTCCGTGAGAATCTCTCTTGAGAAGTTTCTTCCCTGAACGATCTCCATCCCCATAGAATCGACGTAATCGAAGTCAACAGATATGGCTTGAATAGAAAATCGTTGAATCCCGGTTTCTGCTTTCCTTTGAATGGTCTTGGTCTCTTTACTAAACCGACCCGGAACGGTGTATGCCCCGGCGACACTAAGGACCTGGGGATGCTGTTTGAATTGGTTCAACATGACGGAGTATTTTCCCTTGAATTTGGGATGCTTTGGCCGGAAATTGACCAGCACCACATTTTGTTTCTTAAAGCCAAGATCGCTGTTCCTCATAAAATCTAGTTGTCTGTAAATAACCGTGGTTCCTATGATCAAGATAACGGCCATGGCAAACTGAGCGATGACCAGGATTTTTCTGAACATCGATCGACCGGACACAGGGACGTAAAGATCCTTCATCGCATGGAGGGGCAGATACTTCGAAAGATAGAAAGCCGGATAGCTTCCCGCCAGGAGACCGACAACGAGCACAACGACGGGAATCAGGAGAAAAACATACTTGAAATTCTGCTGGCTGAGGGAAAGGCTGTTTTCTAGGAAATCATTCAAGAGTGGGTAAAATATTTCAAAAAGGACAAAGGCCAAAACAACACCAAACAGGGTGATAACCAGAGATTCTCCGAGAAATTGCTTGACGAGCTGGGATCGGCTTGCCCCCAGGACTTTTCTCATACCCACTTCTTTTATCCGTTTTAAGGAGCGGGCTGTGGAAAGATTCATAAAGTTAAAACAGGCAATCAGGAGGACAAGGAGGGCAACAGAAGAAAACACATAAACGTAGGTTAAGTTTCCTCTCGGCGCCAGGTCCACGATGGCTTTAGATTTCAGATGGATATCTGAGAGACTCATCAGGTCAAACTGAATCATCTCCGCGAAGCTCTCACTGGTGTTTTTTTTGAGCAGATCGTGAATTTGGTGTTCAAGGTTCGATTGAGACACCCCCTTTTCTTTTAGCAAAAGATAGGTGTACGTATCACCAAAAATATTCCACGGTTTTTCCGGGGTTTTTCCCAGTGTTTCGAGACTGGAATAAGACACGAGAAAATCACACATGAGATGCGTGTTGGCCGGGATGTCTTTTATGACACCAGTAATATTCAGGGGATATTTTTGATTGTACATCATCGATTTCCCGACAGGCTCCTCATCCCCGAAATACTTCTGGGCCGCACGTTCCGTGATGACCGTGGATAAAGGATCATCAAGGGCTGTTTGCTCGCTGCCTTTGATCATCGAGAAGGAGAAGACTTCAAAGACTGAGGGATCGGCGAAGAAAAAATTTTGTTCATTGAACTTTCGCTCTCCATATTCAAGCAGGGCGTGCACATCACGCTCGAAGCGGACGGCATTAATGACCTCTGGCACTTCCTCGACGAGAGCAGGCCCCAGTGCTGGCATGGCGGCGGCAAAGCGCATGGTATTATCTTTTTCTCCAAACTCAACAGAAACACGGTAGATCCGTTTGCGATTTTTGTGGAAATTTTCATAGCTCAGCTCATTGGTTACATACATCAATATCATGAGTGTTCCCGCCATGCCTATGGCCAGTCCCGTTATGTTTATCAAAGAGAAGATTTTCGTCCTCGATATATTCCGCAAGGCGACTTTAAGATAATTCTTAAGCATCATTCCTCCTTAAAATTCATCTAAGTTATGCCTTTGAACTAATAAAGTCTTCTTACTTCATGAAACGTTATGACAGTCCTATCGTTGCGTATACCTAGAAGTAATCGTTTACAACCATAATAGCATAGCAAAAAATATGCCATGACCGGCTCATCAGGAGCCACGGAATGAATAAGTCATTTTTGAGCATTATATGTACGTTTTTGAAACACGAAGTGTTCGATTAAGAACAGGTGCTTTAACCCGCCCTGCTACTAGAGGTAGAAAAGAGCCCAAGAAAGTTCAATTCTTGGATTGTCATAATAGGAAACATGTGATCCTTGACCGCGAGCCAGCCGGAGAATCAAAAGAGAAATAAACCGGTAATATAAAACGGAATAAATCGTTCAGCGACTATTGCTCAACTCAACCCATGTTATCTTGGACTCGAGCGGGACGACATAAGCACTTCGTTCTTTTACCAAGTTCCCACTAGGTGTAAACAAACCTACTCCTTCGATCTTTACTGGTTGCTCTATGCATAGGCGAGCTGTCCGTGTGTGTGGAGTGGCACCTGCGAAGCCCAGTCGGATCGTCTTGTCTTTGGTATTGATTTTCATGTCTGCGAACCTGCCTGCTTCGAGCGTCAGCCACAGACCATAAGGCGCAATATAAACGCGCATGTGGAACGAGTCGAGAGGCTTAATCCTGACGACATCCCCTTCGATTATGACATTGCCGCCGAACGCCTGCCACCCGAACTCGGGATGGTCGGCTATGTAGGTGGCTGTGTTGATGGCGTGACCGAAGAAATTGGAGCCGTAATCCCCGGAGTAGGGATCCCAATCGAGTGTGGAGGGAAAGGAATGGAATGCCGCCGAGGCAAATCCTTCCCGGTCGATGTTCGACAGAGCACCCATCATACCGCCGTATCCGACGCGTAACAGATAGTAATCTTCGGGATGATCGCGGTATTCGCTGAGCACAGGAATGGCATTCAGCCCCGATCCATAGTGGTGAAGCTGACGCTCGATCCGTTGAAGCTTGCCACCATACAGGAAATCCCAGTAGCGGCGGGCGTTCCCATTGTAGCCCCAGTGCGGAACCGTGGGCATGTAGCCGAGAATGGAGTTGAGTGACACTGCGGCTTTATCGTCATAGCCGAAGTACCGGCACCAGGCGTAGACCTCTTCCTGTCCGGTGGAATCCCAGGCCATCTCGCTGCCGAAGGGA
>JABAOF010037747.1_pt2 | contig 13943 bp, 10 predicted proteins | sample 7062171 | NCBI WGS metagenome assembly JABAOF01 (sample SAMN14538628, study PRJNA623070) | marine sediment metagenome | biome: marine biome [ENVO:00000428]; feature: marine pelagic biome [ENVO:01000023]; material: deep marine sediment [ENVO:00002113] | place: India: Gulf of Khambhat ...
CTGTGTAACGCTGTCTTTGATGTCCTTTGGGCCTTCCGCGCAACCAGCAAGAAACACCCCTCCTGTTGGTGTGTCAACGGGTCGCAATTTAGGATGAGCTTCCATGAAGAAGCCATCTGAAGTCTTAGATAACGTGAGAAGGCGCTGGATTACACTGCTATCAGCTCTTGGTTCAATACCTACTGACAGAACCAACATTTCAGTTTCCATTTTGTAAAATTTGTTTGACGTTAGATCTTCCCCGACCAGAATTAGATTATGATTTTTGCTATTTTCAGTAACTTCTCCTGGCAAACCACGAATGAAGACAACCCCTGCCTGTTTTGCTCTTTTGTAAAGATCTTCAAAACCTTTGCCAAAAGCCCTTATGTCCATATAAAAAACATAGAGTTTAATTTCGGGCCAATGTTCTTTAATCAGTAGACAATCTTTTATCGTGTTCATACAACATACATTGCTACAATAGGCGTGACCTTTTTTATCAGAGAGAGAACGAGATCCTATGCATTGAATGAAGGCAACGTTCTTGGGAAGCTTCATGTCACTTGGTCGGGTTAAATGACCTCCGGTGGGACCCCCGGCATTGATTATTCGTTCAAATTCCATGGAAGTTATTACATTTGGGAATTTCATGTAACCGTATTCAGTCAAGGCAGTGGGTTCAAAAACATCTACGCCAGTGGCTACGATAATTGTTCCGACATCTAATTCCACTATTTCTTCTTTTGCAGTGAAATTTATGGCATCTGGACCACAAACTTCCTTGCACTTTGCACAGGTATTATCACCTATGCCAAGGCAGCTTTTTTCATCAATTAAATAGAGGGCTGGGACTGCCTGAGCGAATGGTATATAGATTGCCTTTCTGTAGGTAAGCCCCTCTTCAAACTCGTTAGGCACTTCTACTGGACAAACTTTGACGCAATCACCGCACGCTGTACATTCCTTTTTTATGTACCTAGGTTTCTTCTTCACTTTAACCTTGAAGTTCCCAATGTATCCACTTACTTCTACGATTTCACTGTTTGCTAACAATTCAATTTTTGGATGCCTTCCTGCGTCCGACATTTTTGGAGCTAGAATGCAGATAGAACAATCCATAGTGGGGAAGGTTTTGTCAATCTGAGCCATTCTTCCACCTATGCTTGGGCTCTTCTCTACAAGAAAGACCTGATACCCCGTATCGCCTAAATCTAAGGCTGCTTGAATACCTGCAACTCCCCCACCTATAACTAGTGCCTTTCTTGTTACTGGAACTACAGCTTCTTTTTGGGGCTTTAGTAAGGCAACTTTGGCAACAGCCATTTCAACTAAATCTTTAGCTTTCTCTGTAGCTTTTTCTGGCTCATACAGATGCACCCAACTGCAATGCTCCCTAATATTGGCCATTTCAAACAAGTATTTATTTATTCCAGCCTCTTCACACATTCTCCTAAAAGTCGGCTCGTGAAGTCGAGGAGTACAAGAAGCCACGACGACCCGATTCAGTTTATTCTCAATAATGTCATTCTTCATAGATTCTTGTCCAGGGTCAGAGCAGCTGTACAAGTTATGTTTTGAAAGAACTACATGAGGCAAATTAGAAGCATATTTCGACACTTCTTCACAGTCTACAGAACCAGCAATATTCTTGCCACAGTGACACACATAAACACCTATCCTAAGCTCCTCAGGTTCAGTCTGCTGTTTTTGTGCTTCGGTTGCTTTTTCTTCGTTTTTCTGTTCTAGCATTCTTGTCACTTACTCCTTGAACGTTTTTTATGCAAGGCTTTTTCCACGAATACTGGCAGGTCATAAACTTTTACATCAATCTTTGACCGTTTAATTGGCAACTCACCATTCATCGCGCATTTAAGGTGAATCTGGCATTTGGGACATGCGGTAATTAACCATTCAGCTCCAGTTGCCTTTGCTTCAGTTAATCGATCTAGTTGAATTTGTTTAGAGAGTTTTCCACAGTTCAACCATGAACTTACTCCACAGCAAAGAGAGTTTTCCCGATTTCTTTCCATCTCCAATAATTCTGTCTCAGGGATGTTCTTGATGACACTGCGAGGTGGTTCGTACACGCCCATGTGTCTGCCAAGGCGACAGGGGTCATGATAGACCACCTTCTTATCGTTGAACACCTCAGGAAACTCAAGCTGTTCCTTTTCGATTATTTCAGCAAGGAAATCTGAAACGTGAATAACATCAAAGTCTAGATCACCAACAATTCTTGGATAGTCCAACTTGATGGTTCGATAACATTCTGCACAGGAAGTGACTACTTTTTTCACTTTTGCTTGTTTGATAGCATCAATATTCATTCTCGCCAGTTTCTCGAAGTTTTCCCTATCTCCTGTAAAGTACAGATCATGACCGCAACATCTTTCATTCCTGAGAAGCACAGGTTCAATACCCACCTTATTCATTATTTTTACTACGCTTTTTGCTGTTTCAATAGAATTGACCTGAATATCGTTGAAGATTGCTTCGAAATAGGGAAGGCAACCAACAAAATACAAAATATCTCCAATCTCGGAGACCTTGGCGTCTCTAGGAAGCCAACCAATACGTTTTTGATTTATATTAGGATTTGTCATAATTCTCTGCAAGTCTAGTAGCAAATCCTTGTGAGAGCAAGTTCCAGTTATGCCCAAAAGTCGCGCCTTTTCTCGACAAGCCTTTACGAAATCAACATAATGAACGTCAGATGGACACCTCTCTTGGCAAAGACCACAAGTCAGGCAGGCCCAGATGCCCGGATCCTCCACTGAAATTTCTTCAGCACCACTTAAAATCCTCTTGACAGTCATTCTAGGAGAGAAATCAGGATTCATTCTAGTTATCGGGCAACTACTGGAACATTTCCCACATTCCAAACACAGCCTTATGTTAGTGTTCTCTATGACCTCTGAAATCGGCTTTTCTTTGATAGAAATATCTTCCTGTTCATGCATTTTCTTTAATGGATTTGGACCCATATTCTTCAGTTTCGCAGTGAAATCCGTTATCACATTGGCGAATTTCTGACCCTCAGAGGCTGAGATCCATTCTAAATGCAATCTTTCAGAGCCTAAGCCCAATAACCTGAGGATTTTCTTGGTACTTTTGACGTTCTTCTCAGCTCTTAGATTTCCACTAATATAGTGGCAGTCATTTAGGTGGCATCCAGAGACTAAAACGCCGTCTATTCCGCTAATGAAGGCGTTCAAAATAAAAGAAGGTTCAACTCTTCCACTGCACATTACTCTAACAGACCTAACATTGGCAGGATAGCGGATCCTGCTAGTTCCAGCAAGGTCGGCTCCCGCGTAACTGCACCAATTGCACAGAAATGCCAGAATCTCTGGGTCATTCTTCACTCTATCAACTCCTATAAGCTTCTTTGATTTCGGCCAGTATTTGTTTGTCAGTAAAGTGTTTCATTTCAATAGCACCTGTTGGACAGGCAACCGCGCAAGAACCACAGCCCTTACACACAACCTCGTTTACTTTCGCGACGAGAATTAGCGCGCGGAATAACGGCTCAACTTCGAAAATCTTTTGTTCCAAGGTTATTGCGTTGAATTCACAAACCTCTTTGCATTCACCACAACCTCTGCAAAGCTCCTCAGCTACGCCAGCAGTAATGGCCTCTGAGCGAACACGTCCCCTAGCCATCGGAATAGCCGCTGAAGAGGCAGCTGCATGAGCCTGAATTATGCTTTCATCCACAGCCTTTGGACTATGGGCTGTTCCACAAACGTATATTCCATCTGTTGCGAAGTCCACAGGTTTGAGCTTTACATGAGCTTCAAGGAAGAATCCATCAGCGCCTAGAGGCACTTTAAGAAGTGAAGATAGCGATTTACCCGCTTCATGTTGAACCAACGGCGTGGATAGCACTATCAAGTCGCAGTCTATAGGCATTTCTTTGCCGATAAGGGTGTTATAAACGTTAACTTTGAGCCTTCCGCCAGCTTCAATTTTGACCACAGGAGGCTTTTTAGCTAAATAGTTAATGAACTTCACATTTTTTTCCTGAGCTCTCAAATAGTAATTCTCGTATTCTCTCCCGTAAGCTTGGAGTTGGCGATATAGAATATAAACATCAATGTTTGGTTTTGACTCTTTGATAAAAGAAGCATTTTTCAAAGCGACCGCACAGCAGATTCTTGAACAGTATTCCCTTCCCCATGGGAATGGTATCTCCATAGCTCCAACACATTGGATCATAACGACCTTTTTTACATTTTCAGGAAGCCCTGTCTTAAGGAGCTGTTCCAGTTCAAGTTGTGTTACCACGTTTTTCTGCTCGCCGTAGCTGTACATTCCAGTTGGTTTGAATTCTTCTGCGCCAGTTGCCACAATAATAGTTCCGACGCTAAGTTCAATCATGTCTTTTCCATTTTTTAACGCTGTAACTTCAAAGTTGCCAATATAGCCCTTAACATCCTGAATACTCGTGGAAGTTAGCAAATTAATGTTGCTATTAGCTTTTACAGCTTTAACCGCTAAACCTAAGAATATAGATGCATCCTCATCAGTAGGGTATAGTTTGTTAAGCTTTCGTAACATGCCACCGACTTCAGCTTCTTTTTCCACAAGGTAGACTTTGAAGCCTTGGCGCGCTAAACTAAGAGCGGCTAGCATGCCGGAGATGCCTGCACCGAGTATAAGTGTGGCTGGAGTGACATTTACTTCTGTTTCTTCTTGAGGCTTGAGTAAGCGGGCTTTTGCCACAGCCATTCGCACAATGTCCTTGGCTTTCTCTGTCGCTTTCTTTGCTTCCTTCATATGGACCCAAGAGCAATGCTCTCGAATGTTAGCCATCTCGAAAAGATACTTGTTAAGTCCGGCTGCTTCGCAAGTTTCTCTAAAAAGAGGTTCGTGTGTTCTGGGAGTGCACGACGCTACAACGACTCTATTGAGATTATGTTCTTTGATTTTATCAGCGATTTTTTTTGTTCCCTCAGAAGAGCATGTGTAAAGATTACTCTCAGCGTAAGACACTCCAGACAACGTCTTTGCATATTTCACTACCTTTGGAACTTCAACAATTCCACCAATGTTTATGCCGCAATGGCATATGAAAACACCGATTCTCAACTTTTCGTTTCGGTTCAGCTTTTGCCTCATCTTGGCGCCTCCATAGAATCTGTCCGAGTAACAAACTCAGCAGCTCTAGCTGCAGCGCCTTTCGCTTGAGCAATTGAATCAGGAATATCTTTCGGACCTTGACAACAGCCGCAGAGGAAAATACCTGGTGAAGTAGAATCTAGAGGTACTTGCAGTTGGTTTGGGACTTCAAAGAATCCATATTCATCAACTTCTATTGCCAGAGTCTCTGCTAGCTTTCGGTTGTCCTGAGCTGGAGCTAATGCAGTGCATAAGACAACTAGTTCCGCTTGAAGAGATTTCATTTCTCCAGTTTGCGTGTCTTCATAGTCGACTAGAAGATCCTTTGTCTTGGTATCCTCCCTCAATTCCGAGGGTTTGGCTCGTATGTATTTCATGCCCCATTCCAATTCAGCTCTATTTACGAATTCCCGAAATCCCTTCCCGAAGGCTCTTATGTCGGTGTAGAAAATGTAGGTATCAGAATCACGTTCATGCTCCTTAATCAAAGCTGCTTCTTTCGTAGCGTACATGCAGCAGACACTTGAGCAATAAGGAAATCCACCTTTTAAACTTCTGGAACCCACACACTGAATGAACACTATCTTGTTCGGTGTCTTTTTATCAGAAGGTCTGAGAAGGTGACCGCTTGTTGGACCAGAAGCCGAAAGTAACCGCTCGAGATCCATAGAACTCAAAACATTTTGATATTTTCCATATCCGTACTCTTTGATTCCAGAAGGATCAAAAGGGTCAAATCCAGTCGCTAGTATTATTGCTCCGACATTAACTTTAATAATCTCATCTTCTTGATCATGAACTATTGCCTTGGGTTCACAAACCTTTTCGCATTCTAAACATTCGGAACAAGCTCCGCATTTCAGGCACCTCTCAGATTCTTTCAAAGCCATTTCTTCTGTGAACCCAGTTTCCAACTCATCAAAACCTTTGTCTCTCTTTTCGACCGGAAACACGGGCATAACTTGCCGCGCTTTTTTCTGTAAACCCTCAGTAGCCACGTCCTCTACAAGTTTTGTCTCAATTTCCCTTTCGACTTCTATATACTCACCTCTCAGGTAACGATCGATGGAAACAGCCGCCCTTTTTCCCAGAGCTATCGACCCGATCGCCGTTGCAGGTCCTGACTGCACTTCTCCACCTGCGAAAACACCAGCAACAGTTGTTTCGAGGGTGATCGGGTTTACCTTTATTGTGCCTTTTTCTGCAAGTTCAATTTCTTTAGGCAAAAATGGCGAGTTTTGCGCTTGTCCAACAGCCAAGATTACTGTATCTACTTCAGATGTGAATTTCGAGCCTTTAATTGGCTTCCATGACCTTTTTCCACTCTTATCAGGCTCTCCTAAAGCCATTCGAGTATATTCTATACCAGTTACTCTTCCGTCCTTGCCTAAAATTCGGGTTGGCCAAATTGTAAACTGGAATTTTGCACCTTCCCTTTCCGCTTCTTTCAGTTCCTTCTTTATTTGTTCTCCGGCTTTTTCGTGATGCAACATTCGCTTTTTTGACCTTCGGTATACAACATTCACTTCCTTAGGTCCCAAGCGGAGTACAACCCTTGTACTATCTAGAGCAAGTAATCTGTGAACGCAAATTATTGCAACTCTGTCGCCAAGTCCAATGCTCTTCCCCAGATTTACGTCTCTCAAGAAATCAATTGCGTTTAAAACTCCCTTCAGCTCTTCACCTTCAACACCTAATTTTGCACCTTTATTCCACCCGCTGGCAATTAATGTAGCATCATAATCCTGAATAATATCATTAAACATCAAATCTTCACCAACGGTTATGTTGGTTTTAATCTCAACACCCAGATTCCTTATGTGTTCGATTTCAGCATCAAGTATATTGCTCGGCAACCGAAATTCTGGAATGCCGACCCTTAGCATCCCGCCTGGTTTTGATAGAGATTCGAAAACAGTAGCAGCATAGCCCATTCTAACAAGGTCATAAGCGGCCGCGAGTCCTGTTGGACCAGAACCAATTATAGCTACCTTTTCTTTGTGCGTAGTTGGTATGGGAGCTATAGTTTTTTTCTCTCTGTTTTTAAGTTGATAATCTGATACAAATCGTTTTAGAGCATTGATAGCTACTGGTTCATCGACTTTGCCTCGCTCGCACTCTGTTTCACAGGGGTGATAGCAAATTCGACCACAAACCCCAGGAAAGGGAATGGCACTTCTAATCAACTCTAGGGCTTCGTCAAACTTGCGTTGATTTATGAGAGCAATGTAACCTTGCACGTTTATTCCTGCTGGACAGGCTGCCTTGCATTTTGGAGTACCCTTCTTGTCAATTACAAAGATGTTGGGGACAGCTTGAGGAAAAGGCCTGTAAATTGCCTTTCTTGTACCTAGGTTCATATCGAACTCTCTCGGAAACGTAGCAGGGCAAACCTCAGTACATTCCCCACAGCCAGTACATTTATCAGAATCAACAAAACGAGCTTTCTTCAGGATCTTAACGTTAAAATTGCCAGGTTCACCCTTTATCTCCTTTACTTCGGAATATGTAAGTAGCTTAATATTTTCGCGACGGGCAACATCCAGCATTTTCGGAGCTAAAATGCAGATAGAGCAGTCCATTGTAGGAAAAGTTTTGTCAAGCTGGGACATTCTTCCGCCTATGCTAGGAGTTTTTTCCACAAGGTAGACCCTGAAACCGCGATCTGCTAAATCAAGGGAAGCTTGCATTCCTGCTACTCCGCCACCAACTACAAGTACACTAGAGCCTTTTTCCATTAGTTTCCCTCCAACTTTTTCAGAATCTCGCCAACTGGACTGAGGTTGAGGTTTAATCCTAATTTTTCAGCTGATATTCCCAAGGCTAAACCAAGTAGCTGGGTGTAGTATAACACGGGCAAATTGATGGAGGTTCGGGTTGTAACTCTGATGGCGTTTTGTTTGGAGTCAAGCATCTTCATGCAGAAGGGACACACGGTTATAACAGCATCGAACCCTCGGTCCTGAATAGCTTTCAATTTGGTACCCGAAATTGTGAGGGCTGTCTTGCCTGTGGTAATGGCCAATCCTTGACCACAACAATCTAAACGTTCAGGATAATCTTCCACTTTGGCACCAAGAGAAGATATGAGTGCCTCTAAGTAATTTGGGTCTTCCGGGTCGTCTAAAATTTCTACCTCTCCTGGTCTAAGAGCGTGACAACCATAATGTGTAGCCAATTTTAGTCCTTTAAGAGATCTACTTACTACTGATTGAAGTTTTTCAACGCCGACTACTTCGTGCAAAACTTCCAAAATATGCAAAGATTTTACATTTCCATTAAAAGATAAATCCTCAGAAGAAAGCAACGTCTTTACCCGCTCTTTAAGGTCCGAGTTAGATTCAAGATAGGAACCAACTTCACGAAAAGAAAGATTACACCCGTTGCACAATGGAAGAATATCTAAGCCCATTTTTTCAGCTATTGCCAGATTTCGAGCTGACAGATAAGACCAGGCAGGAAGGCTGATGCTTTTCAGTGGGTAACCACAACAACTAAAACCTTCAACATCTATCAATTGAATTCCCAGTTTTGGAAAAACTTGCCTTGCAGACATTTCGTAAGCGTATTGCTCCGATTCCACCGTGCATCCAGGATAAAAGGCGAATTTCATTTTTCTTTCCATTTCAAAGTCTCCTGAAGTGCATTAGCCAACTTCTCAATATCATCTGGCTTTTTGAGTTGAGGCAGACCGAATGAAAGGCGATCACGTAATTCGAATTCTTGTCTTGGCGCGTCTTTTGTGGGTAATTCCTTCCAAACTCTAACTCTTTTCGGCATTTGAACCACACCCGTTTTCAAAATAGAATTTATAAGGGCAGGGTAGCCATCAGGAACATGTACATTTGAGCTGTATGCCAAGTTTTGCAAGGCTTGGATAACATCGAAAGGACCTGCGTCTCGTGGGCATCTTTCTTTGCAAAGCAAACACTGCGCGCAATGCCAAATAACCTCAGACGTCAAGAGCTCTTCTATCATACCTAGTTGGACCATAGCTATGATTTTGCGGGGCCTAAAATCAAAAAAGTCAGCAGCGGGACAACCGCTCGAACATTTGCCACATTGATGGCAATACTGATTTCTTTCGGAACCTGTTATATGTCGCAGACGAGTGACAAGTTCGCTCATATTGTTTTCAACTTTATTGTTGACTATCAAACCAAAGATCTGCTTGATGCAGGATTAACTGCTAGCATTAGATACGAATGCTTTCAATATTGCAGGAAAATGCTGCCAGGTTTTCCTGCAAATTGTTTGATTTCGTTGCTGTCCTTTGTAGACTTGATCTCTGATTTTTTGAAGAATGGGAGTGTGAAAACAAATATATAGTATGTTCGGTTTGCATCTAACAAAATTCTTGGAAAAAATCCATACTATCTCAGATTACATGTTTTTTGCGATAAAGAATGGACTATGGAAGATTCAGCTAGTTTTGTTTCTTCCTCTTCGGAATATTCTTGATGTAAGTCGCAGCTTTTGGTTTTCAGCTTTAATCTTCTCTTTACCCAACGGGTGCATCTGCTGATCAATTTCGCGAATCAACTCGGCAAAGTGCACAGTTTTTGGAGGCATCTATCGCGTCACCAACAACTTGTACGGAATAACAAACTTTCTAATGCTAAATTAGTGCCGGTAGAGTATTCCACTGAGGTGTTGGTGATATAAACATTACTTGATAATAAAATCATTTTTTCAATGATTTGACGGAAAATCAATGAAGAAATGCTTAACTTTGAACTGTTACAGCAACATGGCATTTTAACTCCTCAGTATCCTTCAAAGCAACTATTTTCAGACCACCATTTCCTAGTAGCGCTGTAAAAGCTTCTAAAGAAAAAACTTTCTTTAAACCGGTTACTACAATGATCGCGTTGTGCATTGCATTTCGTTTGATCTCTTTTAGTGTATCCGAGGGTTTCGGCATGTTCTGAAGCACGGTGAAGGCAAAAACTATGTTAAAGTGATTGTTTTCGAAGGGCAAGTGATCAGCGTCCGCTTGGATTAAGTGAACATTTGGTAGCTCTGCGGCGTTCTTCTTGGCTTGACGCAACAGCTTGATGGAAATATCCACACCCACTATTATTTTGGCTTTGGCAGCGACATGCCTGAACAGGAGACCAGTGCCGCATCCAACGTCGAGGATTATGCTGTTGGCGTTTATGTCTAGGCATTCTAGGGCTGCTTTATACTTTGTTGCTTGTTCCTTTCCGTACCTTATTTCGTATATTTCAGCTGTTAAATCGTAGCGGTGCATAGTTTTGCTTTTTTTTATCCACTTTTTCATTGGCTAAACCTTCAGAAATCTTATGTACATTGGAACACTCTAAAATACTTGGCTGAAAACAATTGCCGAAGCATAATAAGCTAATAGTTCTTACGAACCCGAAGCTGACGGAAGTCGCTGAAGTTATTGAAAAAGCGTTAGCACAAAGAAAAACGCTTATCGTTTCGGGCATGTGTAAAGTGCTCTACTCGGGCAGAGCAAAGTCGACTTTAGAACCCGGCGAACGTATACTTATAATAAAGGAGGACGGGTCACTACTTGTTCACCGCCCAGTCGGCTACGAACCCGTTAACTGGCAACCTTCAGGAAGTGTTTTCCACGTACATACCAAAGCAAACACAATCGAGGTTCACGCGGTTAGACAGAAGCCTCGAGAAAACGTACGAGTGATATTTAGTCAGGTTTTAATGATCTCAGCGCTAAGCCTCGATGACGCCGGTGAGTTCTCGCTTCATGCCAGCGAACGAGACATGCACATGGCGATTCTTAGAAAGCCATCACTTTTGGAGGATGGATTCACACCCATAAGCTACGAAAAGAAAGTGGAGCCTGGATTTGTGGACGTTTACGGCGTGGACAAGAGTGGAAAGCTTGTGGTTGTTGAGGTTAAAAGGAAAACTGCTGGGAGAGAAGCTGTCCTACAACTTTCCAAGTACATAAACGCCATAAAGAGCAAAGCAGACCGTGAACTTCGAGGTGTGCTTGTAGCACCAAGCATCAGAAAAGACGTACAAAGGCTACTGGAAACTCTCGGATTGGAGTTCAAATCGTTAGACCCGAAAAAATGTGCTAAGGTGCTAAAGAAAGACCAAAACGCAAAACTTGAAACTTATTTCAAGGAAGACAACTAGCGGACCAGAATTGAGAAGGCTTAAATCAGTGGGTTGCTTTTGCATTTTCAGGTGAATAAATATCATGAATCTTTGGAACGACGTTCCAGTTGGGGATAAGCCTCCGAAATTTTTGAATATGGTTATTGAAGTGACAAGCAATTCTCGCGACAAATACGAGTATAACTCAAAATGGGAAACTTTCGTACTGGACAGGATAATTCCATCATCAGTTATTTTTCCAGTTGAGTACGGATTCGTTCCGCAAACTTGGTTCGAAGATAACGATCCTTTAGACATAATGGCAATGAGTTTTGAACCATTGGAAGTTGGCGCAGTTGCCAGAGTCAGAGTAATAGGTGCATTAATAATTGAAGATGAGAATGGCATAGATCCAAAAATCCTCTCAGTGCTCGAAAACGATGCAAGATTTGAAGGCTACAAAGACATATCCGACGTCCATAAACACGAGTTAAAAGAAATTGAAGAGTTTTTTGAGACTTACAAAAGACTGGAGCCACATAAATGGACAAAAATAAAAGGCTGGAAAAGCGCCAAAGAAGCTATGGAAATCGTGAATGACTCCATACAAAAATACCGAAAACTATGCATGGTATAGCTTGCAGCAGCCAAAAGCCTTTTCGTTTTGAACTTTAGCGTTAGGTTATTCTTTGGCTTAAATCTTGATGCTCCTTCTCTGAAATCCAGCCTTCTTTTCTTATGTACTCCAACCCTTTTTTGATTCTTTCCCGTTGCGAACTTTTGTTCAAAATGTTTGTTTTTTCTCCCATTTCTCTCATTTCCGTTTCAAATACCGCGTTCTGATGTGCTAGTACCTGAAGCGCATCCATAAGGGAATTTGTCAATTCAAAGCGGGGAACAAGTAGCTGCTTGATTTTTGCTTTGCCTAAGGCGCTTTTTAGCTTGGTGGAAAAACCGTATGCATTCACTTCTGACGGTGGAAGAAACAGGTAACGTTTTTTGGAGTTCACTTCATAACGAGCGATATAGAAGGGGATGTAAAACAAAGCAATTCCCTTAAGCTCCGAGTCTCTTTTTATGCCGAGCTTTGCAAAGTTTTGAATGCTTATTTCTCTCAACTTAATTGTTTTGCCAACCTGATCAATTATAACCTTGGTCTTCTTTTCCATATCCTCCATTTCTTGCTGGCAAATTAAAACCTCTGCATCACGGGAAGACTCAAGATCCAATAATGGTTGGCGCGCCTCTCTAATCTTGGCGTCCAGCTCTGACCTCAAATTGAAAATCTCAAGAGATTTACGCTCCTCTAAAGTTTCAAGTTCTTTTTCGACTTTTTTCAATTGATTTTCGATTTCTGAAAACTCCTTCTTTGTTTCGCTAGCTTTTCCTTTCCATTTGTCTTCACCAACATAATTGTCCCTTTCCGCACAACTCTTAGCTTCCAACTTGCAATTCTCAATTTTTGCGAGAGCTCGTTGCTTTGACTTCTCAAGTTTTACTTTTTTCTTTTGAATAGGTAGCCGCTGTTTATCGAAAGATTTCTTTGACTGGATTACTTGATGATCATATTGTTCTTTGAGGTGATTGATTTTTGGATTTACAAGCTCTTCTTGAGCGTTAATCTTAACATCAAATTGTTCTTTGATTGCTTTAGCTTTGCTGCGAAGTACCTTGACGTAATGCTGAGTAGCCTCGTTTATGAATTTGATACACTTATTGAGACCTTCAAAGCCCCTTTCCAAGGAGGAATGGAGCAAAATGAGATCCTCAACTATAGATGAGATTGTTGATTTATCAATCGTTGGATAAATTAACCCAGAGTTAGTTGGTCGGACTTCTATTGCTGATGCTTCGTGCCGGTAAGAGTCAAACTCGTTTAAGAAATCTGGATCTGTGATTAAACCATTTATCTCAATTTTGTTTTCGGTCGCTTCAGCCGTAAAATAGTTGATGTGGTCGGAGAGAAAAGCCATATAGGTCTCATATGTTTTTGAGCACCTCTTTAGATTTTCAATGAAATCTTGGGATTCTGGAACTTTAGCGTACGATAGAGTGTATTTTGATCTATTCAGCCCATCAAACAATAAGGCTACATTTGACCATGGATAAAACCAAAGAGGATAACCAACCTTAGTGATGAACATCATTTTTTCTTCAGGCCCCTTTGAAAAGAAGCCACTGCCTTTTGATCTCTCCATCTCTATCAGCGAGAATATGGCTGCTAGCTCGAGATCAGGTGTTAAGGGTTCCTTGCGGTTTTCTGAAAGTTTGGAAAAAGGCAATATGAACTGCTTAAATTCCCAGTTCTCTCTCGACATTGTTGTCCCTCGATATAATTGCGGTTAGTATCATTTTAAGATTTATCATCAAAGGCTGCCACTGACTGAGAAAAAGTCTGTAATTTTCTTTTGGAATAGGGCTTTTTTCAAAAGTTCGCTTTGAACTATCCATCTTTTCAATGGAATTTGAAGTCGGTCGGCAATTCGGTTTAATGCTTCGTTTAGCGTGTTGTATTTGTTTGGCATGTGCCTGACTGCATTGCGTACGTTCTCCCTCACCTGCCTTAGGGCATTCAATTTTCTTACTTTTTGTTTTTATCATTTAATTTCTCCCCTTAATGGTTTCTATGTTCGTTTCATATTTTGCTTTTTTCATTTTTGTCACTCACATTTTCCTCATTCCTTGTTGGGATTGATATGCGCCCCTTCTTGGGTGCCTGTTCCGAGAGAGTAAACTTTTAGCCT
>JABAOF010007908.1_pt2 | contig 13941 bp, 10 predicted proteins | sample 7062171 | NCBI WGS metagenome assembly JABAOF01 (sample SAMN14538628, study PRJNA623070) | marine sediment metagenome | biome: marine biome [ENVO:00000428]; feature: marine pelagic biome [ENVO:01000023]; material: deep marine sediment [ENVO:00002113] | place: India: Gulf of Khambhat ...
GGCCTTCCCGTAAGGCGTGTCTTCATAGAGGAGCGCAATCCTCCCGCCCCCGAGAATTATCTTGGTATAGTCGGCAATGAGCTTGCCTAGGGCATCATCAGAGATAGTTCCCCTGAAAACATACCTGTGTAGGGGTTGAGTTAACTCTGGCAGAGTGGATAGAGTGATCATTGGAACCTTGGCCTCTGAGACCACTGGAACCAAGGCCAATGCACAGGTACTGTTGACAGGGCCCAATATCGCGGAGACCTTGTCCTTTTCGATCAATCTCTTAGCCTGCTTTATAGCTTCATCAGCGTCCCCCCTGTCATCGGCCACTATCAGCTCAAATGACTGGCCTCTCATCTCTTCTATCTGGCGAGCCTCATCCAAGGCAAGCAGGGCGCCGTCTCTCATATCGATTCCCTGCATCTGCAGGGGGCCACTAAAGGTCCCCATCAGGCCAATTTTGATTGAATTAGGTGAGTCTGCAGCGCTCACATTCCCAACGGGGATCACCCTCTCCATGATCCGGAAGAAATCCTCCTGGGACACGGCACCCTTCATCAGAGCGAGGACGCCGTTATTCCTCCTGAAACCCGACCAATAGGTCCCATCGAAGAAGAGCCCGAAGTCACAATTCCTCAAGTTTGACGCATCTTCGATCGTGAGGGGTCCTCGAGTCCTACGCGGACCTTCCCCTGTTTTCAGATTGATGCTAGAGATTGCCTGATCCTCCGAGTCAAACTTGAGCTTGAATACCCAAACCTTATCCTTCCCCCTTTTCAAAATCCCACCTGAGCAGGAATTGATCCCGTAGGCTTCAACCGCGCCCAATTCCTTCAAGAACAGCGGTTCGCCTATCTTGAGCTTCTTGATCTTGGAGATACCACTAGGGACCTCCATTTGCTTAAGCATCCCTTGAAAACCGAAGATGCTCAGTTTTTCACCTTGCTCCCCTTCTGCGATTGTCAAGGACCCAAGGGACAAGAAAGAATAGAAACAAAGAGTAATAACCAAAAAAATGAATCGTTTTGTAGACATGGTAAACTTAAAACCTCCTTCTTTTTTGATTTCTCAGGGCTTATGCGAAAAATACGCTCTAGCGCGTTAAGGTTAACAGTAATGATTACTGATTAAATTATTCCATAGGAGACTTGTCAACTATTTTTTCGTCTTTTCGTACAAAAGACCTAAAGAGCTTTCTACCATACAGCATTTACCCATGTACCCCGTCACAATCATAAAATATCTCTTCTCTGTTAATAAACCTAAATTTTGACTCTGCTTTTCTCTTTCGCATCCCCACCAACTTCTATAGCATGCCATACAGAAAGCCAAGGCCCATTCCCCCCAAGAGCACAACAAGGAAATAGATGACAAATGTTTTCTTGCGAACCAAGGAGAAGACCGTCACCATGGGCGCTATCCGGGTAGCCGGACCCACAATCAGGAATGCCAATGCAGCCCCTTTATACATTCCCATATGGAGGAACTGTGCAACAAGGGGAATTGCGCCACCTCCACACATATATAAAGGTATGCCCATGGCTGCCGCAATAAATATGGAGGTATGCTCAGCTCCCATATAACGGATAAAGGCGTCCCTTGGAACATAGGTCGCCGCGAATGCTGCCAGAACGATGGCGATCAGGAAATAGCGGCCGGGATACATTGTAGCCTTCCACATTAACCTAACCGCTTCGCTTAGCTTGCTTTCGGGCCGTGCGTCTTCTTCTGGGAAGGTTGAGAGATCAAAACTCCCTTTTAAGTTGGGATTCGCAGGGGAGGCCTGCAACGATTCTTCTAGAATAAAACCTCTATTTGTCAAATGTTCGACCGTCACACCGCATAAGATGCCGAGTATGATTGCCGATGCGAGCCTGGCAAATGCCATCGCGGGGTTTATGACTGTCCATGTGAGAATGAATATGACGGGGTCTATGAGCGGGGATGAGACGAGGAAGGTCATCATAGGGGCTCTGGGGAAGCCGGCGCCAAGCATAGCAGTGAAAATCGGAATTACAGCGTAGGAGCCAAGCGGCGATAACACCCCAAGCGCCGACGCAATCAGTATAGCCTTAAAACCGGATTTTCGGGCGAGGGAAGAGAGCTTCCTCCGTGGCATGTAGACTGATATGAGCGACCCTAAAACAATTCCTAAGGCAAGGAGATACCAGAGTCGCAGGAACATATTCACGGATAAGGAAAGCACCGTGTAAATGGAGGAATCCCCGAAACTCTCAAAAAAGGAGATCAGCATCGTTGTCAAAACTCTCCATTTAGCTTAGAATTCTGAACTTTACCTCGAAGGCCAGTATTCTATATCCTCGACTGAAAAAAGGTTCAAGAAAAATCTTGGGCATAGCTAATTCCATATGTGGCCCCATTCTTCCGATCATGGCCCATTGAGGTCAGCGGGAAATGCAGGTCGTCAGGCACAGTTTTGTGGAAGCCTTGGCGGTTAAATTAAATACATAACCATCTACTGGGTTTGGCCTTGACAAGCAGCCAGCGTTTTATATATTGCTCCTCTAGATGTCCTTTGTTACGAGGTTCACTAGTATCACATCTTAAGGAGGTCATCATGAAAAGCCAACGCCTTATTGCCTTGACTATCCTCATCACTTATTCACTCGCTTTCAGCGATCTGGCATTAGCCGCCTATCAGAGGCGTGAAGAGGCACCAAAAGTGGAAAAGGAAAAGGAGGAGCCATTGGCCGAAACCCTCCTCGAGGTGGGCGCAATTCCCGCTCCAGCTCCGTCTCGCAGGCAGATTATCGATGCCGATAAGGGTGCTGTGTGCCTCCAATGCCATCGCATGCCATACCCCACCGCCCCTAAGCAAGCAGAAAAACTTGGGCAAATGGCCCTTTCCTCGATTCCAACAACACACCCTGGCGGCTGGCGTTTGCTGACCTCTCTTCCACATCCATTTAACAAGACTGCCGCTGCATGGAGTCCAGATGGGAAGCGTATTGCCTATTCAATCAATCTTTTTCGGGAAGATTGGGACATTTGGGTAATGGATGCCGATGGCAAGAATCGGCGCCCCTTGATCACCGGCTCCACCGTTGATATGGCGCCGGACTGGAGCCCGGATGGAAGGGCCATTTTGTTTCAGTCTAATCGCTCGGGAAACAACGACATCTGGATGGTGGATATCGGCTCTAAGGAGCTAACCCGGTTCACAACCCACCCTGCGGAAGACACCATGCCTAAATGGTCACCTGATGGAAAGAAAATCGTTTTTCAGTCGAATCGGAGTGGCAATGAAGAGATCTGGATGATGGGTATCACAACAGGCGGACTGTCCCAGTTGACCCATAACATAGCGACGGATGAAAACCCTGTCTTTGGCCACAATGGGGACAAGATCGCCTTTATGTCCGATCGCAATGGAAACAAGGATATCTTTGTCATGGATACTGATGGCTCTGGCCAGAAGGCGCTGACCAGAGATGCTGCAGACGATTTGGANNACGGGAAGAGGATCATCTTCTCCCGCAAAAGTTCCGACAAATGGGATTTGTGGGTGATGAATAGCGATGGAGGCAATCCCATTCGCTTAACTACTCATCCGGCAGCCGAGACTTGTCCTCACTGGAGCCCGGATGGAAAGTGGATCATCTTCTCCTCAACGATCAGAGGCCACTGGGATGTGCTCCTGATGCAGGTGGATGCCTCCATGGTGGATCCTGCTTCTAGCCCACTCAAGCGCCTCACCGACAGCGCGGCGCGGGAGGTGGGGGCAGCCTGGAGCCCGGATGGAAGGAGGATTGCCTACAACTCCGATGCGGATGGGCATTGGAGCATCTGGGTGATGGATGCAGATGGAGGTAACAAGAGGCGCCTCACCGGGAATGATGAGGAGGCGGGCTGGCCAGCCTGGAGCCCGGATGGCAGCAAGATCCTCTATTGGGCCTTCAAGGAAGGAAACCAGGATGTGTGGGCAATGGATGCTCATGGGAATAACAAGCGGAGGCTCACCGATCATCCGGCCCTGGATGGGGATGCTCAGTGGAGCCCGGATGGAAGGAGGATTGTATTTGTCTCCGAGCGCACCGGCAACGGCGACATCTACATGATGGATGCCGATGGGTCTAATGTCAAGCGCCTGAGCATCGCGCGTGCCTGGGATTGGACTCCTCAGTGGGGCCCCGATGGAAATAACGTTGCCTGGATATCCAAGGAAACCGGAAAATTCGAGATCTGGACGGTGGACGTGCAGACCCTGGAGAGGAGACACCTCTCCCCTGAGACCTGTGCCAATGTGGTACCGCAGTGGAAACCAGATGGCACCAAGATCCTCTGGGGGAGGTGGCTGGGAGGTAAATACCCCATCCAAGGAAGCTATGACCTGGCGCACATGAACCCGGATGGCAGCGGGAAGAAAGACCTGGCCCCCTCGCCGGAGAATGAGATGTCCTGCCGCTGGAGCCCGGAAGGAAGACGCATCCTCTTCTGGTCCTGGAGGACTGGGAATCCCGAGGTCTTCATCATGAATGCTGATGGAGGTGGCCTGACCCAATTAACCAACAACCTGGCCTGGGATATGTTCCCTGCCTGGAGCCCGGATGGGAAGAAGATCGCCTTTGACTCCGACCGCATGGGCAACTTCGATATTTGGGTTATGGATCTGGCTCAGTGATCAGCATCACTTAAGAGAGCGACTTTATGGAAGGAATTGCCAAGGTGAAGATAAATGAGTCTATTGGTCCTGGAATTAATGGGGTAAGTATTGAGAGGTTGGACTTAAAAGAACTATTTCTTACGGCCCATCCAGATGCAAGTGAAGGGTTACCGCCTTTAATCAATCGAGTAGCACGCAACGTTGGGGAGCAGGATGCCAAAGTTGTCAAAATGGACATCTTCGGCACAAATGATGCGTTCATTGAATGTAAGAACTCCATAGAAAAAGCATTCGGTCAAATAAATTGGCCTATTACTTATATTGAAGGTGATACCTCTTCAGCCCAAGAAATTGCGGGAATGCAGATCCATGCTCTTTCCGGAGTGCCAGTTGAAACGATATACTATAACGATTCTCCCCTCGGCCGTGTGTTTGAAGATCAATTTGCCAAGTATTGCATATTAGGAAACGTACATCCTGATAATCTCTCTTCATCTCGAGAAGACCAGGCACGGCAAACCTTTGAGAATATGGAAAGGGGACTCAAACTCGCCGGAATGGGGATGGAACATATAGTGAGAACGTGGTTCTTTAATAAAGACATCCTTGATTGGTACAAAGAATTCAATTCCGTAAGGACCGCGTTTTACAAAGAAAAGGGCATCTTCGATGGATTACTGCCTGCCAGTACGGGCGTTGGGGGGAACAATCCTGCTCATGCTGCGCTTATAGCTGGCGCAATAGCTATGCAGGCAAAGGAAGATAATCTTAAAGTGGAAGAAGTGCCATCATCCTTACAGTGCCCTGCTTATGATTATGGCAGCTCCTTCAGCAGAGCCATCAGAGTTTTTATGCCTGATTATTGTCGTGTTTTTATCTCAGGTACAGCAAGTATTGGCCTTGACGGTAAAACCGTTCATGCCGACAACTTAGATGCTCAGATTGTACTTACTTTAGAAGTAGTTGAAGGAATTCTTAAATCCCTTGGAATGAGTTATTCAGATGTCACCCGGGCTAATGCTTATTTCAAGCATACAAGAGATGTCCCTGCTCTCAAAAGGTATTGCGAAAGATATGGGCTGCCTGCTGCTCGGGTCGTTGCCGCACACGGCGATATCTGCCGCGATGAACTTCTGTTTGAGATTGAAGCTGATGCGATTTCTCTAACCCAACAAAGGCGCTGGCCTACAGCCTTTTAGTCACGAAAATACCTATAGATTAGATTTGTAGGCGCAAGAACTGACCCCACCTTGAACGCTATTGGCTTAATAAATACGCCTATAACCTCACCACGCTCATTGAATGCGGGTCCTCCACTCATGCCGGGCGCACTATCGGCATCACATTCAATATGCCTTGCGCCTGCCGCACGACGATTGTTGTGAACAGGCCTTTGGAAGACCTCCCCAATCGTGACGGAGAGACCATATCTTCTCAATGGGCACGCATAATAGTCTTCTCTATTGGTCTCATCCCGTTGAACCACGGGAAATCCCATCAGGTAAATGTCTTCCAAACTCTTTCCAGCTCCCCCTTCGTGCTCACCAAATAGAAGGGGCTTACCGATCGCTTCACTGAGCTCGATTCGCACTACGCCGATCTCACGAGAGTAACCGACTATTTTCGCAGATTGCCCCTGAATACGGGTGTCAAAAACAACTTTCTTGTCTTTCTTAACCAACACGATGTTGAGGGGAATTCCCGTTTCTTCAATCATTTTCTCTTTATCCGAATCACTCAAGCCCTCCTTTTCCAGGTGATTCTTTATCACCTCTTCCACGTTTCCATAGGATGTCCACAGACTGCTCGCATCTGGATAGAGATCGGCCTCAAAGGCAGTCCCCACAGCTATCGTTTTATATATGTCGCAGTATTGCCTGCCAGATCTAAGACAGGATTCAATTTGATAATAGCTGCCCAGGTCCACAGTGGGGGTTTCAGTTGGCGGTCTTTTCACATCTGCTACCAAACGTTCCCTTTCTTTAGATAGTGAACCTTCATATCCGACTTTTTTTAAGGTCTCATGAGGACTCGATGCAAGCACGATCATCTGATAAACAGATTCACTCTTTTCTTTAATGACTCCAGGGATATCAATACTATCGACTGCCCAAAACCCTGGCTCAGCTAAAACAATGGGGCGGGTATGGAGCAACAATGCACCCAAAAAACTCAGGCTTAACATTACGCTATATACTTTATGTTCAGCTTTGAAATTCCTCATCTAGAGACTCCTCCAAAATCACCTCGACTTCTTTTCTCTGCTTCATGAAATCCCTCGCACCCTCCTCCGTTACCTTTGTCCCTATCGCCACTATCCTTTTCAAATTGGGTCCGCCGAGGAGATGAGTAAGGCCGGAATCAGTAACTCTGTTTCCCGACATATCAACCTCCTCTAATCCTTTTAACTTGGCTATATGGGCCAACCCCGCATCGTTCAGCTGGCAGTCTTTCAGGCCTAAATATCTTAAATCTTTGAGTTCACTTAAATAGGAGAACCCTTTGCCCGTGAGGTTTGTACCACTCAATCTCAAGGTCTGAAGGTTCTTCATTTGAGACAAGTGGCTCAGACCTTCATCCGTTATCTGCTCACTACCCTCCCCCCAATCAGTTTGGGCAGGATCTTCATAGGCATCCTGATCAGTCATCCATATTTCGCCCGCGGATAGCTCTTCCAAATTCGTCAGCTTTGCAAGGTATGCCAGGCCACTATCGCCGACTCCAGTTCCTCTTAAATCGAGGCCCTTGAGGTTCTTTAGATGAGACAGATGCTCTAGTGCTGCACCGGTTATTGGAGTGTCCGCCAGACACAAGCGTTCCAAATTTCCAAGGTTAGAGAGATAGACAAGCTCTAAATTCTTCACAGAAGTGTTGGAAAGGTCCAGTTCCCTGAGTTCTTTGAGATCGGAGATAGGCTTGAGATAACCATGGTCGTCACCGCCAACTTTGGTATTATCGAGTTTTAGAACTTGCAGATGCTTGAACTTGGCCAGGTACCGCATGCCCTCATTATCTAGCTTTGTACCACTGAGCCCAAGGTAACGGAGTCGATCACATTGTCTCAGATAATCGAGGCCAGGACCCCGAACCTTTGCCCCTCCCAGCTCGACCTTTTCCAAATATGCTAATCCGGAAAGATACTTAAGCCCACTGTCTCTCACTCTACGGCTGTTAACCTGCACTTCCTTCAATCCCGTCAGGTTTTGAATGTGCTTTAATGCCGCACTCCCGATTTTCCCCTCACTCACCTCTATCGCCTGCAAATCATCCGGTTTCAAAGATTCGAGAGGGGCTAGATCCGCATCGGATTTAATGTTCACTTGCGGTACATGAAGCTTGACTTCCATTCCTTCAGGCACCTCGAGCTTACCAGTAGCCCTGACAGGGAGATCAACCCATGTCACCTCTTCTCCTTGAATTCTGGCCTTGGGGAAGCCCAGGCTTCGTCTATCCGGAAAATGGATTACATTGGAGATCTTCGCAGAACTGAGCTGTTTGTGAGAGATCCTGCTGGTATCTCCCTTTCTTATCAAGCTCCAATCTCTATTGGCACCAGTGAGGCAATATACTATTGCTGTATATTCGCGGCGTAAGACAATCCTGAATCCTATATCACAGTATGAGTCCATAGCAGGAACTGCCAGCCGCGCAGCAGAACGTGTATCTTTGGGCGGCGAAGGCCACCCACCTCCCCGGACCAGATAGCTATCCATTCCGACACCAGCCGGCCCCAATGGGTCGATAACCTGCTCATCCTGGTATTCCTTCCAATACGTATCAGCGACTAGCTCGGATACATTACCATGCATATCGTAAAGACCCCACCTGTTAGGCCTAAAACTGCCGACCGGCGATGTATATCTGTACCCATCATCATGGGTTTCATCTCGATCTTTTATTCTCGTGTTGCGATCCGCATAATTCGCATAGCGGTGCAAACCATCATAACTATCACCAAAAGTAAATCGGGTTGAACTTCCGGCCCGACAGGCGTATTCCCACTGCGCCTCTGTGGGCAGTGTAAACAAATAGTCCTCCGGCAGGCGACCAGCTTTACGTTCACGGTGTGTCAACCATCTACAGAAAGCATACGCGTCTTGTTTGCCCACCCCTACAACGGGTTTTTTCAAATCATTATCAAAAATGGTGCTCCAGTTCTTGCCCCCAATCCTCTCATTGGTTACCGAGTTATAGAGCGCATTGGCCATCTCCGAGTGGGCACGGTGCCCTGTTGCCTCGACGAATTTCTTAAAATCACCTACCGTAACCTCATACTTGCCTAACCAGAATCCCTTCGTCAATGTTACGTCGTGGGGACGCTCGTTGTCGGAACTATCTTCATCCGTTTCTGGACTGCCCATCGTAAATTTCCCCCGCTTTACCCAAACCATCTCCATTCCAAGGCCCTGGATGGTGAAATTCTCCCTTCTAATTTCCCGAGGCACAGCCGAATCTTTCTCGTAAACAGCACTCATATAAGAATGGGGAGCATCAAGTGCAGTCCCGAGGCCCATGAGGAGCAGAATTGTTAAGCTAACCAATGATAGGATATTTTTCTTAATGACTTTATTCATAGCCTATCCTCTCTTTCTCACCATAACCTCAAACGGGGGCCCCAGAGGGATCAGTGGCCAAAGTATTTCCGAGCCCTGTCTTGAAATGTATTCTACGGAGCACTTCATGTGACAGGGCTAGTGCTATGGCTGCCGCAGAAAAGAGTAGATCATATGCACAAAAAGTCCCTGGGACGACATTGAGGAGCTGCCCTATTTCAAAGCCGAATGACAACGTAATTGCGACGCTTAGCCAGAACCCCTTGAAAAACAAGGCACCTTCTCTCCAATAGATGAGAATCAAAGACACACAGGCATAGCACCATAAGGCATCAGGCAAAGAATATAGAAACCAGCGAGGGAAAAGCTCGCTAACTGGCATGGATATTTGTTGCAAGGAAAGCATAAAGCCGGAGACTGTGCTACTTTTGATCAGTTTGAATATGATGAGACTGGAGTCTCGAAGAAGACAGTAGATTACTGCCCCTAAGAAAACCGGCAGCAGAACACGGGTTGTATATGCCTTAGTAATGCTAAACATTTTCCAATTTAGGGGATTCGGACGCCCATCTCATAATCTCAACTGCCATGAGGCATTCCAGCCCGAAAGCAAGATAACCAGTGTAGCCGGCGATCGGCATCTCGAATAGCTTATATACGTGCAGATAAGGAATCTGATATGTCCACTTAGACAAGCTGTAGTAATTCCACATCTCCCAAAAAAAGCCACAGATCAACGCTGCAAAGCCCCAACCTAAAACGTAGCGCCAATTGCCCTTTGAGATACCACCTAAGTTAGAAGGTATACCGATCACACGATTAAGGGTTATCCATCCCAAAAAAGGGCCGATCCACAAAACTGGATAGAGGACCTTTGGATAGCAGCCGACTAAGAGAAAAGAAACCGATACCGCAAAAAGTGCGCCTATATAGAAGACTCTTGCTTTTGGAAAATGGACGACTGGTCCCCTCGCCAAGAAGCGCTGCAAACCCGAGAACGTATCCAAAAACCTCTTAGTACTATAAACTCCGGGGATTACAGTAGAAAAGGAAATCGTTGCAAAAAGGATATATTCTACAGGATTTGTGGCGTAACTCGCATCCTCATAAATCCAATTGTTCACGAACCTGTTGAGATATTCAAAAACCCACCATAGCATTGCACTCGCTATAAAAAGCTTCAGGAAAAAGGGGGGATTGCTAAGCATTGGGCAGCTACCACTTCTCATCTGCGTAAAGGCATTCATAACGACAATAAAGGAAAGCCATTGCGGAATAAAGGTATACGGTTGAACCGGCGAGAACCATGTGAATCGCGTCCAAGCAAATGTCCAAGATAAGATACCAAGCCCAAGACCAATCCACCCCCACCAGGGAAAAGTATATTGTCCTCGAAGTGAGCACTCTTCCCCAACCTGCCTTTCCCGCTGAAAACCCACCAACCAGAAAAGGCACATAAAAAGGGTAAGTGCTATGATTCCGATAAGGGCGCCCATGTGGACAGGACAATAATTCATTCGGTATGAAACGGGCGGAAAGCGAAGATATCCATTAAGCGCGTGGCCTGCTATCTTCGCCCCCACCAAAGGTAGAATCAAACAAATAAAGGCGAGCACCGAGACACCAAGAAAAGGTCGGCTCGTTTTATTGAGGGAATTGGATAAACCGCTAGCAGCACTGAACCTACCAGGGTAATTGAATAAATCTAATTCACCTTCCATCATAGTCATGGAACGATAACTCTCGATATCAGGGTCCAAGGACCGGACCGTGCAGGAACAAAAGGCATTTAACACTAGAAATTTAATTTCACGGATTTCATGCTGTCAACTCTTTTGTGTAAGCTCTTTTTTCACCGATAGGCTGACTAATCACACATTCTTATGCATATACACTAAGGCACCATGATGGAAAAATACCGTTGACTTACTCCAGGCGTCTGCTTATGTTTCAAGCGAGAATAACATCATAGAAGGGAGGATTCCTTAATGAAAAGTAAGATCTTTTTGATGACGTTGTTGGTTATATTGACGGTTGCCTTTTCACTGGTCATGACCAGCAAGCAAGCGCTAAGATCTGATGAAGCGCATGCCCAAGCCAAGATGAAAATAGCCGTACTGGATAAGATAGCCAAGGCTCAATCTGCCCGCCGGTTCAACTATCTTTATCCGAAGCTCACCCGCTATTTACGGGACGCCTTCTCGAAGGATGGGCGATTTGACCTGATATCGCCTGAAGAGGTAGACCAGGCCATTAGGGGTGCCGGGATTGAAAAGGAGACGATGGACCCCGATAATGCTGATCGACTCAGGGAGATCGGAAGACGTGCAGGGGCAGACGTGGTCTTCATCAGTTACTACTATGAGATGGGAGGCCACGCCATGCCCATGCACTCCAATAATGTCCTGATTCTCGTCTGGGTAGGCAGGGATGATACGGTCAAGCTGGACAAAGCCTACAGCCGAGTTCTGTCCGAAGCTGGCCTTGTCTCAAGCGACATCCAGGGGTTCAAGGAGTTGTTGAGTAAGGCAACGCCCCTACTTACGGGACGCTGAATACTGGGAGCATTTCCTATTTGACATGCAAACCTCTCTCCCACTATACTCGCCCTCATCAAAAGCTGGGTGTCGACTCACTATTACCAAATTACCAACAGTTAAGGAGAGTATTGAAATGGGGAAAAGAATCTGTGTTTGGTTTGTTGGGGGATTTCTAATCTTTTGCATGCTGAGTGGTTTTTTTGGGACACAAGGATCACTAGCTCAGCAAGACAACAAAGCAGTGGCAGTGGTGGATCAGTTCCTGCAGGCCGTTGTCCAGAGAGATTCACCAAGTGCCTTTAAACTCTGCACTTCTGGGGTACGACGGGGAAAGACTCCCGAAGGCTTTCTGGAGTCACCCGATATCGCAACCATCTTCTCCGGGACCACGTCCTGGGAGATCATCCGGGTTCTGGGAGAAGGGAGTATTCGGACCGTTCTCCTGAAACTAATGAATACGGAAGGAGAAGAGGAGAAATTCAGGAACCTTGGGATTGCCTCCCTTAAGATGCGCGGAAGCTTTCGAGTCCGAGATTTTGCGGTCACGCCCTGGGTTAGTTCCGAGGCTCGATCCCTCAGGTACCTGAGCGACCTTTACACACGCCTGGATCATATTGATTCCGCCGAACAAGCGATCAGAAAGGCCTATAGTCTTGATCCCGACGATCCCAAGGTGTCAGCCTTCCTTGGCTACATTTACCTTGAAAAGGGAGTCGAGCTCGAGGAGGCCAAAAGGCTCATCGAGTCCGCCCACATACGGAATCCCAACGACCCAGAATTCATGGACTTCTTAGGATGGACTTACCACAAGGCCAATCAACGTCAGCAGTCAGTTCAGTGGTTCGATAAGGCCAGGGAGGCCTTCCAGAAGATTGAGGGTTACCGATCGAGCCCTGAGTATATTCGGTTCACGACCCACGTTGATAAGGCAAAGGCCAGCGGATGGCGACCCACTCAAACCTGAGAACTTTTCAGATCAGCTCACCGTAATTCTTGGTAAGAAGGAGGTAATAATAGATGAAAAGCGCGCTATTTCGGGGGATAATTATCTTCCTTTTATTCTTCTTAGAAGCAGGAGCCCTGGATGCCACAGCGGATGAAAAGCCGGTGGTAGTTATCTTGAAAGCCCCAAAACATGAACTGGTCGCAGAAACCTTCAGAATGAATTGGGACCGCACGTTCTCTCAAGGGGTTAACAAGACTCGAAACATCGATTATTTTCGAGCTGAGTGGTCAAAGGAGAGCGAACGGGAAATCGAGGCCTTGGTTCGGGACGCCGTGGAGATTGCGGGCGGATGGCCGGTAAGACCAGGTGATGTGGTCTTGATCAAGCCCAATCTGGTGGCATCCGTATTCTTCCTCATTTATCATGGAAAGACCACCGAGGATGACTTTCAAGCTTGTCAGACCGATCCCCGCATCGTCAGGGCCTTAGCCCTTATGGCCAAGGAATCCGGGGCCAAGAGGATCATCATCGGTGAAGGGCCGGCGGCGGGCGATGGCTGGGCAGGGTATATGCAGAGCGGCTACCTTGCCATGGTGAAAGACTTGGCAAAGGAGGGGGTCAAGGTGGAGTTGATAGATTTCACCCACGAGCCATATACCTGGGTTAAGTCCAAGGGCCTGGCCAACCCCGAATATGCAGTGCCCAAGGTAGTGACGGAGGCGACCTGTATTATCAGTGTCCCGGCCCTGAAGACCCATTCCATGACCGGTACGACTGTCAGCCTTAAGAATGTGGCGGTGGGGTTAATGTCGGGCCGCGTGTATGGATTTTTCAAATATGGATGCCCCCACCAGAAGATCCCCGCATGGATTACCGATATTGCCTCGATGTTCAAGATAGACTACACAATCGTAGATGGGATATGGGGCATGGAAGGCAATGGTCCATTGAGCGGAGATCCAATTCAGATGGATTTGATTATTGCAGGGGCTGACCCGGTGGCGGTCGATGCGGTCTGCACCGCTATCATGGGCTTCAATCCCAACAATATCGGCCACATTACTATGGCAGCCACGCATGGTCTGGGTGTTGCTGATTTAGATGGCATTGTAGTTGAAGGTGAGAGTATTGCGAGTGTGGCAAGGGAATTCAAAGTGGTACCGGAGGAGAGCCGCTGGCCATCCGAGCATGGCGGAGTGAAGAACTGGGAGGAGAGGTACAAGGCTTCTGGCAAATGATTAGTGATACTGGAGTTTCCGCAGTTTCATAGGGTGTATTTCCATAACCTGT
>JABAOF010000161.1_pt7 | contig 13937 bp, 15 predicted proteins | sample 7062171 | NCBI WGS metagenome assembly JABAOF01 (sample SAMN14538628, study PRJNA623070) | marine sediment metagenome | biome: marine biome [ENVO:00000428]; feature: marine pelagic biome [ENVO:01000023]; material: deep marine sediment [ENVO:00002113] | place: India: Gulf of Khambhat ...
TCTAACAGTGGGGTGGGCGGCAGCAATTCGAGAATTGCTGTGTTGCTGAAAGAGAAAGGAGTTTTTGCTTCACCCCCGTAATCTACCATCATCTTCAGACTCTGCTTTGTAGGGCGTTTCAGTATCCAGAGTTGAGTCTTTGCCTGTCACCAGCTTGCCGTTGGGCTTCTTTCACAAGAAGACTCCTCTCTTGTATGGATTAGCCGCCATGGACTACTGGAATAATGACGATTTCTTCCCCGTCATGCACTCGAGTTTCAAGACCTTTCAAAGCGCTTATTTCTCTTCCGTTGACAAGGATGAGCGCGTTTGGACGAGGGTCGTTGAGTTCTGGATCAATCAGCGCTCGTCTGGCCTCGCTGGAAAGAGAAATCCCTATCTTTTCCACAGCTTTTCGGACAGTGGGGGTGTCTAATTTCAGCGAGAGCTTGTCTTTTTGAGCGGAAATCCGGAAGATCCCCCTGAGCTTAACGTTTACGCTGATGGTCATCCTTATCCCCAAAAGGCGATCGTATTCCATGCAGAATTGAATGGAGAGGTTTCTTGGACAGCCAGCTGTTTTCTGCGGATCTTTTGGGGTTCGGCGTTTGCGATATTCAAGCCTTGCAGGATATCAAAGACTGAGGAAGCTATCGCTTCTCAAGGGCTTCAGCTATGCGGTCCAGCGCTTTGTTGAGATTCTGGACGGAATTGGCAAACGATAGACGCAAGTAGCCATCACCGTGTTTTCCAAACGCGGTTCCTGGCAGGACTGCTACCCCGGCCTTGTTAAGCAGATAGTCTGAGAGGTCTCGGCAGTTAGTTCCAGTTCCCGTTATGTTCGGGAATACATAGAAGGCCCCAAGGGGTTTTTTGCATGTAATCCCTGGAATCTCGTTCAAACCTGGAACTATGACGTCTCTCCTCTTTTTGAATTCGGCGACCATTTTCTCTGATTCGTCTTGTGGACCTTGTAGCGCTTCGATTCCAGCCATCTGGGTAAAGGCGCATGTGCAGGAGTTGGAGTTGACCATTAGCTGCGTGATTTTTTGTGCTAAGTCCTTTCGCATTACACCGTATCCAAGTCTCCAACCAGTCATGGCATAGGTTTTCGAAAAGCCTTCTAACACGATGGTTCGCTCCTTCATCCCGGGAAGTGAGGCTATGCTTTCATGTTGGCCTTCATAGAGTATCTTGCTGTACACCTCGTCGGATATCACGAAGATATCATCTCTGTCCGCGATGGCCTCAGCTACAGCTTTCAGGTCACTCTTCGTGAGAACTCCGCCCGTTGGGTTTTGCGGTGAGTTTAAGACTATCATCTTAGTCTTCTTCGTTATCTTCTTCTGAACGTCCTCTGGATCAAACCTGAAGTTTTTCTCCTCTTTCAGGGGTATGGGTATCTGCTGGGCTCCGACAAAGTTTATCACAGACTCGTAGATAGGAAAGCCAGGGTTAGGGTTCAAGATTTCGTCGCCAGGATTGGCTAAGGCGAGTATGCTGAAGAACATGATCGGTTTGGCGCCAGGTGTCACGACCACCTCTTCCAGTTCGACGTCTATGTCTCTCGTCTTTGAGATGTGTTCTGCGATTGCTTCTCGGAGTTCTGGGATTCCCGCAGCTGGAACATAGTGTGTGTAGCCGGCGTGGAGGGCTTTTACTGCAGCTTCTTTGATGTTCCTTGGCGTGTCAAAATCCGGTTCTCCAATTTCGAGATGGACGATGTCTCTTCCTTTCTTCTCAAGAGCCTTTGCTTTTGCGAGGACTTCGAAGGCCGTTTCCGTTCCTAGAGCATCCATCCTCTTTGCGAAGACTGAGTCCATTGAATCACCAATCTTACGTGAAGATATGGAGTTAAAAAGGGATTTAGTATTTAACGTTTGCAACGGGTTTGTAGATCGCCTTAGAAATGTTTGGACAAGGGTTTCATTTTCAGAACTTCAGGGTTGACGAGGTTCGGCGGTCTTCTGCCTTCGAAGAAGGCTACAAGATTGTCTGACACCATCTTGGCCATTTTGGAGCGTGTCTCATGGCTGGCGCTGGATATGTGTGGGGCAACTACTACATTGTCGAGTGTGAGTAATGGATTGTCTGCGGCGGTTGGCTCTTGCTCGAAGACGTCGATACCAGCGCCTGCTATTCGCCCTTTCTTTAGCGCGTTGTACAAAGCCTTTTCATCCACAACCGGGCCCCTCGAATTGTTAATCAGATAGGCTGTCTTCTTCATCAGGTTGAGTCTTTCCTCATTCATCAAGTGGTGCGTCGCTTTCAACAATGGAACGTGGACGCTGACAAAATCGGATTCTTTCAGAAGGGTTTCCAAATCTACAGATTCTGCCCCAAGTTGTTCCAATTCGGGTCTTGACACGACGTCGTAAAACAGAATTTTCATATTGAAACCTTTCGCTCTTCGCGCCACAGCTGCGCCTATTCTCCCTGCTCCGACGATGCCAATGGTTGCTCCATGCACATCTCTCCCCAACAGCATGCTTGGATGCCACCCCACTTTCCACTTTCCGGAACGAACATAGCTGTCTGCTTCGGTGACTCTGCGTGCGGCAGCCATGAGGAGTGCCCAAGCAAAGTCTGCAGTGGTCTCTGTCAACACTCCAGGCGTGTTAGTTACGTAGATACCTCTCTTGGTTGCTTCCTTGACATCTATATTGTCGTATCCCACAGCGAGTTGCGCCACTATCTTCAAGTTCAGCGCTGCATCAAGGACCTCAGCATCGATTTTGTCCGAGAGGAGCGAGGCAAAGGCGTCGACATTTGCAGCCTTTTCAATTATCACATGTTTTGGTGGAGGAGCGTATTCAGACCAAATCTCTGTGTCAAATCGGTCTTTGATTATCTGGAGTCCTCTTTCAGGAATCTCACGGGTCACAAAAACTCTGGGTTTCGGCATGTTCGGTCACTTCTTTATCTGCGCGGTTTCTACTACTGGGAATTTATCAGTTAAAGCCTTTGTTTTCCATTTGTGCGGTCGGGTTTTCCAAGTCATTGTGGAAAGCTGTCTGGGCATGAGATTGACTGCTTTTTCATGAACGGAGGAAAACTTTTGACTTGGAAGCGTTGTCAAACTGCGATTTCGAGCGCCTGGATGGGCTGATCATTCTTATATCTGTCAGTAGCTACTTGGAAGCACGTTACCTGTTCTTGCATTTAGGAGTGGCGGGAATGGTCATAACCAAGAACAAGAACGAACTGGTAAACAATGCTGAATCACGCCTCGATCGCAAAGCCAGAGAGCTTGCACTACTGGGCCTCGAAGCAGCTTTGGAAGCAGTTGATCCGAGGGAGTTGATCAAGTCCAGAGTCACGCTACGGGGAAGCGTGCTCCGAATTGATGATGCTTCTTTTGATTTAGACAAATTCCAGAGCATCTTTATCATTGGAGGGGGCAAAGCCAGCGGTTCCATGGCCGAAGCTCTTGAGAAGATACTGGGTGATCGCATCACAGAAGGCGCCCTGAACATCCCCTACAACAACGGGACATACAGTGTACGACGAGTCCATCTGCAAGAGGCAAGCCATCCAGTTCCAGACGAAGCGGGTGTGAAGGGTGCAGAGCGCATTCTGAATCTGGCTAGACGAGCTAGCGAGGACGATTTGGTCATCTGCCTCATTTCAGGTGGAGGGTCTAGTTTGATGGCACTCCCTCGAGGCGAGATACCTCTTCAAGACAAGAAAATGGTCACGCAGGGCCTGTTGAATTCAGGGGCCACAATAAATGAGGTCAACACTGTACGGAAGCATATCTCAGACTTCAAAGGCGGCTGGTTGGCAAAGAGAGCGTATCCTGCCACGGTTATCAACTTGATTCTTTCCGATGTCCTCGGCGACCCTCTAGATTTCATAGCGTCAGGACCTTCAGTCCCAGATTCCACCACGTTCCACGATGCTGTTGAAGTTCTTAAGCGATATAGCCTCTGGGGGAATCTGCCGAAGTCCGTTGAGCGGGTCTTACTTGATGGCGAGAGAGGACTAATAGCGGAGACGCCCAAGAAAGAGGATGAAACGTTCAAGAAGGTTCACAGCTTTGTGGTGGGAAATAATCGGTTGGCAAGCCTAGCCGCGTATGATAGGCTTCAGAGTGCGGGTTTGAACGCACTGTTTCTCACTTCATTCTTAGAAGGTGAAGCAAGGCATGTAGGGACAATGTTTGCCGCCGTTGCTCGAGAGATAAGTGCAACAGGGAAGCCTGTTGAAAGACCTGCTGGCGTAGTGGCAGGGGGAGAGACCACGGTGACAATTTTGGGCGAAGGCAAAGGCGGACGAAACCAGGAAATCGTCCTGGCAGCAGCCTTAAAGGTGCAGAAGCTAGATGGCGTGGCGATTGGATCTCTGAGTACTGATGGAATCGACGGTCCAACTGATGCTGCCGGAGCCCTAGCAGATGGAAAGACTATACTTCGTTCTCGAGAGGTAGGTTTGGACGCTACGAGTTTTCTGCTGAATAACGATTCCTACAATTACTTCTCAAAACTGGGAGATCTGATCTTTACGGGGCCAACAAGCACGAATGTCAATGACGTTTCGATTATTGTGGTCGTTTAGCTAGGCTTGTTCGCCGGTGAAGAGTTCTACTATTTCTGATGCAGTCTGAATGAGGTCGTTGACTTCTTCAAACATCTTTTCAAGATCGGCTCCTCGATTCTTTGCGACATGTCTCACTGTTCGTTCAATATCGACCAAGCATCTTAGGATCGGGTCTCCGATGGGCTTTCTTTCCTTTATGGTTTGATGGACTATCGCTTCGACAAAGATGGGGTCGCCCATACTGTAGTAGATTGCGGCTTGCGCTTTTCTTACAGCTTCCAAGATTAGTCCAGAAGCCATGTAGGGCGTTTTTTGGGCAGCGATCAGTTCTGCTTTTGCTTCTCTGAGGTAGCGTAAAGCCCATCCTTTCTGATAGTCATCCATCATTGCCATTGTATTGTCTTTCCTTCTGCAATTCCTGTCGTAGGAGGGATTACGCTTCTTCCTCTGTTTCCTCTTCAATCAGTTCGGCTTCTTCAGAAGGTTGGGTCGTGATTACTAGGCGGGTTATATATCCTGCTATTCTGTTTCTTAGTTTTTTCGAGGAAATTCCGGTGAGGGCTTCTACGGATTCCTTGTTGTCTGCAAAACTGGTTGTGAATTTGCTGGGAAATCTCTCCAGAAGTTCGCGTGCTGTACTCTTTATTTTCTCTGTTCGAACTTTCCCCAAGCTTCTGTTTGCCCTCCACCGTCCTTGAGTCTTTCTGTCTTCCCGTTCATTTTTGGTGACACTGTTCCATCTTCATCGTTGCTTTTATTACTTACGCCATCCGAAACCCTGATTTCACCCTTTGATTTTCAGGATGGGTCATTTTCTAGTTCTGCCAGCGCAAAAATGTGAAAAACTCTTGAAATTAATGCTTGCCTAGGAAATTCCATTCCATTCGTAGGCTTCAACAAACGTTAAATAGTGACTGAAGGGAAAAAGAAGCTGTGGAGAAGGTCCTATGGCGAATCTCGAATTGTCTGTGGCGCCTATGCACCGAATAATCAAGAAGGCGGGAGCGGAAAGGGTAAGCGAATCGGCTGCTAAAGCGTTGGCCAAGGAGCTTGAAGGAATCGGCTTAAAAATCTCAAAGGAAGCCATCGATTACGCTATGCACGCTGGACGGAAAACCGTCAAAGCTGAGGATATCGAAATAGCCGTAAGGAAAGCAATAGGCAGGTAAGCCAAGGTCTTTCCAGGGCATCCTACAACTCTGCATCTACGCTCCTGAGAAGAATAGTGGTCTCTAGGCTCCTCTCTGCAACGCGACTGAGACGATGCCACCTAGAACGAAAACTGCTCCAAGAATGAAAAGTGCACTTGGGATTTCCACAAATAGAATGATCCCGAGTAGAGTCGCGGCGAGAGGTTCCAAGAGGGCTAGTGTGGCCGTTTCAAAGGACTTCAGACCGGAAAGCGAAGAAAAGTACAAGGAATGCGCCACAGCAGTCGGCAAAACTCCTAGCCCTACCAGTACTGGAACAGCCTCCCAACTCATTGCAGAGAACAACGGCCCCGAGCTCATCGCGACACTTGCGGCGAGCACTGCCAAGGCGGACAACATGTAGATGAAGAGCATCAAAGACAGAATCGGAACCTTGCGCCTTGTGGCTCGTCCCCAGCTTAGATACAACGCCTCAACGACCGCAGCAAGCAGAGCTTCGAGATCTCCCTTTAGGTTCAGACCAAAAGTCGGCGAAGAAGTTTCGGCGTAGGCGATTACGCTCAGCCCCAGAAATGAAATCACTATCCCTAGTATTGCACGTCGAGTTGGTTTCACGCCCGAAATCAAGGTTGAGAGTATCAGTGCCCAAATGGGCGTGGTGTTCACTAACACGGTAGCGTTGATTATGGGGGTGGCCATCACTGCCGAAGCAAAGAGGACAAAGTGTGTTCCTAGCAGAACTCCGAGAAAGAGAACTTGCGGAAAGAATCGCTTGAGCAAATCTGCTTTGAAAGGGCTTCTCCACAAGAGAATAGCAGCCCCCAACACTAAGAAGGCTATCGTCAAACGCCAAAACGCTATGGAGAAGATATCCACACCACCGATAAGCTTTATGAACACGGCTGCTGTGCCGAAAAAGGCACCGGCCAAAATGCCCTCGAAGAGCGCGATTTTCCTACCACGCTTCCACTGCTGTTCAGTCAAATCTAGACTTCCAAGATATTTGATTATTGGTGGGGTTTAGTTCTGTATAGTCTCAAGAGGTTTTCGGAAGATGAGCTGTAGAGATTGGTTGAGCGTATGGCTATGCCTGGACATTCTTCTCCCATTCGCGGTAGAAAAGACTTATATTCCGGATGAAAATTGCAGTAGTTAGACCAGAAATTCTATGTTGTAAAGGAGAGAGTTGAATGGCGTATTTGACTACACAAGCCGGGCAGCCTGTTCTAATCCTGAAAGAGGGAACGGCACGGAGGCGTGGAAGAGACGCCCAAAGAAACAACATCATGGCAGCCAGAATTATCGCCGAAGTTTTGAGAACAACTCTAGGACCTCGCGGTATGGACAAGATGTTGATCGACAGCCTGGGTGACATCACAATTACAAACGATGGCGCAGCAATACTCGACGAGGTAGATGTAGAGCACCCAGCCGCAAAGATGATGGTTGAAGTTGCCAAGACGCAGGATGATGAAGTTGGCGACGGAACCACAACTGCGGTAGTCTTGGCTGGAGAACTTCTACGAAAGGCTGAGGAGTTGTTGAGTCAGAATATCCATCCCACGGTAGTGGTGAGTGGATACAGAAAAGCAGCTCAAAAAGCGATGGAAGTCCTTGAAAAGGTAGGAATCACTGTTGATCTTAAAGACCGTGAAACTCTGAAAAAAGTCGCCATGACATCTATGGCCAGCAAAGCGGTTGGTGGCGCACGGGATCACTTGGCGGAGATTGCCATTGATGCCGTAAAGCAGATCGCTGAGAAGAGGGGTGACAGAATGGTCGCCGACATCGATCATATACAGATCACAAAGAAAGAGGGTAAGAGCCTCTTTGACACGCAACTTGTCCAAGGTCTCATAATCGATAAGGAGGTTGTACATACAGGGATGCCGAAGCGGATCGACAACGCTAAGATCGCTCTACTTGATTCTCCCCTTGAAGTGGAAAAGACAGAGTTCAACGCTGAAATCAGGATCAAAGACCCCACGCAGATGACGGCGTTCTTGGATAAAGAGACCCGAATGTTGAAGGACATGGTCAAAAAGATCAAGACCTCTGGCGCCCGCGTTTTGTTCTGTCAGAAGGGAATCGATGATATGGCTCAGCACTTCCTGGCAAAAGAAGGGATCTTGGCCACCCGTCGAGTCAAACAGTCTGATATGGAGAAACTGGCCAGAGCCACAGATGGAAAGGTTGTCACAAACCTCGACGACCTCAAAGCCAAAGATCTTGGAAAAGCCGGGAAGGTTGAAGAACGCAAGGTGGGCGACGACAAGATGATTTTCGTCGAAGAATGCAAGCATCCACGTTCAGTCGGCATTCTGATCCGAGCGGGCCTCGAAAGAATGATCGACGAGGCAGAAAGAGCTATGAACGACGCTTTGTCCGTTGTCGCCGACGTCATTGAGTACAACAAAGTTGTTGCAGGCGGAGGCGCGGTCGAATCAGGAATCGCGAAAACTCTTCGCTCCTACGCACGAAAAGTTGGAGGCAGAGAGCAACTAGCGATCGAGGCGTTCGCCGATTCCATAGAAATCGTACCCAAGACACTAGCAGAAAACGCGGGACTCGAACCCATCGACATCCTCGTTGGCCTGAAGGCAGCCCACGAAAAACCGAAGGGACACTTGATGGGCGTTAATGTCTTCACGGGAAAAGTCGTGAACACCTATGACAGCGGTGTGATCGAACCGCTAAGCGTGAAAGAGCAGGCGTTGAAATCCGCCACCGAATCCGCATCCATGATCTTGCGGATCGATGACGTAATCGCGTCGACCAAGCCTAGAGAAGAAGGCAAGCCACCTGGTATGCCCGAAGGCGAAGAATACGGAGGATACTAACCCTCCGCGTCCACCTCTTTTTTGTTTAGAATCTACCCAATCTCGTTATTTTCACATCAAGAATTTTAAGGATGAAGAGTTTCTCTACTAGTGACGCTCCGGTAGTATAGTCCGGTTAAACATCGAATGGACCACGTATGACGGCCTCTCGTCGTTAGAATCGGAAGAAAGCCGCCGACCCGGGTTCAAATCCCGGCCGGAGCACCATTGCAGACTAGATTCCGTATCTGAGCGCGCAACACGTAGGAAAAGGTTATTCCAAAGGGACTAGCTTGATCTCGAAAAGTTGCGGCCATCTTTTTCCTGTTATGAAAAGCCTGTCTTCTTCTGAATCATAGGCAATCCCGTTGAGGACATTGTCCGTGTCTGGGTCTGCCGAATCTTGGAGACCGCTCAAATCGATCCATCCCGTGACTTGCCCGGTTTGAATGCTTATTATCGCGATTTTGTCTTCCTGCCAAATGTTGGCATAGACTTCCCCATGAATGTACTCAAGTTCATTGAGCTGGGTCACAGGGGTAGCTTCATACACTTCAACCTGTCCAACTTTCTCAAAAGTCTCAGGGTCTAAGAAATGCAGAGTTGCCGTTCCATCACTCATGATTAGCCGATTGCCGTCATAGGTGATTCCCCACCCTTCCATAGGATAGCTAAACTCTTGCAGCAAATCAAACGAACGTTTATCATAGACGAAACCTCTATTCGATCGCCAAGTTAGTTGGATGATCCTATCGTCGACGATTGTGATGCCTTCCCCGAAGAACTCGTTTGACAGAGCGTAAAGCCGCAGGATTTCGCCAGTCTCCAATTCTACGCAACGTAGTGTTGAGTGCCCATAGAGTCCTGTGCTCTCATACAGAACACCATTCTCAAAGATCAGGCCTTGTGTGAAAGCATCTTCATCGTGCGGATATACATTGATAATGTCGTAGGTGTAGCGCACTGGTGCGGCATTTGTTGGACTATCGTTTTGCGAGATGAGTATGGCGGCACCTAGCAAGAGCGCGACTGCAACAAGAAGTAGACCCACTAGGTATCGTCTCATCAATTGTGTTCTGTATTTCTCTGTACAAGCAGCTTTAGTACTTTGTGCGCGAGAAGTAGAATCTAGTCCATTCAAACGGCAAAGGGGCTAGTAATAGCTATGCTCAAGACCGAGAATCTTGTAAGCTTGGTAATTTTCCCTGCATGGACGAGTGGATTACTTGTTGGTGTCTGCTAATCCATCAATTTCATTAACTCATTGAGGGACAAGGTGTTGAGTATATCGTCTTTTCTAGCCCAGCCGCGTCGGGCGGTAGCTATTCCCAGCTGTATGAACCTCAAGTGGTCCGCGTTGTGAGAATCGGTGCTTATGACTAACCTACACCCCGCTTCTACGGCTCTCTTGACATTTGTGTCGTTCAGATCTAACCGGTTAGGATAGGCGTTGATTTCAAGGAAGGTGCTCGTTTCTACTGACGTTTCGAATACCCTTTCAAAGTCCAACTCGTAGCCTGTCCTCTCTTGAATTAGCCGACCCGTCGGGTGGGCGATTATGTCCACATTCTCGTTCTCCATGGCCGATATCATTCTCTCGGTGAGTTTTTCTCGTCCCTTCCTAAAACCGGAGTGGATGCTTGCGACGACGATGTCCAGATCTCGCAGTATCTCATCTTTGACGTCCAATTTCCCATCGGATTTGATGTTGACTTCAACACCATTCAGAACCGTTAGTCCTTCGACGGTCTCGTTGACCTTCTCTATCTCTTGCATCTGCTTCATTATCTCCTTTTCATTCATACCTCCGGCGATTCGCAGGGAACCTGTATGATCGGTAGTGGCCAAGTACTCATGCCCCAATCTCTTGGCAGCTTTTGCCATCTCTAGAATTGTGTTGGAACCATCACTCCACTTGGTGTGGGCCTGTAAGTCTCCCCGTAAGTCGTCATAACTAATCAGTTTAGGAAGTCTATCCTCAAGCGCTGCTTCCACCTCGCCCCTATTCTCCCTCAATTCCGGTTCGACGTACGTCATTCCCAAGTGTTTGAAGACTTCCTGCTCTGTCTTTCCAGCGATCTGTCGTTCGTTCTCAAAGAGGCCGTATTCATTGAGTTTCAGTCCTTGCTTCAACGCCAGTTTTCTCATCTCGATGTTGGTTTCCCTAGAGCCTGTGAAGTACATCAACGCTGAGCCAAAAGATTCTGGTTTGATCACTCTCAGATCTGATTCCAAGCCTTCTCTCAATCGGACGGTTGACTTGGCTTCGCCCTTCGCTATTACGTGTCGGACGCTGTCCAGACCAGTGAAGTAGTCCATTACATCCTTGGGCTTCTGGGTTGTGACGAGAATATCGATGTCACCAACCGTCTCTTTTCTTCTCCTTATTGATCCTGCAATCTCAACCCTGTTGACGGCAGCGAGCTTCCTCAAATCGTTCTTGAGCTTCTCAGCGACGGGAAGGATATACCCTAAAAGGTTTCGCCCTGTCCTTTGTCTTGCGAATTCGAGATTCCTCAATATGTTCTGCTCGGTCTTTTCTCCCATACCCGCCAAATCTCTGATTTCATGCGTCTTCGCAGCCCTCTCCAGGTCGTCTAGATTCTTCACTCCCAGTCTTGTGTATAGGAGTTTGATGGTTTTGGGTCCTAATCCTTCTACGCTTCGCAAGGCTTCGAAGTCGATAGGGAATTCCTTCTTCAGGTCCTCATGATATTCTGATGATCCTGTCTCGATGATCTCTTCAATCTTCTTCGCTATGTTCTTTCCAATTCCCGGTAGTTCCGTGAGTTGTCCGTCTTCTTTGACTTCTTCGATATCTTTGGGGAGCGATCTGACGGTTCGAGCGGCCTTGCGGTACGCCCTAGGTTTGTATTCTACGCCTTGCATCTCCAGTAAATCAGCGATTTCATTCAGGATTCTTGCGACGGCGAAGTTCTTCATTTGGTCACATTCTCGAATCTATTACTACCAACCGGCGAATCTGTTCGCTGTGAGCAGTCACAAACCGTGTTTATCGTTCGTGGATTTCTCTAATATCCATTCTTATTCCAATAAGGCTATTCCTCTGACAAGAGCTCCTTCAGAGTGACGAAGTCCTTTTCGAATTTTTCTCTCATCTTGGGAAACCGCATGGCGGCCGCGGGATGGCAGGTTGGAATGTATTCTATGTTTCCCTTTCTGGGAGTCTGCTGTGCCACCTTTCCCATCAGCACGACGAGCTTCGGTCTGATTTCGACAATCTGTTCAGTTAGATAAGGCAGGCAGGCCCTGATTTCGTCAGATCTTGGCGTTCTGTTCTGAGGGGTCTTGTGTTTAACAACATTTGTGATGAACAGCCTTTCACGACTAATCTTGTTCTTCCCCAAGACCGCGTTCAGGAATTTTCCCGCTCTACCGACGAAAGGCCTTCCCGTCTTATCTTCTTCCTCGCCGGGATTCTGCCCTACAAGCATCACCTGAGCTTTGCTTGGCCCCTCTCCAGGAACTGCATTCCGCGCTCCCTTCCAGAGTCTGCATTTCTTGCACTGCTTTATTCGTCTCTCCAGTTCTCTAAGAGACAAATTCAATCACGCTCAAGTAGTGGATGCAGGTTTATAACATGATATCAGTGTTGTGTGGAGCCTAGAGACCGAGAAGTCCGCTCGACTTTTATATCATGTCATGGAAACATTCTCTCACCAATAAGGAATGCACCATGGAAGTAGTGATCATAATCGATATGCTGAAAGAATTCGTAGCTGGCAAACTCAAGACTGAAAGAGCAATGCGGATTGTACCAAACATAAAGAGGCTCATCCAATCCGCTAGAGACCATGGAGTTCCGATCATCTACACCAATGACGCCCATCTACCAGTTGACTTTGAACTCACGAAATGGGGCAAACACGCTATGAAGGGAACAAAAGGCGCAGAAGTCATCCCCCAGTTGAAGCCTACAACGGGTGACTACGTGCTCGAGAAGAGAACCTACAGCGGCTTCTTTGAAACAGGACTCGATCCCCTGCTTAGAAAGCTGCGAGTCGATACGATTGTCCTAACTGGACTCTATGCAGATGTGTGTCTCCAACATACTGCCGCTGACGCGTTCTTCAGAGGATACCAGATTGTCGTGCCCAAAGATGCTACAGAAGCCGCGAGCGAGCAAGAGCTCCAACAGGGATTAAGGTATGTGAAAAAGATGTATGATGCTGAGATAACTGAAACCGACACGATAGTCAAACGTTGGACTAAAGCCTAGTTGATGACTCTTCGCATCTGCTAGAGCAACGCACTGAAACCTGCGTGAAGAAAAACTGAAGAGCGATCATCACCTTATCCACAGTTGCCGTGTTGAGCAAGCCTTGGGCGTCAATCTTACACCGATAATAGTCAAGAGAATAATACAACTCGAAGATCTGAGAGGAAAATCGCTGGCCGTAGACGCCAACAACATGTTATACCAGTTTCTAGCTCTTACGAGAACGCCCGATGGAACTCCCCTAAAGGACTCGAGTGGGAACGTCACCTCTCACCTCTCCGGGCTCATGTTTCGATCAACTCGCCTCATGCACGACTACAACATTCATCTGGTCTTCGTGTTCGACGGCAAACCTCCTCTTCTCAAAGGATCAGAAATCTCCAAGAGGCGGAAAGCCCGCGAAAAAGCCGCAAAGGAATGGAAAACAGCCCTAGAAGCAGGAGATTATGATACCGCCTTCTCCAAAGCCGTTGTCATGGGCCGGCTAACCAAGCCTATGGTTGATGACGCCAAAAGGCTACTTAGGCTTTTGGGAATACCGTTTGTCCAAGCTCCAAGCGAAGCTGAGGCTCAAGCAGCCTATATGGCTAGGAAAGGCGACGTCTGGGCCGCGAGTAGCCGCGACTATGATTCCCTACTCTTCGGCCCGCCGAAGCTGCTAAGGTATCTCACGATATCGGGGAGGAAATTCCTGCCCAGCAGAGGGGTGTCCAGACCACTGAAACCTGAACTCATCAACCTCAGTGCACTGCTTGCACATCACAAGATCACACGGAAACAACTCATAGATATTGCGATTCTGATCGGCACGGACTTCAACCAGGGAATAAAGGGAATTGGCCCGAAGACCGCCTTGAAGTTGCTGAGAGAGCATGGCAATTTGGAAAATCTGCCTGACAACATCAGTTCAAGGATACCGAAGCACTACGATGAAGTTAGGCAAATCTTTCTGTCCCCCAAAGTCACATCCGATTACACTTGTCAGTATGGGCACCTGTACGAGGATGCACTGCTCGAATTCCTCTGCGGTGAAAGAGACTTTTCCAAAAAACGGGTCGAATATGCTATCTCGAGGATGAAGGAATTTCACTCAGGAAAGAAACAGATCGGCTTGAAGAAATGGCTACCAACTGAAATCCGTGATTGAAGAGTCTTGTCCTACTCTTCCTCTGGTTCTTCCGTTGGTTCCTCTTCTGCTGCCGCTTCCTC
>JABAOF010000818.1_pt8 | contig 13937 bp, 13 predicted proteins | sample 7062171 | NCBI WGS metagenome assembly JABAOF01 (sample SAMN14538628, study PRJNA623070) | marine sediment metagenome | biome: marine biome [ENVO:00000428]; feature: marine pelagic biome [ENVO:01000023]; material: deep marine sediment [ENVO:00002113] | place: India: Gulf of Khambhat ...
TCCCGGGCGATGGAGAGCAACAGCTTGCGGTAGTTCTCGGACTGCTCCTCGGCAGCCGAACGGAAGGTCAGGCTGGAGATCTTCGTCAGGCCGTCGACGATGTCAGCAACCTCAGAGCCGAAATCGTCACGGATGTCCACCAGCGAAACATCGGAATCCTCGGCGACGTCGTGCAGCAGCGCTGCGGCGACCGTAACGGAATCGAGGTGCTGCCGCACGAGGATCTTCGCCACCTCAACCGAATGGGAGATGAAATCATCGCCCGACAGGCGCTTCTGACCACGGTGAGCCGACGCGCTGAATTGGAAGGCGCGCTCCACCAAGTCGAGGTCGAGCCGATCCTTGTGCTCGGCCAGGGCCTTAGCGAATTCAGCGTCCACCGCTTGGAGCGCGCTGGTCACAGCAGTCCTGCCTCCGCAAAGCTGAAGTACCGGTCACCAGCAACGATCACGTGATCGTGTACTGGAATGTCGAGGAGGCGCCCGGCATCCACAAGTTGCCGGGTCACCGACCGGTCGTCCTCCGACGGCGTCGGACTCCCGCTGGGATGATTGTGCACCACAACGATGCCGGCGGCCGCCTCCGCGATCGCGGCGCGAAACACCTCACGGGGATGCACCAGGGAGCTGTTGAGAATCCCCCGGGTGATGAGGAGGTCCCGAGTGACCCGGTTCTGGGCGTCCAGCGCCAGCAGGTGAAACTCCTCAACCACCAGGTCTCGGAGCGCCGGCCTGTACCACCGATGCACATCGGCCGGTGAGCGTACCTCGAACCGGGCCCGTGACGCTTCCCCCGCCATTCGCCGGCCCAGCTCCAGGGCGGCAACCACCTGCGCCGCCTTGGCTCGGCCGATGCCCGTGACCCGGACCAGCTCCCCTACCGGCCGCCGCGCAAGCTCCCGCAGCGACCCGCCGCCGAGCCCCAGGACGCCCCGCGCAACCTCGAGCGCATCCCCCCGTGACGTGCCCGTCCCTATCAGAATGGCCAGGAGTTCGACGGGCGTCAACGAGGCCGCACCGTGAGCGTACAGGCGCTCCCGGGGCCGGTCGGGGGTGCGGACGTCGGAGAGGCGGAGGGACATGGGGGGAAGATGCCCACGGCAGGCAGCAGGTTGGTACGCCAATCTGCGCCTGTGGTTACCGAAGAACGGCAGCGAGAAGCAGGCGGCAGGGGTCGGCGGGTCGGCGGGTCGGCGGGTCGGCGGGTCGGCGGGTCGGCGGCCCGATCACTAGCGAACCGAGCGCCGCACCGCCAGGGCTGGGTGGGTTGGTCGTTGGGTGGTTGCGTGGTCGCTGGTTCGGTGGTCGGAGGTCGGTGCGTATCCCAGACCAACCGCTGACCACACAACCACCGACCAAGGCCGGGGGTGGCGAGGAGTCAGGCTTTAGCCCCGTGGCACTTCTTGTATTTCTTCCCGCTCCCGCAAGGGCAAGGATCATTGCGACCCACCTTGGGCACCGAGCGGCGCTGAGGGGTGGTGGCACCCTCTGAGCCGCCGTCACCGTGAGTCGCCTGGAGCGCCGAGGGCGGCGGTCCCGCCGGCACCGCTCCCGGGACCATCAGATCAGCCTCGGAGACCGCTGCTTCGGGTTTGACCTCCCGCGCCGGGGCCCTGCGAACCGGCCGATCAGGAGGCCCGGCACCGATCTGCACCTGGAACTTGAAGAACCGCTCGCTGAACGTGGCCTTGATGTCGTTCATCAGGTCCACGAACATGTCGAAGGCTTCTCTCTTGTACTCGATGAGGGGATCCTTCTGGCCCCAGGCTCGGTACTGGATCCCGTGGCGCAGGTGGTCCAGCTCGAACAGGTGATCCTTCCACTTCTCATCGAGCACCTGCAGCATGATGTGTGACAGCAGACGCTCATCCAGTTCCTCGGCGCCGTGACGCCTCCCCAACTCGTCCCACGACGCGAGTTTTGCCTGGAACGCTTCGCGTCCCGCCCTCTTGAACAGCTGCTCCAGCGTCTCCAGATCGGCAACCTTCTCCGGGTCTCTGATGTCAGGCGCGGAAATCAGGAACCGCATTAGGAGTTCGTTGACGATCAGCTCCCGGTCCCAGTCCTCAGGCAGCTCCGCCGCATGCTCCCCCGCAAACCGCTTGAGCGCGTCGTCGATCATCCGAACCGCTTCGGCCTTGAGCTCCTCCCCCCCCTCGAGCGCGAACAGGCGCAGCGAGTAGATCACCTCCCGCTGCTGGTTCATGACATCGTCGTAGTCCAGCAGGCGCTTCCGGGCCTGGAAGTTCTGGTACTCCACCCGCTTCTGGGCGCCCTCGATGGCCCGCGTGACCAGTGGATGGGTGATTACCTCACCCTCCTCGGCGCCGGATTTGTCCATGATCTTGGCGATCCGTTCCGACCCGAACAGACGCATGAGATCGTCTTCCAGGGAGAGGAAGAACACACTGTTGCCGGGGTCGCCCTGCCGGCCGGACCGACCCCGGAGCTGCCGGTCGATCCGTCGGGACTCGTGCCGCTCGGTACCCACCACCACCAGGCCGCACGGCGGGTCGTTGTTGCACGCGCGGGACCGAATCTCACCGTCTGACAGGTCGGCCGTCTCCATCACCTGTCCGAACGGCGCCAAGCCGCGCGCTCTGATGCCGCAGACCTCGCACTGCCTGACGCGGGGACCGAGTTTGATGTCCGTGCCGCGGCCGGCCATGTTGGTCGCGATGGTGATGGCGCCGGCTCGTCCCGCCTGAGTAACGATCTCCGCCTCCCGCTGGTGGTGCTTGGCGTTCAGCACCTCATGCTTGAGCCCTCGGCGCTTCAGCATGCGGGACAAGGTCTCGGAGACCTCGACGCTCGTGGTGCCAACCAGCATCGGCAACCCTCGCTCGTGCTCCCGTACGATCTCGTCCATGATCGCGTTGTACTTCTCACGACGGGTGCGATAGATGAGATCATGCTGATCCACGCGCCGTACCGGTCGGTTGGTCGGAATGACCATCACCTCGAGCCCGTAGATCTGGAAGAACTCGTGCTCCTCGGTCTCGGCCGTGCCCGTCATCCCCGCCAGCTTGTCGTACATCCGGAAGTAGTTCTGGATGGTGATGGTGGCGAGCGTCTGGGTCTCGCCCCGGACGGTGACGGCCTCCTTCGCCTCGATGGCTTGGTGGAGGCCGTCAGACCAGCGCCGCCCTGGCAGGATACGTCCGGTGAACTCATCGACGATGAACACCTGACCGTCCTGCACCACGTATTCCACGTCTTTCTCGTAGAGGGCGTGCGCTTGCAGCAGCTTGTGGATGATCTGGAGCTTCTCACTCTTCGCCGCGTATTCCGCCTCGAGGGTGCGCCGCCGCTCGATCTTATCCTGAGCCGACAGCTCTTCGTCGTGGTCGATCCGCCCTATCTCCTCCGAGATGTCCGGGATGATGAAGAGGTTGGGGTCGTCGGGGCTCATGGTCTCGACGCCCTTGTCGGTCAGGTGGACCGCATGTCCACGCTCATCCAGCACGAAATAGAGCTCGTCCTCGACGTGCCGGAGTTTCTGCTGACTTGCCGGGAGCTTCCGATCTGCCACGCGGTCGAGCTCGATGCGCTGCACCAGCTGCTTGATGCCGGGCTCCTGGAGGTGTTTCATCAGGCGCTTGTTCTTCGGCATACCGAGCTGCGCCTGGTAGAGCTTGACGCCCGTATCGTAGTCCGCCCCACCGTCATCCATCTTCTTCTCGGCTTCCGCTACGATTTGGTTCACCACTGCCGTCTGCTTGCGGACCAGGTTCAGGACCTGGGAGTTGAACTGGGCGTACTTGCGGTCCGATTCGCTACCCACCGGACCCGAGATGATGAGGGGCGTGCGCGCCTCGTCGATGAGGATGCTGTCCACCTCGTCGATGATCGCGTAGACGTGCTCCCGCTGGACTCGCTGGTCCAGGGTGAACACCATGTTGTCACGGAGATAGTCGAAGCCGAACTCGTTGTTGGTCCCGTAGGTGATGTCGCACTCGTAGGCGGCTCGCCGCTCGGGACTGGAGGGCTCGGTGTCGTCAATGCACCCGACAGTGAGGCCGAGATACTTGTACACGTGCCCCATCCACTGCGAGTCACGCCGTGCCAGGTAGTTGTTCACGGTCACCAGGTGGGCACCGTTGCCGGCGAGGGCGTTCAAGTAGAGCGGTAGGGTGGCAACCAGCGTTTTCCCCTCGCCGGTGGCCATCTCGGCGATCTTACCTTGATGGAGCACCAGGCCGCCGATCAGTTGCACGTCGTACGGGACCATGTCCCAGGTGAGCTCGTGGCCGGTGACCACGACCTTGGTGCCCAGGAGCCGCCGGCACACTTCACGGACGGTGGCGAACACCTCGGGTAGCAGATCGTCCAACGCCTTGGCCGTCTCCTCCTTGAGTTCGTCCTCGAGTCCGTGGACCTCCCGATTCAGCTCGTCGCGTTCGGCTGGATCGGCGCAGTCATGTCTGGCCTTCTTCTTCTCCTGGAGACGAGTTCGGAGATCTCCTAGCCGCTCGTCCAGCATGGCCCGGAACTTCGGCGTCTGCGCCTTGAGTTCGTCCTCGGACAGCTCCGCCAAGCGCTTCTCGTGCTCGTGGATCTGATCAATGATGGGCTGGATCCGCTTGAGCCCTCGCTCGAAGCGGGTGCCGATGACCCTCGTAACCAGCTTCTTAAGCATCAGTCTCCTGCGACATACAGTCGGTGTGCCTCGATGTAGTCCGCGACCCCCGACGGAACTAGCTCGCGGATCGGCTCACCCCGGCGCACGCTTTCGCGAATCGCTGTCGCCGAAATGTCCACCCGCGGCACTTCCAGCGTTTCCGCGGTGTCCGCCTGCTCCGTCGCGTCGACGCCGGGGCGCGTCAGCACCACGATGCGTGCGAGCTGCGGAATGGAATCGGCCTCATGCCATGCCGACATCTCCCGGGCCGCGTCCGCGCCGACGAGTAAACATAACTCATCATCGGGAAACTCTGCCCGGAGCTCTCGCAGCGTCTCCACGGTATACGATACGCCCTGTCGCGCAACCTCCCGCGTGTCAAGCACAAACCGCCGATCGCTTCGCAAGGCGGCCTGGAGCATGGCCAATCGGTCTTCGGGACTGGCGTGATGTCCGCTGCTCTTGAACGGCTGGGTCCACGCCGGCACGAAGTGCACGCGGTCGAGGCGGAGGCGATCCGCTGCAGCACCAGCGACGATCAGGTGTCCCAGATGAACGGGGTCGAACGAGCCGCCGAAGATTCCCCGGCGCATGATGGTGATTCGTGTCCTACCGCGACGAAGCGGTCTCAGGACAGGCCTTGGCAGCACCTTCGGTGTTGGGGTAGTACCGCTTCAAGTATTGGCACATGTCCCGCTTCTCGTCATCGTACCCGATGCGGTCAAACGCCTCCACCAACCGCACCACTGCCGGTCCCGCAAATCGACTCTGCCCAAACCTGGCGACGACTTCCTTGAAGTAGATGATTGCCGAATCATACGCGCGGAGCCTCATGTAGAAGATGCCAGCCTTGAACTCCTTCTCGGCAAACATGTCGTTGAGCTCCGCGATTCGGAGCCGGGCTCGCTGCGCTGCCGGACTCGCCGGATATCGTCCCATTAGCTCCTGGTAGGTGGCGACGGCCGTCTCGCCGTACGTCGGATCGAGCTCCGGATCCTTCCACAGCTCGGCGTTCGCGTCGCCAGCCCGCAACAGCGCATCCGGTGCCAACTCATGACGGGGAAACTCGTCGGACACCCGCCTGAACTGACGTGCCGCTTCGAGCTCGTCACCATCATCCAGCAGGCATTCAGCGAGGTAGTAGCGGGCCTCGGCCTGCCGCGGGTCACTGCCCTCGAGTTCAAACGTCAGGCGTTGGAATCCCGGCCGCGCTTTGCCGCAGTCGCCCATGCGGAACGACCTGAGGGATGCTTCATACAGCGACTCCGGCGTAGGGTGCTGGCCGGGATCATAACTACCCCCGCAGGCCGTCGCGGCGACTAACAGAACGGCACCTGCCAGGCGAGTCACTCCGGCGTTGAAACGCCCGCTCGGCGGCGCTGGCGCGCCGATGTGCCGCAAACGGCACCTTACAGGAGCCACGTGCTCTAGCACGCTCCCGCCGAGAGGCGGCCGAGCCGGCGCTTCAGCGCCGGACAGCTCAGGCACGCCCCTAGACATGTCTGCGTCAGTTCGGTGAGGCCGCGCCAGTGCACGCCACATCGAATGGAGTAATACCCGCGAACCAGTCCCCGTTCCTCGTCTCACGAATTGCGAATTGCGAATTGCCCCATGCTCACCACGACTGGAGGCTGACGGCTCTCGGTCACCGAAACCGCCGCTCCGCCTGCGGAATGCGATTCAATCGCTCAGCAACCATCTCGTACAGCGAGTCCCCTGGCAGGAGCCCAGCCCGGGCCTGCTCGTACGCTTCGATTGCCTCCAGGAAGTCGCCCAGCCCAAACCGCAAGTCGCCCAACCCGACATACGCCGCTCGGGCGCCCGGGCTATCCCCACCCAGGGCCACCGCTCTGCGGAACCACTCCTCTGCGACGCTCGGACTGCCCCTGTCGCGAGCGCGTCGGCCGAGGGACAGCGCGCAAAGCACCGCCTGCCGCTGGGCGTCCTCAGTGACCGCTGGCTCCCGCTGCCGCCTCACCAGGCTCTCAAGCGCAGGAATGGCGTCCTCGCAGCGGCCCCGGCGCCGGAGGGCGATGCCATACAGATAGATGAGGGAGTCCAAGGTCCGGGCATCGGGAGCGGACGCGGCCGCGTAAGTGAGGACGGTCAGGGCCTCCCGACTTCGGGGTGCAGTCCCGAGCGCACCAGCCAGTTGCTGGGCAAACGAGCCCAGGGCGCGACCCGGCGCGACCTCCTGGAGGCCAGCCAAGGCTGCTGCCAGAGCTTCCTGGTCGCCGTCTTCGACCGCGGCGCTAGCCACACGGGCCAGCCCGTCAGCGGCTTCGCCGCGGCGCTCCTCACCGCCCTCCCTGCCGAGTGCGGTGTACTCTTCGGCAGCCGACAGCAACTGACCGCTATGCAGCGCCGCCGCTCCCGCTTTGGCCCGAAGGGCGGCATCCGGCGCCCGGCGAACCAACGCCAGCCGGTACTCCACCAGCGCCTCCCCGTAGCGGCGCTCTCCGTAGGCTCGGTCGGCCAGGGTCTCGTGATCGGCAGCTGCCCCCACGCACGCCGCCAGCGCCAGGCACCACACCAGTATGACACGCGAAGCGTTTGGCCTCACAGCCCGCGCTACTCTGCTGTGCCCCGAGCCAGCATGCCAAGGTACGCTCTGGCCCTGATGTCCTCAGGGTGCTCGCGGCTGAGGGCTTCCCACACGGACCGGGCCGTTGCAGCGTCTCCGGCCAGGTAGCATGCCAGGCCGAACGCTGCCTGTGCATCGGGTGAGTTGGGCCGTGCCTTCACCACGACCTCCAGCTCCTCCCGCGCCTCGAGGGAACGCCCCGCCTCGAGCAGGAGGCGGCCCAACCGGTAGCGCAGGTCGTGGTAGGTGGGGCCGAGATCCAGCGCCGTGCGGTACTGCTCAATGGCCCGCCCCAGGGCGCCGGCTTCGGCGTAGGCCTCTCCCAGCTCCGCGTGTTTGTTGGCGAGCTGTGAGGCGTGATGCGCGGGTACTCCGCCCATATCCCTCCCCCCGCTCTCACGGGCGGCGGCGAACGCTGCCTCGGCTTCCTGGTCCCGGCCAAGACCCGCGAGGACAATCCCCTTGTGTATGTTCGCCTCCACATACCGTGGATTGAGTGCCAGGGCCTGATCGAACGCTTCGAGGGCACGCTCAGGTTGGCCGATCAACTCTTGGGACAGGCCCAGGAGGTGGAAGGCGTCGGCGAACGCCCTGCCATCCTCGATCAGCTCTTCGAGGAGAAGGATCGCGCCGTAGTAGTCCTGGAGCTCGAAGCGCTCCTTGGCCAGCTCAAGCTGTTGCGCGGGGCTGACGTCCATAGGTCTCCTGGTACCACTCGACGAACCGGGGGACGCCGTCTTCGATCGTCACTTGAGGATCGTATCCGAGGACCCGACGGGCTTTGGTAATGTCCGCGAACGTGCGCTTTACGTCCCCGGGCTGGAGCGGCAGCAGCTCAATCTTCGGCTTCACGTCAAGTGCCTGTGCAATCAACTCAATGAGGTAACTGAGGCGGACAGTGCGCGACTCGCCGAGATTGAAGACCTCATACGCAGGTCCGTCGCCAGCCGTCCAGCTCACCGCTCCACGAACGCCCTTCACGATGTCATCAACGTGGGTGTGATCCCGGTCACTCGATCCATCACCGAACTGCTGAATCGGCAAGCCGCTTGCCAGCAGATGGGTGAAGCGGTGTATCGCCAAGTCTGGTCGTTGCCGGGGACCGTACACGGTGAAGAGCCGCAGGACAGCCACTCGAAGCCCGTAGAGGTGCCGATAGACCTGTGACAGAAGCTCTCCAGCCCTCTTCGTCGCTGCGTAGGGTGAGATGGGATCTACCGCGGGAGAGTCCTCCCGGAACGGTACAGGCGTCGTGTCACCGTACACGGATGAGGACGATCCAAGAACGAACCGGCGGATACTCTTTTGTCGGCATCCCTCCAGGAGGCACGCCGTCCCGTCCACGTTTACCGAGCAATATAGGGCAGGATCCTCAATACTCGGCCGAACGCCTGCCCTTGCGGCGAGGTGTAGTACGACGTCGACGCCGCTCAGAGCACGCAAGACAGTGTCGCTGTCACGTATGTCACCTTCAACGAACGAGAAGCGCGGATCCGGGGTGAGCTCGGCAAGGCCCTGCTCTTTGATCCGGCGATCGTAGAACGGGTCGAAATTGTCGAGCCCAACCACCTCGAAGCCTGCCTCGAGCAGCGCTCGGCAGCAGTGGCCTCCAATGAAGCCGGCGGCTCCCGTGACGAGAATGCGCTCTGTCACCCGACCAGCACCGCCTGGAAATGGTCAATGGTGCGACGAAGACCTTCGTCCAGCGTCACCTTCGGCTCCCACCCCAGCTCACGCTTGGCCCGGGAGGTGTCCGGCTGGCGCTGTTTGGGATCGTCGGTGGGGAGCGGCTCAAACACGACTCGCGATGACGAGCCTGTCAGTTGCAGCACGATATCCGCCAGTTCCCGGACGGTAAACTCGGTGGGATTGCCGATGTTCACAGGCTCCGGTCCACCGCGCTCGAACAGCCGTACGATCCCCTCAATGAGATCATCCACGTAGCAGAACGAGCGGGTCTGCGTCCCGTCCCCATAGACGGTGAGCGGCTCCCCCCTCAGTGCTTGCACGATGAAGTTGGATACCACACGACCGTCATGAGGTCGCATCCTGGGACCATACGTATTGAATATGCGGGCGATGCGGGTGTCGATCCCGTGCACCCGGTGATATGCCATGGTGATCGCTTCGGCGAAGCGCTTCGCTTCGTCGTACACCCCCCGGGGGCCGATGGGATTCACGTGGCCCCAGTACGACTCCGGCTGAGGGTGCTCGTGGGGGTCACCGTACACCTCAGAGGTGCTGGCGAGAACGAACGTCGCGCTCTTGGCCTTGGCGAGGCCGAGTGAGTTGTGGGTGCCCAGTGATCCCACCTTGAGCGTCTGTATCGGCAGCTGGAGATAATCGATGGGACTTGCCGGTGAGGCGAAGTGAAACACCGCTTCGATGGGACCCTCTACGTCGATGTACCTCGTCACGTCGTGCTCGACTAACGTGAACCGGGCGTGATCCCGTATGTGGCTGATATTGGCCTCACTGCCCGTGATGAAGTTGTCCACGCCGAGGACGGCGTGGCCATCCTTCAATAGCCTGTCGCTGAGGTGTGAGCCGAGGAATCCGGCTGCGCCGGTCACCAGGATCCGCATCACACTTCCTTCCGCCCGATACTGAGGTACTTGAACCCCATCGCGCGCATTCTCTCAGGATCGTACAGGTTTCGCCCATCCACTACGATGGGTTGTCTCAGACACTGCCTGATCCGCTCGAAGTTGGGGTTCCGGAACTCGAGCCACTCGGTCACGATAACTAGCGCATCCGCACCGTCGAGGGCGTCATACATGTGGTTGGCGTACTCGATCCGGTCACCGAACAGGACTTGGGCGGTGCCGAGGGCCTGAGGGTCATGGACTCGCACCCGCGCGCCGCCTCCCAGCAACGTCTCAATCAGGTCGATGGCGGGACTCTCGCGCATGTCATCGGTCCCGGCCTTGAAGGCAAGACCCCAGACGGCAACAGCCTTGCCCTCCGCGGTGCCATCTAACGCCCCAACGACTTTCTCTCCAAGCTTCTGCTTCTGCCGCGCATTCGCCGCCTCGACCGCCTTTAGAACATCGAGCAAAACTCCGCACTGGTCGGCTGTGCTGATCAGTGCCCGCACGTCTTTCGGAAAGCACGAACCACCGTAGCCGGGACCCGGAAACAGGAATGCCGGGCCTATGCGCGCGTCGCTCCCAATGCCTTTGCGTACCAGCGTGACGTCCGCCCCGACCTCCTCGCACAGCTCGGCAATCTGATTCATGAACGAGATCCGTGTCGCCAACATTGCGTTGGCCGCATACTTGGTCAACTCGGCCGACGGAATGTCCATGAACATGATGGGATTGCCGGTGCGCACGAACGGCGCATACAGCTCCCGCAGAATCTGGATCGCCTGACCCGAGTCCACGCCGATGATGACCCGATCGGGCTTCATGAAGTCACCGACCGCTGCGCCCTCCTTGAGGAATTCGGGATTGGAGCAGACGTGAAACTCCTCCGAGGTACGGGCGGCGATAGCTTCACGCACCTTATCGGCTGTTCCCACTGGTACCGTGCTCTTGGTGATCACCACCTTCGGCTTGTTCATGTGATCACCAATTGTCCTTGCCACCTCGAGAACGTGCTGCAGATCCGCCGAGCCGTCTTCGTCCGGTGGTGTGCCAACCGCGACGAAGACGACATCAGAGGCCTCCACCGCCTGTCCAACATCGGTCGTGAACGTGAGCCTGCCTTCCGCCTGATTGCTCTTCACCAGTGGCTCCAGGCCGCGCTCGTAGATCGGTATCTGGTTGTGTTTGAGGCCTTCGATCTTCTTTTCGTCCACGTCGGCACATATCACATCGTTGCCGGTCTCTGCCAGGCAGGCACCGACGACCAGGCCCACATACCCAGTCCCTATGACCGCTACCTTCATCGACCCTCGTTCACGGAGAGCGCATTCCGGGTATCAACGACCGCCTGCGATTCAGCGGCGATCACCTGATAGTCCAATTGAGAATGATCTGTTGCGACCACGACACAGTCAGCCGCCCGCACCACATCCGGTGTCAGGGCCACGGAAGTGAGTCCCCCGCTGTCTGCGTCCAACTCGGGAACAAACGGGTCGTGATACGAAACGTCGGCGCCCTGTTGCCGCAGGAGCCGGATGATGTCGAGCGCAGGACTCTCCCGCACATCATCAATGTCGCGCTTGTACGCCACCCCAATCACGAGCACCTTCGACCCGCGCACAGCCTTCGCGGCCTCATTGAGCATCTCCGCGACCTTGCGGACCCAGAACGCGGGCATTTCCGAGTTGACTTCCCCGGCGACCTCGATGAACCGGGTCTTGTAATTCAGGCCGCGCATCTTCCACGCCAGGTAGTGCGGGTCAACGGGGATGCAGTGACCGCCCAGTCCCGGCCCCGGCATGAACTTCATGAACCCGAAGGGCTTGGTAGCGGCTGCGTCGATCACCTCCCACACATTCACACCAAGCCGGTCGCACACCATGGCCGTCTCGTTTGCCAATCCGATGTTCACGCTGCGAAACGTGTTCTCCAGCAGCTTGACCAGCTCCGCTGCCTCGGGCGACGACACTGGGACCAGAGAGTCGAATACGGGCTCGTACAGGGCGAGCACGACTCGCTGACAGGCGGGCGTCGCCCCGCCCACGACCTTGGGCGTGTTGCGGGTGCGCCACTCGGCGTTTCCTGGGTCCACCCGCTCGGGACTGAAGGCCAGGAAGACATCGCGTCCGACTTTCAGGTCCCTCACCTCGAGACGGGGAAGCAGCAGCTCCCGTGTGGTACCGGGGTAGGTCGTGCTCTCCAGGATGATCACTTGACCGGCACGCACCGCCGAGGTGACTGACTCCGCTGCCGCCAGCACGTACGACACATCGGGATCCTTCGTCTTAGACAGCGGCGTGGGAACGCAGATGGAGATCACGTCCACTTCGCTGAGTCGGCTCATGTCCGTGGTCGCGCTGACCTTCCCGTCTCGCACCAGTGGCTCTAGTAAACCGGTAGGAACGTCCTTGATGTGTGACCTGCCGACACTGACCGTTTCGACGACGCGCGCGTCCACGTCGAACCCAAGCACGCGGTATCCGGCATTGGCTAGCTCGACGGCCAATGGCAGGCCCACGTAGCCAAGCCCCATCACACCGAAGAGGGCAGTCCGGTCGTCGGCCTTCGCCAGGAGTTGCTTCTCTGCAGTCATGCTTGGTGTGCTCCCAGTTGCGGTGACACGTCCACGACAGCACCACCCAGGCGCATCGACTCCGACGCAGCCTCCAACAGCCGCACCACGATCACGCCGTCACGAACGCCCACCCGTGGAGGCTCCTGCCGCCGGGCGACCCTCACGAAGTGTTGGAGCTCGGCACTGAGGGGCTCAACATTGGGAACCCGAGGAATCGAAATGTCACCCTCTCTGATGGCAAGACTCTCCCCGTACGAGTCGTACTGCGGCGGACGATCCACCCCCTTGTCGTAGATCTTCAGCTTCTCCCGAGCCTGCATATCGTCAAACACGACCATCTTCTGCGAGCCAACCACCGTGAGCCGCCGCACCTTGTGAGGGTCCAGCCACGACATCTGGACATGTCCGATGACGCCTGACGCAAACTCCATCGTCATGAACACCACGTCCTCGATTCCTGGTTGTAGGAAGCTCCTGCCCTGCGCGGTCACGCGTACTGGCACCTGCGCCAGAAGCTCGAGGGCAACCGAGATGTCGTGGGGGCCGAAACTCCAGAGAGCATTCTCATCCGGACGTACCTGCCCGAGGTTCACGCGCTGGGAGTACAGATAATAGATCTCACCCAGATCACCACTCGCGATCATGGTCTTGAGCCGCTCGACCGCCGGATGGAACACCAGCAGATGACCCACCAATACGGGAACGCCTCTTGCTTCGGCAACCTCGGCAATTGCCTCGGCTTCCCGGGTAGACAGTGCAAAAGGCTTCTCCACCAGTACCGGGAGCCCCCGCTCCATGATCTTCCCTGCAAGCTCCGCGTGCGTGGCTGCCGGGGTGGCGATGACGGCCGCATCCACACCTTCGAGTGCCTGATCGAAGGACTCGGTCACCAACACACCGGGGTACTGTCGTGCCATCGCTTCTCGAGTAGCAGCGTCCACGTCACAGACGGCGGTCAATTCCACATCTGACAGAGCGGAGAGACTCCGTGCATGGTTGCGCCCCCAGTTCCCGGCGCCGACGACGGCGACCCGCAGCCTGCTCACGCGTAGAACTCCCGAAGAGCCCCGATCACGGCCTCTTGCTGCCTCTCAGACAGCTCGGGGTAGACCGGTAGCGACAGCACCTCCCGGCAGGCGCGCTCCGCCTCAGGAAACTGACCTTCCCTAAAGCCCAGCGAAGCGAAGCACGGCTGGAGATGAAGAGGACGGGGGTAGTACACTGCGCAACCGATGTCCCGGTTCAGGAGATGTTCCTTGAGCTGGTCCCGTCGTCGAGCCCGAACTGTATACTGATTGAAGATGTGCTCGTTGGCCGGATCCGTGGCCGGCGGCACGACACCGTCTACCGTACTCAGCGCTTCCGAATAGATGCGTGCTCGGTGTCGACGGGCAGCGTTCCAATCGCCCAGGTGCTGGAGCTTCGTCAACAAGACGGCCGCCTGAACGGTGTCAAGCCGACTATTGGTGCCGACTTCTTCGTGGTGATACTGTTTCGCGCCACCGTGAGTCCGGAGCTTCCGCAACCGTTCAGCCAGTTGCGCATCCTGTGTGATGATCATCCCGCCGTC
>JABAOF010018363.1_pt3 | contig 13935 bp, 15 predicted proteins | sample 7062171 | NCBI WGS metagenome assembly JABAOF01 (sample SAMN14538628, study PRJNA623070) | marine sediment metagenome | biome: marine biome [ENVO:00000428]; feature: marine pelagic biome [ENVO:01000023]; material: deep marine sediment [ENVO:00002113] | place: India: Gulf of Khambhat ...
AAAAAACAGCTTCTCCCTCAAAGGGAAGTGCTACCGTAAAGAAAAAAGTAGTTGGGGCTAAAAAGAGGAGCGGTGCATCAATAAAGAAGACTGCTCCAAAGACCGCAGTAAAGAAATCGACAACGGTACAATCAACTGGTGGCCAAGCTGTTACGAAAAAAGCAGCTTCCGTGAGAGCCCGCGCTGCCAAAAAGGTTTCAAAAAAAGCTACTCATAAGCCGCCGGTAAAACCTCCCTTCGCGGCCTACAAGGGGATCAGGCCATACCTATTCTCAAGCTACGCACATAAGAATATGAAAACAGTTTTTAAAATTTTGAAAAAATTAAGTAAAGACAGGTACAGAATCTGGTATGATGAGGGCATCGAACCAGGGTTAGAATGGCCCGAGGTGGTTGGCAATGCAGTGATAAACTGTTCACAGTTCCTCGTATTTATGAGCTCGGCTGCGGCAGATTCGAGAAACGTCAGAAACGAGGTAAATCTCGCCTTTCACGAGAATAAAGATATAATCGTTGTCTTTCTGCAAAAAACCAGTCTGACGAGCGGCATGAGGCTTCAGATCGGTACCGTCCAGTTTATAAATCATTATGAGCTGACTGAAAGGGAATTTTACGATAAGTTGACGCAGGTGCTGAATAGCTCACAGAAAAATTGATCCTCCCCTTATACACTTTTAAAAATCCAACGTATCAAATGCATCAGGTATGGCCATCCGGATGCTACATGAAAAAAAAGTTCAAGCACAGCGCCGTAACGATCGGCACGAGAAAGTTATCAAGATTGTAGGGTGAGACAAGCTCGATGACCGTCGGTATCAGGCTGATATATAGAGATTGTCTGACTGGTAGAAAAAAAAGAAGAATAATGAAGGCCGAAACGTAGAATGCCGCAGATCCTTCAACGGTCCTGTTGTAAAAGGGAAGGGCGGTCTTACCGTATCTTTTTCCCAAGAGGCTTGAGAGTGAGTCGGAAATGCAGACGATCAGGATTGCAGGTATATACACATCTGGCTGAAACAATAGAAGTGGAATAATGATACCAATGGTCAGCGATATGGGTCCGATAATAGGGCCGCGAGCCTCAGTCAAGCGGCGAACCTTCTTCGTTACATAGGAGACCAGCGGAAAATGAAAACCGATATAGCGGAACGTCTCTGAAATTGCGTAGAGTGCGATGATAGAAAAGAGGACGAATAACACAATGCTTCTATTCAAAAGGGCCAGGAAAGGGAGCGGGATCCCCAAGAGGTGAATTACCTTACGGTACGTTTCACGTCTCATCAGGTGATGTTCCAATGCCATGTGTTTAGGCAGCTGGTCCTCCGGAACTATGTGTGGGATGAGCTCAAGCATGTTGTAGCCCTCCACCACCACATCGGCGTTCTGACGGATTATTTTTGAGGGATTGAAGCCGATTCCCAATTTGCTCCGCTGAAGAAGTGCAAGATTGTTCGGATCATCCACTACGGAAACAACATCATCCCAGGACATATCGAGCTCCTGCAGCAGCTCTTCGACAATCTCCTCTTTAAGTTTGAGGATAACTCTATCAATATTGATATTTCCCCTATCGATCCGAACATCCAAACCCGAGTAATGATCCGCGCCAACTTCCTGTGCGAGGGATTTCAGTATAAAGTCCGGTATTCCGGAACTCATAAGTGATACGTAGAAATCCCTGGCATGTAGCAGTTCAATTGTTTTTTTTATATTCGATGATTTCCTTATCCTGTGGGCGATCTCTCGTGCCTTTATGACGTCGAAATCTCTAATGAGGCCGAGCCCTCTGTGAAGGAGGTGTTCAAAGCTGATAGAATTGGTATAGTATCGCCAACCGAGAAAGAGGGTTTTCAGGTAACTCCCAATACCGGTGGAACGCGCAACCCGAATGAGGAAGATATCCCTGAATATGACTCCGTCTACATCGAATACCACAAGCCCGCTATACCGTTTCTGCAGCTCTGGTTTTTGCATTTCATACTCTTCGTTGAAGTCTGTCTTAACCCAAGTATTACAGGTGGTGAGACATTGTCAAGCTAATTTGGGTATTAAATAAATTTAGGGAGACAAAAGGATGATCCGTTGACCATACATGAGGCTAAAATTATTGTTTAGAGGTGATAATCGAAGTTGAAAAAAAGGAAAATGCGCTGCGGAAATATGTAACAGGTTCTGTGGGAATTAATGGGTAAGAAAATATTTTATCGGACGATCGTTTTTTGTTGTCTGTTTATCGTGGTGCTTGTGAGCACCGGTATGGTTAGTGCTTCCGATGATATGGAAGATTTAGAAGAGACTAGGTATGTACGAGCTGCCGAGATATATGAGGCGAAAGATTTAAAAAAATTCTTTCTTGGAAAGCATTACCGTGAGGCCTGGATAACTCCCGTTAGAGTTCCTGTCATTGACCTGAGCAAAGAAAAAGGGGGGTTGACTATTGTTCAAAGAGGTGGTGGAAAACAAACTCTCTCTCTTCGGTTGGAAGACTCAAACGGTAAACAGTATGTACTCAGATCAATCCAAAAGTATCCCGTTAAAGCGATACCGCCCATCTTGCGTAATACATTCATTGCTGATGTGGCACAGGATCAAATATCCTCTGGACATCCATACGGTGCCTTTGTCATAACAAAAATGGCTCAGGCGGCAGGTGTGTATCATACAAATCCAAAACTCGTTTTCATTTCCGATACTCCTCTCTTGGGAGAATATCGAGAAGAGTTCAAGAACATGCTGGCCCTTTTTGAGGAGAGACCCTCGGGAGATCAATCCGACAGTGCATTTTTTTGAAACTCGAAAAATGTTATCAGTTCTCGAAATATGGGAGAGGAAATACTGGGAGACAACGACAACAGAGTCGACCAGCATGCCTATTCGAGAGCTCGCATGTTTCATATTTTCATCGGGGATTGGGAGGAAATAGCAGCTGATATGCAGTCCCGACTCACCGACCAGGTAATAGAAGATGCATTTCTTGCTTGGCCTGAGGCTATTTACAGCATCGATGCAGAAGAGATCATACAAAAGCTGAAGTCCCGAAGGGATGATCTTGTGGAATATGCAGAAAAATTTTATCGCATTATCGCAGTAGAAGTTGAAATACTCGGAACACATAAGCATGAATATTTTGAGGTTGTGCCCTTAAATAAGGTATACTTTATACGCATTATAGGGGGAGAGGAGAGAGATCGTGTCCTTGATAGGTCAGAGGTGGGGGGATTGAAGAAATACACAGCTTTATACGACACTGAGGAGGGCAACGAATTGGATACTGGTAAGGAGACACGGGATTTTAGGGCTCCTGACCATGTAGAGTATTTCAACTAGCATTCAGTATACACCAACGCTTTTTATGAAAAGGGCGTCCGATTACTGAGCCAGAATTATGTATACTATGACTATCTTCTTCCTATCCTGTCTTTCGGATATAACCCTGACGATGGCGTGTTTATCGGTGGTGGAGTGAAATAGATAAGGCCCGGGTTTCGAAAGCTCCCCTATGGATCTTCACAGAAGATCGTCGGTAATGTTGCCACATCGACTGGTGCGTTTAATTTCCGGTATGAGGGAGAGTTTAAATCCACGCTCAGCAGCTGGGATAAAACACTCGATGTTTTTATTTTTGGACCCAATTATCAACAGAACTATTTTGGAACTGGAAATGAAACTCCTCTGCTTACCGATGATAAGGACTTCAACCGTGTAAGGATAAATGAAGCAAATGTAATTCCAGGTTTAAAGAGGACAATCGCTGAAAACCACTCCCTTGCGGTTGGTTTGGGATATCACTATTCGCAGGCCGAGAAGACTGCTGATCGATTTGTCTCGACTCCAGATGCCGGTTTAACCTCTGAGGATTTTGACCCAAAGCATTATCTCACCTTAAGACTTGGGTACGAATTTATTGATGTCGACCACAACGCAATTACAAGAAAAGGATTATCCCTACTTACAGAGGGAACAGGTCACTTTCAGCTCAATAGAGATCACAGTAGTTTTGTCAGGTTGAAATCTGAAGCAGCGCTCTACCTTCCATTAATCCTCAAAACGTCATTTGCGACCAGGGTAGGGGGTGCACACTCTTTTGGAGACTTCGAATTCTATCAGGCGAACAATCTGGGTGGAAAATTCAACCTGAGAGGATACAGAAAAACTCGCTTCTCAGGACGGACCAGTCTCTACCATAACAATGAATTACGGGTGAATCTGTTCTACGTTCGAAATTATTTTATTCCTTCCGATGTCGGTATACTGGGGTTCTTTGATTATGGGCGGGTATGGGCTGACGGTGAAAGTTCATCTTCCACCCTTCGACGAATCCTACGGATAAGTAAATAATCTGTCGTAAGAGCTGCAAAGGCATGAATCATGAATGGTATGATAATCGATTGAGTGTATACAGATATCAATCCAAAAAGTATTCCCATTATTATCGTACTGGCAGCTTCCCCCTTCCCCCGTGTAAGATGTATAAGCGTGTAAATCGATGTCATTAAAAAGATCGCTGTCCAACTATCCGTCAATTTAATGAGGGAAAAGAGAAGGAACCCGCGAATAAAAAATTCATAGGCAAAGAGGTACACAATCCAGCTTAAAGTGTTTAAAACGATGTAGTAGGAAGTCCATTTTTGTGGCTTTGCCTCCGGCGCATACCTATTCGCTTCGGGACTTTTGGAATACTGCAACAGTATGGGGAACGATATTCCACACACAGCAGGTGCGATCAAAAGGAAAACCGGTGAAAAACTCAACGAAAGGCCGTACTCAGAGGGAGAATGCCCAAAGGCAAAGGTAACGATGCAAAGTGGAAGAATTCCCAACAAAAACACACCTGAAATTCGGTGGATGAATACACCAGCAGGCTGGCTTATCTCACCTCTTTTAGATCGCGCTATGATTCTTTTAACCAGGTCTGTTAAAAGCGCATAGTGATAGATAAGGTATAAAACGGTGAAGCAGAAAATTACTACGACAATCTCTGTCGAGTCTGGTTGCCATGCGAGCATCATAATATGCCCCTGTCTTCACTGTTGATTTCGGTCTTTTCTTTAGTACATGGGAATCATTTAAACCGGTTTCCCTGGTCCTGGATTACAGTAATCCATTGCTGCGATACCAATCAATGGTACAGCGAATTCCCTGTTCGAGAGAAACCGTCGGCATGAATCCAAGTTCCTGTTGAGCCTTACCTCCGTCATAGAGCATGTACATGTGTCTTAAGTGGTTCAATCTCCTCAGGGTGAGGAATGGAGCATTCTTAGTCACCTGCCCGATAATCCTCAAAAGCAAAACAATGAAAACGAGAATGTGGTGCGGAACCGGAATAATGAATTTTGAGACGCCGAGTTCCTGTGCGATGATATCTGAAACCTCCCTATAGGAGTATGTTTTACCATCGGTGATGTAGTATACTTTTCCAACCGCTTTTTTACTGAAGGCGGCGAGAAAAATCCCTCTGACCAGGTCCTGAATACAGCAAAAGGTTGTCTGTTTTTCCCCGTTTCCAAGGATCGGTTTTATTCTCTTCTGCATTATTTTGAGGATTGTATAGAGCTCCCTTTCTCGAGGGCCGATTATATTTGGCGGTCTTATGATTACGTAGGGGATATTTCTGGAATATTTCTGCACCGCTTCCTCTCCCAGTAATTTCGTCTTGCCATAATCATTAAGGGGATTACATTTATCCTCTTCATTTTTGAGTTTCCCCTTCGTTGAGGGACCAGCTGCAGCAATGCTGGATATGTGTATGAACCGTTTGAGATGAGGATTGACCCTCTCGCATGCTTCGATAAGGTTTTTTGTGCCTGTATAGTTGGTTTCGTAGTAGGCGTCCCAGTTAGCTGCCCTTATCTTACCGGCCAGGTGAAATATGTAGTCCTTCTTTCTCACCGCCTCACAAAGTGATTCTCTGTCTCGACAGTCGCCATAGACAAGGTGAACGTCAAGATTTTTGAGCCGTTCGATGTTGCTTTCAGGTCGCACAAAACAGTGCACAGTGTGGCCTTCACCAACAAGATGTTCTACGAGATGGCCCCCTATAAAACCATTACTGCCGGTAACCAGCACGTTAATTGTACGTACCCCTCCATTTTTTGGATTTAACATTACAGAGAGCTGTTCTGTTGTCAAGAAGATTTGGAGAAAATAAATGCTATGGCCGCATGATGACCAAAAAACGGAAGGTGTTGCTGGGATGAGGTGCAGGGTCAATTCTCTTGACCTCATGACGGTTTATTTCTAAATTAAATGGTTAATAGCCTTTCTGTTCACCAGAGGTGGACCGATAGACCGGAGGGAGGTTGCAGTGAGAAAGTACGAATACCTGTACATCTTTACGCCCCAGGAAGAGGAAGCAAAAAAATCCATAGACTTTGTTAAAGATCATTACAAGAAAATGGGTGTAACCCTTCTCAAGGAAGAGGAAATGGGTAAACGACGCCTTGCTTATTCGATTGGAAACAACACCGATGGATTTTACTACATCACTCAGATCGAAGTCGATGAACTTTCCAAATTAGTTGACTATGAAGGTNNGAAAGTGAAAATCTGACCCGTTTGGAAAGGGATCATCCCTTCCGGTTACCTTTTATAGAAACAAACATCTTGTAATATGTGTTTAATGAATTTACAATAGGTAAAGCAAATTGTATGGAGGTCACAGAGCATGAGCTGGGACATTAACCATGTTGTTATTGTCGGAAGGCTCACAAAAGATCCCGAACTGACCTACACTCAGTCAGGCACCGCTGTCTGTAGGTTCGCAATAGCTGTTAACAGATCATCCAGCTCATCGAGAGATAATCAGGAGGGGAACACGAATTTTTTTAATGTTGTCGCGTGGAATAAAACCGCTGAAATATGCGGGGAGTATCTTTCGAAGGGGAGGCAGGTAGCGATTGATGGAAGGCTCCAGCAGCGAAGATGGGAAGGTGCAGATGGTGTCAAGAGGAATACCGTTGATATCGTCGCCACCAACGTACAGTTCTTTGGGCCCGCGCGCAGTACCCAGGGACAGTACTCCCAGGAGGAACCGGCTTCATTTGTCGGTGATTCAGCTGCCGACAGAAGTGCCGAAAGTGAACAACAAGCTCCACTCGCCGTAAATGAAAGTGTTGAGGAGAGGGATCCATTTTTATCTGAGCTCGATGACGATGAGATTCCCTTTTAAGGGGAATATAGAAAAGAGGTCAGCAAAGCTTGTAATTTTTACGCAAGGAGATTTTTAAATGGCAGAAAAGGTGAAGGATGAGGGCAAAAAGGTCAAGGACGATACTCCTGATAAGGGGGTACCTATAGCAGAAGGCCCGAAGAGAGAGAGAAAAGAGGTTAAAAGTGAGAAAACCACCAAAAAGACGAAAGTTAAATCGGAGGAAACGGTTGAAATAAAAACAGCTGAAAAAGAAGTAGAAAAAACTGAAGCAGTTATAGAAACGAAAGATGAAGAGGCTGTTGTTAAAGAAGAGATAGATAAAGAAGCTATCGTCACGGAAGAGGTAGATGAAGAGGCTGTCGCTAAGGACATAAAGGCAGCCGAGCCTAAAAGGACTGCAGGTCCCGAAAGAAAAAGAGGCGCGTACGCCGAGAAACGTGAGCAGTTGGGTCCGTCCAGACCTGAAGAGTTTCGTGGTGAAAAGGGCAGGAGAGTCTATTTTAGAAGGAAGGTCTGCAGATTATGTGTAAATAAGATAAATTCGGTTGATTATAAAGACGTGGATCTCCTCCGGAGGTTTGTCACAGATCGGGGAAAGATAATGCCGAGAAGGATGACCGGCACATGTGCAAAACATCAACGTATAATTTCTGCAGCCGTTAAGAGGGCCAGAATGGTTGCACTGCTCCCCTTTGTCACGAAATAATTATGGGGACAAATTGAGTGTAAAATCACAATCCTAGTTTACGGGGGGATTGAAAAATTTCAGTCAAGTTCGTCAAAATAAAGTTTGAAGATATCATTGCGAAGGTGAGCAGTCTCAAACTGGATAATCTCAAGGTTGTACAATGGAATAAGATTACAAACTTGCGCATGACCGCCCTGAAGGAAAGGATAACAATTCCAGATGTACAGGTCGAATGGCGTGAACTGGGTGAGAGCTTTCTCCTTGCTCTGCTCTCCATTGTTCTCTATGTATCGGTGATATTTGCAGAGTTCTCATTTATACCTATAATGATCATTGTTATTAAACGGGGATGGAAAGAAGCACTGGTGCTCCTTGTCATCGGGACGATGCTCTTAATTTATATGATGGTGAATAGGATCGAAAAATTCCCGCTGGACAGTGAGTTTCTGCTCTTCTCACCCGCGCACTATTCGTTTAGTTTTATCGAGAACGTAACCGGATTCAATGGTGGAAGATTCCTGGACTTTTTCTTCATATTCGGATGTTTTGGACTCTTCCTCGGATATTTTGTGTCCCGTAATTACAGATTTTAAATTATGTCATATTCTTCAGCCTTGTCGTTTACATCGGTGTATCTATCTTTCCACTCATCCTGTCCGGATTTATCGGAGGATTCAAGCAATTTCTGGAGGGTTACTCTAAATTCGTTCAGATGAAAACGACGAGTTACGTTGATATTTACCTCAACCAGATAAAAAACTATAGTCCCCTGTTCATAGAGCGAGGTATTGACTACGGTAATGTTGCGAAGAAGGTACAGGTTGCTGCAGAAATTTACAAAAACAATATCCTGTTTGGCATTGCCCCCCGCGGCGGTTACCTCATAAAGCAGATCATTGTCATATTCCTCGCCATTGTACTCGTTAAGCTCTATTTCAAAAGGAAACTGAGCAAGGCTGCTCTGGTATTCAGCATTAAGAATTATCGTATCGCCGATGGCTGGGTATGGGGACTTATTCTCTCCTGGGGATTCGTCTACATGAATCTTTTCCTCAAGAACAACACCCTGGGAATTATCAGCTGGAATGCTGCAGTTATTTTTTCATTTCTCTTCTTTTTCCGTGGGCTAGCGCTCATTAAGGTTCTTGCAGATAGAATAAGGGTGCCCCAGATATTTCAATATGCGGTTCTACTCTTTTTTCTGTTCTACTCTTTTATCTTTTTTGTGACGATCGTTACAGGTATCGGTGTTGCCGACATATGGCTCAAGATTCGGGAAACCGTTGAAAACAGGAAGAAGCGGAGTGACACATGAAAGTAATTCTTGTGAAAGATGTACCGGGCTTCGGCGAAGAAGGTGATATAAGGGACGTAGCTCCAGGCTATGCCCGAAATTTCCTCTTCCGAAAGGGTCTTGCAGTTGAGGATAGTAGTTTCAATCAAAATCGATTGAAGGAGCAACAGAAGAAGATCGAGTTGCGAAAGGTAAAGAAACGTGAAGAAGCGCAAAAACTTGCCGATGACCTTTCTGCCGCATCGATTTCAATTCCTGCGGCAGTCGGGAAGAATGAGAAGCTATTCGGGGCGATTCATGAGCATGACATAGTGAAGGCTCTCGCTGAGCAGGGATACGAGGTAGAGAAGAAAGACATTCTCCTTGCTGAGCCGATCAAGACGATAGGCGCTTATAAGGTAATGATAAAGATCTATGAAGATATTCAGGCTGAATTAAAGGTATGGGTTGTGAAAGAGGACTAGAAAACCCATGGCAGACAGTTTTCAGAACATATCGACTCTGACCGATAAATTACCCCCCCAAAACCTGGAGGCAGAGCGAGCATGTCTCGGCAGTATGCTCCTCGATAAAGAGGCGATTGAAGTTGCAATCGATATACTGAACAGCGATGACTTCTACAGTGATCAGCATCGAATCATATTTAAGTCACTTCTGGAGCTGTACAACCGCTCAACACCGGTGGATATTGTTACACTTACCGATTACCTGAAGGGAAGCGGAGAGCTCGACAGCGCTGGCGGAGTGGTGGCGGTTTCCTCCCTTCTCGATGAGGTTCCCACCTCCGCAAACATTGAATACTACGCAAAGATAGTCGAACAAAAATCCCTTTTGCGTAAGCTCATACGCGCATCCTCGAGCGTTATTTCATTGAGCTATGACACGGACAAGGATGCCTATGAAATCGTGGATGAGGCGGAAAAGCTTATCTTCGACGTGTCCGAGCGTAAAGGAGTGCGGGGATACTTCTCGATGAATGAGGTGATAAAGGACAGCATTACAGCCATCGAAAAACTCTTCCACCGGGGCGACAACTACACCGGCATTCCAAGCGGTTTCAAAGAACTCGACGATTTGACTTCCGGATTTCAGAAATCCGAATTTATCGTGGTTGCTGCACGGCCTTCGGTGGGGAAAACAGCTTTCGCTCTGAACGTCGCTCAGAATGTTGCAATTAACCAGAAGCTCAACGTAGTCGTCTTCAGTCTCGAGATGTCAAAAGAGGCGCTGGTGCAGCGTATGCTCTGCTCGGAGGCGCGCATCGATAGCCAGCGGCTTCGAAAGGGTTTGCTGCGCACAGAGGAGTGGGGGCCTCTCACCACAGCGGCTGGAAAGCTATCAGAGGCGAACATATTCATCGATGAAACACCGGGAATAACCGACATGCAGCTTCGGGCCAAGGCCAGGCGGATTCAGTCCCGGCATGGACTGGACATTCTCATTGTCGATTATCTACAGCTCATGTCCTCCATCCGGAAAAAGGAGGGCAGAACACAGGAGATTTCAGAGATATCACGCTCCCTCAAGGCACTTGCCAGGGAGCTGAGCATTCCCGTTATTGCCATATCCCAGCTCTCTCGTGCTGTCGAAACACGTGGGAGAGACAAACGGCCTATACTGTCAGATCTGCGAGAGTCGGGTGCCATAGAGCAGGATGCCGATGTGGTCATATTTCTGTACCGAGATGAGCTCTACAATCCGAACACCGATAAACGCGACATCGCCGAAGTAATCATACAAAAGCAGCGTAACGGGCCCACCGGTATTGTGGAGCTCCGGTTCTTCAAGGAGTACACGCGATTTGAAAATTACGAGAAGTGGGGCGAACAGGTTGAGCCCTTCTTTGAAGATTCAGAGTAACTCCCATAATAAAAATATTATTCCTCGCTGACACGCACCTTGGTTTTGACCTTCCCCTTCATCCTCGAATAAAACGACGTCGAAGAGGCGCTGACTTCTTCCAAAACTATTTGAAGGCTCTGGAACCGGCTTTAAATGGCAAGGTTGACGTTGTGATACACGGGGGTGACCTCCTTTACCGCAGCCGAATTCCTACAGTCCATGTTGTGGAAGCCTTTAAACCGCTCCTCAATATAGCTGATCGGGGAATACCTATCTTTATAGTTCCCGGAAACCATGAACGGTCAAGGATCCCCAACCTTCTGTTTATAGAGCATCCAAACATCTCTATTTTTGAAAGGCCAAAAACTTTTAGGTTGGGGATCAGTGGTAGTACAGTTGCTCTTAGCGGATTTCCCTGCTGCCCTAATAATGTCAGAGTTCATATCAAAGACCTGTTGGCCCAGACGGAATATATGAAAACACGGGCTGATATAAAGCTACTCTGCATGCATCAGATCCTCGAAGGGTCAAAGGTTGGTCCGGGAGACTACACGTTCAAAAGTAGTCCTGATGCAATAAACCCAAGCGACATACCTGGAGGATTCGCTGCGGTTCTGTCAGGACACATTCACCGTTATCAGGTCTTGCGCGTGGATATACATGGAACACCCCTGTCCGCACCGGTCGTTTACCCCGGTTCAATTGAACGGACTTCCTTTGCAGAGCGGCATGAAAAAAAGGGATACACTATCCTTGAAGTTGCTCCCTCAATGTGGCAGGGTGGGGCAGTGAACAAACTGTCCTTTGTTGAACTACCGACACGGCCGATGATCACCCTGCAGCTGAACGTTGATGATCCAGATTTGAGGTTGATAGAATCGGAACTTGCAGAAACAATATCCGCCTTGCATCCGGATGGCGTGGTCTGTGTTAAGATTTTATATAATGATCAGGAACGGGACAGGCATCTATTATGTGCGGAGTTTCTCCGATCCCTTGCGCCCGCTTCGATGAACATCAGATCCATTCAATCAATTCAAGGGCAGTAGATCCACTGATTTTATGCTATCGTCTGGGCCGTCGACCACAAATGAATAGTCACCTGTAACAGCGACATCGACAGCGGAGCCGGGTGACATATCGAGCGTCCCTATCCTGATTGGATTTCCCGGGTCAGAGATATCGATAACCTCGAGTCCCCCGTTGCCGCCTCCCGTACCGTCAGCTACAAAAGCGTAGTTTCCGCTAATAGCAATACTCGATGGTACACCGGGTGTGGAAACTTGATTTACAGCGATAATATTGTTGGGAAATGATATATCAATAACCTCGAGGCTTGAACTGGAGCCGTTTGCTACAAAGGCGAAATTACCGCTTAATATCACATCATTGAAATCACTTGAAGTATCGTATGATTTCGCAATTCGGGGATTTTGTGGCACTGATATATCTATAACATAGAACCCCCCTACATCGGTGCCCCCTCCATCAATATCTCTATCGGTGACAAAGGCATAATTACCGCGCACCGCAACGCTGTTTGTGCCACCATCGGAAGTTTCACGAAATCCCACTCTTTTCGGATTATCGGTGAAAGATACGTCAATTATTTGGAGCCCACCTGCGTCGTCTGCTACATAAGCGTAGTCCCCGCTCAACGCGATACCTAAAGCATTTCCAGGAGTTGTAAAGGATCCCTCAGAGCTCAGATCCGTAAGGTCGACTATCTGAAGACCCCCCTCGTCAACACTGGAGGTAGCGGGATCGTCCTCCATGGCCATGAATGCATAGCTTCCACTTACAGCAACATCAACGGCAATTCCTGATAAACTCGCAGAACCTGCGTCGGTAAGATTGTTTGGACTAGATATATCGAGTACCTGCAGTCCTGAACCACCGTTTGCTACATACGCAAAGTCGCCGGCAACATCGATCGCGCGGGCATCACCGGCCGGGAAGGAATCCTTAATAGATGGATTATCCGGCGTTGAAGTAGAAATATCGATGACATCGAGTCCTGTGAAGAAGTCGGCTACGTATGCGTAGCTTCCGCTTACAGCGACACCCTGCCCCCATCCTGGCAGGTCGGTAAATGCTGTCGGAAAAGGATTAAATGGATCAAATAGACTTATAACGAGAAGCTGATTGAACTTGTTGGCCACATAGGCCTTTGTACCGACCAGCTCAACATCAACACCAAAGAAATTTCCGGACAGAAACTCACCTTCAAAAACCGGATTTATTGGAGCTGAAATATTCATAACGGTAAGACCGAATGCTCCTGTCAGTACAGCATAATTTCCGTCTACAGATATTCCCTCGTGTTGTGGAAGAGAGCTGAAGACTTGATTTNNAATCAGTGGTCAGTGCTACATCACTGGCAAATGTAATTTGTATTTGAGGCCCTGCAGGAATAGGATTTGCAGGATTAGAGATGTCGAATTTATACACAGAGGTAAAGGCAGCGACATAAGCCTCATTATTTGTAGCGTCAAGTTCCACTCCCCAGGCATTCATGCCCCAAAACCAAACTATAGAAAGTGTATTCGTTTCGAGTACGTATAATCCCCCAGAGGTGGCTAGGTATGCATAATTTCCTATTATTTCGATGTCATTTATAGGAGGTCCGACAAAGTTTGGTTGTATCAAAATTGGATTGAGCGGATCGGTAATGTCGACTTTTTGGATCTCGCCTGAATAGTGGCCCACATAGGCATAGTTACCATCCACTTCAACTGCCCAACCCGGTCCGGGAGCAGCTCCAAATCCGACCAGTTCGATTCCCTCTGCAAAGGTAAATGGACTTGGTTCATCGCAGTTGACGTCACTCTCGATTGCCCCGGTAAATGAGGGCTTAACCTTGTAGAAGTAGACCTGGCCGTCATCGACCGTATCATCTATCAGGTTCGTCGTCTCAATTATTCCTGAAATGTTGATATATTCTCCATCTCGCTCAGTGGC
>JABAOF010004441.1_pt3 | contig 13934 bp, 12 predicted proteins | sample 7062171 | NCBI WGS metagenome assembly JABAOF01 (sample SAMN14538628, study PRJNA623070) | marine sediment metagenome | biome: marine biome [ENVO:00000428]; feature: marine pelagic biome [ENVO:01000023]; material: deep marine sediment [ENVO:00002113] | place: India: Gulf of Khambhat ...
TGCACACAAATTATTAAGAAAAAGAAAAAGAACGGCGAATGCCAGAGCAGCCAAAGAAGGCGGATTCACTCTCATAGAGGTTTTGATCACCATCATGATGTTGGCCGTGGTTCTGACTGCGCTCCTCAGTTGTTTCATTCAGGCCTTTGATATCCTCACCAGGATGAAACAGATGACCATTGCCACTCAGTCCATACAAAGCGAATTGGAGCTCATACGGAGTATGCATTACAACGACATTTTAAGCCTGGATAATACGTTCACGAATGATAACCTTTCCTACCTGGAAAACAGCAGCGGCATCATAGACCTTGAGGATTCAGTCGGGGCTGAGATCAAGAAATTAACCGTGAGTGTGACCTGGACCTACAGGGGAAGACAGATGCAAAAGGAAGTCGTCACCTATGTGACCAAGAAAGGGATAAATAAAAAATGATTGTGAGAAAAACTAAGGGGGCGACCATGAAAGCCAAGACAAAAAAAACTAAACCTAAAGGATTGACACTCGTGGAACTCCTGATCACTATGGCTGTTGTCTCACTCGTGCTCTCCGCCCTTCTTTCGTTGTATTCTGAAGGACAGCAATATTTCCTTGGAGAGAGTGTCAAGCTGGATGGGCTTCGGGATATCCGCTATGTCCAGAACTGGATAACACGAGATATAAAGGAAGCGGTTGAGGTTCTTCCCAGCTGGGATGTGTACACGGTGTCTGACAGCTGTCTCATACTCAGGATTCCCTCTGTGGATGCGAACGGATATGTCATAGATATTGAAAATGACTATGACCATGTCGTCTATCGACTCAATCCTCAAATCCCGAGCCGCCTGGAAAGGATCCTTGATGCCAAGGATGGAGTGAGCACGCGGTCTGATGGCAGTCGATTTCTTTCCACGCAAGTGAGTTCATTTCTGTTGAGTTCAGAAGGAGTCAATCTTGCTTCTGTGGCTGATTTCAGCCAGGTGGCCAGTGTGGATATATCCTTTATCACTCAGCAGACTCTAATGGGCCGTTCTTACCAGGAGACACTCCAAACAGGAGTGATGCTGAGAAACAGATTGGAATAGGAGAATTAGGAGGTGAACAGAATGAATACAACACCAAATAAAATGAAAGACAAAAAACATGAAGAGGGCATGGTCTTAGTCATCGGTGTGATCATCATGGCGTTCCTGCTCCTCCTCGTCCTTCCGTTTTTGTATCAGCTCTCTGCGGAAAACAGGCTCACGGATAAATCTTTTAAATCCTGCACGGCTCTCTCCATGGCTGAAGCCGGCATAGAGAGAGCGCTCTGGGAGCTGAATTTTGGCGATATCACGACCTGGGATGGAGACAGCTCTTTGCGAACATTGACCATTGCGTCTTTTCAAACTCCCGGCGGGACTGTCATGGGGGATATCGAGATAAATGTATACAATCCAGAGACGAAGCAACCTGTTGTTGAAGCCAGAGGATTGGTGTCCTATTCCGACTCTGCATTGATGGCCAAAGCCACCCGAGCCGAATTGATGGAGGTCAAGTACGACCCCTGGAATTTCGCAGTCTTTGGGGATGATGACCTTGACTTCTCCTCAGCGGCCGAAGTGGACAGCTATGACTCCTCCAATGGTCTGTATGGTGGAGCGAACATCGGGGCACAAGGGAACATCGGGACAAACGGTACACTCTTCGGCTGCATTGATCTGTGTTCCAACTCAAATGTCTACGGAGATGCGTACTCCGGTCCGGGGACTGACCCTGAATCTGTGATCATTACCCAGGGTAATGCCAATATTTCCGGCGAAAAGAAATCTCTTTATGAAGAGAAGGAGATGCCTTCGGTTAAACCTCCGGAGGGCCTTGCATTTATGGGAGGGTATTCCCTTGGAGTGGGAGACGTCGGTACGATCAACTCCAGCGGAGAATTCACGTCCTTAGTACTCGAGAATAACTCCACATTGACGATCACTGCGGATGCCACAATTTACATCACTGGCGATTTTACGATGTCGAGCAACTCACAGCTCAATATTGCAGATGGCGTGAACGTCACGTTCTATCTCGGAGGAACGTTCACCCAGGCCAGTAATTCTCAGTTCAACAATCTTTCCCAGGACCCGACGAGCCTTCTCATCCTGGGGACAGACAGCTTTAATGGAACCATGGCCTGGAATTCCAACACCGATTTCTATGGGGCCGTCTATGTTCCCCGGGCTTATGTGGATTTCAACAGCAACATCGATTTTTACGGCTCTATATCAGCCGGAACCTTTGAGTTCAATTCTAACGCCCGATTCCACTATGATCTCGCTTTGGCTGGTTTAAAAAGAGATGATATGGAAGACCTCCCCTATGGAATCAAATCGTGGAAGGAAGAACTGTCTCCTGTGTTTATCGAAAAGTAAACCAGTTTTCTGATAGAGTTCTGGGTTTCCGACAATTAGCCTGAACGCTTTAGGGAACCAAATCCTTGAATAGGCTCAGATAGGCCCGGAGTATCTTCTCGCCCCAGAGAAGAGAGAAAAAAGCCGCCGGAGCCAGGAAGGTCCCGAAGGGGAGTGAGAACTGAAAATCCTTCTTTCTGAAGAGGATGACGAACACGCCCACCAACGCTCCGACAAATGAGGCCAGGATCAGAGTGAAGAAAGCCTGCCGCCAGCCCAGATAAGCCCCGATCAGGAGCATCATCGTCACATCCCCCATTCCCAATCCTTCCTTTTTCCGCACCAGATAATATGTCCCGTACACGAGGAGAAGAAAGCCAGCGCCTGTTACTGCCCCGATCAAAGCCTGAGTGAGGTTCAGGTCTTCGCGGAAAAACGAGTAGACCAGAGCCAGGACCAGCCCGGGTAGGGTGATCTCATCCGGGAGGATCATGTGAAAAAAATCGATGAAGCCCAGGACGATCATCGCACTGGCAAAGAGGCAGGAAGCGAAGAAGAAAAAACTCAAAGAATACTGGCTGTAGAGGAGCAGGAAACTCAAGGGGGTCAAGAATTCAACCAATGGATAGGTGAGAGGAATTTTAGCCTTGCAGTACCGGCACTTCCCTCCCAGGATCAGGTAGGAAATGATGGGGATGTTGTCGTAGATTTTGATCTTCTTCCGGCAGGAAGGACAGGACGAAGCGGGTTTGATGATGCTCATATCCCGGGGAATGCGGTAGATCAGGACATTGAGGAAACTTCCCCAGGCGAAGCCAAAAACGATAATGATGATTATCTTTTCCATGGGATTGTCGAGGGCTTGACTTCTCCTGTTTGGGAGTCATACAGGTATTCCTTGTCGTCCATGTCCTTTGGGATGGAATCCAGGAATCCGGCAGAGACCAGCCGGCTCAAATCAGCCGGATAGCGGTCATATTTTTCCTTGAATTTCGCGATGGCCTCCTGGAGTTTTTGGATATCTACGGTCGCCTTTATGTTATACAGGTGGTTGGAGGCCACTTGTTTTATCCTCTCATCCTCTTCCGTGTTGTAGATTTCCAGCCATTCCTCAATGGCCCTTTGATAATCCTGGGCTTTGAAGATGGCGCTGGCATACAGTCGCCTGACAATCGGTGGGTATCCTTCGATGCTCATGGTTTTTTTATAGTACTCCTGGACCCGTTCATAATCTTTTTGCATGAACTGAATATAGTGGGCGGCCTGGTAGGGGAAAAACCATTCCTTGGGGTTTTTCTCCAGACCCATATCCAGGATTTTGACGGCCAGGTCCGGGTCTTGGGCTTCGTAAGCCGCGATAAAGGCGCCCATGTCGATGGGATCAAAGTAGTGAGGATTGAGCTCAGCTATTATCTCGAAGATTTTGTAGAGGTAATCGTAGCTGTCCGGAATCGTGTAGTCGCTGTAATACTGGATGGCCCAGATATAGATCAGATCAGCCAGAAAAGAGGAATACCCGAATGTCCCGTATTTGAGGTATTTCCCTTGGGGAAGGTAGATGATGGAAGAACCGGGGATTTTTTTGCGCAGGATCCGGTCGGTGATGATCTTCAAGTTCATAAAGACTCCGCATGTCAGGATCAGAAAAAGCACAAGGAAGGCTGTGCTGAAACTCTTGCCGTTCTTCAATCGCATGCGCATGACTATCAGATGAAGTCCCTTTTTCGGAAAATAAGAAGGGCAATGGTCAGGACAAAAATGGTGTAGAATACGCCGTAAAGCGTGGAGTACAAGAAAATCGCCGGGGGAATGGGAAGGCTGTGCACGATTTCTGTTTTGAAATTGAAATTTTCAAGGTCCGGAAGAAAGTGGTAGAGACCCTGAGCCAGAACCTTTCCGAACCCGGGTTTGATTTTTGCTATGAGAGTTTCCAGTCCCCAGGCCGTATGCCCGATCAGGTAGAAGGAGAGCGTAAAAATGGAACTGAGGATGGGCGTGGAGAAGCAAGAGAATAAAAGCGCCACAGAGGTGATCAGACAGAGTTCTAGGAAGATGTAGAGGATGGCGATGAGCATCTGCCATTCAAAGGTAAAAGTGTGGAAAAAGATCAGGGCGAGAAAAATGATGCTCATCAGGAAGAGCATGATGAAGAGGGTTAGAACCAGCCCGAGGAATTTGCCCAGCAGGAACTGGTAGCGTTGAATGGGCTTGGAGAGGAGAGTGTAGATCGTTTTTTTATCGATCTCTTTATACACCAGCCCTGTTCCGATCAGGATGGCCATGAGAGCGCCGAAGAAGGAGAGTGAGGCTAATCCGACATCCTTGATGATTTTAACTCGGTCTCCGATAGTCAGAAGGGCCAGCAGGCGCGAGAAGGCGATGCAGATGAGAGCGAAAAAGAGGAGAAGATAGAGGATCCTAGCCCGGATAGCTTCCTTGAATGTGTTGAGGGCTATGGCTCGTATCTTCATTCCGGCTTCACTATTCCCACGAACAGGTCTTCAAGAGTCTGAGTCCTCGGTATCAGAGAGTGGATTTTTCCTTTCTTGGATTGGACAAGCTCGAGGACCTTCTCGACGTTTTCCTCCTTGAAGACTTTGAGAAGTCTCCATCCTTCAGGGCCTGGAAGCATTTCCCCCATACCTTCCAATTCTTTCTCCTCCACTCCGGCAAGAACGATCTCTGTGAAAAGGATTTTTTCTGAAATCAGGTCTTGAAGAGCGCCCTGGTCGATGATCTCGCCGTTAACGATGATGGCCACGCGATCGCAAATCATCTCGATATCCTGGAGAATGTGGGAGGAGAGAAAGACAGTCTTTCCTTCCTCTTTGAGCCGGACGATGATATCTCTTATTTCTTTCCGGCCCAGCGGGTCCAACCCGCCAAGAGGCTCGTCCAGAAGGACGAGAGAAGGATCATTCAGGAGAGCCTGAGCCAATCCGATTCTCTGCAGCATCCCCCGAGAGAATTTCCGGAGCTGAAGGTCAGCCGACTGTTGCAGGCCGACGGTCTGGAGAAGGTTTTTGATCTTTTCTTCGCGCTCATTTTTCTTGATGAAAAACAACTGGCTGTAGAAGTTGAGAAACTCAGTTGCCGTGAGATAGTCGTAAAAATAGGGATTTTCCGGAAGAAAACCGGTCCGGGCCTTGGCTGGTAGGGAAAGATGGGATTGGCCGAACAGCTCGATCTTTCCCTGTTCGGGAAAAATCAGTCCGAGGATGCACTTGATGGTCGTGGTTTTTCCCGCGCCGTTGGGTCCGAGGTAGCCGAAGATCTCTCCCTCATTCACTGCGAGCGAGATGCCCTTGAGGATCTTCTTCTTTTTCAACATGAATCCCAGAGAAAAGGATTTATGGAGGTTTTCGATGTTGAGCGCAATAGCCATTGAATTCTTTCCTATTATACGGAAATCGCCTCCTATTTCAAATTTTCTTCGTAGAGCTTAAAGATCCGTTTGTACTCGTCGGCCCAGGAAGCGCCGTTGTGGAAAGAATGGCCTTCCACAGGGTAGATGGCCACTTCCCAGTTCTCTTTTCTGAGCTCAATCAAGCGCTGCACCAATCTCACTGTATCCTGGAAGTGGACATTGGTGTCCACCATGCCGTGGCAGATGAGGAGCGCGCCTTTTAGACCTTCGGCAAAATAGATCGGGGAGCTCTGCTCGTAGGCCTCGGTATCTTTGTGAGGAAGATTGAGAATGTCCACTGTGTATCCCGGATGGTAATGGGCCCAATCAGTGACCGGTCTGAGAGCCGCACCCGCTTTGAACACATCCGGTGACGTGAACATGGCCATCAGAGTGAGAAATCCCCCATAGCTTCCGCCGTAGGTGCCGATTCTTTCCGGATTGACGTTGAATTTTTTAACCAGGAATCGGGCGGCGTCAACGATATCGTCCAGGTCTTTTCCCCCCATGTGCCGGTAGATGGCTGTTCGGCAGTCCCGGCCGTAGCCGGCGCTTCCTCTGTAATCGACATCCAGGACGAGATAGCCATTTTTCATGAGAATGTTGTGGAACATGTATTCCCGGTAATAGCTGCTCCATCCTCTGTGGGCGTTCTGGAGGTATCCGGCGCCGTGGATGAAAATAACTGCCGGTCTCTGAGAATGCCATTTCTCAGGTTTATAGAGCCTGGCGTAGACATCTACGCCGTCGCGAGCTTTGAAAGTGATAATTTCCGGGTCGTGCCAGTTAAAAGAACGGAATTCCTCAGGGGTGGAAAGCGTGATCTGGTGCGCTTCGGCTTGGGGCGTATTCGGCTGGAAATAGAGTTCCGGGGGCCGGTTACTGTAGGAGTGGATGATGGCCAGAGATGATTCGTCAGGGGAGAGGATGGTTTCATTCCGTCCTTTCAAAGAAGTGATTTTGGTGCGTTTTCCGCCATCAACCGGCATGGAATAGAAGTGGAGTTCTCCGGGATGATCTTCGTTCGTGGTCAAAAACCATTTTTTCCCATCCTCGGAAAGCTGAGCTCTCGAGACTTCGAATTTCCCCTTAGTGAGCTGCTTTTTCTTTTTCCCGTCCACAGACGCTTTGTACAGATGAGCGTATCCATCCTTCTCGGATATGTAGAAGAGATGCTGGCTGTCTGGACACCAGGAAACACTGGCCAGACCGAATCTCCCGATCCAGGCGTCGTCATGAACATGCTCGATCACAGAGGTTTTTCCATCTTTGGGATTGAGAAGGAGAAGCCAAGTGTCTTTCCGGTCCTCAGAGCTGGCCGTCAGTGCGCATTTTTTTCCGTCCGGAGACCAAAAGACTTGGTACGAGTAGATCTCTCTTTCCCCCTGGCCGTAATCCACCCACACGACCTCTCCGGTGGAAACATCTACGATCCCGGTTTTGGAAGAACTGGATGACTCAGCTGCCTTGGTATGGGAATTGATTGTCTCGGTGTAACCGGTCCGTGTCACATAATTAGGGACGATTGTCTGCTTCACTTCAGGCATTCTCTCTGAATATACAAACGTGACGTATTTTTCATCAGGAGAGAGAGTGAAGCTGAATATGTACTGGCCTTCTTTGAGGAAGAACGGTTTTCTCCGACTGCCACTGCCTGAGGAGGGGAAGAGTCCCATCCGGCCTGTCCCTCTTCGGGGTCTGCTGAATTCTTGGAAAAGCTCTCTCTGCTGGTCGCTGTACCATTTTTCCACCTCGTCCGGCTTTTTTCTCGGGGGAGGAGTTCTATCCGTGAAAGACGTCATCTGGCGCAAACTGTTATCTTTGAGTGAGAGGAGAAAGAGGTTGTTCTGGTAAGTGAAATAGATTTTTTCCTCGTCTTGAGTAAAATTGGCGCTGGATTCTCGGTCATCGGTGAACGTGAGCTGCGTGATTTTCCCTGTCGGGATATCCAGAAGGCTGATGTCACCGTTGCGGACGAGGATCGCCTTCTTTTTTTCTTTGTTAAAATTTATCTCCATGCCAAAAGAGAAACGGGAAAAGCGGGAATAAGAGGTACGAGAAGAGAAGGGAGGGAGTTTGAGAATGTCGTCGGCCTCAATCTTCTGAGGAGTCAGGTTGGAAGGAGTTATCGCATAGAATTCACCCCTTTCTTCTCCGGGCTTCTGCCAGCGAAAATAGAGCTTTTTCCCGTCCACTGACCACATGATGCTCGAAGGAGCCGTGCCGATGAGCTCAGGACCTTTCATGATGTTATCGATTGTCAATTGAAAATCTGTGGGTTTCGTCTCTTTGTCCTGAGTGAAGGTTGCTCCAGAAAGTGAGATGATAAACAGAAAGACTAAAAAGAGATTTTTTGTTGGTCGGATCATCTGAACCTCCATGATTTAAATTTATGATTGAATTTATTTCCTGGAAAAAGGGAACAGGCCCCTTTTTTAAAGACTATCCCTTTGGAATCAGACATTATCGGCAAGAAATGCGACTTTTATTTCTTTACTTCTCGTGCTTCCTTTGGATAAGGCCTGACTCCAACCTCTTAAAAAAAGGGGCCTATCCCCTTTTTTTCTTTTTTCATCTTTATTAATCGGGGAGAACATGTTTCATTGTATCTGGATTGATCGTGATGTAAAAGTCACTTCCGAGATAGAGAAGAGGCTGGATTGTTCCAGTGTTCAGGATTCCCTCTGCGTTGAAGCTTTTCTCTTCTTCATGGACAGCCAGGACTTCACCCACGAAAAGGTCGTGGTCTCCGTACTCTCTGATGTCAGTCAGCTTGCATTCGAAGCAGACATAGGCGTCTTCGAGAAGGGGCGATTGGATGATTTTCGAAGAAGAGAGTCTGACTTGAAATTCCTTCACCTTATCCATGTCATGCCCTGATTTTCTTCCCATCTGAGCAGAGAGCTTCACCCGGTCAGCGCTGAGGAAGTTCACTGTGAATTCCTTGGCTTCGGAGATGACCTTGTGGGTGAGTCTTTTTTTAGAGATGAGAACTCCGAAGAGAGGGGGATTGAAGGAGAGAGCGGTGTGCCAGGCGCAGGCCATATAATTGAGCTGGTTTTGCGCTTGGGCCCCCACAATGGCCACGCTGTAAGGATAGAAATACTGAAATTGTTCGATTTGTGTGATTACTTTCTTCATCATAACCTCCCTGAGGATGGCATCGCTTTAATCAGAATGACAAATTGAAAAAGAAATGCTTATTTCTTATATCTCGTACCATTGGACCAAAGCCTATTCATAGAAAGCCATTAGACTGTATTGGTTTACCCTTGGACGATTTATTTATTCAATTCCTTTTATCTTTCTCGCATTCTTGAGAAGCCACTCTTGAGTGAACAGATGTTCTCTGTTCAGAGCTAGATGCAGCTTGAGTTGCTCCTGAATTTCTCCTTCCGGAACGAGAGTAATGAGTTCCTCGTATTTGGCGATGAGGGACTCTTCTGTAGGTATCAATGTCTCCAGAGCCGAAAGACGATCAGCTCCAGGGTAGAGGTGAGGCATGGGTTGGCGGCTCTTTTCGACACCTTTAGCATCTTTCTCGGCGTTTTCGATCTGGACAACGTCTCCCATTTTGATGAGAATGCCGGAATTCTTGTCCCAGTGTCTCATGTGGTCGATAGAGTTTTTGAACAGTCGCTGGCTGAGGTCCTGGTGTTCGCTGAAGAGAATGACGTATTTAAGATACCGGTGCAGGAGCTCGTTTTCCAGGCGCATGATCTCATGAAGGAGTTGGATGTCTTCTTTTTCGGCGTTCTCCGGGCTGGATTGGAAGCAGAGAGCCTCTTCTGCCCCTTCTTTTTTCACCGCTTCCATCATCGCGGCAAACTGGTCTGAATGGCGCACTTCATCATATGAAATGTTGAGGACCATGTTTTGAATCTTGGGGAATGCACCTTCCGAGAATTCGGCGGATTGATACAGGTTTGTCACCATATCCTCTGTCATTTTGTCTCTTTTCAGGTTATCGATGATCTTCGGGAAGCGGACAACTTCATCTGTCTTGAATGACGGGATTCCCCCCATTTGTGTGATGATGATCCCGAGCTGAAGAGAGTGGTACATTTCGTCGATGCCGATCTGGATGGTTTGCGCCCGGGCATCTGTTCTGTTCTTCATGACCGGGTCTTCATACCAGAATTTTCCTTTGGGCATGGAATAGGCATGAATAACGTACTCAAAGCTGACCGCCCATTCATGCTCGAGAGCGATATTCAAGAGCTTGATGGCATCTTCTTTGGTCTCTATGGTTTTTATTTTTTCCATGAATCCTCCTGGTTTCTGTTTGCGGTGTCTTCGCATTATATTCATTTTTATGAAAAAAGAAAAGGCTGGTGGGAAGCATGTCCAAATCCATTTCATCCGTATTTATTCTCACCGTAATTCGGCTCTTGTGGCTTCCTGCTTTCGTATTCTGACCTTTTTCTGTATAATCGTTGTGTTTTTCATTTTTGACCGGAAATGATTCCCAGATTGATATGAACGGGAGAAGAGCATGACGGATTTCGGGGGCGCTATCCAAAAGAGCCAGGAGTATGATCTGGCCATCCTCGGGATTCCCTATGATGAGAAATCCTGCTATCTGCGAGGAGCGGCCAAGGGACCTCAGGCTATTCGCGCTGCATCGACGAGCAAAGCGATCAATCCCTGGACCGAACTGGGCATCAATTTGGAGGAAGATGCAGTTATGACTGACCTGGGAGATGTGGATGTTTCCGGAGATTTCAAGACTGTCTCTTCCCGGGTCGAAAAGAAGGTACTGGAAGTATTGGAAAAGGGCGCGGTCCCGATAATCCTGGGAGGAGACCACTCCATCAGCTTACCTGTTGTGAAAGCGTTTGCCCGAAAGTACAGCCCCTTGGATATCCTCCATTTCGATGCCCATCCGGATTTGTACGAAGAGCTCTATGGAGACCGTTATTCACATGGCTGCCCTTTCACTCGGATCATGGAAGAGGGCCTGGCCCAGAACCTGGTCCAGGTCGGGATCAGAGCCGCCACAGGAGAGCACAGAGAAAGGGCCGCCCAGTATGGAGTCCGGATGATCGAGATGAAGGATATCCAGGAAAATCTTTCTCTCGAGTTTTCAAATCCTTTGTATATCTCCTTTGACATGGATGCTCTTGACCCTTCAGCGGCGCCGGGTGTCTCCCATCATGAGCCGGGGGGGCTTTCTACCCGACAGGTCATCCACATCTTTCACTCGTTAAAGGCAGAGATAATCGGCCTGGACGTTGTGGAAGTCAATCCGGAGAGGGATGCTTCAGGAATCACGGCCTCTGCGGCTGTGAAGATCATCAGAGAGATGGCCGGCAAGATCGTTATTCAAAGGAGACAGGATTAAAAGGAGGAAGCATGAAACGCATACCCATCATTCTCGTAGTCGCTCTAGTGATTGCGATCCTTATATTTTCCCAAACATCCTTCAGGTTTGAGGACTATTTTCTCGATAAAACCATGAGAGTCGATTACTTTCACATCGGAGACGTCAAGGAGGAGTGGGTCACACTCGACCAGGTTTACCAGCAAGGGATCTGGGCCGGCAGCCAGCGAAACCTGATCGATAAATTCAATAACGGAACGTACGCCATTAAAATATATGATAATTCATCCGGGAAGCTGATTTTCTCCAAAGGGTTTAACAGCTATTTTGGTGAATACAAAACAACGACTCAAGCCCTTAAGGGGATAAAGAGAACATATCATGAATCTGCTTTGATACCTTACCCGAAAAAAAAGATTAAATTCACTCTGGAAGTCAGGGATCGAAACAATGTCCTTCAGCCTCTTTTCAGCCAGGTCATCGACCCCTCTTCGGTCAGCATCATCAAGGAAAATTTGAGCCGAGGAGTCGAAGTCTTGGAAGTCGTGAACAACGGGGATCCCCACACAAAGGTTGATGTGGCTTTTATCGGAGAAGGATACACGGCAGAAGAGAGAGAAAAATTCGAGGCGGATGTGAAGCGGTTCACCGCTGTTTTGTTTGGTTTCGAACCGTATAAAACGCACAAAAGCCTGTTCAATATCTACGGCGTGCTCAAGCCATCAATGGACAGTGGATGTGATGAGCCTCGAAGCGGGATCTTCAAGAACACCTCGCTCAATGCGACCTTCAACTCCTTTGGCTCGGAACGCTATCTTATGACAGAGGACAACAAGAGCCTGCGGGATATCGCCGCGCATGTGCCCTATGATACCCTGTTCATCATGGTCAATCATAAACGTTACGGAGGCGGAGGGATTTACAACCTGTACTGCACCTTCACGGTCGATAACCAGTGGTTCGAGTATCTTTTTCTTCACGAATTCGGTCATTCCTTTGCCGGATTGGCGGATGAGTACTACACCTCCTCTGTGGCCTATAACGAGTTCTATCCCAGAGGAGTCGAGCCTTTGGAGGCGAATATCACGGCTTTACTCGACCCCAAGAACCTCAAATGGAAGAATTGGGTGACTCCCGGGATAGAAATCCCCACGCCCTGGGAAAAAGAGGAATTCGACAGGATGGACGAGGCCTACCAGAAGGTCCGGCGCGAAATCAATGACAGGATCGCGAAGATGAAGAGGGAAGGAGCGCCTCCAGCTGAGGTCCAGAAAGTCGAGGAGGAATCCGAGCGCCGTTCGCGGGAGCATGCGGGGAAAGTGGATGACTATCTAGCGAAGAGCCGGTTCAAAGGCCAAGTGGGAGCCTTTGAAGGAGCTGGGTATTCGGCCGAAGGCCTCTACCGTCCCATGCTGGATTGTCTCATGTTCACCAAGGGAAAAAAACCATTCTGCAAAGTCTGTGCCGAAGCTGTTCTTCGTGTCATCAAGCATTATAGCGAGTGACACTAAAAGCACATAAATGATTAACCTGGATTATTTATGATATATTGTGGCGGCACATTTTATGAATAATCGTGCTTAATGAATAGATAAAACGGGGAGAACTCGTACCATGAAAAAAATCATCTGTTTCATCTGCCTCTTATTCTTTTTTCTTTCCCCTCTTTTTTCGATCGACCTGCAGAAAGAGGAATCTCTCTTCAAGCCAAAGATGGTGAATTCCAAACTTGTTCAAAGGATGTTTTCTTTTATCCAGGAAAATCGGGAGAAAATCATCAAGGAATGGATTTTACTCACAGAAATCCCTGCGCCTTCAGGACATGAGAAAAAGAGAGCTTCCTACATGGCAAAGCAGTTTGAGGCGGCAGGCCTGGATGAAGTATTCATTGATCCTTCAGGCAATGCGGTCGGCATCTGGAGAGGTTCCCCTCGAGGAAAGAAGATTATCCTCTCCGCTCATATGGATACGGTTTTCCAGGGAGTCTGGGAGATCAAGGTGAAGAGAGAGGGAAACCTCCTCAAGGCACCTGGTATCGGAGATGATACAGCCAGTTTGGTCAACCTTCTCTGGTCCATTCGCGCTCTCAAACACGCGGGATTCAAGCCCAAAAACACTTATTATTTTATGGCGACAGTGGGAGAGGAGACCGGATTTACGGGGATGAGAGCCTTCTTGAATTCGACCAAAGAGAAGTTCGATTTTGTCATTGCACTGGATGGAGACCTGGGAAGAGTCAGCTACGGCGGCTTAGGGTTTGGAGGAGGGAAGATTGTCTTTCGCGGTCCTGGCGCCCATACCATGCAGAGTCGGAATGTGCCCAACCCGAATTTAGCTGTAGCCAAGGCAGTGGAAAGGATATGTGCGATTCAGCTTCCGTCCAGTCCGATCGAAAAATGGACGATCCTCAACATTGGAATGATCGGCGGAGGTAAAGTCAGGAACGCCGTTTCTCAGGAATCCTATTTGACCGTTGACCTTCGTTCGGCTGACCAGGAGATGATTGAGAAGGTCCAGAGCCAGCTCCGGAAAATCTGCCAGGAAGTGGCAGAGGAAGAAGGAGTGGAATTGGAAATGGAACTGAATGAAGATGAGAAAGCGAGCCAGATCCCGGGGGCCGGAGATTCCTTCCTGGTCAAAACAGTCGTGGATATCCTTAACCATCTTCAAATCAGGAATGTGGAAGCAAATCCTCTCGGGTCCACAGAGGCCAATGCGGGAATAGAAAAAGGGATTCTTTCCATAAATCTCGGACGGACATACGGACGATACAAGCATACACTGAATGAAGAGGCTGAGATTGAGGGGATATTTTTAGCGATAAAGCAGATTCTTCTCGTGGTT
>JABAOF010011279.1_pt2 | contig 13925 bp, 11 predicted proteins | sample 7062171 | NCBI WGS metagenome assembly JABAOF01 (sample SAMN14538628, study PRJNA623070) | marine sediment metagenome | biome: marine biome [ENVO:00000428]; feature: marine pelagic biome [ENVO:01000023]; material: deep marine sediment [ENVO:00002113] | place: India: Gulf of Khambhat ...
CGCATGCTGCCAAACAATTACAATCCGTGTAATGCACCCGCATCTGCTGTACGACGGCCCAATCTTTTGTGCTGCCTGAAATTTTGACCCGGCCGCTATCGCGAAGTTCGCCAAGCCTTTCGGCAGCCCGGCAACTGCCAACCTTCCGAGGCGAATTTCGCCACCTGTACAATTGAATGTTGGCAAACCACGAACTTGAAATCCTCACCATCCTCACAACCGGTACAGGCGGACCGCGAATAGTTGTCTCGTGGATTCTTGTGAGACATGTTTGGAGTAGAGGCCATCCTCTTTGTCAGCGAGATCCAACGCCATGTTTGCGGTCAGCCTGCAGGCCTACCAGAGCGTGCCCTTTGTATTCCTGATGATGATCGGGCTGGGGCTGGCCTTTCACGCGTTCACCTTGAACTGGGCCTGCAGCATCTGCCTGGGGCAGTCCGTATCCTACCTGCGTGCGGCCATGGTCGTCGTGGGCCTGGCCTTGGTAAACTTAATCCTGGCTTATCTGCTTGACGGCCAGCAGATCGCCTTGCTGACCCCACCCGGCATCACAGCCGTGGCCGTTGTCTCGACGGTGTTTTTGAGCGCCAGCATCCCTGCCGAGCCGGTGAATGCCTTGCTGATTTTGATCCTCTCGAGCGTGGTCACCGTGGGTGGCGCCTACCTGTTTCTGGCCTTTTGCAATCAGGTAGGGGCCGTCCTGTTTTGAAGCTGGCGGCGGTGCGGCTGGTTGACGCCCCTGGGTTGAGCGGGAATCATGGGGATAGCCTGAGGGGATCGTTTTCCGTCGAGACTTTGCCTGTGTCCGTTTTCGTGCATCCCAGTTCGTTTGTCGACGACGGCGCGCAGATCGGTGCGGGCACCTCCATCTGGCATTTTTGCCACGTGGCCGCCGGGGCACGGATCGGCCATGATTGTTCGCTGGGCCAGAACGTTTACGTCGGCGATGGCGTGGTCGTAGGAAATCGCGTGAAGGTCCAGAACAATGTTTCGCTGTACACCGGTGTTCAGCTGGAGGACGACGTATTCTGCGGGCCCTCCTGCGTGTTTACCAACGTCATCAATCCACGTTCGCAGGTCCCGCGCAAGGCCGAATTCCAGCAGACCTGTGTGCAGCGCGGGGCCAGCATCGGGGCCAATGCCACGATCATTTGTGGCGCCACCATCGGCAGGTACGCTTTTATTGGCGCCGGCGCGGTCGTGCGTCACGACGTTCCCCAATACGCCCTGATGGTCGGTGTGCCCGCTCGACAAATAGGCTGGATGACGCGGCATGGCCACCGCCTGCCATTGCACGCGGGGGCAGAAGAAATGATCTGTCCGCAAAGCGGCTGGCGCTATGCTTGGGACCGGGCGGGAAATCTGGTCTGCAGGGACTGGCCGGAAGAGAAACCTTTGCCGGAGATTACGAATCAAGCGTGACGGTTCCTTCTGACACCAGCGGGGTGCCGCTAATTGATCTGCAAGCCCAATGGGCGACGATCGGCCAGGAAGTTCTGCAAGCCATCGAAAGGGTGGCCGCTTCCCAGCAGTTGATCCTGGGACCCGAGGTGCAAGCTCTGGAAGAGGAACTGGCCGCATTCATCGGCTGCAGCCACGCCATCGGAGTTTCCTCCGGAACCGATGCTCTCCTGCTGGCGCTGATCGCCCTGGACATCCAGGCCGGGGACGAAGTCGTCACCACGCCGTTCACTTTCTTCTCCACCGGCGGCAGTATCGCTCGGCTGGGCGCTCGACCCGTTTTTGTCGACATCCAGCCAGACACGTTCAACCTCGACCCGGATCCGCTGGCGGCCGCGATTACCTCCCGCACGCGGGCGATCCTGCCGGTCCACCTGTTTGGTCAGATTGCCGAAATGGACCCCATCCAGCAGATCGCCCGGGATCGCAATCTGCCGGTCATCGAAGATGCCGCTCAGGCCATCGGGGCCGACTACCATGGACGATCTGCGGGAACCTGCGGCGACATCGGCTGCTTCAGCTTTTATCCCACCAAGAATCTGGGTGGCCTGGGCGACGGCGGTCTGGTAACAACCGACCGGTCCGACCTGAACGAAAGGCTGCGCTTGTTGCGCAATCACGGATTTCGTCCCAAGTACCATGCCCGCGAGGTGGGTGGCAACTTCCGTCTGGACGCGCTCCAGGCGGCGGCGTTGCGGGTCAAGCTGCAATACCTTGATCGCTGGAACCGGGCCCGCGCCGACAACGCGGACGTCTACCGGCGACTGCTGGGGGACGCGCAGCTGTCCAGCGACCGTGTCACGCCGGGCAAAGTCGTGGTGCCGGTCGAACCGGCCGATCGGCGTCACATTTACCATCAATTTGTGATCCGCGTGACGGCCGACCAGCGCGACCCGTTGCGGGCCTGGCTGGCGGACCGCGGCATCGGTACGGAAATCTATTACCCGGTGCCCCTGCACCTCCAGGAATGCTTTGCCGGCCTGGGTTATCGCGCGGGGGATTTTCCGGTTGCGGAAGCGGCCGCCGCCCAATCGCTGGCTCTACCCATCTATCCCGAACTGACGGTCGCCATGCAACAGCGAGTCGTGGAGGCCATCGCCGGCTTTTTTGCGACGGGATCCTGAAGAAAGTTCTCGACGGGCGGCGACCGCGCCAGAGGAGACCGGCTGCAGCTCGGCTCACCGGCTGCCAGGGGCCGCCGCAGCGGCCATGGGAGGGAGGGGGTGGCGAGCGGGGGGGAGAAGTTGGGGGGGGGGGGCGGGACCTTCAGCCTGTGATGGCGGGAGGCAGGTTGTAGAACCGCTGAGCCGTGCCGCCAAAGATCTTCGCCCGCTCAGAGTCGCTCAACCCACCCAGCACCTCCCCCAGGGCCTCGATCACCTGCCGGTAACTGCCGGCCAGTTCGCAGACCGGCCAATCCGAGCCAAACATGAGGCGGTCCGGCCCGAACAGTTCAACCGCCGCGGTCACGTACGGCGCCAGGTCGGCTGGCTGCCAGGTGTGCCAATCGGCCTGGGTGATCATTCCAGAAAGCTTGCAGAACACATTCGGACAGGCGGCGGCCGCCTGGAAGGCTTCCCGCCAATTGTCGGTCCGCTGGTCTTTGATCCCCGGTTTTGCCAGGTGGTCGATCACCAGGGGCAGATCGGGCAGGCGTCCAGCGACCGTGGCGGCGTGTTTCAAATGGCGGACGTAGAACAGCAGGTCGAACGGCACTTGATGTCTCTCCAGGACCTTCAGACCGCAAAGCACGTCGTCGCGAAGGATGAAGTCGTCATCCGGTTCGTCCTGCGTGATGTGCCGCACGCCGACAAAGTAAGGATGGTCCCGAAAACGGCTCAGCTGCTGCTCGCACTCTTCGCTGGCCAAGTCCACCCATCCCACCACGCCGGCCAAAAAATCATGCTGCTCGGCCAGCCGCAACGCCCACTCGTTTTCCCCAAGATTGTGCTGGGTCTGGACAAAGATTGTTCGCTGCACACCGACTTCGTCAATCCGTGGCCGCAGGTCTTCTGGCAGGTACGAGCGACGGATGGGGGCGTGTTGCGGTTCCGCGAGCCAGCCGTAATCAAAACGGTCGCTGTTGGCAAAATCCCAGAAATGTTGATGAGCGTCGATTACTGGATTCATCGGTCGTTACTACGCAAGGTCGATGATCGTCTTCAGCACGCCAGGTTCGGGGTGAACACAGCTGGGAAATTTTTCGACGACTTCCTCAAAGGCCAGGTGGCCGGTGATCCAGGGTCGCGTGTCGATACGCCCGGTTTCCATCAGCTGGATGATCCGCTGGAAGTCGGCCGGCAGCGCGTTCCGGCTGCAGAACAGTGTCCCTTCCGGCTTGTGAAAGTCGACGTGTCGAAAACACACTTCCTCGGTCGTGATGCCGACAAAAGTCAGCCGGCCGGTCGGGGCAATCAGGCGGAAAGCGAGCGACATCGACTGGCTGTTGCCGGTGGCGTCGATGACCACGTCCGGCAGTTCGCCCCCGCACGCGCGGCGCAAGTCGCGTTCCAGCTGGTCACGGACCAGAACCGTTTCCTCAACGCCAATCACCTCGCGGCAGAAGTCCAACCGCTGGGGATTCTTGTCCAGGACGATCGTCCGTGCGCCAGACAGCTTGACGAATTCCAGCGTCGACAGGCCGATCGGTCCGGCACCCACGACCAGGCAGTTTTCGCCCGGCTGGGGACCGGCCCGCTGGACCGCATGGCAGCCGATGGCCAGCGTCTCGACAAGGGCCAGCTGCGGGTAGGAGAGCCGGCTGGCGGGATGCAGTTTTGCGGCGGGCAGAAGAAAATGGGACCGCAGGCCGCCATCGACCATGACGCCCAGCACCTGCAGGTTCGCACAGCAGTTGGTCGCACCCTTGCGACAGGCGTGGCAGTCACCGCAATCCAGGTAGGGTTCCACGCTGCAGCGATCTCCCACCGCAACCTGAGTCACGCCGGGTCCCACCTCCAGCACCTCGACCCCCAGTTCGTGACCTGGAATCCGCGGGTAGACGTAGAGGGGGAACTTGCCCAGGTAGGCGCTGGTATCCGTGCCACAGATGCCGACGCAGTGGGTACGGACGAGGGCCTGGCCGGGGCCGGGCGTCGCCGGATCCTCTACCTCGATCACCGCCAGCTGCCGCGGCTGTTGAAGTTGAATCGCTTTCATACAACACCACTTTCGTCCTGGCGGGGCGCGTCGCCACGTTCAGCCACAGGAGGCACTCTCCTGCTGAAATTGGGGCGTCTGGTACTTTGCGGGCAGCGGATCGTTATTTTCCGGCCGGCCTTCCAGGTAAAACCAGTCGTGGATCGGCTGCAGGATTTCCAGAACCTCGGCCAGCAGGTGCGGGTCCAGCGGTTGTTCCGCCCAGTCGGCCCATTGGGAGACCCGTTGAGGGTTTGCCGAACCGGCGATGCAGGTGGCCAGATCCTGGTTGGCCACTGCAAACTGCAGGGCCAGTTCAGCGATATCGACGTTCTGGCGGCGGCAGTGTTCGGCGGCTTGCCCGGCAATCTGCCGGACGTAATCGGTCGCCTTGTGCCAGGCCGGCAAGGGCGCCGTGGTCAGCAGTCGAGCGCTAAACGGGGCGGCGTTCATGATGCCGATGCCCTTGGCCTGACATGCCGGCACCAGGTCCAACAGCATCGTATTCTGTAACGTGTAATGGTTATACGACAAAATGACATCGATCGGATAATGGTCGATCACGTAACGGAACATCTTCATCGGATATCCCGATACGCCCAGGTAACGGACCTTGCCCTGCTGGCGGACCCGATCCAGCGCCGGGAGGGTCTCGTCGACAATCTGTGACATTTCCACAAATTCCAGATCGTGGCACAAGATGATATCGAGATAGTCAACGCCCATCCTTTCCAGGCTGATGTCGACACTTTCGATCACGCGCCGAGCGGAGAAGTCAAAGTGCTGGCCAGCGTAGCGCCCCAGTTTGGTGCCCAGAAAATACCGATCTCGCGGGATCCCAGGCAGCACCTGACCCAGCAAAATTTCGCTCATCCCCCGCCCGTAAAAAGGCGAGGTATCGATAAAATTCATCCCGCGGTCGAGTGCCACTTGGACGCAACGCAGCGCCTCGGCGATATCGATCTTGCGAAACTCCTGACCCAGCGACGAAGCGCCGAAGCTGAGCGCAGAGAGTTTCAGGTCGGTTGTGCCCAGCGGGCGGTATTCCATGGCGCGATTGTCGGAAGAGTCAAAAGCAGCCGGGTGGGGTGATCCGGGGACGGGGCGAAAAGAGCCATCTCCTGGCGGGCGATGCCCGTGCCTTGACCCACGGTCTCGGCTTGTCATTATAAGGCTTGCGCCACCTGCTACTACCACCAGAGCTTTCGATGAAACCCGACCGTCATGATCCACCTCCGGTGTGCCTGGGCCTGCAACCCAGTTTTGGCTTTGGCGACCGGATCGGTCTGGCGACGCCGGGCCACGTCCAGGCCATGCAGGCCGCTGGCCAGGGAATCGCCCCCATTTTCGCTCAACAGTCCATACGCGAGATGGCTCGGACCGGGCGCGAACCGGGGCAAGTCATCAGCGACGCGCTGCGCGGGATGCGGACGGCCGGCTGGACCGGAGTGACCGGTGCAGATGCCGACCACCTGAAGACCCACGCAGACGTCGACCGCACGGCGACGGCCGGTTTCACATTTTTTACGATCGATCCGTCAGACCATGTCGACCAACGGGCCGATGACTATCAGGAGGCAGAGCTAAAGGAGCGGTTCGCTCAGGTGGCCAGCGAGGCGCCCTGTTTCGACGAATACCGGCAGCAGGTTATTGAGTTGAGCAATGGGACGCGGGTGGAACTGACCTCGGCGGCCTGCATGCGGGCCGCCGTCAAATACGGCAAGGCGCTGCGGCACGCCCTCGACATGGCCGATTACATTGACCAGGTTTGCCAGGGACGGGATCAGGAGTACGAGATTGAGTTGAGCGTGGATGAGACGCCGCAACCGACAAGCCTGGCGGAACACTACATTATTGCCGACCAGTGCCGGCAGAGCGGGATGAAGCTGGTCAGCCTCGCGCCCCGGTTTATCGGCGATCTGGAAAAAGGTGTGGACTACAAAGGAGATGTTGCCGCGTTGGAGAAGTCTTTGGCCGACCATGCGGCGATCGCCGATCGCCTGGGGCCGTACAAGTTGAGCCTCCATTCGGGATCGGACAAGCTTTCCATGTACGCCGCGCTGGCCCGCGCCACCAGGGGCCGCTGGCACGTCAAGACGGCCGGGACTTCCTACCTGGAAGCCCTCCGTGTCGCCGCGCGGCACGACGAACCCCTGTTTCGCCAGATCCTCACGTTCGCTCGACAACGCTACCAGACCGATCGCGCCACCTACCACGTATCGGCCACCCTCCAATCCGCCCCCCCCGCCGCGGAGGTGGACCTGATTGCCGATCTGGAACAGATCTACCTGCAGAACTGGTCCGACGTGGCCAAGGGTGCCGGCTTCACCCATCCCGGCCGGCAGATTTTGCATTGCACCTTCGGTTCCGTACTGACGCATCCGCAGTGGGGTCCAGCCTTGCGGGACCTGCTGCAAGCGCATCCGGAAACTTACACCCAGGTGCTCGCCGAACATTTCCAGCGGCATCTGCAAGCGTTGCAGAGCGGCAGGGCGTGAAACATTCGCGTCGCGTCCGGAGTATTCCGGGAACTTTAAAAGTACCGCTGGAACATCTCGATCGTCTGCTGCGCGGCCGCCTGGGAGGTCGGCAACGGCAAGGCTTCCGCAGACAGGTAACCCTGGTAGTCGATCGCTCCCAGGGCAGCCACGATCGGCGGAAAATGTAAATGTCCCATCCCCGCGGCCCGGCGGTTGGAATCGACAAAATGAACGTGGCCCAGGTGCCGGCCAGCCTCCCGCACCGCCGCAGCGAGGTCGGATTCCTCGATGTTCATGTGAAACAGGTCGGCCAGCAGGCGGACATTGTCGGTCTCCAGGGACTCCAGCAGTTGCACGCCCTGCCCCAGCGTGTTGACCAGGTTCGACTCGTAACGGTTCAAAGGCTCGTAAACCAGGGGGACCCCATACTGGGCAGCCCAGGGACCCAGTTCATTGAACGCATCACACAGATAGCCCCGCCCCGTCGCCTGATCGACACGACCTGCGTGCCGGCCCTGCATCGAGCCGATAATTGCAAAGGCGCCGAAATCTGCAGCCACATCGATCATCGCCCGGATGAAATCCCGCGCCGCGGCTCGACGCCCCGCATCCGGATCGCAGAGTTGCAATTGGTGGACCAGCCAACCTGCGCCTGTCCCCAACGCCGCCAGCTCCAGTTGCAACTGGTCCAGCAGTTGTTTGAGCGCCTGGGGGTCGAACGCGTCGGGTCCGGCGGTGAACAATTCGACGGCGTCGAAACCGATCGCCTTCGCCTGGCGGCAGCTGCCTTCCAAGTCGTCCCAGAACACAAACGGCCCGCCCCGCGCCGCGTCGACCAGACTGATGGTCACACAGGAGGAAATCATGACACCTGTCGACCTTTAAGGCAGGGGCTGCCGACCTACAGCAACCATTTCCCCAGCGCTGCTCAGTCCCGACGGACACCGATCGACAACAACAGGTTGGCAAACAGCTGCTGGTCGGCCGTCTGGATGGTCAATACATGCTCCGGCGTGCTGACCGCGGGATAAAAGTCCCATTTGTTGATCGGTTCCAGTTGCACCTCCACGTTGGCCTCCGCAAACACGGTCCGGTACTCCTTCCAGACCGGCGGATCCTCTGCCAGCGCATAGGGGCCACTGGTTTCGTACATCATCGTGTGGGCCGTTTCGATGGGGATCGCCGTCACCAAAGCCTGCAGGACTTGCGTACAGGTCACGATGCCGGGCGACAGGTTCAGTGAGACCAATTCGGCATTCGGCCCCAACGTGGACGAGGCCGGATAATTTCCGTCGGCAATCAACACCTTCGCGTGATGGCCCGCGCGGGCCAGGACCTGGTTGATCTGCGGATGGATCAAACGGCTCAATAGCATGGCACCAATTCCCTGCGTGCAATTCGGTCGGCGGCGTGCTGCGTCTGGCCCACCTTGCCAAACGATCCTGGGAAGCGAAGGCTGGTTGTTATACCACCGCGGGGCTCTTTCCGTCAGGGGTGAGCCTGCTTGCGTCCTGACACGGTGGCGGAATCGTTGAGCGGCGGGGGCGGGGACCGCATTTCTGACAAGCCACCTGCCAGGCGACGGCCAGGTCTTTGCTCGGCCGCGCCCCACCTCGCCACGGGAGGCTTAATCCAGGATCCCTGCGCCCGGCGGTCACATCGCATCGTCTTCCCTGCCCGCCAAAGACTTACCGTCGCTGGCCACGCCATGAGTAACGATCCCGGCCCGCGGGACTTCGTCCCGGATCGCTGCCCGCCGCGGGATCCGCGGGGGATCCGTCGCGGTGGCCAGCGGTGGTTGGCTGGGGAGTGGGGGGTGGGGCGGACGCCAGGTCGCCAGGCCGATGGCCGGATCGAGTATAAAAGGCGATGGCACACATGGCCTTGTACCGGTTTCCCTGCCGCCGCGGCGGCCCGTTGGGCATGCATCAAACCAAAGAATCGATTTCGGACGCAGATTGGGTTGAATTTCTGCAATGGGCCCTGCCCCGCTTGCACCTGCGATGGCCAGGCTTTCGCAAGGTCCGCCGCCAGGTCTGTCGGCGGATCCGCCATCGTTTACAGGAACTGAATCTGCAGGACCTGGCCGCTTATCGCGATTTGCTTGCCCGCGGTCCCGCCGAATGGTCGCGGCTGGACGCATGTTGCCGGATCTCGATCTCGCGGTTCTATCGCGACCGCGACGTGTTCGATTTTTTACGCGACCGCGTGCTGCCCCAGTTGGCATGCCGGGCGACCGATGCGGGGCGTTCGGTGCTGAGATGCTGGAGCGTCGGTTGCGCTTCGGGGGAAGAGCCCTATACGTTGAGCATCATGTGGCAGGCGGATCTGGGGGCCCGTTTCCCCGGCTTGGATCTGGAAGTGGTGGCTACCGACATCGACGCACAACTGCTGCAGCGGGCCCGCCGAGCGGTCTACGGGCGAAGCAGCCTCAAGGACCTGCCGGACGCCTGGGTCTCGCTGGCGTTTCAGCCGGAGGGGGAGGCGTATCGGTTGGCCGAGCCATTCCGGGGGGGTGTACGTTGGGTCCAGCAGGACCTTCGCCAAGAGGCGCCGGCTGGTGAATTCGAACTGGTGCTCTGCCGCCACCTGGCCTTGACTTACTTTGACGAATCGCTGCAAGAGCAAATCCTGCGGCGCATCGCCGCGCACATGCCCAGCGGTGGGGTTCTGGTTACGTCAAAGAAGGAAACTTTGCCGGCCGGCTGCGAGTTGTTCCTCCCCGGCCCCGCGCGACTGGGAACCTACCGGCGGCGTTGACCGGGGGTAGCTCAGCCGGGCGGGTCGCTCCGAGGATGATCCTTTGCCCGGTTTTTCCCTGCCCGAGGCGGCTGGATCGTCGGCAGAGTAACCCCTCCTTCGCTGAACGGCAAATCCGGCGCTAAGGGCTTTGGTGTTAAACATTTACATTTTCCAAAATCGGGCCGCAAACCGATTAGCTTGTGGTATTTTTTTATGTTCGCGACATCGTGAACCGCCTTGGCAGCAGCGCTGGCGTTGTTGGATCCGCGCTTTTGCGAATTTGCCCCAGAGAGTACCATTTCCATGCTTATGCCCCTGATCTCCCAGACACATCCTGCTTTGCAGTTCACCCACCCGCTGCCCTACGGCGCCATCGTGCAAGAGGGTGGCGTCCAGTTCGTCATATTCAGCCGCTCAGCAACCGCCATGCGGGTCCTCTTGTACGACAACGTGGACGACCGCGAGCCGTCGGAGGTTGTCCATTACGATGCCGATTCGGATCGCTGGGGGGACGTGTGGAGTGTTTTCGTACCGGGCTGTCAGCCGGGTCAGCTGTATCACTTTCAGGCGGACGGGCCGTACGAGCCTGAGTACGGCCAGCGCTTTGACGGGACGGCTCAATTGATCGACCCCTATGCCCGAGCGCTAGCCGGGAACTTCCTTCCGTCGGACGACGGCATTATCCGCCCGCCGAAATGCGTGGTGATTGACGACACTTTTGATTGGCAGGGCGACCGCCATCTGCGCCGCAGCCTGTCCGAGACGATCATCTACGAGATGCATGTCCGCGGATTCACTCGACATGCCAGCAGCAACGTCCAGCATCCGGGGACGTACTTGGGGATCATCGAAAAAATTCCCTACTTGAAAACCTTGGGCGTCACGGCTGTCGAATTGATGCCGGTCCACGAATTTCCCATTAACGACTGTCTGGGGAACCGGCTGGATCGGCCCAACTACTGGGGTTACGATCCGATGGCCTTTTTCGCTCCGCATCGCGGCTACGCGGCCGGGCACGAGCCGGGAAGCCAGGTCAACGAATTCAAGACCATGGTCCGTGCTCTGCACGCGGCCGGGATCGAGGTCATCCTGGACGTGGTGTTCAACCACACCTGTGAGGGCAACGAGCTGGGTCCCACGCTCAGCTTCAAAGGCCTGGAAAACCGGGTCTACTACATGCTGGAAAACGGCGGCGGGTATTACCGCAACTACTCCGGTTGCGGCAATACGGTCAATGGGAATCACCCCATTGTTCGCGAGCTGATCTTCAATTGCCTGCGGCACTGGGTTCACAATTACCATATCGACGGCTTCCGTTTTGACCTGGCTTCGATTTTGAGCCGCGATCGTGCGGGCAACCTGGTGGCGAACCCGCCGCTGGTGGAAGCCATCGCGGAAGATCCCATGCTGGCCGACACGAAGATCATTGCCGAAGCCTGGGACGCCGCCGGGGCCTTCCAGGTGGGCACGTTCGCCGACCTCCGCTGGGCCGAATGGAACGGCCTCTATCGGGACGACGTGCGACGGTTCTGGCGGGGCGACCCCGGTTGCCGTGGAAAATTGGCCACGCGGCTGGCCGGTTCCAGTGACCTCTACGAAGCGGGCGGTCGCCAGCCGTACCACAGCATCAACTTCATTACCTCCCACGATGGATTCACTCTGAACGATCTGATCAGCTACTCGCGCAAGCACAACGAGGCCAATGGCGAAGGCAATCGTGACGGCGACAATAACAATTACAGCCATAATTTCGGAGTGGAAGGGCCCACGCGTCGTAAAGATGTCAATCAGATACGCCGGCGGCAGATCAAGAACTTCATGGCAACTTTGCTGTTGAGCCAGGGAGTGCCGATGATCGTCGCGGGAGATGAATGCCAGCGGACCCAGCGCGGTAACAATAATGCCTACTGCCAGGACAACGAAATCTCCTGGTTCGACTGGACGCTGACGGAGGAGAACGCCGAGCTATTTCAATTTGTCCGCTCGTTGATCCACTTTCGTAAAATCGAACCTAGCGTGCGGCGCGAAGACTTTCTGACGGGCGAGGCCGAGAAGCCGGGCGAGTTGCCCGATGTCAGCTGGTACGACGCCTCCGGGGAAGCAATCGACTGGGAACAGGAAGATCAAACCCTGACATGCCTGCTGCGTGGTTCGCGCAGCGAAAACGAGCCCGGTTCGGCGTATCGGCACGTCTTGATCCTGGTCAACGTGGGCGAGAACCCCAGCGAGTTCGTGTTGCCAGCTAAGGCGCGGTCCTTCGACTGGCGGTTGCTGGTCGATACGGCAGCGGAAAGCCCGCAAGACGTCTTCCCCGAAGGGGATGGTCCGCCCCTTCCGCGGCGGCGCAAAATCAAGCTGGCCGGCCGGTCTCTGGTCGCCTACGTGGCCGATGTCAAAACAATCCGCCGCCGTGCGGCCGGCGGATAACCCCGGAACCGGTCGCGAGCCCGTGTTGCTCACCAGCCATCTGCCACGCGACAGCCAGGCGCTTGCCTGGCCGCGTCAGGCGTCCCAAGTTGAGACTCAACGTTTCACCCATACGCTTGAAGTCGCATCGCGACGTCTCCTTGCCAGACACAGACTTGCCGTCGCCGGCTACGAACAAAGCTTCTGAGAAAGCCGGGGTAAGTCAATCCGCCACAACAGGAAACCACGCTCAGCGTGCAGTGTTGGGAGGGGTACATCCAGTGGAGGATCGACTTCACAAAAAGGCCCGGCGGGGGACCGGCCTCACAGAGGCCGGCTACAGCTCAGAGGCCGGCGGGGGACCGGCCTCACAGAGGCCGGCTACAGCTCAGAGGCCGGCTACAGCTCAGAGGCCGGCTACAGCTCAGAGGCCGGCTACAGCTCCTTGGGGGGTTTATTTAGACGGTCAGCGACCAGCGTACCCAAGATCAGCTGCACCACGTGATAGGCGATCATGGTCAGCATGCCGATCCCCAGGTCCAGGGCGAGGGTCAGGTCGAGCCCGATCATCAGCGTCTTTTGGCTGCCCGCCAGACCCGTCGCGATCCAATCCCCGCGATCCAAACCTGTCGCTCGACCCACACCAAAGCCCAAATAAAGAGCCGCCAGGTGAATCAGGACGACGGCGCCCAGCATCCCCAGCCAGTCGGCCGGCGTCAGGGCAGCCGCAGGGGTCGCCGTGCTGAGTTTTAACGCGGACTCTACCGCACCGATCAAGACCATGGTCAGGATGCCCAGTTGCGAAAAAGTGGAGATGCCTGACTTGTGCCGCGTGGCAAACCGGGCGGCTGGCCGAACCAGCCGTAACAACTGGCCGGCCAGCATAGGGAACACGGCAATCCCCAACAAACGCCAGACCAGCTCCCCGGCCGAAAGGCTGCCTTGCACATCGGCCCCGGTCAGCAGCCACAACAAGAGCGGCGTGACGAGAAAGCAACTGAAGTTGGTCACCATCGTCACCAGCAGGGCCACCGCATCGTTACCGCCGGCGCGACGTGTCCACACGGCGGCCGAGGCCAGCGTGCAGGGCAAGGCGACGGTCAACAGCAGCCCCAGGGCCAGCGGCGGCGCCAGCAGCCTGGCCACCAACCAGGCCGCCAGGGGCAAAAAGACCAGGTTCACGGCAATGCCCAGAACGGCTGCCTGGGGACGCCGCAGGGCGCGAACCAGGGCGGTCGAATCCAACGACCACGACATCAGAAACAGCACCGCGGCAACCAGCGCCCGACGCGGAAAAGCGTGGGAAAAACCTGTTAACGGTCCAGCAAACGAAAAACCAACGGTCAACGCCGCGATCAGGGCCACCAGAAACCAATGTTGCCAGAATAGTCTTTTCATGCGGTCCGCCGTTGGCCAGCCAGCCAAGGCCGCATTATAGTGGCCAACGCTTGTTTCGCACCAAGCGGCAGGCGACCGGCCCTGCCCACAGGTGGACCCACTGCAACCAGGGACGCGCAGCGGCGACAGGCAAAAACCTGACGCGCCCGCCCCAGGAACGGCGATCCCACCAAAAACCAGCCGCCACGGGGCGACAGGCAACAGCCTCACGCGGCAGGCCCAGGTACGGGATAGCCCAGAAAAGAAAAACGGGGCTTCAGAGGAATCTGTGGGAAAGAAGCGATTGACACAGGAAAGGAA
>JABAOF010016635.1_pt1 | contig 13919 bp, 11 predicted proteins | sample 7062171 | NCBI WGS metagenome assembly JABAOF01 (sample SAMN14538628, study PRJNA623070) | marine sediment metagenome | biome: marine biome [ENVO:00000428]; feature: marine pelagic biome [ENVO:01000023]; material: deep marine sediment [ENVO:00002113] | place: India: Gulf of Khambhat ...
ACTAAATCCAATATCTCCGGATCATCCACCAAATCTACCTTGTTCATAAATACCACTATCGCCGGCACATTCACCTGCCGCGCCAATAATATGTGCTCCCGCGTCTGCGGCATCGGCCCATCATCAGCCGCCACCACCAATATCGCCCCGTCCATCTGCGCCGCCCCCGTCATCATGTTCTTTATGTAATCCGCATGCCCAGGACAATCTATGTGCGCATAATGCCGATTCTCCGTCTCATACTCTATGTGCGCTATCTGAATCGTCAACCCCCTCTCCTTCTCCTCAGGCGCATTGTCTATCCTGTCAAACTCTATATACTCAACCTTCCCCTCTAACTTCTTGTTCAATACCTTCGTGATCGCCGANNATGTTTAAATGCGGCTTCGTCCTCTCAAACTTTGCCTTCGCCATTCCCTTTACCTCCTATTCTTTGATGCATAAATTTCGATGATGCCTATCATCATCCGGATATAACCTTATCAAATCATGACTCCTTTTGTCTCTAATATTTTCGAAAAAAGACATCTATTCTCCTCTAATCATTTTTGATATCCCTATCTATGAGCAGGAATCCTTCCTTCGATCCGGGCAATGATTTCTTCCATGACAGCAGGGGGTGTAGGATTATAGCGCGAGAATTCCATGGAAAAAACACCTCTTCCTTGAGTTATGGTCCTAAGAGTGGTGGCATATCCGAACATTTCGGCCAAGGGAACGATACTCTTGATGATTCTCGAACCCCCTCTCATGTCCATCGCATCTATCTTTCCACGCCGGGCATTAATATCTCCTACGATATCTCCCAGGTAATCCTCAGGAGAGATCACGACCAGACTCATAATCGGTTCAAGAAGAACAGGTTCAGCCTTTGTGGCCGCTTCTTTAAAAGCTAAGGACCCAGCTATTTTGTAAGCGATCGAAGAAGAGTCGACTTCATGATAAGAGCCATCAACAAGGATGACTTTGACATCTGTGACGGGAAATCCAGCCACAATTCCTGCCTCCATGGCTTCCTTGATACCGTTTTTTATCGAAGGTATGAATTCTTTAGGGATAGCTCCTCCTTTGCTGCTATCGACGAATTCAAAACCTCCTCCTCTTCCCAACGGTTCGATAATAATTTTACAATGTCCGTACTGACCGCGGCCTCCAGTCTGGCGGATGTATCTTCCTTCCCCCTCATGGACACTGGTGATTGTCTCTTTATAAGCCACCTGTGGTTTGCCCAATTTGGCTTCAACCGCAAACTCTCTCTCCATGCGATCCATAAGAATTTCCAGGTGGAGCTCTCCCATTCCGCAGACGAGAGTTTGTCCCGTCATGGGATCCTGTATCACCTTGAAAGTTGGATCTTCTTTGGTTAACTTGGAGAGAGCCACTGCTAATTTGGAATGATCTCTAGCGAATTTGGGCTCGATATTGGCCGATATAACAGGTTCAGGGAATTTGATGGATTCGAGCACGATCGGACGACTCCTCTCACAGAGAGTATCCCCTGTCGAAATATTCTTCATCGAGCTTAAAGCGACTATATCTCCGGCATGAACCTCTTTGATGTCCTTTCTTTTATTAGAATGCATTTCAAGAAGACGGGATATGCGTTCAACTTCTCCTTTTGCCGAATTGTAAACTGAAGCTCCTACGTGGGTCTTTCCTGAGTAGACTCGGAAAAAAGACAGAGAACCCACATAGGGATCGTTCATTATTTTAAAGACCAACGCTGAGAAAGGCTGCTCGTCATTAGGTTCTCTCTCCTCCAATTTAGATGTGCGCGGATGAAGACCTTTGACGGGAGGAATATCAGCAGGAGAAGGCAAATAATCCAATACTGCATCCAACAAGGGATGAACACCTTTGTTTTTAAAAGAAGCGCCAAAAAGCACGGGAAAGAATTGAAGAGAAATCGTCCCCTGCCTGATCGCCTTTTTTATCTCTCCAGAGGTGACCTCCTTGCCGTCGAGGTATCTTTCCATCAGATGATCACTGACATCGCTTAAATGTTCTAACATCTCATTCCTTTTCTCTTCGGCTTCTTCTTTGTATTCATCTGAGACATCTCTGACTTCAAATTTCGTACCCAATATATCGTCTCCCCAATCGATCTCTTTCATCTCGACAAGATCTATCACACCTCTAAAATTTTCTTCTCTTCCCAAAGGTATTTGGATGATTAAAGGCTTAGCACCAAGCCTTTTTTTCATCTCTTCTATGGCATTCTCAGGATTTACCCCGACCCGATCCATCTTGTTGATATAGACGATTCGGGGGACACTGTATCTGTCGGCCTGACGCCAAACTGTCTCAGATTGAGGCTCGACGCCACCAACACCGCAAAGGATGATAATGGCCCCATCCAAGACTCTTAAAGAACGCTCCACTTCTACGGTGAAATCAACATGCCCAGGGGTATCGATGATGTTGACTTGGTGGTTTTTCCAGTAACAGGTAGTGGCGGCTGAAGTTATTGTGATTCCACGTTCCTGCTCCTGCGCCATCCAATCCATAACAGCTGTGCCTTCATCCACCTCTCCCATCTTGTAGGTAATGCCGGTGTAGAAAAGAATCCTCTCCGTCGTGGTAGTCTTCCCCGCATCGATATGAGCCATAAGCCCGATGTTTCTCACTTGTTCGATAGGATATTTCCGCGCCAATTCTTCGCTCCATTTTGATTAGAATGAAATCCACTCTTTTTATAAAGGAGACTACCATCTATAATGAGCAAATGCTCTATTGGCTTCAGCCATTTTATGGGTGTCTTCTCTCTTTTTAACGGCTCCTCCCCGATTGTTTACAGCATCCACGATCTCCGCTGAAAGCTTTTCCACCATACTCTTTCCCGCTCTATCTCGAGCGTACCTTATGAGCCATCGTACAGCCAAAGAAGTGGAACGATGCAACGGGACTTCTACAGGCACTTGGTAAGTGGCTCCTCCTACTCTCCTTGACTTAGTTTCGAGCTGCGGCCTGACATTCTCAACAGCTTTTTCAAGTGTCTTCAGGGGATCTTCTTTGGCTTTTTGTTTCACTCGCTCCATCGCCTGAGCGACTGTCTTTTCAGCCAGACTCTTCTTTCCTTCCTTCATAACCGTGTTAACAAATTGAGAGACAAGAGTGCTGTTGTAGAAGGAGTCTGGCTTTGGGATTCTCTTCCTGATCTTACCTCTCCGCGGCATTTCTCACTCCTCTACTCAACAATCTTTTTTCCTTTTGGTTTTTTACTTCCGTATTTCGATCTTCCCTTCATCCTATCCTCTACTCCTTCACAATCTAAAGAGCCACGAATGACATGATAACGAACTCCTGGTAAATCCTTAACTCTTCCTCCTCGAATAAGACAGATCGAATGCTCTTGAAGGCTATGTCCGATGCCAGGAATATATCCCGTTACTTCTATGTTATTTGTTAATCTTATTCTAGCTACTTTTCTCATGGCTGAATTGGGCTTTTTAGGTGTCGTGGTAAATACGCGAGTACACACTCCTCTTTTCTGCGGACACTTCTCCAAAGCAGGAGACTTGCTTTTGTCCTTTTTTCTTGTTCTTCCTTTTCTAACTAACTGATTAACTGTCGGCACTACATCCACTCCTTTAAGCGCACTGGATTTATCATTCCGATGAGAAAAACCTTCGGAACGATTGTGTGGATAATAGCAAAATATATTTGCTATGTCAAGGATTTTGAGGAAGTTAGCGCAAAAACTAGCTTTGGAGCTGAATGTCTAATTCTTCGCCTTTTTCCTCTTTTTCCTCCTTTAATTCGAGATTGCGATAAAATCTATAACCCGTTCCTGCAGGAATGAGTCTTCCCATGATTATATTTTCCTTGAGACGCCTCAAATGGTCCACTTTTCCATACAGGCTCGCCTCTGTCAGCACCCTTGTTGTCTCCTGGAAAGAAGCAGCGGAAATAAAGCTGTCTGTGCTTAAGGCGCTTTTTGTGATGCCCAACAGGAGGGGTCTGGCTTTGGCCGGTTTTCCTCCCTGCTTGATGATATTCTCATTCTCTTCCTGGAAAACAAATTTATCCACTTGTTCATCGACCAAGAATTCCGTGTCTCCCACTTCTTCCACTTTAACCCATCTAAGCATCTGGCGGATGATGATTTCAATATGCTTATCATTGATGGTCACACCCTGCAACCTGTAGACTTCTTGGATTTCTCTCAATAGATACTCTGCTAACTCCTTCTCTCCGAGGACTTTCAAGATATCATGAGGATTCACTGGCCCATCCATCAAAGAAGTCCCAGCTTTGACTCTTTCTCCTTCACCTACACTCAAGTGAGCTCCTTTGGGAATCAAATACTCCTTCTCTCCTCCTCTTTCATTGAGGACGATGATTTTCCTGGAACCTCTGACCAAGCCTCCAAATCTGACAACTCCATCTATCTCGGAAATCACGGCCGTCTGTTTGGGCTTTCTGGCTTCAAAAAGTTCTTCTGCCCGAGGAAGTCCTCCAGTGATATCTTTGGTCCGAGCCACTTCCCGCGGTATCTTGGCCAAGACATCTCCAGCATAGACTTCATCCTTGTCTTTGACTTCAAGGTTGGCTCCAGAGGGAAGAAAGTATTTGCGGAGCATCTTATTATTCTTGTTTTTAATCAAAATCTGAGGCTGCATCTTTTCGTCTTTAGGATCGATGATAACAGGGCTGATTTTGCCTGTGAACTCATCCTGTATCTCTTCCATCGTCAATCCAAGAACGACGTCATGGAAATGAACTTCTCCTGCCTCTTCTGTTAAAATATAAGTGTTGAACGGATCCCATTCGGCAAACTCTTGCCTAGCCTTCACTTCTGCGCCTTCATTGACAAGGATCTTTGCGCCGTAGGGGACCTGGTAATGCTCAACCTCCCTCCCACGGTGATCGAGGATGGCTATGTTGGCATTGCGGTTGACAACGATCAACGAGCCTTCTTGGTTAAGCACGGATTTGAGGTTATTGAATCTTATGATTCCCTCATTCTTGGCTTCAAGCTTGGATCTTTCCGAACCTCTCAAGGCAATACCACCGATATGGAAAGTCCTCATCGTCAACTGCGTTCCCGGCTCTCCGATAGATTGGGCCGCAATGATACCTACAGCCTCTCCAAGTTCGACGAGATGACCAGAAGCCATATCTCTACCGTAACAAAGCTGACAAACTCCCCTCTTAGACTCACACGTCAATAGAGATCGTATCTTTACTCTTTCGATACCCAGCTCCAGGAATTCCTGGGCGACTTCCTCTGTGATATCTTCATTCATATCCACGATGACTTCGTTCGTATCTGGGTGTAGCACTCTCTCCAAGGAAGTACGACCGACAACACGATCCACAAAAGGTTCGATGAGTTCACCATTCTCGACAATGGCTGATACGTTGATGCCTTTCAGAGTTCCACAATCATGTTCATCGATGATAACTTCCTGAGATACGTCGACAAGCTTTCGGGTGAGGTAGCCGGAATTGGCTGTTTTTAAAGCCGTGTCAGCCAGACCTTTGCGTGCTCCATGTGTGGATATAAAGTATTGCAGGACGTTCAGGCCTTCTCTCAGATTAGAAGTAATGGGTGTCTCGATGATCTCTCCAGAAGGTTTGCTCATCAATCCTCTCATTCCGGCTAACTGTCGAATCTGCTGCTTGTTTCCTCTTGACCCTGAGTCAGCCATGACAAAAAGTGGATTCAGTTTGGGGCCTTCAAAACTGACCTTCTTCATCTTATCGATCATCACATTTGAGATCTTATCCGTCACAGAAGTCCATATCTCGACAACGCGATTGAAGCGTTCGCCGGCCGAGATCGCTCCATCTCGATAAAGATTCTCTATCCTATGGACTTCCTTTTGGGCCTTGGCGATAAGCTTTGATTTATCTTCAGGTATGACGAAGTCATCGATGCCCAAGGAAAATCCAGCAAGAGTGGCATAATTGAAACCCAATTCCTTCATCTTATCCAGCGTCTCGATCGTGGGTTGGAGCCCAACCTTCAAATAAGTGTAGAAGATAAGACTCTCCAAGCCTTTTTTCTTGAGCATACTGTTGATGAAAGGGATCCCTTCAGGGAGGATGTTGTTGAAGATGATTCTTCCAGGAGTGGCTTCGATGAGTTCATTTTGGACTTCGGTCACAGGGCAGGTCAAGATAGCCTGGTCATCATAATAAGTCGATAAATTCATGAAAGGACCGGTAAATTTAAATTTCACTTTTGTATGGAGGTCCACTTGCTTATCTTCTAGGGCGAGTAATACTTCATCGCGAGAAGTAAATATTCGTCCTTCTCCCTTAATCCCTTCCTTTTCCAAAGTCAGGTAATAGCAACCCAAGACCATATCCTGACTTGGAATGGCCAAAGGCCGACCATGGGCAGGAGAAAGAATATTATTTGTAGAAAGCATCAAGGTTTGAGCCTCGACCTGGGCTTCAACCGNNAGCCATCTGGTCTCCATCAAAATCGGCATTGAAAGCCGCACATACGAGAGGATGAATCTGAATGGCTTTCCCTTCAACCAAGACAGGTTCAAAGGCCTGAATTCCCAAACGGTGAAGGGTAGGAGCACGATTCAGAAGAATGGGATGCTCCTTGACCACCTCTTCTAGAAAATCCCAAACCTCTGGTCTTTCCTGTTCGTGCCACTCTCTGGCCACCTTTACGCTGGGGACCAGTCCTTCTTTCTCTAATTTATGAAAAATAAAAGGCTTAAATAATTCCAAGGCCATCTTTTTGGGCAGGCCGCATTGATTCAATTTGAGTTCTGGACCCACCACTATGACCGATCTTCCAGAATAATCCACACGCTTGCCAAGAAGATTCTGCCGAAATCGGCCCTGCTTTCCCCGTAAAGCTTCGCTTAAAGATTTCAGAGGTCTACGGTTAGCACCGAGATGGACGCGCCCTCTCTTTCCGTTGTCGAAGAGTGCATCGACAGCTTCCTGAAGCATTCTTTTTTCATTGCGGATGATGAGCTCAGGTGCTTTGAGTTCGATCAATTTTTTCAATCGGTTGTTACGGTTTATGACTCTGCGGTAGAGATCATTCAAATCTGAAGTTGCGAAACGCCCTCCATCCAGTCGGACCAAAGGCCTCAAATCAGGAGGAATCACGGGGATGACACCCAGAATCATCCATTCGGGGCGATTACCAGATTCTTTGAGAGCCTTGAAGATTCTCAACCTTTTGGCATAACGCAGTTTCCGTTGCTGGGAGGTTTCCTTTTTCATCAGCTTTCTCAGCCGCTCTGCTTCTTTATTGATGTTTATCCCATCCAGTAGAGTTTTGATCGCTTCGGCACCTATAGAGACCTCGAATTGATCGCCGTATTTCTCTTTGGCGGCTCTGTACTCCTCGTCGGAAAGGAGCTGCTTTTCCTTCAGAGGGGTCTCCCCGGGGTCAACCACTATAAAGGATTCAAAATAAAGCACTTTTTCCAGGTCCTTAATAGACAGATCCAGAACAAGGCCTATCCGACTGGGTGTTCCCTTAAAAAACCAGATATGGGCGACAGGAGAGGCCAACTGTATATGGCCCATCCGTTCTCGGCGGACCTTAGATCGGGTCACCTCCACACCGCATCTTTCACAGATAATCCCTCTGTATTTCATCCTTTTGTATTTTCCGCAAAGACATTCGTAATCATTGATGGGTCCGAATATCTTGGCGCAAAAGAGTCCATCCTTCTCCGGCTTAAAGGTCCTATAATTGATGGTTTCAGGCTTGGTCACCTCTCCCCAAGACCAGCTTTTGATCTTCTCTGGAGAGGCAATGCTGATTCTCACCCGGTCAAAATCGACCCTAGGCTTGCCGCCTACTGCCTGCCTAGCATCCATGATTATTCTCCTTTTAAAATTTGGGGGACATCTATGCCCCAGGGCAAAATTTCTTCTTTCTCTTCCTTCTCTAGTTCAACATTCAGACATAGACTCTGAAGTTCGCGGATAAGAACATTGACCGACTCCGGAAGTCCGGGTCTAAAATCTAAATCCCCTTTGACTATCGCCTCATATATCTTGGCTCTTCCTTCGACATCGTCAGACTTGGCAGTGAGAAGCTCTTGCAACGTGTAAGCTGCACCATAAGCCTCGAGGGCCCAAACTTCCATCTCGCCAAATCGTTGTCCGCCGAACTGTGCTTTTCCTCCTAATGGCTGCTGAGTGATGAGCGAATAGGGACCAGTGGAACGAGCATGAATCTTATCATCGACGAGATGATAGAGTTTCATTATATAGATATAACCCACCGTCACTTCATGATCGAGCAATTCGCCTGTTATGCCGTCGTAAAGAGGCACTTTCCCTGACTGGGGTAAACTAGCCTTCTTGAGCAGTTCTTTTATTTCCTTTTCAGAAATGCCGTCAAAGACAGGTGTTGAAATCCAGAGACCTAGCTTTTTAGCGGCCCATCCCAGATGGGCTTCTAAAATTTGGCCGACGTTCATCCGAGAAGGCACTCCCAAGGGATTCAAGACGATATCCACAGGAGTTCCATCTGGCAAACGTGGCATATCTTCTTCGGGAACAATCTTAGCAATAACTCCTTTATTTCCGTGACGGCCTGAAATCTTATCTCCCACAGAAAGCTTTCTTTTCATGGAGATAAAGACTTTGATCGCTTGAATCACTCCAGGAGCCAGTTCATCACCTTTCCTAAGAGCCTCCACTTTTTCCTTGAAAATGGATTTAAGGGCATCGATCTGCCGTTTCACTTTAATGTCTATATCTTTTATCTTATTCTCTCGCTCAGAATTAGTCTTCAATTTCACCTTCAGAATATCTTCTGGCTTCATGGCATCAAGTGTCTTCTCATCTAACTTTGTCCCCTTTTTTAGCACCGTATCCCCGGACTTCAGATCTTTTTCTACTGCCTCTCCTTTCATCACAGCCTTTATCCTTCTCAGCCTCTCTCCCTCCAAGATACTGATTTCATCCTCCAAGTTTCGTTTCATCTTGGCTATTTCTTCTTTTTCTATCGCCTTAGCTCGCGCGCCTTTTTCGATGCCACGCCTGGAGAAAATCCTAACATCGATGACTGTCCCTTCTACTCCCGGAGAACAATAGAGAGAAGCATCTTTAACATCCAGAGCTTTCTCCCCAAATATCGCCTTGAGAAGCTTCTCTTCAGGAGATAACTGCGTCTCCCCTTTGGGAGCCACTTTCCCCACCAAAATGTCTCCGGATTTGACTTGAGCTCCTACTCTCACTATTCCGTTTTCATCTAGATTTCGGAGAACATTTTCTGGGACGTTAGGGATATCCCGCGTGATCTCTTCAGGTCCTAGTTTAGTATCGCGGGCTTCGAGGGTCTGTTCTACGATATGAATCGAAGTGAAGATATCGTCTTTGATCAGCTTCTCGCTGACAATGATGGCATCCTCAAAGTTATATCCCCTCCAAGGCAAAAAGGCACACAAAATATTTCGTCCAAGAGAAGCCTCTCCCTTGTCTGTACAGGAGCTATCAGCAAGGATTTGACTCCTCTCAACTCTGTCCCCCTTTCTGACAATGGGCCGATGGTTGATACAGGTATTCTGGTTTGTCCTTAAAAACTTCGTCAGAAGATAAAGATCAGTGCCCACTTCATGTCCCTTTGTATCTCCTTTCTCGTCGACACGGATTAAGATTCTCTCGGCATCGACAAATTCAACGACTCCTGGCCGCCTACAAATGATCACATCGCCTGATCCTTTAGCCACGAGGTGCTCCATGCCCGTGCCGACCAGTGGTGTCTCCGGGCTCAAAAGCGGAACCGCTTGCCTCTGCATGTTCGATCCCATAAGGGCCCGGTTAGCATCATCATGCTCTAAAAAGGGAATCAGAGAAGCCGAAAGAGACACAAGCTGTTTAGGGGATACATCCATATAATCTATTTGTTCGCGTGGAATAAGACGAAAATTGCCTCGTTGCCTGGCGCTAACCAGTTCATTGACGAAATTCCCATTCTTATCCACTGGAGCATTAGCTTGGGCAATATTATATTTTTCCTCTTCCCAAGCAGTAAGATAAAAACAGTGAGGCTCCACAACAGGGATATGTTGGCTTCTCTTTTTCTCTATTTCTCTTGTCTCCTTCAGAAGCTTGTCTCTTTCAATAATTTCTCCGACCTTAAACGAACTGCTCCCAGGGTGCAGAACCTTCACATAATCAATAATCCGGCCATTCTTGACTTTCCTGTAAGGCGTCTCAACAAATCCAAAATCATTCACTCTAGCATAGCAACTGAGTGAGGAGATCAAACCAATGTTAGGACCTTCAGGAGTTTCGATAGGACAGATCCTTCCATAATGGGAGGCCTGGATATCTCTCACTTCGAAACCAGCTCTCTCTCGGCTCAAACCGCCAGGACCTAAAGCACTCAGGCGTCGTTTATGGGTGATCTCAGCCAGGCTATTGATCTGATCCATGAACTGAGAAAGCTGAGAACTTCCGAAAAATTCTTTAAGGGCCGCGATCACGGGTTTTGAATTGATCAGGTCTTGGGGCATAGCAGAGGCTAAATCAGTGGCTATGGTCATTTTCTCTCTGACTGTTCTTTCCATCCGGGTTAATCCGATCCGGAATGCATTTTCGATCAGCTCTCCCACTGATCGGACACGACGATTCCCGAGATGGTCAATATCATCAACAATACCCTCTCCCTTCCGTAGATGAAGCAGGTATTTGATCACTTCAACAAAGTCCATAGGAGTAAGTGTCTTTTCTTCTAAAGAATTGTCCAGGCCTAATTTGATGTTCATTTTGAGACGACCGATACGGGAAAAATTGTATTTTTGGGGATTAAAAAACAGGTTCTGGAACAGATTATGAGCACTTTCCATGGTATGAGGTTCTCCAGGTCTCAATTTCCTGTAAATCTCAGCCAATGCTGCATTGGAATCTTTGCAGACGTCCTTTTTCAATGTGGTAATAATAATCTCCCCAATTTTACTCAGTTCTGGGAAGCAGACTTCAAAAGGCTCCTTTTGGCTTCTTAACTTCTCTCGCTTGTCCTCCTCAATGACCTCATTAACTTTCAGTAGATCCTTTATGGAGCTGAGGGCATAAGCGCCTTTTAACTCTTTCTCACTGATTGGAATTTTCTTCAGCTTAAGCCTACTGAGCTCTTGGTATGCCTCCTTACTGATCCTTTTCTTGGCTTGAATGACCACTTTCTTTGTTTTTGGATCAGCGATATCTTTCCCCACAGTTTTGCCTATTAAATCTTCCGTAAGCTCCCAATGGAATTTCCCACCTTCAGGAAATATCTTGTAGGAATTGTAGAAGATTCGAAGGATTTCATCATCTGATCCAAATCCTAATGCTCTGAGGAAAACCGTTGCCAGGAACTTCTTCTTTCGGTCAAGACGAACATACAAGATATTCTTGCTGTCGTATTCAAACTCTACCCAAGCCCCACGGTAGGGGATGATCTTTCCGATGTAAAAACCCTTGCTATCTCCTTGTCTGAAGAAAACACCTGGTGATCGCTGGAGCTGACTGACAACGACTCTTTCTATGCCGTTGAATATAAAGGTCCCTTTGTCTGTCATCAAAGGAATATCACCGAAATAGACTTCCTGTTCTTTGATATGCTTCAGCCTTTTGGCCTTTGTGGCAGGATCCTTTTCCCAAGAGATCAATCTCACCTTCAACCTTAAAGGAACAGCATAGGTATAACCTTTTTGCAGACATTCGTTGGGACTGTATTTCATCTTAAGGGTTACTCTATCACCACAGTGATCGCAGAGTGGAATTTCGATTTTTTTCATGGCTCCACAATAGGGACAAATCTCTTTTTCAGTAAGCTCAATGTCTGCAGGAAGAAGCGTCCCACAACTGCTGCATTTGTACCGCGAATTCTCTACCCCTTTAAGTCGACCGCACTTGCACTCCCAGTTGCCAATCGTATAGCTGATAAAATCCAATTGAGTCGTCTCTTTAAAATCTGAAATGGGATAAATATCCCTGAAGGCTGCTTCCAGTCCGATTTCTTCTCGCTCTTCGGCCAATAAGTCCATCTGGAGAAATTGAGCATAGGACTGTTTTTGGATAGCCAAAAGATCGGGTATGGGAATGGTAGTCTTGATTTTAGAAAAATCGACTCTTTCTAGACAAATGTTTTTTTCTTCCATCATTTTCTCGCTCTCAGAAGAGAATTTTATTTTTTTAAATGATTTTTATGGCATTTGCTTATTGCAACTCTACTTGAGCCCCCACTTCTTCAAACTTCGCCTTTATCTCTTCAGCTTCTTCTTTGGAAACATTCTCTTTGACGGGCTTAGGGGCGCTATCGACCAGGTCTTTCGCCTCTTTCAAGCCAAGACTAGTGACCTCCCTTACAGTCTTGATGACATTTATTTTTTTGTCACCTATACTCTTTAATACGACTGTAAATTCAGTTTTTTCCACTTCTGGTTTCGCTTCAGCTTGAGCAGCCATAGCACCAGGGGCAGCCACAGGAACAGCGGCTGCAGCGGCACTGATTCCATAGCGTTCTTCAAATTCTTTGATATAATCAGCGAGCTCTAAAACTGTTAAGCTGTCCAAATGTTCGAAGAATTCCTCCTTTGACAATTTGGCTTTTCCTTTTTTGGCTTTGGTGGTTTCATTCGCTTCTTTTGTTTGTGCTTTGGGCATTTTTACCTCCAACTCTATTTTTTGTTCTCAATTGACTCAACAACCGACTTAAACTACTTAAAGGTGCTTGCCAAGTCGTTGATAACTTTATTAACGGAAAGGCCATTAAATAGCCTATTTTGGCCATTAAATCCTCTCGCGACTGTATGCTGGTTATCTCAACAAACCTTTCCTCAGGGAAAAACTGGCCCTCCAGCAGGCCTCCCTTCACTTTTAAAAGACTATACTTGGAGGAAAAGTCTTGAATGATTTGAGCCAATTTTATCGGATCTTGAGGCGCAAAAGCGATTGCTGTTGGCCCTTGGAAATAACTCTTCAAATCCTCAGGAAAATCCTCTTTTAAGGCTCTGAGCACAAGACGATTCTTGATGACTCTGAAGGAGCAGGCATTATCCCTGAATCTCCTTCTTAACTCAACCGCATGAGCCACAGACATACCTAAGAAATCGATCAGATAAAAGGAATCGTTCTTGTCGAAAGCTTCTTTTAGCTCCTTGACTAGGTTTTCCTTTTCCTCTCTTTTCACCTTTTCTTCTCCTATTTTTCGAGAACGGCTTCAGAAATTTTGAGCGAGGGGCCCATGGTCGATGAGACATGAATAGTCTTTACGTACTTTCCTTTTGCTGCAGGGGGTTTGGCTTGAAGAATAGCTTGAAGGAAAGATTTTATATTCTGGATGAGTTTGTCATCAGGAAAAGACACTTTCCCTACTGAAGAATGAACGATTGCTGTCTTATCAACGCGGAATTCTACCCTCCCTGATTTTATTTCCTCGATAGCCTTTTTAAGTTCAAAAGTGACTGTACCTGACTTGGGATTAGGCATCAGGCCTTTGGGCCCGAGAACACGGCCTAATTTACTGACAGAGCGCATCATATCTGGCGTGGAAACCACAACATCAAAATCGGCCCATCCTTTAGATAGCTTCTCGATAAGATCTTCTCCGCCCACATAATCAGCCCCTGCTTCTTCGGCCTCTTTTATCTTCTCTCCCAAGGCGATGACGCAGACTTTCTTTGTCTTTCCTGTCCCATGGGGAAGCACCACTGTCCCCCGTACCATTTGCTCTGAGTGTTTGGGATTCACACCTAATCGCACCGCCACATCGATAGATTCATCAAATTTGGTAAAACTGTTCTTTTTCATGAAGCTTACCGCTTCCTCCAAAGAATATTCTTCTTTGTCTTTCAATTCTCTAACTTCCTTATACTTTTTTCCTCTTCTAGCCACTGGTAATCTCCAATCCCATGTTTTTTGCAGTTCCTTCGATTATTCTTTTTGCTGATTCCAAATCATAGGCATTGAGATCAGGCATCTTGATCTTGGCG